>Ga0187877_1004422_pt1 | contig 10801 bp, 4 predicted proteins | sample June2016WEW_17_1_3_FD_132430 | JGI IMG/M metagenome (GOLD analysis project Ga0187877, IMG submission 132430) | Peatland microbial communities from SPRUCE experiment site at the Marcell Experimental Forest, Minnesota, USA - June2016WEW_17_100 | ecosystem: Environmental > Terrestrial > Soil >... | reverse complement strand
GACTAAGCAAGGAGATGAGGCGCTGATGTGCCTGGAAACGTTTTGGAGAAATGGCCGTTGGTCGTTGCTCTTCCCGCACGTGCCTCCTGATTTTGACCCCTCCAAAAATTGAGATGCTCACCGGGCCAAGCGTCCACTTTAAACGTCGAGCACTTTGAGCACTTTGCGCACTTCGCGGAGGCGTTGTTCGGATGGTATCAAGGCGGGTTTCATCGCTGTCTCTGCGTTTGTTTTCATGGGTGCACCTTGGTCGGAATGACGCTCCACGTTTCGCCGCCGTCGGTGGTATGGAGAAGTTGCGTCAGGTTGTGACGGTCCCGCGCAATGGCCCAGCCGTACGCGCCGTCCACAAAGTCGAGTTGAACCATGTCTTCGCCGCGAGTGAGGAATTGCTCCAGAGCCTTTCCTGTGCCGGCCGGTTTCCACGAGACGCCGCCGTCGTCCGTGCGATACAAGGTCCCTTTGACGGGTGCGGTCGAACCGGTGCCATGCGATTCGGGAGTCCACATCCAGCCTTTCCTCGCGGTGATGAAGCTCCAGAGGCCGTCGAATTTGACGGGCGTGCTGGGTTGCCAGCTAAAACCGCCGTCATGGGTGCGGTAGATGACGGTAGCAAAACTGGCAGACTCGCTGTTCGTCGGTTGGTATTGGGCCGGAAGGATTCCCTCGTGGCTGTCCCGTCGAAAGAATCGCGGCAGCCCGATTGGTTCCATCCAGCCGGCGTGGAGCGAGGCAGGCAGGGAGAGGTGCTGCACTTGCCAGTTCAGCCCGCCATCCCGAGTGATAAAAAGAAAACGGGGTGTGGTGCTCGCCAAGGAACCGCGGACCCAGCCGGTGGAATCGTTCCGAAATGCTATCGCCCCACCGCAGACGAGGTAAGGATGGCGTCTGTCGAATTCCAGGAGGGCGGCCTCTTCCCAGATCCATCCGTGGGGACTTGCCGCCGTGCTGTTGACGCGCAGCCAATGCGCGCCGCCATCGCCGGTCCGATACAAATCTCCCGGGGAGGAATTCATGCCGTGGTCCGGGATTAGCATGAGCCAGCCTTGGTCCGTTCCGGTGAATGACAGGCAGGAATCCTGAATGTTGTGAGATTTACGGAGTTGGCTCCGGCTCCAGGAAACCCCGCCATCGCTGGTCCGAAAAATTGTCACGTTGGTGGACTCAGCAGCGACCGCAACCCAGGCCCTTTTTGAATCACGAAAGAAAGCGGAGATATTGCCCGTTTCAGCCGGACTGGCGGTTAAGACCTGGGCCCAGAATTGGCCGCCGTTGGTGGTTCTCCAGATGGCCTTGTCGTTGAATACCCAGTCATTGGTAAGAAGTACTGCCCGGGCGTTTTGGGCCCAGCCATTCTGCCGGCCGATCATGTGTATGGAATCAAATGCAAGCGCATGGAGCGGTTGGTTTGGCTGCGGCTGGGCGATGGCCTGCTCCTGTGGCGTGAGCGTGTTTGGCGCCGGTTCAGCCGCCAGGAGCAGCTTTCCCACAACGCAGGCAGTCAGCAGTGTCAGCATGCCTGTTCGTGTCATCAGTCTCATCGAGTCAGAGATTCACGGACCGGTGCGCCGTGCCCGGCAATGGTCGTCACTCTCCAGGCCGCCCCTTCGGGCATGAGCTTGCGAACGGCGCCGTTCCAGGTATCCGCCACATAGATACTGTCGGCGCTATCCACGGCCGCGCCGCGAGGGTGGTAGAAACGCGCGGCGTCGCCCAGGCCGTCGGACCAGGTAATTTTGGTTTCTTCTTGTTCCAGCCGCGCGACGCCCGCGATCGTGGTCACCACCCAATTTGTCCCCTCCGCCGCGACTCGCCGGATAGTCGAGCTCCCGAAGTTCATATCCGCCACATACAAAGTCCCCGCATGGTCCAACGCCACCGCATCGAGACCTTGGAACCGCGCCGCATCGTTCATCCCGTCCGCGTACTTCTCACCCCAACCGCCCCTCACAATCCGGCTCATAGCCCACTCGCTCCTCGCCGGGGCGAGCTTTAAAATATTATTGCAGCCCTCGTTCGCCACGAAGAGGTTGCCGCCGCTGTCCACCGCCAGGCCCTGTGGATTCCAAACCCGCTCGGCGATTTTGGCCGACGCGTTCTTGCTCGGGTCCCCGACAATCGTGGTCACTACCCAATTCGTTCCCATCGGGGAGACTTTGCGAATGGTGGCATCGCGGGAATCAGCCACGAAGACATTGCCGCTCCCGTCCACTGCGATGGCGCTCGGCTCGTTGAACCGCGCCGCGCTGTTGGTCCCATCCTCGCTGCTTCTGAACCCGGCGCGACCGGCCAGGGTTGTCACCACCCAGTTGGTGCCGAGGGGCGTGAACCGCTGAAGAATGGACCGGAAACTATCTACCAGATAAACATTGCCTACGGCATCCACGGCGATGCCGCAGGAACGTCCCTCGGTCCGCCGCGTGGGCTCACCCCTATCCGTGCCGCCAATCGCGCTGACCACCCAATTCGTTCCGGCCAAGGTCAACTTCCGCACCAGATTGTTGCCGGCGTTGGACACATAAATGTTGTCGTGGCGATCCAATGCGATGCTGGCGGGGGCGTTATCGTCGGTCCAAATATCCAGCGCCGGTTTGACTTTGACTTCCGGGAGCGGTTCCTCCAGCACCGGCTGGCTTACCGCCACGCCCCAGCCCTGGAGCACTTCATAAGCCGCGGCCCGCAGCGGGTACTTCCGGACCAGGCTGCCAATACGCTCGCCGGAGGAAATCTCCATATCAACCGCCATCGGGTGATTCAGGAACGGTTTGACCAGGGCAATGTTCTCCGCCGATTGGAAATAGCGTAACGCGCCGAGGCCCTCGAGCTGCAGCCCGTTCTGTGCCGACTCGAGCCAGGCCGCTCTGGCGGCGGCGTTGGTTATCGTCCCCCCCGGGGCCCCGGGCAGGAAATCCGCCGGTGACAGGATGAGGCGCCGGGCGGTCGTTTCCAGCGACGGCACAATCGGCACGGCCAGGCGGACGAGAAACATACCCGGGGTATTGTCAAACACGTGAATTCTGAGCGGCCCACTCTGCTCCTTGGTGAATTGACGCGCCCGGCGTAGAATCTCGTCCGCTTCAGTGAGTTGGGCGAAGTCCATGGAAATTGTTGGCTCGGGACCGGTATGGATCCTTTCGTCGGGGACGGACTTGCCCAGCCGGATGTTGCACCAGCGGGCAGCGGGCACGTTGGTGTATTGGCCGGAACTTGAGGGCGCCCAGGAGGTGACCGTGCCCCCGACAAACCAAAGGAATGAGGTGTGTTCGTCCCGCCACTGCTCGAACCGCTTGTCGGAGTCAAGCGTGTCCTCGGTGAACTCAACGCGCTTCGGGAGCGCCCCCTTAAGGACCTCGTCCACGCGCACTTCCATCGTGTACCTGAGCCAGACGTTCGGGTCGTAACGGCCATGTGGCGGGAGCGCCGTGCGAACCAGGTTGGTGATAGACCCGCGAAACACCACCTCCGCCCCGGCGACCTTGGCTTCAAGGCTTTCGTAGAGGCGCGGGAAGACCGGTTGCCCGTGCGCAATGCCCGTGTGCAAGCCGACCAAGGCGGTGCAGGCCGAAAACAATCCCATGACTCGCAGGCTCGCCGGTGCCATTGCAAGAATACATCGGGCAATTGGGGAAATGCCGAACCAATGGCCGCTTGAAGCGAGCGCGAGGCTTTTCATAATGGCGATCTATCTCCACCCATGCTGTTTCGAACGGATGTCGTCCAGCTTGAGCTGGGTGACGTCCTCTGGGATGACATAGAACAGCTTGTCGCCCAGTTGCAGGAAATGCTCACGACCCGCGTCGAACGACAGGTGTGGGAGCTGGGCCTGCCATTGAGCGACAGGCATGCCGTCCTGAACACTGACGGCATAAAAGGTCCGGATCCATTCCTTTCCGTCGTCGGGAAGGGGGGCGCTCTGGCGAGCCGCCGGATGATAAGGCACGGCTTCGGCAAAAATAGCGAAGTCCGGAGTCAGGGCGATGGCCAGCACGTGTCCATCTCCAGGGCACGGGCTATCCCAGAGCCGTTTCCCAATGTCCCAGTCGATTAGCTGGTAACGGTTGGCTTCGCTCCCGACGCTCGTCCAAAACAAGGATTTCCGGGTTCGTGGAATCCAACCGACACACCAGGGATTCGGGCTGACGTCCATTGAACGGAGCTTCCCCTGACCGGTGAACCACATGAATGTGTTCTGATTGGTGCCGCCCGTGTTGGGGCGCAACAAAGCGCCCGCGCCCCCTGGCGCCACAATCAGAGAAGTGACCGGAGCGCCGCACTCCACGCGAAAGCGAATGCTGCCGTTTGGGTCTATGGTCACGATTTGCGCAGTGGTTTTGGGTTCATCTTTCCAGATTAATAAACCTGCGCTGCCGTCTTCGTTCATGGCAACGTCGTTGGCGAGGTATTGGAAATAGGGCCCGACGGTGTCGGCGAGCTTGCCGTGAACATAGATGTCCAGCGCAATCAGGCCCTGCTTCGGATGACGTTCGTGAAAGAAAACGCGGCTGTCAGAGGTTGAGGTGATATAACCGGATAGGCCCGGGTCATTGGGTCCGGGCGGCAAGGTTATTTCCCAGTCCTCATTAACTCCCCGGATTCCTCCCTGCCGCCCGACGACATTGACGAAGCCCGGTTCAATGCCGTCCACAGCAAGCTGCTCCTTCACGCTCCCGTCTTTGGCGAACCAGGTGAATATCGTCTTGCCGAAGGCTTTGGATGCCTGGACGTAAGGATCGACCCAGCAGGCGTTGATCACGCCTTTGCTTTCGCCGGGCAGGTCGGACGGCAACTGCGCGGGGGCTGGCCCGACGCGGTGGACCACGGGCGGCAGGGGTCGAACTTTGCCGTCCGCAAAAACGGAATACTCCCATACGCCGGTGTCTCTGAGAATGAACTTGACCGAAAATGTGGAGCCAGCCCGGCTGACGGCCACCGTTCGCGAGCCGAATGCCGCGTGAGCGGGTTGCTCTCCTTGCGGCGCCACGACCGGCCAGCCCGACCAGTCGCTGGCAGCCTGAATCTGTTCGGGCAATTCTTTCCACGCCAAACTCTCCGCCCAGGCGACGTTCCCCACGGGCGCATCGGCAAATCGAAAGCTTTCCAACATGTCCATGACTTTTCGGCGATTTTCTTCAGTGATTGGATCGCGTAGGCAGGCAGAAATGAGCCACAGGTTCCCTCGCTTGAAAAAACCCAGACCAACGCACGACAGGCCGGGCTGGGCAGACGCGGAAATCCTGTTTGTGGCCAGCAGCGCATGGAAATCGTCGCCGACCGTATCCAGCCTCATTGTGTCCGGGCCGGGATAGCCGGCAAACGCAAACGAGACATACACTTCACCCGGTTGCATTTGCTGATACATAGCCCGAGCCCCGAACTCCCAGGTGTTTGCGCTGGCCTGCCAATCCCGAATCTCCAATTCCGGGCGCCGGCTATTGACGGTGAGGAATACGCGGGTGTAATGGGCGACATAGAAATCGGTTTCTCTAACCGTCCAGCCTTTCGGCACGTGGAATTGGAATCCGTAATTGCTGCTCCGATAAACTTGTCCCGCGGATGGCACTGGCAGATTTGCATCGGGGGCATTTCCATCTGCAACGCCAAGGTTGAAACTCCCGCTCAAAACGAGCGCAAGACATAGGGTGAGTTTGGATTTCATGGTTCTTCCGGCAGAGCCACATTCATTTCTCCGGCAGCGGGCATGCCTTTGCACTGGGTTTGATCGAACTTCTGAAATAATGCTCCCTGGTCGCTTACCACTCTACTGAAAACAGCTACGATCAAAACCGCCTGTATTATGCGCGGGTCGTTTCCCAAGCGGTCAATATGGCCGTTTCGCCGTGCAAATCGATTGTTTCCCATAATCCGGAAGCAGCCAGCTAAACCGAGCAAAACCGGACAGTGAGCCATTCAGCTTCACCGCCACCTCGACCACCAAGATGGCCTCATCTAGTAGGTGACCCCGTTGGGCGACATCGAGTCGTTCGACGCCCCTATTCCTTCACACGCAGCCGCATTTCGTCGCTGATGGCTTTGACCTCGGGGGCATACATGGCGAAGCCTTTCGCGGGCAGCGCATGAAAATGGCCGGGAGTTTCAGCGCGCATTTTGTAGCGCAGCACGTGCCGGCCCTGATCGAGCAACCCGATGAAGAACACGACTTTCTCGTCGCGCAGTTCGAGGTTGGCGCAGAGGCCGCCGGCCCAGCGGCCGCCACTGCGCAGCTCCATCGGCTCGCAGCCGGCCGGTTTCATGTCTTCGAAGGCGAGATAATCGTAGGTGTTTTTTGCGGTGAGCGTCAGGACGACTTCGATTTTGTCGCCGCTGGCCACGGCGTCGCCATTCTTCAACGGGACGCGCGTGTAGGTGTCGCGCAGTTCGACGCGTCCGACGGCGTCGGTGAATTTGGCCTGCGAAGCCGGGTGGCCGGCGCCGAAGGCGGCTGGGGTGAAACCCGGTTTGACCACCTTTTCGCTGTTGGGGACCAGTTTGAAGTATTGGCGTTGGAGGAAGATTTCATTGCCCGCACCTTTGACATCCTCCTCTTTAGTGAAATAGCTCAGGTAGGCCGAATAGTAGAGGGCACCCTGGCCGTGCTTGGCGAGGGTGACCTGGTGAGGGCCGGCCTTGAGCTGGAGGCCGTGGAGCAAGAGTTGGTTGTCGAACGTGAAGAAATTCTCCTTGCTCAACTTGACCTCCTTCATCGGCCGGTCGTCGACGCTGACGACCAGCGAGTAATCGGGTGCGGCCTCGCCAGTGGCGCGCATGAAATCGGTCATGGCGGCGATGACCAGCGCGGTGTCGCGCGTGCTGCGCCAATAATACCCGTTGCGGCGGTTGTTGAGCAGCCACTTGACCAGGCGCGGCGCAAGCTCGTTTTGCGGCTCGATGGCAACCAGCGCCTTGAGCGCCCAGGCGTTGGCCTCGATATCGTTGTTCCACCAGAACCACCAATAGTTCTCCGGGGTGCGGACCCAGGCGGTCTCGTTGCTGTCGTCGCGCTCGACGAACTGGAGCAGGTTGCGCAGGACGGTCCGGGCGTCGTCGTTCCGGTTCTCATTTTGAAGCGCCAGGGCGAGCAGGGCGCGCCCATAATTGTTCAGTTCGCCGCGGTGTTCGTAAAGGTTCGCAAACCATGTCTTCAGCTCATCGCTTTTGAGACGGTGTTCGCACGAGAGCACGTAGGCGAGGTAGGCCTGCGTTTGGAACGCGCCGAGCTGCTGCTGGTCCGTGGGCTTGGCCAATTCTTTTTCAGTGCTGTTCTGGAGATAATTCAACGCGCGCTCGAGCACGCCGCCATCCACATTAACCCCGGCGTCGCGCGCAGCGCGCAGTCCCTGCAGCACGTACGCCGTCTGGTAGGGCGACGAATCGTCCTCGCGCCACCAGCCCCAGCCGCCGTCGTTGCGCTGGAGAAAGTAAATGCGGTCAAGCCCGGCGCGGACCATGCGCTCCAGTTCGGCCGAATCGAACACGGGCGATTGCCATCGGCCGAACCGGTTGGCCAGGTCGCCGGGGTTCATCTGGCGGCGCTGCTTGGCGATGGTTTCGAAGTCGGTACCCATCTTTTTCAGCGTCTCCTTGACTAGCACGCTGGGATAGAAGCGGCTCATGGTCTGTTCCACGCAGCCGTAAGGATAGCCGGCCAGGTACGGCAACGCGTCGAGCATCACGCCGGCCAGGCTGGGGGAGAGAGTGACTTCCAGGCGCGTTTGTTCCGGGTCGATGTCGCGCGGCAGGTCGAGCGCGAGGACGCGCTCGCCGTCTTGCGCGACCCGATAGGAACCGCTCTGGGCGATGGTCTTGTTGATGCCATGGACCAGCACCGGGAAGGCCAGGCGCATGCCGTCGCTCTCTTCATCCGTCAGGGCCTTGACGGTGACTTGCGCCAGGCCGGAGTGTTTCACGCGCACCGGCCAGTCGAAGCGGTGTTCGCCGTTGGGTTTGAGGTTGGCCGTGGCCAGAAGAGTGATGAGTGTTAAGCGTTGGGTGTTGAGTGACGAGCGGCGCGAGGCTTTTGCATTTTCCAAAGGCTCAAAAATGTCGGCGGGAACGATTAGTTCGGCGCGGACTTGTTTAGCTTGGCCGAGGTAGTTATGGACATTGGCGGAGAGGACGACTTCGTCGCGTTCGACAAAAAAACGCGGCGCTTCGAGACGGACGAGCAGGTTCTTGGTCGTGGTGACTTCGTTGGTGGTGTCGCCGACCTGGGTGGATTTGGTTAAAGCATACGCGTGCAGGCGCCAGGTGGAGAGGGATTGAGGGAAGCGGATTTGGGCTTCGGCTTTGCCATTGGCGTCGAGGGTGAGCGCGGGCAGCCACAACGCGGTATCGGCAAAATTGATCCGCACCTCCGGTTCGACCAGGTTCGGCGCCGCGGTTTTGAGGTCCTTGGGTTTGTAGAGGCTGCCAAGGCTATCGGACGCGAGGAAGTTCAACTCTCTGTTGCCAGCGGACATCGGCTCGGACATAGGCGCGGTCCCCCCTTGGGCTCCAATTCCGGTGACGAACCGGCCGCGGAAAGCGGAACCTCCGTAAGCCCCGCCGCCGCCTATGCCGTTGGCGAACCAGGCGACATCCTTTTCCTGTTTGAGGCCCAGGCCGGATTCGTCCAACGGCCACCAACCGTGCCAGCCTTGCGGCTCGCCGCCCTGGTAGATATACCATTCGGGCCGTTCGAAGGTATCCGAGGCGCCGAACGTCTTGTCGCCGGAGAAGCTGACGTAGGGCGAGTGGTACCGCTTCTGCCCGTAAAAGAAAACGCGCGGGCTCGGACCGAACTCGTCCTGGATGTAAGTCACTGCCCGGTCATAAGCAGTCAACGCGACCTGGCCGCGCACCGGCTTGCCGCCCAGGTCCGTTGCGGCGACCGACACCTTCCCGGTCTCGCCAGGCTGATAGGTGGGTTTGTCGGTCGTTATCGCGAGGTTGAGCAGGCCTTCGACTGGCGGAACGAACAATTCGCGCGGTTCGGTGTGGACCCGGCCATCGCGCACGAGCGTGGCCTCGACAAAGAAATTCGGCACGTGCCGGGCCCCGATGGGCAGGTCAATAACCGTCGAGCGCGCCGGCACATCGATAAAGCGCCAGTTGAGCAAGACACCCTGGCTGACCTGGTCGGCAAAAAGGATCCGGGAATTGCTATCGGCGACGTTGATGAGCAGGTGGGCAGTATCGCCGAGTTTGTAAGTGCGCTTGTCAGCGATGAGCTCGAGGTCGTTGAAGCGATACACCCGGCCGTCGAACTTCGGTCCGTTGACCCAGAAGACCGCGTTGCCCTGGACCTCTTCGTTCGCGGAATCGTGTGTGACGAAAGTGATGCGGTATTGGCCCTCGGCGGGAATCGGGTAGCGGAAGGCGAGCCGGCCTTGCGGGTCGGTCTCGGCGTTCCAGCGCTTGACGACGGTTTCCTCCGGCACGCTGTTGCCGGCGCCGCTGTAGCTGATGCGTTTGACGACGACTTCGCCCTGGGCGGCGACGGGCTGGTTGTCAGGAGTCATGGTGTGGACTTCGACGTTGGCCTCGTTTTTGGGTTGATACCAACCACCGTCGGTGTCGACAAAGGCGTAGAATTCCTGGCGCGTCGCGAGGAGGCTGCCCTGGCCTTCGATGGTCCGGCGGCTTTCGTCGCGTACCTCAGCTTCGACGGTGTAGCGATGGTCGCGGTCGCCCAGTTCGGCCTTGGCTTTCGAGGTATCGATGGGGAGTGTAAAGCTGCCGTCGGGGGCAAGTTTGCCCTCACCTTTGAGGACCAGTTCGCGGAGAGCTTTGCGCGTGCCGCTCTCGTAGCGATGTTGCCAGGCATCCGGCTCGCCGCCGTAATAGCCCCACGGGAACCACCAGCCCGGCCCGTAGCCAGGCCACCAGCCGTCCCAATAAATGAACTTGCCCCAGCGGCCCCACCACGGCAGCCACGGGTAGGGGTAGTAATAGCGGCCGTAGCCCCGGCCATAAAGCCAGTCGTATTCGCCCGGCCCGAAATAAACATGGTGATACTCCTCGCGAAAGACCTTGTAGGAGACGGTGGCGTTGGCGACGGGCGCGCCGAAATAATAGCGCGCCTCGATCTTTGCCTGGACTCTTTCGCCGAGCCTGGCCTGGGACTTTGCGGGCTTCACAGTGACTTCGAACTCGGGCTTCTTGTATTCCTCGACCCGGAAGAGGGCGCCAGCGCAGCGGTGGGTGTCGGGCGCGTAGTCGTTAATCCTGAGGTGCCACACACCGAGAGGTGGCTCCTCGCCGAGTGTGTATTCGCCGCTGGCGCCGCCGAATTCATCAACCGTCAGAGAGAGTGTTCTGATCTGGGTGTTTTTCGCGTCGTATACCTCCACCTTTACGGAACGCTCCAGGCGCACCAGGCCGGTGTTGGGGTCATTAGCCATCCCGACTTCGGCGTAGCGCCGGTCCCGGATTTCCCGGAGCCAAACGCGGAACTGGACCGTCGCTCCCGGCCGATAGACGGGCCGGTCGGTAATGACGTAGTACCGCGGCCCGTTTTCCCAGTAATCGCCCTGTTCGTAGGCCGACTCGTTCCAATTCTGGAAAAACGAGAAAGCCATGCGCCCTTGTTCGCCAGTGACAATGGCATCCACTTGCGACCCTTCGTGGGCGTGCTTGCGCTGGAAGAGAACCACGCCATTGGTATCGGTCGTAGCCGTCGTCGAGTCCCAGAACAGATCGTTATTCTGGTTCTTCTGGTTATAGACCGACCAATGTTCATAGAAGCGGACAGACTTTTCCGGCAGCGGCTGGCCGGTGCGCGCATCGCACACGTAGAGCATCCCCTTCCCAGGAACGTTCTTCT
>Ga0187877_1004421_pt1 | contig 10803 bp, 7 predicted proteins | sample June2016WEW_17_1_3_FD_132430 | JGI IMG/M metagenome (GOLD analysis project Ga0187877, IMG submission 132430) | Peatland microbial communities from SPRUCE experiment site at the Marcell Experimental Forest, Minnesota, USA - June2016WEW_17_100 | ecosystem: Environmental > Terrestrial > Soil >... | reverse complement strand
CGTCAATGCTATAGTTGGCGTGGTCATCGTGTCTCCTTTCTTGGTCTGGTCTCGCAACCTTCAAGAAAGCACACGATGACTTTTTTGTCAATCCGCTTTTACACCACTCTATAAGACATTATCTTTGTGTTTGGACATTTTCTCCAATTTGTAGCAACGTTATAATTTAGACCTCTCCTTTAACCGCTTTTATTGCACTTATGAGTTGAACCTACAGTGCTTTTTGAGGGAGAAACATGCATCTTATTATCAGAGTAGAACCTAAAAGTTGGATGGAAAATATTCATGCACCAACGCCAATCGAGGCTAATATAAATAAAGAAAACCAACAGGGTAAGCCCAAATTAAAGTGAATGGATGATGTATGCAATGAATGAAGGGAATGATGAGGATCTTACCTGATAGCGTGCTAAAGGATAGGTATGATGTGATCGTAGTCGGGGCTGGCTTGGGCGGTATGACAGCCGCCAGCCTCTTGGCTAAACGCAGCCTGTCAGTTTTAATGATTGAACAGCAAAATAAACCGGGCGGTGCGTGCACCTCCTTTAAACGCGAAGACCATGTGTTTGACGCGGGGGCAGCGATGCTGTATGGTTTCGGCGAAAAAGGCTTTAAGCCGTTCCGCTTTTTGATGAACGAGCTCGAAGAACCCATCGAGGTGGTAGCGCATGCTACTCTGGCGCGAATGACCTTTGAAGGGCATGAGATCATCTTCTGGCCGGATATAGACCGTTTCTTGGAGGAATTGTTTCCATTATTTCCAGAAGAAAAAGACAGCCTGCGGGAGTTTTATGCCGACCTGTACAAAATGTATGTAAATATCGTCATCAAGAATGAGGTTATTTCACCTCCATCGGAGTTCTCCCCGCGCCAGGGCTTGCGCAGTCTAATGAGCGACCCGCTTGCAATCCTGCGCATGCAGAAGCTGCTGTCGACCAGCACAAAGGATCTACTCAAGAATTATTTCCATACTCCCGGAATTTTCAATTTTTTCGATAAACTATGCTCAGCCTATTCCTATACAACTGCGGAAGAGACCCCGGCTGTAATGGCGGCCACCATGTTTATCGATAATCACATCGGTGGAGTTTACTTTCCAGCTGGTGGTGCGCAGATGCTGCCGAACACGATAGAAAAAGCCTTTGAGCGCTACGGCGGGCATGTGCTTTATCGGCAGCTGGTGGATGAGATTCTCATTCAAAATGGCGAAGCGTACGGTGTTCGCCTGAAAAATGGGGTTGAGATTCGAGCAGAGCGAATAGTTGCCAATGCCACAGTCTGGAATATATATGGTAAGCTGGTCCGCCAAGAACATATCACCCCCGAGCGGCTAATATGGGCGCAGTCGCTGGTGCCCACCTTCCCCAGCATGACCCTTTATATGGTGGTGGACCGGGAGGCCATCCCAAGGGGTACTTACCCCTGGGAAATTTTTATTGAAAATCGAGAGGTTATTGATTCCTCCGATTTGACCCTCTATATCAATTCACTAGTCGACACAACACTCTGTCCACCGGATCATCTCGTGGTAATGGCGATCGCCCCCAACATGTGCGAATGGCCTCATCCCGATGGCCCAGGATACCACTCGGTAGAATATGAAGCGCAGAAACAGTGTGAAGCCAGACGTATGATCGATCAAATCGAGCAGCACATCCCGGGTTTTCGCAGGCACATTCACACGTTGATCATTGGCACTCCAACGACTATCGAGCGTTACTTGCTGAAGAATGGAGGGGCGGTAGGGGGTCCAAAGAACCAGATTGGGCAGGAGATGTTGAAACGCCTCCACGCTCGCAGCGAGTGGAAGCATCTGTACTTCTGTGGTGATTCCACCGTGATGGCGACTGGCGCGCCAGCCACAACAGTCTCCGGAGTGGGTGCGGCGAATGTGATCTTGCGCGAGTTGCACTTGCAGGAATATGATTCCCGCAAATTTCCTCAACAGTTTGTTCGCTTTGTAAACCAGCCGTATCGACGACCTGATTACAGGCCGTTCGATACATTGACTGACCAGAATGCGAATCTCGCTGCAGCGCAATGCCAGGGCTGCCAGCCGCCGGAGTGCGTGGTGCGCTGCCCGGCAGGCATCGATATCCCCGGCTTTTTACGCCGGATGGAAGCCAAGAATTATGCCGGTGCAGCATGCTTGATTCGCGAGAAGAATCCATTTGGCGAAGTGTGTGGCATTACCTGCCCGGCAGACCGTTTCTGCCAGCGGGACTGCACCCGCCGTGAATTTGCTGGTGCGCCTGTACGCATTGCTGAACTGCAGCGTTGGGTTTGCGCCGAAGCTGGTGAAGCGGGTTGGATAAAATCAGATCGACCTCCCAGTGGTCCGAAGGTTGCAGTGATTGGCGGGGGTCCTTCAGCATTAAGCTGTGCTTACTATCTCACTCTTGCCGGTAGCGATGTAAAAGTCTTCGCTCCAGAAGATCGGCCAGGCGGTAAATTGTGGGTGAAATCTGCTTCTGATCCGCTTCTCAAGGCGGCATTGGAGCACGACGTGCAGGGTTTGTTGTCCAGCGGGATTGGTTTTCACGGCGGCCAGTCATTGGGGAATAACCTTGACTTAAACGATATACCGGGAAATTTTATAGCTTTTTATCTGCCTGAGGCGGGTACAGAGGATTACACCAGTGTATATACTGATTGGCTTGGTAATAACTGGAGGAACTCATTAGATCTGCAAACCCATCAGATCGCCGGTCATCCTGGTGTATTCATCGGGGAGGAGTTTCTGATGAATGGGGTCACCGTGGTAGAGGCGGCTGCTCGCGGACGGGCAGTGGCTGCGGCTATATGTCAGTTCTTGGGCCCTCAGGGAATATGAGCAAATTACTATGCAGTTAATTGGCTTTTTCCAAAGGATAAATTCACGATAAATAATACATGGTCCCAGTCATATTCATACTCATCGCATTTCTTTGTGGATCACTCCCATTTTCTGTCTGGTTAGTGAAAATTTCACTTGGTTTGGATGTGCGCCATTTTGGGGATGGTAACCCGGGCGCTGCTAATGTCTTCAGAACAGGTAACAAGCTGGTTGGCTTTTTAACCCTGATGTTGGAGATCAGTAAAGCTGCTGCTCCCGTTGGGCTGGCATATTTCAACCTGGGGTTTCGCGGTGTGACCATGTTCTTGATCGCAGTCGCGCCGATCCTGGGACATGTTTTTTCTCCTTTTCTAGGCTTTCGGGGGGGAAAGGGCCTCTCAACAGCGTTAGGTGTATGGATAGGGTTGACGATCTGGAAGGCTTCGCTGGCGGGGGTAATTACTGCGGTGATCGGAATCGCTCTCCTCACTACGCCTGGATGGGCGGTCATGCTTGCCTTGGGGGGAATCCTGATGGCGCTGCTGCTCTGGATGCCAGATCCCCTTCTGATCTTAGTTCTGGTGAGTGAAACGCTCATTCTGGCCTGGACGCACCGCACCGACCTGAGCCATCGGCCGACCATACGTCCTTGGCTGGTAAATTGCTTCTTCCGGGGTAAGGATTGAGCCCAACATGGCTGATTATCTTACCCACAACCTAGTTTTTACTCTCATCATATTTCAGGCAATCATTCTGCTTGTTATACTGAGCAACGCTTGGTTTCTCCACCGGGCCAGGAGGCATGTCTCTCTGCTTGTTTTTCCAAAAGTCTCTATCCTTGTCCCGGCCCGTAATGAAGAAAAGAGTATTGCTGCTTGTATCCGATCGCTCTTGGCACAGGATTACCCTTCTTTTGAAGTCCTTGTCTACGATGATCAATCCAGCGACGCTACCCGTTCGATCCTTGAGCAGATCGCCAGTAAACAACCAAGGCTAAAGGTTCTGGTTGGCGGCTCACTTCCTGAAGGCCGGTTGGGCAAGAACTGGGCCTGTGTTCAACTGGCTCAGCAGGCACGGGGTGAATTGCTGTTCTTCACGGATGCCGATACCCTTCACCAGCCACAAACGCTGCGTACCATCGTGACTGCCTTGATCGGTGAGCAGGCTGACCTGCTAACCGGTTTTCCACGCCAGGAAGTGCACACTTGGGGAGAACGGCTGCTTGTTCCCTTTTTTTCATGGGCTTGCTTTTGCTTCACCCCGCTTGGTCTGGCGTACAGGCTGCGGCTGCCAGCACTTTCCAATGCAGTGGGACAAATGATGTTGTTTCGACGCGAGGCTTACCAGGCAATTGGTGGACACGACTATGTAATTTCCTCAATTACAGACGACTTGATATTAGCAAGGCGGATCAAATCGGCTGGACTGCGCTGGCGCGTTATGAAGGTTACTGACCTGATTACATGCCGAATGTACCGTGGAAGTCGCGAGGCTTTTGACGGGTTTGGAAAAAATCTATTTGCGGCTTTTGATTTTCATTTTTTGAGCTTTTCGTTTGTGTTTCTCTGGTTGGCAGTGATGTTCTGGGAGCCGTTGATCGTCCTGGCGCTGTCGGTCTTCGGGCGAGCACCTCAATCCCGGACAGATGAGCTTGCTATTTGCGTTGGGCTTTCTTTGCTCCTTTGGCTGATCCCATATTTAGAGCTGGGTATCCCCTTTAGTCTAGCATTCCTGTACCCGATTACCCTTCTGGCGAACGAAGTGGTTGCTTTTCAATCGCTCCGTCTCAGTCTTTCCGGTCGCTTATCTTGGAAAAACCGTAAACTTGCCCGACCGCATTGGAGGTGGCTTTAGATTTGATGGAAACCTTATTCCTTTTACGCCGGTTGGTTTGCTCTCCATTTTATCAAAGTGTTCAAGCTTGGCTTAACTGGATAAAGAGCGAACGACGACAAGAGCGCAGTTGAATTCAGGTGGAATACGTTTCAGTTTTTCACTAAATTCGCAGACGGCATCATGTTCACTCAAAAAGTGCATCCTCTCGCCACAGGAAGATTTGAAAAATTATACAAGCCGGCTTATATTCTTTCGACAGAATTAGACCGAACCGGACAAGAGCCTGAATACACTTGATCGCTGACTAATATCCAACAAGGTATGAAATTGTACCTCTATAGAATTTGAACCTCCATCCGCTAGGTTCGAGGTTCAAGTCCTCGGCGAGGAGCTTTTGACTAAATTAAATTGCCTTTAGCCCATTAGCTAAAGGCAATTTATTATTTTTCCACTTGTATGTGCATTAGTAACCTTATATAATCTTTTCATATAGAAACGTATTTCACATATGAGGGAGAATATACAAAATGAAAAAACTACTATTGCTGTCAATCGTCATTATTATCGCATTGATTAGTTGCCAGCCCCGGCAATCGCCATCTGTTGCGCCCACCCCTGTTGGGAATCCGGTAATTGACAAAAACTTCAAAGACTCGGCAGAGCCGTGGTGTGAGCCCGGGTCATATGATTTTGGTGACTTCTATTGTCAGGGCGGGGAATTACACTTGGTCAATAAAGGAAGTGGGAATATTGCCACGGAGAATGTTGGGAATTACATGAATTTCATTCTTCAGGTTCAAATGAGACTCATCGGAGAAAAGGGGGCCTATGGTGTTGTGTTTAGAGGTAGTGCTACGCCGGCTTTCTATGTCTTTATGATTCACCCTGATGGTAAATTCCAACTCATCATATGGGGTCAAAGCCCGAATAACACCATTCTGATTCCATGGACTGAATCGTCTGCGATTAAACAAGGAGGAGCGACGAATTTGCTGGAAGTCATCGCCCAGGGAACGTGCTTGGCGCTCTTCGTGAATAACAAGCAACTTGCAGGTTTCACCGACAATACCTTCATCGAAGGAGTGGTCGGCCCTGTGTCTTTGGAAGAGGGTCACGCTGCCGTTAGCACTACAAAGGTTTGGGAGTTGCCAGCCGCCGGAGCACTGCTGAACCTGTGCACCTCTAAAGGGTAAAAGCTGGACCATGTCAGAGAATTTGAGATAGAATCGATGTAAGTTTTAAGAGACATTTTTCAGCACACAAATAAAATTTAAATCCGCTTAATCGTTGACTTATATCCAACACGGTATAAAGCTGTACCTCTCTAGGATTTGAACCTCCAACCGCTAGATTCGAGGGTTCAGACCTAGAGTAGGTGACTTTGACCAAATTAATGTGGACTTGGTTTTTCGCTAAGGACAGTTCTGTTATACAATTTAATTATTCTGGCGAAAGGATAGATAAGGTGATTAATCCCGGAAAAGAAATGACTCTTAATCAATTCGGATTAAGAGCCTTGCCAAGCTCCTCTGGAATGATTTTAAGGGCAATAGTTCTTTATTAATACCTTATGCCCAGTTACTGCTTTTTTCTGTGTATCGCAATATGATTACTTCCTCAAAAGGAAGGTCATGATGTCTGATCTGATAGGTCAATCCCTCGGTCGTTATCACATCCTCGAGAAACTGGGCGAAGGCGGGATGGCGGTGGTGTATAAAGCCTTCGACACGCGCCTGGAACGAGACGTGGCCGTTAAAGTGATTCGCGTAGACCAGTTCGGCCCGGCGACGCTGGAGAATGTGTTACAACGTTTCGAGCGCGAGGCCAAGGCGCTCGCCAAACTTTCGCATCCCAACATTGTCAGTGTGATCGACTACGGCAAGCAGAGAGGTGTGCCGTACCTGGTCATGGAATACCTGCCCGGAGGCTCGCTCAAAGGGAGCCTTGGCCAGCCCATACCGTGGATGGATGCAGCTCGCTTGCTCCTGCCGATTTCCCGTGGACTGGCCTATGCCCACCAGCACGGAATTGTTCATCGGGACGTGAAGCCCTCCAACATTCTAATCTGCGATTCAGGTGAGCCGATGCTGACCGATTTTGGCATTGCCAAGATCCTGGAAGGAAGGGATGCCCAGACCCTGACCGGCACCGGCGTTGGGGTGGGTACACCCGAATACATGGCACCTGAGCAATGGACCGGGCAGGCTGGTACGCAAGCTGATATTTACTCGCTGGGTGTGGTTTTCTATGAACTAGTGACCGGGCGCAGGCCATATACTGCGGATACCCCGGCAGCTGTCCTGCTCAAACAGGCCAACGACCCACTTCCTCGCCCGTCGCAATTTGTTCCGGACCTGCCGGAAAGAGTGGACCGGGTTTTGCTGAAGGCCCTGGCCCGGAACCCGGAAGACCGTTTTACCGACATGAGGGCCTTTTCATTGGCAATCGAAGACCTGCTATCCAGGCAAACCCTAACCCAGGAGGCGGCCGTGCCTCCTGGAACGGTCGAACGGACGCAGATAGCTGAAACGATTGCCGTTGTGGAACAGGAGGCCACCTATGCCGCCCGTTTACCTGCAACTCCTTTACCATCACAGCTACCCGAGACAAAAAAGCGAATCTGGTGGCCATGGGCAGCCGGTCTGGGCAGACTTCTGATAGTAATTTTTGTTGTAATTGTGGTGCTGGCAGGGGGTCGATCACTCTTAATAACAAAACCTTCTCCATCTTCCTCAAATTCCAATGCCCGAACGCTAATGCCCTCCCCAATTACTTTTTCAACTACACTTGGCGTTCTCATCGCGAAGGGTGGAGTGACTAAAGAAGTGGTTTTTGCCCCGAATGCGGATTGGGTCATCCTGCACGATAATACTGCCACATGGATGGGCATCCCTAAATCGGCTGCTGACTATTTGGGAAAATTAGTCGCCTCCGGCTCACAGATAAAACAGATTACTTTTACCTCAAATGCTGGTTGGGTCATCCTGCACGATAATACTGCCACATGGATAGGCATCCCTAAATCGGCCACTGACTATTTGGGAAAATTGGTCACCTCCGGTTCACAGATAAACCAGATTACTTTTACTTCAAATGCTGGTTGGGTCATCCTGCACGATAATACTGCCACATGGATAGGCATCCCTAAATCGGCCGCCGACTATTTGGGAAAATTGGTCGCCTCCGGTTCACAGATAAAACAGATTACTTTTACTTCAAATGCTGGTTGGGTCATCCTGCACGATAATACTGCCACATGGATGGGCATCCCTAAATCGGCCGCTGACTATTTGGGAAAATTGGTCGCCTCCGGTTCACAGATAAACCAGATTACTTTTACTTCAAATGCTGGTTGGGTCATCCTGCACGATAATACTGCCACATGGATGGGAATTCGGTAAGCACACCCTTGGTTTAATTTGAGCGAGCCCCAATTTGAATGGGAATTGTGTGATATAAAGTTGCCCAACACCGGCTACACGTGAATGCCTTCGGCGTTTGTACACGCGGTGCAAAATTTGCAAAGTTTAGGGTGATTAAAATTTTAGCGGCTTGCCTCATCAGTGGCTCGTGAGCCATATAGTCGAAAAATATACCTCTCCAGGACTTGAACCTCTGACCGCTAGGTTCGAGGTTCAAGTCCTCGGCGAGGAGCTTTTAGCCTTCCGTGATGCGCACTTTTTATGTGCGCATTTTTTTAATTTCGTTTTGAACCGACAATCGGCAGGTTAATCGCCCTTCAATAAACGAAAACGTAAGGAATTGAATTGGATTGAGATTTCCTGTATATTATTATTATTTCGCCACTTAATGCTATATTTTATTTGTGATTAATCAACAACGGCCAATTTAGAATACAAGTTACGATGACACAAAAAGCTATCACCTCTGGCTTTCGCACCTTTCTCCTGATCTGGTTCGGCCAGCTGATCTCGCTCACCGGTACCGGCCTCACTGGATTCGCACTAGGCGTGTGGGTATATCAGCGCACCGGGTCAGTGACGCAATTTGCCCTCATTGCATTAGCCACCACCCTACCGGGGATCTTGTTCTCTCCCCTCGCTGGTGCGCTGGTGGACCGCTGGGACCGACGCTGGGCGATGTTTTTGAGCGACGCGGGGGCGTCCTTATGTACTCTGAGCATGTGCTTGCTGCTATTTGTAGGTCGACTGCAAGTTTGGGAAATCTACCTCGCGATGGCTATGAGTTCCACTGTCACGGCGTTCCAGTGGCCAGCGTATTCCGCCGCAACCACGCTGCTGGTTCCCAAAGAGCACCTGGGTCGGGCCAGTGGGTTGGTGCAAATCGCGGAAGCGGTTGCGCAGATCGGTTCACCAGCAATTGCCGGTGTCATGATGGGGATATTCCCAATTTTTTCTATTCTACTGGTTGACTTTATTACATATCTCTTTGCCCTTTTTACGCTCCTGATCACTCGTTTTCCTAAACCCGAAACTACTGTCGAAAGTAAGGTGAGGCAGGGATCCTTGTTGCGCGAAGCAGCCTTTGGCTGGACTTATATTGTCGCCCGACCTGGACTATTAGGATTGCTGCTCTATTTCGCCTCCATCAATTTTGTCACGGGCTTTGCCCAAGTACTTTTCACTCCGCTGGTGCTGAGTTTAACCACGCCGGCTGTTCTCGGTATGATCTGGTCGGTCGGTGGTATTGGTTTCCTGGTTGGCAGCTTGGCAATGAGTTTATGGGGTGGTCCCAGGCAGCGCATCCTGGGTATTTTTTGTTCTGGCCTGTTGGAGGGCGTAACGTTGTTAACCATAGGCTTCCCTCCCCGGGTAATTGGCCTCGCCATAGCCGTCTTCTTCTTTTTCCTGGCCGAGCCAGTGATCGGCAGTTGTAGCCAGGCAACCTGGCAGGTGAAAACACCCCCGGATGTGCAGGGGCGGGTATTTGCCGTGCGGCGGATGATCGCTTGGTCATCCATGCCGCTTTCTTATCTCCTGGCTGGACCGCTGGCGGATCATGTCTTTACTCCATTGTTGGTCCAGGGTGGCTTACTGGCGAATAGTGTGGGCCGAATTATAGGGGTCGGGCCTGGGCGTGGTATTGCACTGTTCTTTGTTATCATGGGCATCCTGGTTATGGCAGCAACAGGGGTGGGTTTCCTGTATCCGCGCCTACGCCGGCTGGAGGTTGAATTACCCGATGTAATCACGAGCAAGTCCCCCGCTCCGACAGCAGATTAAACTGCATCTGAAAACCGATCCTGAATGTTGCCTTTGAGTAATGTAGGCGGTAAAACATATCACAAACGCGCTTGGAACTTTATACAATCCAAGGCGAAATCTTAATTTTTGAGCTGGTAGGCCAGGAGTAACGTTCTAAAAAAAGAGCATTGGTAAAAAAGACGCTGCCCAACCACTGCTTACACCCGACCGTTACCAGGATAAAATTCATCCTGCAAAATGTACCTCAATAGGATTAGAACCTCGAACCGCTTGGGTCGAGGTTCAAGTCCTCGTCGAGGAGCTTTTAGGTTTTTCACGAGGTGCACTTTTTAGAATGCACCTTATTTTTTTGCTTTACGCCATTCTAGGAACTCTTGAAACAGGGAAAATATCTCATCAGTCGAACTATAGATGTTAAGAAAATTATTTACGTCTGATGTGAAATGAGCCTAAAAGGTGGGGACCGCCTCGAAAGTTTGAACGTTAACACCGAAATCGATCAGAAGCAAATGGCGCAAGAGATGGCTGGTCATTTTGGCAATGACTCGAGTACATAGGCCAACAATGGTTTTTGCCAGTAACCGTTCGATATTTCGGCCGGTATCCTGGATCTCGTGAAAGACACCTTCAATGCGTTCCCGGACACTGCTCAACCAGCGATCCAGGTTGCGAGTATTCTGAACATACTGGTTTGAGCGGCGAGGGGTCCAGATCAGGTTGTGGGTCTGGTCAAAGATCTGGGTCTGCCATTCCAGGCCGAGGGAACCCTTGTCGGTGAAGAGATCACAGCAGGAAAGGTGATCGATGATCGCTTCAGCTGCCAGGCGCTCATCCAGGTTGGCGGGAACCAGGCCGTACACCATCGGAATGCCTCTCAAGCTCGTCACGGTGACCAGTTTGTAGCCGAAATATTTGAGTTTCCGGCTGGCACAAATGCCATAACCGGCATTTCCGAAGAAGTCGCTG
>Ga0187877_1004420_pt1 | contig 10805 bp, 7 predicted proteins | sample June2016WEW_17_1_3_FD_132430 | JGI IMG/M metagenome (GOLD analysis project Ga0187877, IMG submission 132430) | Peatland microbial communities from SPRUCE experiment site at the Marcell Experimental Forest, Minnesota, USA - June2016WEW_17_100 | ecosystem: Environmental > Terrestrial > Soil >... | reverse complement strand
TGACATTCTGGCCGCCGTGCCCGCCCGACCGGACAAAGGTCTCTTCGATGTCCGCTTCGCGAACACACAGTGCGGCCATGCGTTGGGCCAGTTGGGCTTCTTTGTCGGGGCCGACGGGGAACGCTTTCATGACGGCAGCATAGTGAGTGGACGGCGGGATGGCAATGGGCGGTGGGAGGGGCGGCGCTTGGGACGTGGTGCGTGGCGCGTGGTGCGTGGGCAGGACAGAGTTTCCTGGAGTCGTCGCCTTCGGGGCATCACGGACGCGGCTGGGGGAAACGGCTTGCCCGGGAACATCCGAGCGTTACTGTGGGGGCGTGAAACTGTTGTTCATCGCGGACATCGTAGGGCAACCGGGCCGGCGCGCGGTCACGGCACTTGTTCCCCAATTGCGGCAGCAGCACGCGTTGAACCTGGTGGTGGCCAATGGCGAGAACTCAGCCGGCGGTTCGGGCATCACGGTCAAGACGGCCGAGGAAATCTTCGCGGCAGGAGTTGATATCATCACGTGCGGGGATCATCTCTGGGACCAAAAGGAAGTGATGGGGCTGCTGGAAGGCGAGCGCCGATTCGTTCGGCCGCTGAACTATCCGCCCGGGACGCCAGGGCAGGGGAGCACCATATTCCTGGCCCCAGGGTTGCCGCCGGTGGCCATACTGAACCTCCAAGGCCGCACTTTCATGCCGCCGCTGGAGAATCCTTTCCATGCAGCGCTGGCGGAAGTCGAGCGTTTGCGCCAGACGACGAAGGTTATCTTCGTTGATATGCACGCCGAGGCGACGTCGGAGAAAATCGCATTGGCGCGGATGCTCGATGGCCGCGTGAGCGCCGTGATCGGCACCCATACGCATGTGCAGACCGCCGATGAGCAGATCTTCCCCGGCGGCACCGCGTTCCTCTCCGACGGCGGGTTCACCGGTCCGCACGAGAGCGTGCTTGGCCGGGAGATCGAGCCCATCATCCGGCGCTTCATGACGAACATGCCGCAGAAGTTTGAAGTGGCCAAGGAACGCGTCCTGTTGCAGGGCGCGGTAGTGGAGATTGACGAGCAAACCGGGCAGGCCAAGGGGATTCAGCGCGTTTCGCAGGCCCTGTAGCCAGTGCCACCATGGCCAAACCAGTCAAGACACAATGGGAGTTTGGCGAGTTGTTCCCACGCGAACCGACCCGCAAGGTGCTGACGGTCACTGAGTTGACGTGGCAGATCAAGCGCTTGCTTGAACAGCAGGTGGGCGAGACCTGGGTGACGGGCGAGGTGACGAATCTGCGGGTGCAGAGCTCCGGGCATATCTATTTCACGCTCAAGGATGCGGGTGCGCAGTTGAACTGCGTGCTGTTCCGGGGCGAGGCGCAGGTGGACCGCTCGTTGTTACAGGACGGGCGTAAGGTTACGCTGCAAGGCGAGGTGACAGTCTATGAGCCGCGCGGGCAATACCAGTTGCGGGTCACCAAGGTCGAGCTACAGGGCATCGGGGCGCTGCAGGTGGCGTTCGAGAAGCTCAAGCAGAAGCTTAAGGCCGAAGGGCTGTTCGCACCGGAACGGAAGCGCCCGTTACCGCCTTACCCCCAACGCATCGGCCTGGTCACGTCGCCGACGGGTGCCGCCATCCAGGACGTGCTCCACGTGGTCGCACGTCGCAATCCTGCGCTCGGAATCATCCTCGCCGCGTGCCGGGTCCAGGGCGAGGGAGCGGCGGAGGAAATCGCCGCAGGCATTCGACTCCTCAATGAATTCAACGCCGCCCAATTGGCGCAAGGGGATCGGGAATTGGCCTTGGACCTTATACTTGTCACGCGCGGCGGCGGCAGCCTGGAGGACCTGTGGGCATTCAATGAGGAAGTGGTGGCCCGCGCGATCTTTGACTCCGCGCTGCCGGTCGTTTCGGCTGTGGGACATGAGATTGACTTCACCATCAGCGACTTTGTGGCGGACATGCGGGCGGCGACGCCGAGCGCGGCGGCGGAGATTATTACCGAAGGCGTGTTCTCAAGCAGCCAGTTCCTGGCAGAGGCGACGCAGCGAATGGGCCAGTTGGCGCGGCAGCAGATAGACGACAAGCGGTACGAATTAACGCAAGCCACCCAGCGCCTGGCTCGTGTCCACCCGCGCCGCCGACTGAATGATTTGCTGCAACGGCTTGATGACGCGCAAACGAGCCTGCTGCGTTGCGTGAGCCAGGGGGCGCGTCGGCAGCGGCTCGCCTGGCAAATGCTCCGGGAACGGCTGGCGCGGGTTCGTCCGACGCTCGTGCTGCGGCAGAGACGCGAGGCGTTTGTCCAGGTGGAACGGCGTCTCCAGGAGTTGGCACGCATGCAACTGGAGACCTGTAAGAACGGATTGGGCGCGCTCGAAGCCCGCTTGCGCTTGCTGGGTCCCGAGCAAGTCCTGGCCCGTGGCTACTCCATCACGACAGACGCTCAGACCGGGAAAGTGCTCCGCGAGGCCAAGTCGGTGAAGGCCGGACAGCGCTTGAAGACGCGACTGCAAGCGGGCGAGGTCTTCAGCCGGGCGGAGCCATGACCGCAACTCCAGACTGGACGCGCCCCGGGACATGTCCTAGTCTCCAATTGTGCCGAGTGCTGCGAAGAACGCGGGTCAAAACAATCCCGCCAAAGCTGCCAGTCTGCCGTTTGAAGAGGCTTTGAAGAAACTGGAAACCATCGTCGCCGCGATGGAGTCGGACGAGTTGCCGCTGGAGGCTTTGCTGGCCAAATATGAGGAGGGCACGCGCCTGGCCAGGACCTGCCAGGAGAAGCTGGCGGAAGCCGAGTTGAAGATTGAGCAGTTGGAGAAGACCGCGGCGGGCGAAGTGAAACTCAAGGCGCTGGCCACACCGGAGGGTCCGGGCGAATAGGCCAATAGGGCTTTGGGGCCGGAGAAGCTTGACTCCAAGGCTTCAATCCTCCATCACTCCAACACCTACACTCCAAGAATGAGCCGATTTCTCGAGATGGTGGACAGCCCGATGCACGTCAAGAAGCTGACGCTGGATCAGTTGCAGCAACTGGCCGAGGAGATCCGGCATGAACTCATCACCGTGCTGGCTAAGAACGGCGGGCACGTGGGACCCAACCTTGGGGTCGTGGAGTTGACTTTGGCGCTGCACTATGTGTTCAACACGCCCAAGGACAAGTTTCTCTGGGACGTGAGCCACCAGATCTACGTCCACAAGCTGCTGACCGGTCGCAAGAGCCGGTTTCACACCGTTCGCAGCACCGGCGGCCTGAGCGGGTTTGCGTTGCGCACCGAGAGCGAGCACGATTGCTACGGCGCGGCGCACGCCGGGACCGCCCTATCGGCCGCCCTGGGCGTCTGCGCCGCCCGCGACCAGCGCGGCAGCGATGAAAACGTGGTGGCGATCTTTGGCGACGCCGCTCTGACCAATGGCATTTCGTTCGAAGCGATGAACAACATCGCCAACACGACGAAGAAGTTCATTGGCATCCTCAATGACAATGAGTGGGGCATTGCCAAGAACGTCGGGGCTATCTCCACTTACCTGAATCGCCTCATCACGCATCCCTCCTACAACAAACTGGCCCGGGATTTTGAGCGCTTCGTGCGGCGGTTGCCCAAGGGGGAACTCGCCCTGAAACTCGCCCACAAAGCGGAAGAGGGCTTTAAGGGCGCGCTGACGGACGTTGGCCTGCAGCCCAGCCCGAGCGGCATGGAGATTGATGGCCGCGGCGGCTATGGCAGCAGCCTGATCTTCGAGGAGATGGGCCTGCGGTATCTCGGCCCGATTGACGGCCACAATCTCCCCCTGCTGATTAGCACCTTGGAGTTCGCCAAGCGGTGCGATCAGCCCATCGTCATCCACGTGCTGACCCAGAAGGGCAAAGGCTACGAGGCCGCGCTCAAGAATCCCGAGAAGTTCCACGGCTTGGGGCCCTACGATATCGCCACCGGCGCCACTTTGCCTGCCAAACCGGGCACGCCGCCAAACTGGCAAGACGTGTTCGGCCAGGCCATGGTCAAGCTGTGCCAGAAGGACAATTCCATCGTCGGCATTACCGCCGCCATGCCCAGCGGCACGGGGTTGAAGCTTTTGGAGAAGACGATGCCAAGCCGCTACTACGACGTGGGCATCGCCGAGGAACACGCCGTCCTGTTCGCCTGCGGGATGGCGACGATGGGCTTTCACCCGGTGTGCGCGATCTATTCGACCTTTCTGCAGCGTGCCTATGATTGCATAGTTCACGACGCCGCCCTGCAGGATTTGCCGGTCATCTTCTGCATGGACCGGGCGGGGCTCTCGGCGCAGGACGGCCCGACGCACCACGGCCTGTTCGATATCGCCTATGTCCGGTCGGTGCCCAACTGCATTGCCATGGCGCCGAAGGACGAGGACGAGCTGGTGGACATGATGTTTACGGCCACGCACGAGCGGCATCCGACCTTCATTCGGTATCCGCGCGGGCCGGCTGAGGGCGTCCCAATCAAAGACCAGCCGAGGCTGATCGAAATCGGCAAGGCCGAGGTGATCCAGAACTTCAAGAACAACGGCGGGCGCAAGGTGGCCCTGTTTCCGCTGGGCAACATGATGCCGTTGGGACGCAAAGTGGCGGTGCAGTTGGCCGCGGAGGGGTATGACGTGGCCATCGTGAATCCTCGCTTCGTCAAGCCGCTGGACGCCGGGGTGACCGAGTTTTTCGGGCGCGCAGCGGACGTGATCGTGACGCTGGAAGACCACGTGGTAATGGGCGGCTACGGCAGCGCGGTTCTGGAACTGTTCAACGATAAGCGCATAAGCACGCCCGTCATACAAGTCGGCTGGCCCGATCGGTTCATCGAGCACGCCACGACGGTCGAAGAGTTGCGGAACAAATATGGTCTTACGGTGGAAAACACGGTTGCCAGAGTGCGCGCCGAGTTCGCCACTGCCGTGGCCGATCGCCAGGGAGCTATCGCCCAGCTCCGGTGACCTGTTGGCCGACGGTCCCCGAGACCGGAAACCTTGCTCCCTCGCCGGGCGCCCCCAGCAGCGGCATTTCTGGTCTTGAACTTCTGCCTGCTTGTCGTTACCCCTGTACATGTAACAGATAAACACAGCTAACGATCATGGCTTATAAAGACGTCACCCCGCCCAGCGGCGGGAAAATCTCGATCAAGAGCGGGAAACTGGACGTTCCCCACAATCCTGTGCTCCCATTCATCCGCGGCGACGGCACCGGGCCTGATATCTGGGCCGCCAGCCAGCGGGTGTTCGATGCCGCGGTGCAAAAGGCATATGGCGGCAAGAAGAAGATCGCTTGGTTCGAGGTGTATGCCGGCGAGACGGCGAAGAACAAGTTCGACAACTGGCTGCCGGACGACACCATCGAAGCCTTCAAAGAGTTCCTGGTCGGCATCAAAGGCCCGCTGACGACGCCGGTCGGCGGCGGGATTCGCTCGCTCAATGTCGCTCTGCGGCAGATGCTGGATCTCTACGTGTGCCTGCGCCCGGTGCAGTACTTTCAAGGCGTTCCCTCGCCCGTGAAGCACCCGGAGAAGGTGAACATGGTGATCTTCCGCGAGAACACGGAAGACATCTACGCGGGCATTGACTATCAGGCTGGCAGCCCCGAGGCGAAGAAGATCCTGGAGTTCATGCAGCGGGAGCTGCCCGCGGCGCTCAAGAAGGTTCGGTTTGGCAAGGAGGCAGCCGACCAAATCGGCATCGGCATCAAACCGGTTAGCAAGCCGGGGACGGAGCGCCTCGTCCGGGCGGCTCTCCAATACGCTGTGCGGCACAAGAGCAAGAGCCTCACGATTGTGCACAAGGGCAACATCATGAAATACACGGAAGGCGCGTTCCGTGATTGGGCCTACGAGTTGGCCAAGCGCGAGTTCGGCGCGGTAGAAATTGACGGCGGGCCCTGGTGCAAGACTCCACAGGGGGTCGTCGTCAAAGACGCAATCGCGGACATCACCCTGCAACAAGTGCTCACTCGGCCCGAGGACTTTGATGTCATTGCTACGCTCAACCTGAACGGCGATTACCTCAGCGACGCGCTCGCGGCGCAGGTTGGCGGCATTGGCATCGCGCCGGGCGGCAACATCAACTACATCTCCGGCCATGCCATCTTCGAGGCAACGCATGGCACGGCGCCCAAATACGCGAACCAGGACAAAGTGAATCCGGGCAGTGTCGTGCTTAGTGGCGAAATGATGTTCCGTTACCTTGGCTGGGACGAAGTGGCCGACTTGATCATCAAGGGCCTGAACGGCGCGATTGGCTCGAAGCGGGTCACGTATGACTTTGCCCGGCAGATGACGGGTGCCACGGAGATCAAGTGCTCCCAGTTCGGCGACAACATCATCGAGCACATGTAGGTGCGGGCACCCCTGGTGGGGATGACGCTGCTTAGCGCGAAACCTATTGGATCACGTAACTTATTGTGGTTGACTCACTTGTTGATTGCAGTAATTGCAACTTACTGTGGTTGCAGCACTTGCGTCTAGGGCTTGGTTCTTCGCTGTTTACCGCGGAATCGGGAGGGTAGCATCCTCTACCGCCCGCTCACATCTCCCTAGCCCCGCCGGACCCTCGCCGGAGACTCGCCGTAGCACCTCTGATCGCCGATCAGAGGTGCTACGGCGAGTCTCCGGCGAGGGTCCGGCGCGGTCCCGAGGACGGTCCGGTGCAGGGTTGGAAGAATAGGGGGCCAGAAGCGCGGCTTTTTGGGTAGCCAAGCTGGGCCTCGAGGGGGCGCCGCGAGGTGGGAAAGCGACCAATGGCTAGTGGCGAGGTGGAGTCTGGCGCCTGGATTTTCAGAATGGCCCGGTGACCATTACCCCGAGAATAGGAGCAAGTTGTTGATTATGAGGGTGAAGCGCGCTGTTCATCCTCGGTGGTGTCCCTGCAGAGCATAGGGGGTTTCCAGTGGAGGCAGCGAAGAACCCAGAGCTTTGGATTTGTGGGTTGACGATTAGCGTGTATTTGGCCTGGTTGTACAGGTCGGGATAATAGCGTTGGAGGTATTCTCGCCTATCGCGACGGCTGTGGAGGTATCCAGATTTGAGAGAAGGGCATTTCGTCTGGCGAATGAACCCGGTTTCCGGCCGGGTCAATGATTGTAGGAGTGATGAAGATCAGCAGGTTGCGTTTTTGGGCATTCTTGGATTCGCTGCGGAAGAGACGGCCTACCAGTGGCAGGTCGCCAAGCACGGGCACATTGTCTTTGAACGCCGTAGTGCGTTCGGACACCAGCCCGCCCAGAACCAGTGTCTGGCCGTCATACACGTTGTTCGTGGCGGCCATCTGGTGTAATCGCACGCAGGGCAGGGGTGGGGTGACTGCTTTCGGCTTGCCGTTGACATAAGCGGTGACACGGTTTGTTCGAGCATCTTCATACCCTTGGAATTCGATCACTTGCCCAATCACCGGCATCCGGATAGTGAAACCGTCCTCCAAAACGGTGGGATGCATGTCAAACACCACACCGAACTCCATCGGTTCCGCAACATACAATGAACTCTCATCATCGTTTGTGCTGGTTATGCCCGGAGGCGTTAGTGCTTGCTTGTTGAGCTTAACGAGACTGCGCATGTCCACAGCTTTGCACTGCACCTGACGACCGCTGCTGGTGGTGACTTCGGGTTGAAAGAGGAGTTCGGTTCCATCGCGCTGCTGGAGGGCCTTCATGACCACGCGATATTGCGGGTCGGTCAATATGCCGCTTCGGGGGAAGGAATTAGCAGAGCCAGCCTGGCCGCCTATCGAGCCGTTGCTGGTCAACACATTGGCCAAATACCAATCGAAGCCCAGGGCGTTGGTGTCGTTCTGGGGGACCGCCACAACCTTGCACTTGAGGTTGATCTGTGGCGGGGCGGCATTAATTACTTGTATCGCCACCTCAATGATATCGAGATCCTGCATGGTTGCCCGAATCACAAGCGTGTCCTGGCGATTGTTATAGAAGAGCGCCTTCCCTGGGTTCTTGGTTGAATCCAAGTCCACTCCCAACGACGCAAAGTAGTTGCGTAGGGCGCGCGTGACTGCCTGGACGTCACTCGTCTTCACCTTGCTCTTCGCCAAGGGCAAGCCATCGAGTGCCTCGAGTATTGTGTTCGGATCAACCTTAATAGTCCGGACGTAGAGCGGTGGGGACTCCTGCCTTGGTTTGGCTGAGAACACGACACCGTAATCCTCGATGGAGTATTTGATGGGCCGGTTGGCCACTTTGACAATGGCGTCCAAAACATCCGCCAGCCGAGTATTGGTGAGGGGAAATTTGAGATTGATGGCGATGGAACCCATATCAACCTGCTCTGCCGGTGCGGGCGGGAGCGGTTGGCCGTCTGGACCCAATGTCGCGGCAGCGGCGGAGGCGCCGCTGTCGGTGTTCTGGTTAAGGATGAAATTGATGCCGCGCTGTTCCGGGTCGCCCTTCCTGCTCTCGTCACCAAGGAAGCGCAGCACTTCGCTCAGCGGCGTGGCATCGAAGGCGACTTGGTCCAACCGGATGTTGTCAAGCAGGTGCACAATGGCTTGGCGCTTACTCAAATTCGTCTGCACAGGAGGCGCAGGCGTCGATAGCCACTGGCCCAGACCTCCGCTGGTTTTTTGCCGCGCCTCCTTCACGAGGTTCAGATAGTAAGTCGCAGCTTGGTTTTGCGGGTCTTTTGTGAGGGCTTCTGCCAGCTTCGCTTCCGCCTCATCCAGTTTGCTCATTTCAAAGAGCAGCTTGCCATCTTGCACCAGGGTGCTGGCCCTGGCTTTCTGTTCCGCCGTCAAGCCGGGAATGGGCAAGCCAATAGTCCTCGTCGGACTTGATTGCGGTGGCGGGATTGTTCCTGGAGCAGGTTCATTGCCCACAGCGATACGGAGCGTCGCTAACTTCTGTTCGATGATGTCGAGATCCTTCAGCGTTGCTCGAACCAGGAGCATGCCGGAGTGATCGCTGTAGAAGATGGACTTGCCCGGATTGCGCACAGGGTCCAAGTCCACACCCGCCTGCGAAAGGTATTCGAGCAAGGCATGGAAGGTATCCTGTGAGACGTTGGTGACGACGGGACCCATCAGTATGTGCAGGCCCTCGACCAGCGTATCCTCATTGATCTTAAAAGTCCGCATGTAGAGTGGTTGATATTCCGCCGGCGTTGCAGGACCGGACAACCGATCGTGCGACAGGTTGTTGGTGGCTAGCCAACTTGCGGCCGATTGGTTGGCCTCGCTGGGCGCACGAGCCTGTCCCATTGGCACGGCAACGGCCGCGAAGGCAAGCACGGCGAGGGCTGAGCCAACGGTCAGGCCGGCTTTGCGGGGCGGGCGGAAATCCAAGAGCCGCTCGATGCGCTGGCGCAAGGCATTGCGGGATTCGAGGATGCCAACGAGGCCTAGGCTCGTCAGCGGACGGTGCAGGGCCAGCCTCGCTACTTCGAGCAGGGTTGGGGCGTAAGTCTCGGCGTCCTCTTTGAGCGCCAGCATGACGGCATCGTCCACGGCCTCCTCGCGCACTCGCCGGATGCGGGCGTTGGCGAGCCAGAGGAGCGGGTGCCACCAATAGGCGATCTGCAACAAGGCTTGAACGCAGTTGACCCATACGTCTCCCCGGCGGAGGTGAAGCAGTTCGTGCAGCAGCACGGCGCGCAGTTGCGCGGGAGGGAGGCGCTCGGCCAGCGAGCAGGGCAAGAGGATCACAGGGCGGAACAGGCCGCACACCGCGGGGGATTGGTGGTGGTCCGTAAGCCTGAGCCGCACAGGATGCGGAAGTTCGGGCAGCAGGTCGCCCAGCGGGACAGGGGCCGCCGCCGCTCGGTGGGCACGGCGGGAGACCTGGCACCAGCGGACGATCATCCACGCGAGCAATGCAAGGCTGACGGCGACCGTGGCGACTAGCAGCCAGGCGGCCGACGAGACACGCGGGGGCGGCGATTCCACAAAGACAGGCGTGACGGCGGTCGGTAGCTGAGGTCGCTCAGGGACGCCATAGGTTACCGTTACAGACGTTGGTCGGAGGGCTGTCGGCGCGGCGATTGCCGGGCGCAACCACCAACCGGCGCTGGTGGGGAAGGCGAGCGAGGGCGGCAGCAAAAGCTTTACGAGCACGACCAGCCACAAGGCGTATCGTACGGCCGAGCGCACTGTCCGCTTTAACAGCAGTTCCAGGACGAACAGCAACGCGATCAGCAGGCTCGATTGCCAGAGCATCGGCCACGCAAACCGGAGAGCGTGGTCAGCCCACGCATTCAGAGCTTCAATCAGCGCATACATATTGTGGGTTGAATGAGGGGAGGCTCAGGATTTCTTAGCCGCTCTCTTCTTCGCTTTGATCGACGTTTCCAGTTCCGCCAGTTCGTCCTCGGAGAGGGTGCCCGTGTCCAGAAGGCACTGGACCATCGGTGTCAGGGCCCCGTTGAACGCGTGTTTGAGGGCGTAGAAGAGCTCGCCGCGCTGCGCCTGCTCGCGGGTCACGGCCGACCGATAGACCGTGAGGTTCCGCATCTTATCGGAAGCCAAGAGGCCCTTTACCACCATGCGGTCCATGAGGGTGCGGACGGTCGAATAGGTCCACGCGGTCTGCCGCCGCAGCTTATGCTGGATGTCCGGCGCGGTGCAGGGTTCCATTTCCCATACGGCCTTGATGATCGCCCACTCCGCTTCAGTAAGTTCAGGTCTGGATTTTGGCATAGGTTATTTGTCACTGGTGGCCAATATCTCCACAACTGTAGAGGAAGTCAACAACAATCTTTACAAATGTAAATGCGTGGCTATGACCGGTGAGCGGCGGAACTGTGGTGGGCCTCCCGGGTGTTGATGCCCCAGCGTCGGCTACGCAGACTTGGGCGGGCATGCGAGTTCAGCCAAGGCTCATTCCCG
>Ga0187877_1004419_pt1 | contig 10806 bp, 6 predicted proteins | sample June2016WEW_17_1_3_FD_132430 | JGI IMG/M metagenome (GOLD analysis project Ga0187877, IMG submission 132430) | Peatland microbial communities from SPRUCE experiment site at the Marcell Experimental Forest, Minnesota, USA - June2016WEW_17_100 | ecosystem: Environmental > Terrestrial > Soil >... | reverse complement strand
TGCCGAATGCCACGTTGCTGGGCTTTACCGGCACCCCGATTGACAAGACGGCGCAGGGCAAGGGCACGTTCAAGGTGTTCGGGTTCGAGGACGAGAAGGGCTACCTCGACAAGTATTCCATCCGCGAGTCCATCCAGGACGGGACGACCGTGCCTCTTCACTATGCGCTCGCGCCGAATGAGCTGCGCGTGGACCGCGAGACGTTGGAGAAGGAGTTCCTCGGCTTGGCCAGCGCGGAGGGCGTCAGTGACATCGAGGACTTGAACAAGATTCTGGAGCAGGCGGTCACGCTGCGGAACATGCTCAAGAACCGCGACCGGGTGGAGAAGGTGGCGGCCTACGTGGCGAAGCATTTCCGGGAGAACGTCGAACCGATGGGCTACAAGGCGTTCCTGGTGGGTGTGGACCGCGAGGCGTGCTGTCTCTACAAGGAGGCGCTCGACAAACACCTGCCGACCGAATACTCGCGGGTCGTCATCAGCCAGGCCGGCAAGACATACTCAGAGCGTCTGAAGCGGCATTACCTGAGCGATGACGCCGAGAAGGCCGTCCGCAAGGCATTCCGCAAGCCCGACGAGCAGCCCAAAATTCTCATCGTGACCGAAAAGCTCCTGACCGGGTTCGACGCGCCGATCCTCTATTGCATGTACCTGGACAAGCCGATGCGCGACCACGTCCTCTTGCAGGCCATCGCCCGGGTGAACCGGCCTTATGAGGATGACGATGGGCGGCGGAAGCCGTCGGGATTCGTCCTCGATTTCGTGGGCATCTTCGAGAAGCTGGAGAAGGCGCTGGCGTTCGACTCCCAGGACGTGACCGGTGTCATTCAGGGCGTGGAGGTATTGCAGACACGGTTTGCCGAGATGGTGGCGACGGCGCGGCAGGAGTACCTGCCGGTTCTGGACTGCGGTGGCAAGCCCGGCGCGACACCGCTTTCGGAGAGGCGCGCGAAAGGGAAAGCGCCGTCGCCGCTTCGCTCTGCCGGCGCACTCCAAAGCGACAAAGCAGTGGAGGCTGTGCTGGAACGTTTCCGCGACAGGGAGAAGCGCGAGGAGTTCTACGCCTTCTTCAAGGAGCTTCAGAACATCTACGAAATCCTGTCGCCGGATGCTTTCCTGCGGCCATTCCTCGCCGACTATGACGCGTTGCTGCGCATGTTCCACCTGCTGCGGGCCAACTACGAGCGCGACCAGCCGGTGGATAAGGAGTTCCTGCGCAAGACCGCGAAGCTGGTGCAGGCGCACACGCAGAGCGGCGCCATCGAAGACCCGACCAAGTTCCATGCTCTGAACGCGAAGGCGCTGGAAGCCATTGCCAGGCAGAAGCAAGCAGACACGGTGAAGGTGTTCAATCTGCTCAAGGCGCTGGCCAACCTTGTCAACGCCAAGGCCGGCGGCGAACCGTACCTGATTTCCATCGGCGACCGGGCGGAGGAAATCGCCGAGGCGTTCGAGTCCCGGCAGATGACCACGCAGCAGGCGCTGGATTTGCTGGAGAAGCTGATCGCCCAGTTGAAGGCGGCGGAGAAAGACCGCGACGCCACGGGGCTATCGCCGGAAGCCTTCGCCGTGTTTTACGTGCTCAAGAGCGATGGGGTGGAAGACCCGCTCAAGGCCGCACAGGCAGTCGAGGCGGCCTTCCAACAATATCCACACTGGCAAACGAGCGAGCATCAGGAGCAGGACGTGCGGCGCTCGCTTTACAAGGCGCTCATTGATGCCGGCATCGAAGCCGTGGTGGAAGTGGCCACGAAGCTGATGAAGCTATTGCGCCGCGCCAGCCCATGAGAGCCGGCCCGCCCAGAGAGTGGAAGCCGCTGGAGGAAGCGGTGCCGCGCGATGTGTTCCAGGCCGAGGTGGAAGCCTGGGCCAAACGCATCGGGGTGCATCCCAAAGTGGTCCAGGTGCGACCCATGAAGCGGAAATGGGGCAGTTGCTCGACGGCTGGCCGCGTGAGTTTCGATACCGACCTCCTGCGACAACACGCCGAATTCCGCAAGCGTGTAATCGTCGAAGAACTGCTCCACCTCCGCATCCCGAACCACGGGAAGCTGTTCAAGACGATGCTGGCGGCTTATCTAAAGCAAAGGACGTAGTTCATGCCAAAGTTTACCACCTCAGACCAAACGGGTCGGCTGGGAATCAGCCACATTGCTGCAATTTGCGCCCGGTTAGGTTGGGTTTGGCGGGAAACAAGCTGTTCGGATGTCGGTTTCGACGGGGAGATTGAAGTTGTCGAAGGGGAGGACGCGACGGGCCAGATCATGAAGGTGCAGGGGAAGGCCGGACGCTCCTACATGCGCAACGAAAAGGCAGATAGCTTTGACTATTATTCAGACGCAAACCACTTGGAGTACTGGCAACGCGCGACCAATCCTGTGATTCTCGTCGTCTATGACCCGGCCGCGGAAGCCACGTACTGGGTTGATGTGAAGAATTACCTCGCGCTGCATCCCGAAGCCCTGACGGGCCACCCACACAAGATCACCTTCGACAAAACACGTGACCGCTTCACGTCTGAATGTGCTGAGGCCCTGAGGCGAGTGTTCGGTCACGACTTCGGGCAAGCCGAAGCCGCGTACCGCCGGCACATCATTGATCGTTTCTGCAAACTCACCCTTTATTCTGTCACTTCCGATGCGCCACTGGCCGTAGACTTGGAACGTGTCTTCGTTAAACTCACGGCTACACAAGTAGTATCGGCCCAATCAGTATCGGCCCGATCCCGCCAGTTGGCAGAAGTCTTTGTGCCTACCTTGGCAGAGCAGCGGAGGATTGTCTCTGTCTTGAACAAAGCGTCGGCCGGCAATTCACGATTGCTCGACATAGCGTTTGAGTTCAGAAATCCCATGTTTCAACTCTCGATTTCTGATGCCCTTTCCGCCAATGCCTGCCTCGTGATTATCGGTGCTCCAGGAGCCGGCAAAACCACCCTGTTAAAGTATCTCGCCCTTTGCTTCGCGCGGCACCAGACAAAGGAACGGCTACAACTGGACGAGGAACGCCTACCCATCTTTATCGCGCTGCGTGACTTCAACCGCTTCCTCTCAAATTTGGACAAACAGGGGAAGATCTGTAATCCCGGTTCCCTCCATTTGCCCCTTTTCCTACAAGAGCAAACTCAGGAGGTTGCCCCGCATCTCAAGCTCCCCGAGGATTTCTTCGCCCGTGCCCTCGCCCAGCACCGGTGCGTCGTGCTCCTCGATGGGCTTGATGAAGTGGCCGACCCGCTTCAACGCGGCCGGACTGCTGAAGTCGTGGCCAATATCGCCAGTCAATATCAGGGCAACCGTTTCGTTATTACCTCTCGGCAGCGCGGCTATGAAAGTGAGGCCCGCCAGCGATTAGCCCCGCTCTGCGCCGAATGCACTATCCGCGACTTCGACGATGCCGACCGCACCGAATTTGCCCAGTGCTGGTATGCGGCGGTTGTTGCGGAGCGCGAAGGGGACAACGAAACGAGTCGTGCCAAGGCGAAGAACAGTGCCGAAGACCTCCTCCGGGCTATCGGTGCCGACGCCCGCATTACCGCTCTGGCCAGCAACCCGCTCCTGCTGTCCATTCTTGCACTCGTGCACCAGCGGGGTGTCGGTTTGCCTCAGCGTCGTGTGGACCTCTATGCAGAAAGCACTGAAATGTTGCTCGGCTATTGGGACCAAGTGCGCGGTGGGGAAGCTGCGAAGGAACTGGCCACTTCCGGCGGCCTCGATCGCCAAGAGAAACGTGCCCTGCTCGAACCTGTTGCCCTTTGGCTGCATGAACGCGGCGAATCCGGCTCAGAGGTAGTCGAAAAGGAGCTAGTTGCCGAAATCGCCCGTCAATTCCGCGAACTCTTTGGCGACCCGGGGCCACAATCCCAACGCCGGGCCGAATTTTTTCTCCGCGTGATTACCGAGCGCGCGGGTTTGCTAGTCGAACGAGAAACGGGTGTGTTTGGCTTCGCCCATCTGAGCTTTCAGGAGTACCTCGCCGCCCGTGCGGTGGCCGACCGAGACGATTACATGGAGTTCATTCTCCGGCACCTTCACGATCCGTGGTGGCGAGAGGTAATCCTGCTAGCCGTCGGCCATCTTGGCAGCTTCAAGGCTAGGCAATACCGTGCCAGGACGACCGCTCTCATCCAAGCCGTCCGCGACGCCAATAGCTGGTTGGAGGATGTGCTTAAGCGAGACCTTCTGCTCGCGTGTCGCTCTCTCGTGGACGTAAGCCAACTTGGGGTCGATGAGAAATTGCGGCAAACTGCATTTGAAGACCTCTTTGCTCTGTGGCAAACAACGCCTTTCGAGCCGCAACGGTTAGAAATCGCCTCCATCTTTGCCTACGCTGGCCCTACTTCGGATGGCGAACGTATTAGGCACAAGCTCGTCAGTCTCTTGGGCGATCAAGATAGTTCAGTGCGCGGTAGTGCAGCGGAAGCGTTGGGGCAGATGGGCGCGACGGCGGCGACGCCCGACACATTGGCCCGGCTACTCGAATTGCTTGCGGACGCGAGCGATGCCGTGCGCCGCAGTGCAACGGAAGCGTTGGGAGAAATTGGCGCGGCGGCGGCGACGCCCGACACGTTGGCGCGGCTGCTGGAGTTGCTTGGGGACCCGAGCGATGACGTGCGCGCTCGTGTGGCGTATGCGTTCGGGCGCATGGGCGCGGCGGCGACGACGCCCGACACGCTGGCCCGGCTGTCGGAGTTGGTTGGGGAGCGGAGCCCTAGCGTAAGCGGCTGTGCGGCGTGTGCGCTGAAGGATTTGGGCGCGGCGGCGGGGACGCCAGACATGCTGGCCTGGCTGCTCAAGTTGAGTCGGGACGCAAGCGATGAAGTGTGCTGCAGTGCGGTGTCTGCGTTGGGGCAGATGGGCGCGGCGGCGGCAACGCCTTACACTCTGGCCGGGTTCCTGGAGGTGCTTGGAGACCCGAGCGATGCCATGCGCCGCAGTGCAGCGGAAGCGTTGGGGCAGATGGGCGCGGCGGCGGCGACGCCCAACATGCTGGTCCGGCTGCTGAAGTTGCTCGGGGACCCGAGCGATGCCGTGCGCGGCAGTACGGCGGAAGCGTTGGGGCGGATGGGCGCCGCGGCGGCGACGCCCGGCACGCTGGCCAGGCTGCTACAGTTGCTTCGGGACCGGAGAGATGTTGTGTGCCACAGTGCGGCGGATGCATTAGGGCGGATGGGCGCGGTGGCAGTGGACCCACAAATAGTGAAACTGCTCGCTGACTTCTGGAGCGGCTTGCTGAAGGATGTTGCGACTTGCGCTTTGTCAGACGGTTCCAATCGAGTTTGTGACAAAGCCTTCAAGGAGTTGCAGAATTTAGCTTCACACCCAGCCGCAACGGATGCAACGGAATAGCGACGAGTCTCTGCTGAGCCATCTGGCGGATCCCCTCTCGGCTCAGGGGCTTATGATGGTCAGCCCCCAAGCCCAGGCGGGCACCTCTTCGCGCAGGCTGGAGCACAAGTCATTTATTCACAAGCCCTTAGAGAGAAAAACCCGGTTCATCGTTCTTTCTGATGGAATGGTCACTGGGCGTTTCTCTGTGGAATCAGGCGCTGGCCGGTGCCGCAGCTCTGGCCGTTGGCCCGTTCCCCGCGTCTGGGCGACCCATCCGAACCCAGCTTGGCGCCCTAAACAGCCGAGCTTCTGGCCCCCTATTCCTCCAACCCTGCACCGAACCGTCCTGCGGGCCGCGCCGGAGCCTCCCCGGACACTCGCCGGAGACTCGCCGTAGCACCTCTGATACCCGATCAGAGGTGCTACGGCGAGTCTCCGGCGAGTGTCCGGCGAGGCCCGCACGCGGTACTGGGGCGGTGGGAATGGCGTCCATCGCCCGTCGAGCTGCTACAGATGCACGGCGGAGGGGGAAAAGCCGTCGTCGCGGGCGTCCCCCGCGAAGGTGGCGGGGCGAGTTTCGAGGCCGACGCCGCCGGAGCGGCAAAAGGCGCGGCTGGAGCAGGCCCGCTTTGAGATGGCCAAGCGGGATAGGCAGGAATTGGGCAGTGCCCGGATGCCCAGTTTGAATTGGCTTTCCGAGCCGAGCCGGCCTAGTTTCTTGCCCAAAACCAGCATGTCCGCGCGTGATCTATATCAAGACCCGGTCTGGCAGGGCGAGGAGCTTGGCCAGCCGATTCCGGCTTCGCCGCACGCTGTTTCAGTGGCGCTTCCGCGCTGGCAGGATGTGGTCGGATATGAGGAGAAGAAGCCCGAAGTGGTCAACGCCTTAACCAGCGGTTATCCGCGCTTCTTCATCCATGCGCAAGTGCGGGAATTGGCGCAGCAAATTGGCGAGCGGCGGCCCTGTCTGCCGTTTCCGTCGCTTCGCGCCGCCCGCCTGTGCGCCGGGTTCATCGAGCGCACCAGTGGCGAGCAGGCGAAGGTGGTGGCGTTCCGCAGCATCCATGGCGTCGTGACCAGCGAGAAGGGCACGGACGCCTTACGTGCCTTCTGGCAGCATACGGGGCTGATTGTTTCCACCCGCGAGGCCGAAGCACACTTGGCCGGGCGTGGGCCGGTAGCCGACGACGAGGCCGTGCGCCGGTCCTTGCGGCGGCAGCTTGCCGGGTTTTACGATTGCGCGGAAGACGACGTGTTCCTGGCTCCGACCGGTATGGCCGCTCAGTTCGCCGCGCTCCAGGCCGTGATACAGCGGACCCCGGGGCGGCCCACGGCGCAACTGGGCTTTCCGTACGTTGATTCTTTGAAACTCCAGCAAAAGCTCGGCCATGGCGGAATCCTGCTGCACCATCTGGAGAGCATTGAAAGCGAGTTGAAGGACTTGCTGCGTCGGCAGCCGCTCGCGGCTTGCTTCTGCGAAATCCCCGGCAATCCTCTGCTCGGTTGCGCTGACGTCCGCCGGATCAGCCCCATTCGCCGCGGGCATCGCGTGCCGCTGGTAGCCGACGACGTGGTCGCCACTCCGGCCAATGTGGACCTGGGCGATTACGCCGACCTCATCGCGACCAGCCTCACCAAGTTCATCGCCGGGACCGGCAACGTCATGGGCGGCGCGCTGATCTGCAATCCGAAATCTCCGTTCTACCATGAGCTCAAGCCGATCGTCAGCGCGCAGCACGAAGAGCTGCTGTGGGGTGAGGATGCCGTGGTGCTCGACGCGCAGGCGCGGAGCTTCCCGGAGCGAATGAAGCGCCATAACCAGAACGGCCTGTTGCTCGCGGAACGTCTGCGCCGCCACCCGGCCGTAGAACGCGTCTGGTATCCCAAGTGGGAGTTCAGCGAGGCCTATGAGGCCGTGCGGCGCCCGGACGGTGGCTGGGGGGCTCTCGTCACCTTTATGCCCAAACACGGGGACACGAAGTCGCCGGGCATTTACGACCGCTTGGCGTTCTGCAAAGGTCCAAGTCTGGGCACCATCTTCACTCTCGCCTGCCCGTTCACGCTGCTGGCGCACTACACCGAACTGGAGTGGGCGGAATCATGCGGCGTCTCACGCTACCTGATTCGCATCTCCGTCGGCCTTGAGGACCCGGAGGATCTCTGGCGGCGGCTGCAGCGGGCCTTGGCTGGACCGTGAGGCGGCCTCGTGAACAGGCCAGCGGTTCTTATAATGGGGATGGGTCGTAGGGTAGGGCGCGTCACTCCGTGCGCGCCGTTCGCTCGCAGGCGCCCCAGGGTCGGCGCGCACGGAGTGACGCGCCCTACCAACCTGACAAAATGAGGACTACGTTGAATACACGCTCGGGTAGAACCATTGGGTTCCAGGACGAGCAACAGGTGCTGCTGCCCGAGGCGGTGATCAAAACCGCGCTGCGGGATAAGCCGCTGCTGCGCGGCTTGCTAGCCGTGGGGGCGGGGTTTTCTCCGGGGGCCACTGGCCAGCTTCGCCGCCGCGTGCCGGGCATTGGCGAAGCGCTGCTGGTCTATTGCGTCAAAGGCGGCGGCTGGTGCGAGCTGGCCGGGCATCTTCACACCGTGCGCGCCGGCGGACTGCTGGTACTGCCGCCCGGCGTGCCGCATACCTGCGGCGCGCACCTGTCCAACCCGTGGACCATCCACTGGGCCCAGGCCGCCGGCGAGAACCTCCGCGAATACCTGAACGAGCTGGGCGTCTCGACGAAGGCGCCCCTGGTCTGGATGGGTGACGACCTGCAACTGGCCCGTTTGTTCAACGAAGTGGTGAGGACCCTGGAGCAGGGGCCTTCATTCCTGAACCTGCTGCACGCCTCGCATGCGCTGGCGCACCTGCTGGCCGTGATGATCCGGCATCGGCATGAGAGAATCCGCGATACCTCCGACAGCGTCCAAAAGGTGGCCGGGGGGATCATCTACATGAGCGAGCACCTCGACCAACCGATGCGCGTCAGCGCGCTGGCTGCCCTGGCCAATATCTCCCCGGCGCACTTCACGGTGTTGTTCAAGGAACAAACCGGATGCTCCCCGCGGGGCTACCTCCACCTCCTGCGCATTCACCGCGCCTGCCAATTGCTCCGCAGCTCGACCTTGAACGTGAAGGAGATTGCCGCCCGCCTCGGCTACCAGGACCAGTTCCACTTCTCCCGCCAGTTCAAGGCCTTCCAAGGCGTCTCGCCCAGCGAATACCGGGAAGGCTGCTCTTCAAGCCCCGCAAAGGGTTAGGCTGAGCAGTTCGCTCGCTTGAGCGATCAATCCCATTAACACCGCGGCTTCAGCCCGGTGTAGCCTGCCTGGAAGGTCCGCCAGCCGTTTCAACGGCTTCCGGGCCCGTCCACGATTCCTTCATGCCAATCCACGATTCATCCATTCCCATCGCGGCAACCAGTGGAGTACCGTCATCCAACATGATGCACAAAGCAGACACCACCACACCAAGCCCGGCCACCTCGAACCCGGAACCCGAGACCCAACCCCCGCCCAACGCGGCCAATCCGACTTTAGCCTTCAGCCTTCAGCCTTCAGCCTTCCGCTTCCCGCGCCTCGCCATTTCCAATCCCGCCGACCTGCGCTTCGGCGTTTCGCCCAAGCCACTGACCACCCGAGATGGCCTCACTATCGGCGGCGGATTGGTTTACCCGGAAATCAATTTCACCCTGCCGCCGATGTTCGTGAACGAGAGCACGATGCCCGAAGTGCGGACGCAATATCAGCAGATCATCACCGGCGCCCTGCACCGCGCCGTGGAGCTGGAAGCACCTGGGCTCGTGGTCGAGTTCGAGACTCTGCCACCGATGACCGAGAACCCAGCCTGGGGCATCGAACTGACGCGCATCCTGCTCGACGGCATGACCGAAGCCAACGCAAAGCACGGCCTCAAGAGCGTGTTGCGCATTACTCCCAACGACACACGCGAGATGGTACGCCCTCCCCGCATGAGAAGCGGCCCGCTCTACGAAGCCATGCTGGCGACCTTTGACGGTTGCGCCGCCGCTGGCGCCGAACTGCTCAGCATCGAATCGGTCGGCGGCAAGGAGGTCCACGACGAAGCATTGATGATGGGCGACCTGCGCGGCGTCATCTTCGGGCTCTGCGTTCTCGGCGTACGCGACATGCGCTTCCTGTGGACTGAGTTGGATCGGATCGCCCGCAAGCACGGCGTCCACTGCGCCGGGGACACCGCGTGCGGCTTCGGCAACACGGCCATGGTGCTCGCCGAGCAGAAGATGATCCCCCGCGTCTTTGCCGCCGTGGTGCGGGCGGTGTCCGCCGTGCGCACGCTGGTGTGCTATGAATGCGGCGCCGTGGGGCCGGGCAAAGATTGCGGCTATGAGAATCCCATCCTGAAGGCCATCACCGGCTTCCCGATGGCCATGGAAGGCAAGACCGCAGCCTGCGCTCATTTCAGCCCACTTGGCAACATTGCCGCGGCCACCTGTGACACGTGGAGCAACGAGTCGGTGCAGAACGTCAAGCTGTTAGCCGGCATGGCCCCCACCTGCTATGTGGAGCAACTCATCTACGACTGCCGTCTCATGAACGAGGCCCTGGCCGATGGCCGCGACGCCGCGCTGCTCTACCGCAAATGGATGATTTCCTCCGATGCTTCCCGTGACCCGCAGGCCTACGTGCTCACGCCCGACAGCGCCATCGCCATCGCGCAAGCCATCGTTAGCGCGCCCACCACCTATGACGCCGGCAAAGCCGCCGCCCTCACTGCCGTCCGGCTCCTCCGTGACGCGCACCGCGACGGCGCCCTCAAGATCCACCCCCGCGAAGTCCCCTGGCTGGACCGGCTTCAGAAAAGCGTCGAAGCGTTGCCGGCTAAGGAGACTGAATTCATCAGTGAGATGATGGCCGAAGTGGACACCACCAAATTCGTGGCTGCGGATTACGGCATTGGCTGACCCCTGCCGCCCGGCTGTCTTAAATGTTTACGCCAGCGCGGCTGAACGAGACGCCCCACTGCCCGCGACGTGGCGCTTCCCGGTGTGCGACAGTCCGCGCAGGAAATTGGCGAACGGGGTGGCCGGTGGCTGGTCGGGGTTGTCGAACGACAGCACGAGTTCCAGATCGAGAATACGCAGTTTATGCGCGACTTTCATGGCCTTGGAGATGAATCCAAAGTCGTAAGCCTCGTCGCGGTCAATTGTCCACTTTTCCAGGGACTGGAAGTAATGGCCAGTCGCCATATGTCTCAAGAATGTTCTCATAGCATGGGTTGACTAATTCGGAACACTACTTGGACCGCATAACCTGTGCCAACCAGTCACCCTGCGAGGCCAGCCACCACCCGCTCGGGTTGTGGTACTCCATTTTCGCTCGACTACGCATGCATACTCCCCGATATTCTGCCTCATGTTCGGGAAACACAGAGCCCGTCCGATTCCAAGTTTTCGGCCCATTACCAGGCAGACAACATGCTAAAAGGTTACACACTCCCTCGCACG
>Ga0187877_1004414_pt1 | contig 10810 bp, 7 predicted proteins | sample June2016WEW_17_1_3_FD_132430 | JGI IMG/M metagenome (GOLD analysis project Ga0187877, IMG submission 132430) | Peatland microbial communities from SPRUCE experiment site at the Marcell Experimental Forest, Minnesota, USA - June2016WEW_17_100 | ecosystem: Environmental > Terrestrial > Soil >... | reverse complement strand
CCATTTTCCACGGAGTCAGGATGACTGAGCCCAGCGGCAAGCGGAGCGGCGCCCCGGGTAAGGAACCCAACATGAACACGTCCCTTGGCACATGCGGTGGGTGGCGCTAAAAGCTGCAAACCTGATGAAGCACGGCGACGACTTTCTCGAGGACAGGGCGGATACGAATTAGGCGGGGGCTGGTTGCGAGGGACATTTGACGGTCGAAGGCTTTCAAAAACGGGACAGCGACTTGCTCGACCCCCGCAACCTCCAGGCCGGCGGCGGCGATGCTCGGAAGGATAGCTGCGACCTTCCCACCGGCCACGGCGCGGGCTGCAAGGGGGAAGGAGGAGCACTCAACCTGGACGTTCACCCGCACGCATTGCTTCCTGGCGACGCCGGAGAGTGCGCTGCGGAAACTGCCTTCCCCTTCGAGCGTCGCCAGCGGCAGGCCGTCGAGGATCTTGAGCCCGTCCTTTCGACCGTGGGCAGCGCACAGACCCGCCGGGAGGAACAGGGAGTAGCCCATGACGCCAAGGGCCTTGGCCTGGAGCGGGCGGGTGACCGCGTCTGTGCGGACCAGGGCGAAATCGATCAAGCCCTCGGCGAGGCGCTTCACTGCCTCCCCGGTGGGCAAATTCAAGAATTTGAGCCGGACGTTCGGCAGGCGCTCGCGGATGCGGTCCAGACGCGGCATCAGGAGCCATTGGATAACGCTCTCCCGGGCGCCGATGACCACTTCCACGGGCTGGTTTTTGCACTCATTCTTGAAGTCGAGTAAGGAAGCAAAGCACTCGCGGGCGATGACATGCAGCCGAGCCCCCGCATCGGTGAGGACGATGCCGCGCCCCTTACGGCGAATTAGTTCCGTGCCGAAAAACTCCTCCAGCTCTTTGATCTGCCGGCTGAAGAGGCTTTGCTTTGCAGGGTCGCCCTTGGCGGCTTTGGTGACGCCTCCGGCCTGGGCGACGAGGCAAAAGCTCTGCAGGCGGTCCAAGGACAGCCCGCCTTGGCTAAGCAGTTCCACAAACATGACTAAAGAGTTATGGGGTTTATGAAGTTTAGGCTAGAAGAAAAATCGCGGTGGAACAATACTGGCAGCGTGATTACAGAATTGGGCATTGGCAACTTCAAGGCGTTCGGCGAAACACAGCGGGTGCCAATCAAGCCGCTCACGCTGATCTTCGGTGCGAATAGCTCGGGCAAATCGAGCATCATTCATGCGCTGCTGCTGGCTCAGCATGGCCTCGAAAGCGGCAGGCTGGATGCGCACCAAACCGCCCTCGGCGGCGACTGCGTGGATCTCGGAGGGTTCCGGCAGTACGTCCACCGGCATGAGGTCAACCGCAGAGTGTCTTTATACGTCGAGAAGCCTGCCCCGGAAGGAACGTCATGGGACAGACCAAACGACAGCGCCCCCTGGCGCGCGGCGTTTCGAGCGGCCAAGCGCGTTGGCCTGACCTTTCATATAGGGCTGCCCGCCAGCGACATAGGGCTGCCCGCCGGTGCGGGAGGGGTGGCCGGAACGAGTTGGCCAGAGCTCCTGAAAATGGAAATATTAATCAACCCGCCTTCTAAGGTTGTTGGCGGTGCTTTTGCTCCAGGGCCTAAGCTGCTGCGCCTGGAGGTACTAATCAACGGCCAGAGGCTTATGGAGTTGGAGCGCAAGGAAGCCGGCGTCTTTCAAGTAGCAACGGTCGATCTCGCTCATCCATTTCTGGAGGCCATTGCCCGTGACGTCATGGCCCACTCAATCGCGGGCATGCTGCAACCCAAGTTTCATCGGGATTTCGATGGGAACGAGCTTTCGACCAAGGAGAAGCACTCGGTGGAGAAGGCGCATCAAGAGAAGATCGAGGCCGATCCGTTCCTGTCCCGCCTAGCGCTGGCGAGGTCCGATCCGGAGGCGGCAAGAAGCGAGCTAACGCTTTTGAGGCAACGGTTCGCCACGATCCTGAAGGAGGGGGCATACCGCCTCGAAGGGCTTGCGCTGCAAGACACCGCAGCGAATCCGTGGTCGAAATGGACTGGATGGGAGGAGGAGATGCAGTCTGACCCCGTCGGGTTCCTGCGTCGTGAGGACCTACTGGAATCCGTGGATACTGACTGGTGGGCTGAGGCGCAAGCCCTCCGCTACGACCTGAACCGGCTCCTTTCGGGCCGGTTTAAGCAGATTCTGGCCTCGCTGCGACAGCTCTCCTACCTCGGTCCCTTGCGTTGCGTTCCGTCTCGCCATGCCCCCTCGGTTCGCGATCAGGATCCCAATTGGCTGGCGGGCGGCGGCGCCGCCTGGGAACTGGCCCGGGAGGATCCCAGAGTCGCCGGGGTTTTGAACGAGTGGCTTGGACCGGCGCGGTTGGGCACGAATTACCGAATCATTGCCAAGCAGATGGTGGAGGCCGAGAAATTGCTCGATGCTCTGAAAGAGCAGCCTGGCGCTTACGGCGGTCCGCTGCACCGGGCAACCGAAGAGGCGTTGCGAAACCACCCGGAGTTAGCCGCGCTGACAGAGCTCTCATTTCAGGACACGCAGTCCGGGACCGTCGTGAGCCACAGGGACATCGGCTTCGGTCTCAGTCAAGTGTTGCCTGTCCTGGTCACGGCCCTGGCCTCCCGCGAAAGGTTGATTGTTGTCGAGCAACCCGAACTTCATCTTCATCCGGCGCTGCAGGCCGAACTGGGAGACGTGTTCATCGAGTCCGCCCTTGGCGAGCGGAAGAACACCTTCCTCCTGGAAACGCACAGCGAGCACTTGATTTTACGCATCTTGCGACGAGTTCGCGAAACGACCGAAAGCCGGCTGCCGGCAGGCGCAACGCCTGTGCAACCGGAAAACATTGCCGTGGTGTTCGTGGAACCTATGGCGAAAGGTAGCCTTGTCAGACATTTGCCTGTCACGCCGGACGGAGATTTCGGTGCGCCGTGGCCCGGCGGGTTTTTTGCTGATCGCCTTGCGGACCTGCCATGATTCGAGAATTTGCTATTGAACCGGAGGTGATGGCGACATGGCCGCATTTCCGCGAAATCTTTGATGATTTGGGCGTCTGCCATGGCCGGCTGGCGGCCATGTACCCCGCGGACTGGATCGATCGAGTGCGAAGGCTGGCGCTCAGCCTCAGCCCGCCCGTGCGGGCGGCTGCGATCGCGGAACGGATGAGGCAATACCCCGACCGATTCATTCGGGCCGGCCGTGCCTTCGACAAGGGCAAGGACTGGCTCGCAAATGCGGAGAGCCACGCAGTGGCGGGCGGCTTTGACGGGGTCGTGGCGCGGAAAAACCCACGAGACAAGAGCCGTGTGCTTGTGGCAGGCCAGTTTTCGCGGAGCCAACCACCATGGCACGTGCCTCGGCAGAAGAAAGTCGCCCGGGACGCTGCGGCCTTCGCGCGATGTGCAGCTCTCCTGCTCGCCTCGTCGGAGGAGATCATGCTGGTGGAGCCGAACCTCGACGCCAGCGAGCCCCGCTTCAAAGATCCGCTCATGACCCTCCTTGGCATGAGAGCAAGCGGGAAACCCTGGCGACGGTGTGAGCTTCACGTTGACCGTCCCCCCAACGACACTGCTCTGGAGAATCGTAAATACAACGCGCAGCGACAACTCGCAGAAGTGGTTCCGACAGGCACGACTGTAAGGCTACACTTTTGGTTGCGGAAAACCGGTGGCGAAAAACTGCATCCGCGTTTTCTGCTGACCGAACTGGGTGGCATCCAGTTCGACTACGGGCTCGATGCCGGCGACGCCCCCGGCGACACGACCATCGTCACGCTCATGGACCACGATCTCTGGCAAGCCGTCAGGGCGGACTACACGGTGCCGAGTCCCTCGTTTACGATAACTTCGGACTGTATTGTCGGCATCGTTGGCCAGGCATAACGGGGTCCGTTGCTGGGCTTTTACGAGACATTTTCTCGTAAATTTGTGTCGAGCGCCCAAGGCGGGGCTCGGCAAGGCGAGACAGCGCCTCGGGAATTGCAGATCCTTCAGACCGCGTCTGAAAATTCCGAGACAAAGTCTCGGAAATCTCCGACGGGCCGGAAACTCATTTCCGATCTTGTCGGCATCAATGTGCCGTACGGGTTCGACACCGCCGCCGATCCGGCCGAAACCTCGACATGGTCTCGCCTCGGCCCTGCGGAGCGCGATAAGCAACAAAAGGAGTTCGACCCCGCCTGCGGTATTCACCGCCGCGTCGGTTAATTCGACATTGGCGCACAGGCTTAGCCAACGGCACGAATATGATCGCGTCTCTCCAGCGTGCCGCTTCTAGCCCGGATCCTTCATACCCCGGCCAGACGTTTCATTAACACCGTGGCTTCAGCCCGGTGTCAAGAGGCACTTAGGGCGCTGCAACCGTTTCAACGGTTTGGCAGGGAGCGCGGAAAGCCGTTAAAACGGCTGGGACGGCCCCCGGCACACGTACACCGCGCTGAAGCGGCGGTGTTAATGAGGCTGGCGGCTGGCCTGCAAAGCCAGAATCCCGGCGAGTCGCCAAAAGGCGCCAGAACCGCCAGGCGACCCCCTGCCCAGCCGCCGCCTCGGCAACCTCGTCTTCACCGACCTCTTTTCTCCTCGCGCCTGTGCGGCCAAACGCACAGGCGTGTGCCGTCAGACGCACAGTTCCGGCCGGGACGGGGCGGTGCATAATGCGCAGAAATTCAATTATCGCCATTCAATTATCGGATTGCATTGAACCGGGCGATTCGTATCCTGTCAGGCTTGATCGACTAGACGATGCGACAGTTCATCACCATCGCGGCGAATGCGTTTATGGAGCTGGTGAGGCAGCCGGTATTCCTGCTGCTGATGACCAGTTCCGCCGCCTTCGAGATCTTTCTGGCCACGCCGTATTACTTTGCGTTTGGCGACGAGCCCAAGCTGGTCAAGAACAGCACGCTGGCCGTGATGCTGCTAGCGGGGCTGCTGGGGGCGGTCTTGAGCGCTTCGGCCTCGCTGGCGCGTGAAATCCGGGCCGGCACCGCGTTGGCGGTCCTGTCCAAACCGGTCGGCCGCTCCCAGTTTCTGCTGGCCAAGTACGCCGGCCTGGTCGCCGCCCTGGCCCTGCTGACTTATGTCAACCTGGTGGCGGCGCTGCTGGCCAGCCGCATGGCCTTCGACGCCTACGGCTCGACGGATATGTTTGCCCTGGGCATTTTTGCCCTGGGCCTGGTGCTCGCCTATCTGCTGGGAGGATTCAGCAATTTTTTCCTGCGCCGCCCCTTTGTTTCAGACGCTGTCTTCGGCCTGATCGTGATGGTGAGCCTGGCTTTTGTGGTGATCAGCTACTACACCAAAGAAGGCAAACCGCAGGCCTTCGCCACCGGCGTGGATTGGCAACTGGTGCCGGCGGCAATCCTCGTCCTGTTCGCGGTCTGGATTCTGGCCGGGCTGGCCCTGGCTTGCTCGACCCGGCTGGACATGATTCCCACGCTGGCGGTTTGCTCGGCGTTGTTTCTGCTGGGCATCATGTCCGATTACGTGTTCGGCCGGCGGGCCGACCCGGTCTGGCGGTACAACCTCAAGGAGGAAGTGACCAGTTCCCGGTGGTCGGAGAGCCAAAAGGGGCTCCTCAAAGAGCTGATCGGGAAATATGCCAAGGACGCCGAAGGCAAGCCGGAAGCCGGGGCGCGGCCCAATCTCAGCGCCGAGGACCGGGCGCGCCTGGCGCAGGCCGGAATGGGCGGGTCGCGGTGGGCGGCCGTGCTTTACACCCTCACGCCGAATTGGCAGCTTTTCTGGATGGCCGACGCCCTGGACACCGGCAAGAGCACCTATCACTGGGGCTATGTCGGCAAGGCCTTTGCTTATGCCGTGGGATATGTGGGGGCGGCCCTGGCGCTGGCGGTCATGTTATTCGAAGAACGGGAACTTAGCTGACCAGGCGAGCGATGAGCAGTTGCGACTCTTGAACTGTCAAACCGGATTAATGAGATAATGGAACGAAGCACACAGAAAAACGGGCTAGTCAATCTGCTGGCGCTGCTGGTGGTCGGGGTGGCGGGCTTTGCCGTCGCCCGCAACAGCAATTCGCTGGCCGGGCAGGTCGGCACTCTGTTCCTGGGCATGGGCCTGCTGGTGGCGGCCGTAAGCTGGTTTCAGATGCGCCTGGAGGAGAACGAGCGGCTCGAGAAGCTCGAGTTGGAAGACCTGGCCAGAACGCACGCCGGCTCGGCTATGTTCGAGGCCAAGGACAGCGAGGTTTTTCCGGCCCAGCGTTCGCGTGAGCAGTTCGAGCGGATTTTTGTCCCGGCATTCACCGTCCTGTTGTGCCTGGTGCAATCCGCCGGGGCCTATTTGTTCTGGCGCTGGCTGGGCAAACCCACGACCGTCGCCGACTTGAGGCAACCGACAATCGCCCTGGGGCTCTTCGGGGTGTTCGCCCTGGTGCTCTTCCTCTTGGGCCGGTTCTCGGCCACCTACGCGCGGCTGGAGAACAATCGCCTGCTCCGGCCCAGCGCCAGCTATGTGCTGCTCAACGCCTTCATCTGCGGGCTTGTGGCCGCCGGCATCATCGCCGTGAGATGGCAATTCCCCAAGGCGGACTTCGTCCTGGCGCACGTGCTGTGCGGCCTGCTGGCGCTGGTGGCGGTCGAGACCCTCATTGCGCTGGTGCTGGAGATCTATCGGCCGCGTGTCAAGGGCAAGATCGAGCGGCCTTTGTATGAAAGCCGGCTCGTGGGCCTCCTGGCCCAACCCGAGGGCCTGGTCACCACCGCGGCCCAGGCGGTGGATTACCAATTCGGCTTTAAGGTCTCGGAGACCTGGTTCTACCGGCTGTTCTTCGAGCGGGCCCTCAAGTGGCTGCTCCTGCTGCAAGGGGGCGTTTTGTTGCTCTCCACGTGCCTGGTCTTCATCGACGCCGGCGAACAGGGCCTGCTGGAGCGCTTCGGCAGGCCCGTTGAAGGCCGCACGGTGCTCGAGGCCGGCGCGCACTTGAAATTGCCCTGGCCCATTGACCGCGTCTATCGCTCCCGCACCGAGCAGATCCAGACCTTTGAAGTCGGAGTGACGGGCAACTCCTCGGAGGAAAAAGAGCCGGTCGTGCTCTGGACCAGGGCCCACGCGCGCCCCGGCACCAAGGAAGAGGACTTCCTGGTGGCCAACCGGGACCAGAGTATGCTTGGGGCCACCAACGAGCCTGCCGGCAAACGCACGCCCCCCGTGAGCTTCATCACCGGCAGCATCCCGGTCGAATTCCAGATCACCAACCTGATGCTCTGGTCGTACACCAACGAAGACGCCCCCTCCCTCTTGCATGACGTGGCCACTCGAGAGGTCGTCCGCTATTTTGCCAGCGCCGACATGAACGACCTGATGTCCAGCGGGCGCCTCCGGGCCTCGGAAACCCTCGCCAACCGCATCCAGGCCGCCGCCGATGAGCGCGAACTGGGCGTCCGCATCCTCGCCGTCGCCTTGCAGGACATGCATCCTCCGGTCAAAGTCGCCAAGGATTATGAGGACGTCGTCGCCGCCACGCAAACCAAGCTGGCGAAGATCCTGAATGCCCGGGCCGACCAGGTCCGGACCAACAACCTGGCGGGCGCGCAGGTCGCCACCATTCTCGACAAGGCCGGCGCCGACCGGGAGGCCACCCAGGCCCGGGCCCTGGCCCAAGCCGCCCTGTTCACCAACCAGATCCCCGCTTTCCAGGCGGCTCCCTCGGTCTATGTGGAACGGGCCTATCTGCGGACTTTCACCCGCGCCACCGCCAACGCGCGCAAGTACATCATGCTCACCACCAACACCCATGACGTCCTCATCTTCGACCTCCAGGACCGGATTCGCCCCGAGCTCCTGGAAAACCTGAACGTCTCGACCAACAAACCGACCAAGTAGTCTGCCATGAAACGCAATCTTTTCACCCTGTCTATCGGCCTGCTGCTGTTCTTGATCTTCGGCCTGCTGCTCTTTGTGTTTCAGGTGCGCCAGTCGGAGGTGGCGGTGGTCACCACGTTCGGCAAACCGACCCGGCCCATCACCGAGGCCGGCCGCCACTATAAGTGGCCCTGGCCCATCCAGAAGGTCTATAAGTTCGACAAACGCATCCAGAATTTCGAGGATCGCCTCACCGAGGGCCTGACTAAGGACAGCTTCAACCTCCTGACCTCGGTCTATGTGGGATGGCAAATCACCGACCCCGCCGCCTTCTTCCCGAAGTTTGCCGGCAGTCTCAATTCCATTAGCGAGGCGGAGCGCAAACTCGAGGAGCGCCTGGGCAATCTCAAAAGCGCCATCGTCGGCCAACATGCCTTGTCCGATTTCGTTTCCACCAGCGACAACGCGGCCAGCCTGCTGGGGATCGAACATGAGATGCTCGAGGCAATCCAGGCCCAGATCACAACCAACAATTGGGGCCTCGAAGTCAGATTCCTGGGCATCAAGAAGCTGCAACTGCCCGAGAGCGTCAGCAAGACGGTGTTCGATCGGATGCAGGCCGAGCGCAAGGTCCTGTCCGACACCTCCCAATCCGAGGGCGAGGCCGAGGCCGCCAAGATCCACTCCGAAGCCGACCGCAAGGCCGCCGTGATGCTCTCCGACGCCGACAGCCAGGCCACGCAAATCCGCGCCAAGGGCGAAGCCCAGGCAGCGGAGTCGTTGGCCGTCTTCCAGCAAGACCCGGAGTTGGCCAAATTCATCTTCCAACTCGACGCCCTCAAAGACTCGCTCAAGGACCATTCGACGTTGATCTTCGACGCCAACACACCCCCCTTTGGCCTGCTGCACGGCGTGTCCACCAACCTCTTGAAAAAATAGCCCGGCCGCGCCATGCACCAACCCTCACAGCCGGAGTCTGAGCCATAGTTATGGACGACCTGCCCCTTACCCCCAAGCCGCTGCCCGCCCCCGCCCCGCCGGAGACGCCGCTCGATGCCGGCTCCCAAGCCCTGGCCGAGGCCCTGCGCAGTAGTTTCGTCATCATCAAGTTCGTCATGCTGGTCCTGGTCGCCGTCTTTCTGGCCTCGGGCTTTTTCACCGTCGGCCCGCAGCAGCAGGCAATTATCCTGCGCTTTGGCCGGCCCGTGGCCCAAGGCCAGCAGGCCCTGCTGGGGCCGGGGCTGCATTGGTCGTTCCCGTACCCCATCGATGAGCCAGTCATCGTCTCCATCTCCGGCCTCCAGCAGGTCCAATCTTCCGTCGGTTGGTACGCCACTACGCGAGAGCAGGAACTGGCCGGCACCGAACCCCCGGTGCCGTTCGGCACGCCGATGAACCCGGTCGTGGACGGCTACGCCATCACCGCCGACGCCAATATCGTCCATGTCCGGGCCACCCTGACCTACCACATCAGCGACCCCATCGGCTACATCTTCGATTTCGTCAATGCCTCCAACGCGGTCCAGAATGCCCTCGATGATGCCCTCCTCTACGCCGCCTCCCGCTTCAAAATCGATGACCTCCTGGTGCGCGACGTCTTGGGCTTTAAAGACGCCGTCCGCAAGCGCGTCAGCGAGTTGATCCAAGAGCGCCAGCTTGGTGTGACGGTCGAGGCCTGCGACGTCGGCAGCAAGGCGCCCCGCCAACTCCAGGCCGCCTTTCAAAGCGTCCTGGATGCCGAGTTGCGCCGCAGCAAAGTCATTGCCCAAGCCCGGGGGTACGAGATCCAAACCACCAACAAGGCCGGCGCCGAGGCCACCTCCCGCATCAAGCTCGCCGAGTCGGAGCGCGCCCGGTTTGTCGATGACATCTCCAGCCGGGCCAAGCAATTCCAGGACCTGCTCCCCAAATACAAGGAGAACCCCAGCCTCTTCGCAGAGCAGCGCCTGGCCTACACCCTGGGCAACGTCATGACCAACGTCCAGGACAAGATCTTCCTCCCCGAAAAGCCCCAGGAACTGCGGCTCCAGCTCAATCGCCCGCCGGCAAAACCGACGACGGAAGAAAGTCCATGAAATCCGACCTTTGTTAATATGCAAGTCACCTCTCTCTTCAGCCGCCGGCACGAGCACGAACCCGACGCCTCGTGTCCCTCGTGCGGCCCGGATCACGACCACGACCACGCCGCAGTCCGCCTGTGGCAGACCCTGGTCGGGGTCGTTTGTGTCCTCAACGCGTTCATCGTGGATTGGGCCTTTGACAAGGGCCAAACCGTGGCCAGCGTCAGCGCCTTCCTGGGCGCCATCATCCTGGGCTACCCCATCGTCTGGACCGCCGTCAAAGACATCTATCGCGGCCTGCTCAGCATCAATGAACTGGTGGCCATCGCCGTCCTGGCCGCCTTTGCCTCGGCCGACTACAAGACCGCCGGAGTGGTTGCCTTCTTCATGGTCATGGGTGAAATCATCGAGACCCGCACGGCTGAAGGGGCGCGCGCCTCGATCGAATCCCTTATCCGCCTTACCCCCACCAAAGCCCGCCGCATCCTCAAGACCGGCGAGGAAGAGGTGGCGGCCCAGGATCTGGCAGTCGGCGATGTCATCCGCGTGCGGCCGGGTGACAATGTCGCCGCCGACGGTGTCATCCTGGCCGGCCAAGGCTCTTTCAACCAGGCGACGATCACCGGCGAATCGCTGCCGGCCGACAAGAAACCTGGGGACGAGGTCTTCGCCGGCACGCAGAACCTGACCGGTGTGCTCGAGATCAAAGTCACCCGCGCCGGCACGGACACCACCCTGGGGCGCGTGCGCGAATTGATCCTGGCCGCCGAAAAGACCCGGCTTCCGATAATGAAGATCGTGGATCAGTACATGGGCTTCTATACGCCCCTGGTCCTCGTGATTGCGGCGCTGGTCTGGGCCTTTACGCGGAACCTCAACAACGTCATCTCCGTCATCATCTTCAGTTGCCCCTGCGCTTTCATCCTCGCCACGCCCACCGCCATGGTCGCCGCGCT
>Ga0187877_1004407_pt1 | contig 10822 bp, 10 predicted proteins | sample June2016WEW_17_1_3_FD_132430 | JGI IMG/M metagenome (GOLD analysis project Ga0187877, IMG submission 132430) | Peatland microbial communities from SPRUCE experiment site at the Marcell Experimental Forest, Minnesota, USA - June2016WEW_17_100 | ecosystem: Environmental > Terrestrial > Soil >... | reverse complement strand
CCCCCGTCCCCCTGGTATAAATTGATGACCGAACGGGTGTGAAAGACAAAAAACCAAGGGGCAGACAAAACCTGCTTGACAACTGTCAACTATATGGGATTCCCGCTTACGCGGGAATGACGAAAAGAAGGTGATCTTTTTGAAAGTTTTTGAAAAAAAAGGCTTGCCCGCAGATTCTGGGTCTGACGGGGCAAGCCTTTGGGGAGAGGATGTTAAGCTGCCAATTTCAAGGGGCGTTCAGCAGTGGGGGCCAGGTCTCTACAGTAATGGGCCGGACAGCTCTGCTTTAGGTGGCTCTCGTATTCTCCACGGAAGTAGCGCAGGCTGGTGAGGACTGTGTCCACGGCCGCTCTTCCGAATTCGCAACGGGCTTTGGCCTGGATTTGGCTGGCGAAGCTCTCCAGGGTCTCGAGATCTCCAATCTCACCCATGCCCTTGGTCAGCCGGTTCAAAATCGACAGAATGTTCTTAAAGGCTTTTCCGCAGGGAGAGCAACGGTCGCAGGCTTCCGAAACCAGTTGATTCATGGAGTAACGGGTCATCTCCACGATGCAAACTTTCTCATCCATCAGCACGATGTGCCCGGAACCGACCTTCCATCCAATCTTGGCCAGGGAGTCGAAATCCATGGGGGTGGTCTGGAATCGAGCCGGGAAGATTCCTCCGGCGGGGCCTCCAACCTGAAAAGCCTTCAGTTCTCCATCCAGGCTGCTGCAATCGCCGTCGGCTATCTTCAACAAATCGGCCAGGGTCGAGCCGATGGGCGCTTCCACCAAGCAGGGGTGTTTGGTTTTTCCGGTCAGGGCGAAAACCTTCGTACCTCCGGCATTCTGGGTCCCCAGAGAAGCGAAGGCCTCAGCCCCTTTGTCCAAGATCGAGGGAATGTTCAGGTAGGTTTCTACATTGTTCGCATAGAAAGGTTTCGGCCATACATCTACGTTCTGAAAATTTTCATATTTGGCGGTTCCCTCGAAATCGAAGAGGGCCCGTCCGCATTCGCCGCATACGAATGGATTATGCTCCTTGGGCTGGGAATCCTCTCCTGCGGTCTCCCGGATCTCGATGTCGAAGCTAAAGGAAGTGCCCAGGATGTCGCGGCCGAGATAACGCCGGGCCTGAGCCGCCTTGATGGCTCGATCCATGCGTCGGAAGGCTAAGGGCTTATAAGCGGTGGGAATATAAACGATCCCCTTCCCCACACCGCCCAGGGCATAGGCGGTAATCTCCATCCCCTCGATCAGGGCAAAGGGGTCTCCTTCCAGTAGAGTCCGCTCCATCCAGGCCTCCGAGGGTCCCCCCAACCGGGTGGCAACCACATAGTGGGGAAGGTGCTGCACCCGCCCGTAATTCTCCCAATCCAGGCCGGTTTTCCGGGCCTGGGAGCTCCGGTCCCGCAGCCCCGCCCGTTTCACCTGCTCTACGACCTTCTCGGGAGTCATGGCGGTAACCGCCTTTTGCAGCGCAGTGAACCCGCCGTTTTGGATGTAGGCGTCGATGTCTTCAGGGTTTACCGATCCGCATCGCTTCATGACTTCTCTCTTTTGGCGGGAGAGGAAGTCCTGATATTTGGCGGCTTCCATTAAACGGATTGCCGGACCCTCATGGAGATAACAATCCGCAGTGTATCCGTTTATTTTTTCCATCTTGCTCATTTTGTCCTCCTCTTATCGTGCCGGAGGCCGAAGGCCCGGCTTGCCGGCTCAAAGGGTAATGTTCATCAAGCAGCTTTCTTCTCTTCGGCGGCCACTTCGGGTGCCGCTGCCGGAGCCTTTTCCTCCGCCTCGTATTTGGCGACAATTTCCACGGCCATTCCAGGAGTTAGATTCCCGTAGGTTTCCTCATCGATGGCCATCACCGGAGAGATCCCGCAGGCTCCCAGGCAGGCGACCTCTTCCATGCTGAAGAGGAAGTCATCCGTGGTTTCCTTGCCGTGGGGCAGCCGGAGCTGCTTCCGGATAGATTCGATAATGGAGGGAGCTCCCTTGAAATGACACGCCGTGCCCCGGCAAACCCGGACCGTGTGTTTCCCCTGGGGGGAAAGATGAAAGCGGTTATAAAAGGTCAGAACTCCAAAGATTTCACTCCTGGCAGCCCCAAGGGCATCGGCTACCATCTCGAATGTGTTCTGGGGAACATATCCGTAAATCGCCTGGACCTTCTGAAGAACGATCAGCAAGTGTCCTCTCTGTCCTTCATGCTCTTTCAAAATTTCCTGGACCTGGGCAAGCTTTTTATCCTCTTCACCGGCAGGAAAAGCAATCACTTGGGCCATATTCTGGTTCCTCCTCTGTTGTTGTTTTTGGTTGAGCATTCTAATGGCATCCCCCACCGCCGTGCGAATTTCCGCCGGGTCGATGGGTTTCATGGCTAAGAAAAAGATCCCCTGGAGGCGGACCCGCTTGGACATCTCCAGGGAGGAGTCATCGTTCAGGGCTATAACGGGCAGACCCGGATTGCTCTTTTTGATCAGCGGGAGGAGGTCAAAAGAGGCAATCCCCTCAAGGGAACTGTCCAGGATCAGGATGTCGGCCTTTTCCTCCTTTATCTTTCTGAGGAGTTCACTGAACATGCCGGTCCGGGATACGGTCCAGCCGAGGCCGTTTATCTGATGGTAGAGGTATTCTCCAAGTGGTTCATCGTTGGTGGATATTAAGACATTTCCCTCTTCCATTTTTCCTCCGTTCAGATATCTACAAGGTTCGAAAGTCCTTGCCCTGTAAACAGCAACCTCTGTGCCAAGAACCAAAAAAATCCGACTATATTTATAAGTTTATGTTTTCATTTAATATTTGTATAAATTTTGGGAAGGAGGGCGGATGAGAAAGGGAAGATTATGCATAAGGAAAATATGCACAAAAATCAAAATGATGAATAATTTTTGGATGTTAATTTTTGATGCGGCGTATTTCTTTTTTATGCACTTCTCGTTTCTCGTTACTGGTTACTCGTTCATGTCTCATTCCACCCAACGGTGAACGAGCAACAAGCAACGAGGAACGAGTTAATCTTCTCGTTCCGATGATTTGATGTTGTGTTTGCGCATGAGGGCCTGGAAGTTAGGGCGGAGCATACCTACATCTTTGGCCGAGCGAGTGACGTTCCACTCGTTGCGGGCGAGAGCTGCCAGGACGAAGAGCCTCTCAATATCCTCCACAGCCTTGTCGCGGAGATGCCTCTTCGTCTCTCTGAGCTCATCGCTCGTCTTGGGGACCTCGAAGCAAATTCCTTCCGGATTTTCCTGGAGGGGGAGGGGAAAGTGTTTGGGCAGGATGACCTCTTCATCGGTCATAACCGCCACGCGCTCCATTGTGTTTTCGAGCTCCCTGACATTTCCCGGCCAGGGATGCCGGACCAGCAGCTCGACAGCAGCGGGGGAGAGGGCTTTCGATTTCTTACTCAGCTCGCGGCAATATTTTTCCAAGAAATGCTGGGCTAAGAGAGGAATGTCTTCCGGCCGTTCCCGGAGGGGCGGGAGATGGATGGGGACAATGTTAAGCCGGTAGAAGAGGTCTTCTCTGAAGGTCCCTTCCTTGATTTTCTCCTGGAGGTCCTTGTTCGTGGCCGCCAGAATCCGAACATCCACTTTCTTCAACTTGGTGCCGCCCACAGGAGTGAATTCCCTCTCCTGGATGACCCGCAGCAACTTGCTCTGGGTGGTCAGACTGATGTTCCCGATTTCATCCAGAAAGAGAGTTCCTCCATCGGCCACCTCAAAAAGGCCGGGCTTGGTGACAATGGCTCCCGTAAAGGACCCTTTGATATGACCGAAGAGCTCGCTCTCCAGAAGGTTCTCGGAGAGGACGGCACAATCCACGGGAACGAAGGGGCGGTCTTTGCGCAGACTGTTAAAATGAACGGCTCGGGCAATGAGCTCTTTACCGGTTCCGCTCTCCCCGGTAATGAGCACGGTACTGTGGGTGGGGGCGACCTTGGCGATCAGCCGGTAGATCTCCTGCATCTTCTTACTGCTGCCGATGATGTTCTCAAAACGGTATTTGGCCTGAAGCTCATTTCGCAGGTAGAGGTTTTCCAATATCAAATTCCGTGCGTCGAGCGCTTTCTTGACCACCATCGTCACTTGGTCGGGGGTAAAGGGCTTGGGAAGATAATCGACAGCCCCCGCTTTCATGGCCTCTACCGCAGACTCGATAGTGGAATAACCGGTGATCATGATCACCGAAATATGGGGATAGTCCCGTTTCATGGCCCGGAGGAGTTCGATTCCATCCATTCCGGGCATTTTCAAATCCACGATAGCCAGGTCAAAGAGTTCTCCCGCGAGCAATTCTAAGGCTTCCTTACCGCTAAGCCGGGTTTGAACTTCATAACCCTCCTCGGTTAGAACCCGCTCGCAACTCAGGAGGATGATCTCCTCATCATCTACCACTAAAATTTTTCCAGAGGGCATAGTTTTAACTACAGTTCGGAGTGATTTAGTTCGGAGTTAAAAATCGTTCCTCGTTACTGGTTGGGCGTTGCTCGGTGCTTGTTTCTTGGGTGGCGGAACCAGAAGAACGAGTAACCAGTAACGAGCAACCAGCACCGAGCAACGTCTTTACACCGGCGTCACTTCCTCTGAAGCTTCGACGGGCAACTGGATGGTGAAAGTCGTTCCCCGGTCTATTTCGCTCTGCACTTCGATTCGCCCCCGATGGCGGTCGATGATCCCATAGCTTACCGCCAGGCCCAACCCAGTCCCTTTCTTGTCGGCCTTGGTGGTGAAAAAGGGGTCAAAGATTCTATTGAGATTCTCCTCAGGGATGCCGCAGCCGGTATCGGAAAAATTTACCCGGACGAAAGAATCTCCGGGGACAGGGCTGCTGGAAATGGTTAGCGATCCCCCCGTGGCCATGGCGTCGGCGGCATTCAAAAGAATATTCATGAAGACCTGCTGGATTTGGTTGGCGTCCAGCAAGATGATCGGGACCTGGGGGTCTAAATTTTTGACGATGCGTATATTTTGGAAAACCGACTGGCGTTCCACCAGCGAGAGAGTATGGAGGATGAGTTCATTGATGTTGCAGGGTCTCTTCTGGGGCTTACTCTCCCGGGCAAAATCCAGAAGGCCCCGCACGATGGTGGAAACGCGGGTAGTCTCTCTTACGATCAGTTCCAGTTCCTTTTGGAGCTCGGGGTTGTCCTTCAGCTTGCGCATCAGGAGGTGAGAGAAAGTAAGGATGCCGGTCAGGGGGCTGTTGATTTCGTGAGCCACTCCCGAAGCCAGTCGCCCGAGAGAGGCTAATTTCTCCGACTGCATGAGCGAGGCCTGTATTTTCCTGAGCTGCTGGCTGCGTTCCTCCACCTTTTCTTCCAGAACCCGGCCATAATCCTCCAGCTCCTGGCGGGCCTGCTTGAGACGGACCAGCATGTGGTTGAAGGACTCCGCTAGTTGGCCGATCTCATCTTTCGAGGTAATGGGAAGTTCCAGAGACAAATCTCCTTCGGCAATCTTCCGGGTCGCTCCGACCATCTCGCGGAGGGGCCGAATGATCCCCGTGGTGATGAAGAAAGAGAGAAGGAGAACCAGGAAGACTCCCAGGACCCCGATGCCGAAGAAGCTGTATACCACCTTGTTGCGCAGGTCCACGTAGGGGGCTTCGAGCGTTCCCACGTAAAGAATACCCACGATCTTGCCGGTGATGTCACGGATGGGTTCATAACCGGTGATATACCAGTCATGGACGACGAAAGCCCGGTCGAGCCAGACCTGTCCTTTCTCGATCACTGCCTGGTAGACTTCTTCCGAGATGCGCGTTCCAATGGCCCTTTCCCCCTTCTCATCCCGGACGTTGGTGGAAATGCGCAGATCCCCCTGAAAGATGGTGGCTGTACCCAGCTCCTTGCCTTTATAGCGCCCCTCGCCATAAAGCAGGTCCCGAACCTTGTCTACGGTCTGGTAATTGCGGTTGAGAAGCATTCCCCCGTAAAGGACTCCGACCAGACTCCCAGAGTCATTCCATACGGGAACGGCAGCCTTGAGCATCATCCCTGAAGTCTCCCGGTCCGTGGGAATCTCCCTCGCTTTGGGAGTGGGAACAAATAGGGTAAAAGCCCGTTCCGCCAGATCACTCCCTTCCTTCTGCAATTCCTCCCGGCGAACCATCATGGTAGAGGCTACCTGTTCCCCCTTTAGGGCTCGCTGTACGAGCGGATCGGCGGCCTGGTCGTCCCCGGTATTGAAAGGGTGGCGGGTCCGGAAGAGGACCTTGCCCTGGGCATTGGTCAGGGTGAGGATGTCCAACCCAAACTCTTTCCGGCGTTTGATCAGAAACTCTTCCAATTTCTTCAAACGGTCCGGCTCCAGATAGTCGGGAATACTTCTGCCCGAGGCAGTCAGCTGGAGGACGTCTCGAATTCGAGTAAGCGATTGGTTGTAAACCAGCTCGGCGGTGCTCAGGTCGTATCTCACCTTGTTGCGGGCTTGGGAGACGATGGTATCGGCCACGAGCTCCGTGCCGATCAAAGATGAGAGGAGGCCGCCCGCGATGACCACGAAAAGGAAGCTGAAGACCAGCTTGGTCCGCAAAGATAAACGGGTCACCAATGGGATCCGGGAGAAGATTTGGACAAAATAAGTACGATCCATAATTCCTTAAAATCAGTGATGGATTCCGGCTCAATTATAGATGGGCCTGGGGGATAAGTCAATGAAACAACTCAAAAAGCAAAGTGCTGCCGTGCTGGGTAATGCTGTGTTGCAGTGCTGAGAGACCCTCGTTGATTTGCCCGGCAGAACCGCGGCACTTTCGCACAGCAGCACTCCCCCCTTTGGAGGGGAAGAAGATTGACTTTTCGGCCAAAGTGTTAAAGAATTTAATAATGAAGGGGAAATACCCATGAAGTTAGAGATTAAACTTTTCGCCAATTTTAGAGAATTTCTTCCCCCGGGGACCGAAAAATATACTTGCTGGCTGGAATTGGAGGAGGGGACTACGATCGGTCAGGTGCTGGAGAAGTTAAAAATTCCCGATGACATTCCGATGATAACTTTGGTCAACGGCCTTCACCGGACCTTCGAAGACCGACTTCAACCTGGAGATGTCCTGAGTGTTTTTCCCCCCGTGGCCGGCGGATGAATCGAATGCGGAATTCAGAGTGGGGAATTAAAAAAATGATGAAAGTTCCTGGTTCCGCATTGGAGGGGTGGATTCAGATTGACGGAAGCGCTTTTTTTATATATATTCAATAAAATTGAAATTTTCCCATTATCAAAGGAGACTTCTTGAACACCCTATTTCTTTGGAGTTTGGGACAGCTTTTTCCAGGCGGAACGACCGGTGGCTTTCGGGGAAGCGTAGTGGACCTGATTCTCTATTCTGGTCCAGTAGTTAAAATTGTCCTCGTCATCCTCCTTTTCTTTTCCATTCTTTCCTGGGCCATCATCTTCTCCAAGCTGCGGCTGGTCAGGCTGGCGGACAGTGAGTCTAAATCCTTCTTGCGCATCTTCTGGGAAGGGAAACAGTTCGCCTCCATCTTTGCAGAATCGAAAAAATTCCACCACAGTCCCACGGCCGAGATTTTCCGTTCCGCCTATATGGAACTGACCAAACTCGGCCAGGCGAAAAGCAACCCGGACAGCTCCCGCAAGAGCAGTGACCCCGCAGCCCTGAGCCTGGAGATGACCGGGGTGGATAACATCAGCCGGGCCATGCGCCAGGCTTTAACCTCAGAATTGACTAAGCTGGAACGGGCCTTGGGTTTTTTAGCGACCACGGGTTCAACAACTCCCTTCATTGGTCTCTTTGGCACGGTATGGGGCATCATGGATGCCTTCCGGGGAATCGGCATGCGGGGGTCAGCCACTCTGGCCGTGGTGGCCCCGGGGATCTCCGAGGCCCTGATCGCCACGGCTGCCGGATTGGCCGCTGCCATCCCGGCGGTCGTGGCTTACAACTATTACATCAACCGGATTAAGGTCCTAAGTGCTCAGATGGAAAATTTTTCCTCGGAATTGCTGAACATCATCGAGCGTCATTTTATAAAAGCATGATTCCCGGTATTCTTCTTAAGAGGGACGAGTCTTAATATGCAGGGTCCCAGAAGTGAAAGCCGCCCCATGGCGGACATCAATGTGACTCCCCTGGTGGACGTGATTCTTGTCCTGCTCATCATCTTTATGGTGACTGCACCGATGATGCAGCAGGGCGTTGATGTGGACCTTCCCCAGACAACTTCTCAACCCATCGAGGGTCAGGAACAGCGCCTGATGGTTACCATTAACGCCAAGCGGGAGGTTTTCGTCAATCAGGAGAAAGTGGACCCGGCCCTGCTTCGCCGGCATTTGGAGCGATCGACCGCTGCCCGGGTTAACCGCGAGGTCTTTCTGCGGGCCGACCGGAGTGTCCCTTACGGGTTCGTGGTCAGGATCATGGCCGAGATCAAGAATGCCGGGATTGAGAAGCTGGGAATGGTCACGGAGCCATTAGAATCACGGAGATGAAGACTTCTCCCAGCATCCATATCCTGACTCACCTTTCGCAAGATCCGGGCATAAGCGGAATGGTCCTTCTCTCTCTGATCCTCCACCTGGCGGCCATCTCTGCGATGTTCCTCCTTCCCAACTTGTCGTCCTCACGGACTTATTATTCTCCGGTCTATTCCGTCCGTCTGGTGAACGTCCTGCCGAGCCTTCCTCCGGCTGGAAAAGCGGATTCCAAAATGGAAACATTGCCCTCTTCGTCTCCCCCACCCACGTCAAAGGCTAAGGAAAAAGAGAAGCCTATCTCCATCGCGCCCAAGGAGGATCCGGAGAAAAAGATCGCCGAGGCCATTGAGCGCATCCGTCAGCGCAAGGAGGATAAAAGGGTCGATACCGTCATCGATCGAATTCGGCAGCAGAAAGAGGAAAAAAGTGTCGATTCAGCCATCGATCGGATCCGTGGCGAGAAAGAGGCGGCCCAAGTCAGTTCGGCGATCGACCGGATCCGGAAAGGGGTAACCATCGGAAGTGCCGGAGCGGTGGAGACCGGTGAGCCGGGAACCGGGGGAGCATCTTCCGGATTCATGTCCATTAAACATAAGATGTATTATAACCTAATCTGGCAGCGAATCCGGAATGCCTGGGTCCTGCCCGAAGACGTCCTTCGGGGTAAAAAAGACCTAGAAACAATCATCGCGATCCGGATTGCCAGAGATGGCCAGATTGTAGATATCCAATTCGAGAAGAAATCCGGGAACCCGTACCTGGATGATTCGGCTCTGCGAGCGATCAAGAAAGCCAATCCCCTTCCGCCCCTGCCGCCGGGTTTCGAAGAGGATAAATTTGATGTGGGCGTCCGATTTACTCCTTCGGACCTCTGAGGTAAATCCATGAAAAAAAATTATCTGATCCTCCTTGTTCTTCTTCTGGCCCCATTCCTTCTGAGCCAAATCCTCTGGGCCAAAATTTATATTGACATCCGCTCTCCATCCTTCCGCAAGTTCCCCATTGCCCTGTCTCCCTTCAAGGCCTTGACTCCTCCTTCCCAGGATATGAAACTGGGAGAGCGAGGCAGGGAAATTTTGAGGGAGGATTTAGATATTTCCGGGTTCTTCTCCCTGCTGACCCCTGAAACCTCTCCGGAAAAAACGGGGGGAATTCCTTCGCCACCCGGGGAGGGAACCGCTCCGGAGTCCCCGGACTTCCAGCCCTGGGCCAATCTCGGAGCCGAGGCCCTGGTCACGGGAGTCATTACCTACCAAGACGGGTCCTTAACGCTGGAAGCGCGCCTGTATGACGTAGTGAAAAAAGAGCTGATCGTGGGCAAGCGGTATATTGGCGAGATGACCGATTTATCGCGCATGGTCCATCGTTTTGCCGATGAGATCATTTTTGCTCTCACCGGGGAGCAGGGGTTCTTCCAGACCAAGATCATTTTTGTTTCCACGGCAGCGGGAAACAAAGAGCTCTTTCTGATGGATTGGGATGGCCGGAACGTAACCCAACTCACTCATCATAAATCCATCATTCTCTCCCCTCGAGTATCCCCGGACGGGACCAAGGTTGTTTTCACTTCCTATAAAATGGGCAACCCCGACCTGTTCATCAAAGATTTGCGCACCGGAGAGGAACGAAGGATTTCCAGCTATCCCGGTTTGAACATGTCTCCGGCCTGGTCTCCCGACGGAAAACGGCTGGCCCTGACGCTGAGCAAGGATGGAAACCCGGAGATCTATACCATGAATCCCGATGGCTCAGGCCTGGTGCGCCTGACGCATAATCCCGCCATTGATGTTTCTCCCACCTGGTCTCCCGATGGACAGAAGATCGCCTTCGTCTCCAGTCGAGGAGGGAATCCCCAGATTTATTTCATGGAAGCCAACGGACAGAACGTTCAACGTTTAACCTTTGAAGGAAACTACAACACCCATCCCTCCTGGTCCCCCCGGGGAGATCGCATCGCCTTTGATGCCACCCTGGGAGGAGGACGAAATATTTGCACCATTCGTCCCGATGGGTCGGATTTGCGGGTTCTGAGTGCCAACCTAGGGAAGTGCGAGATGCCCTCGTGGTCGCCGGACGGGCGGAATCTGATCTTCAGTTCCGACCGGGATGGGCAACCCCATATTTTTCTCATGGATGCCGAGGGAACCCGAATAAAAAAGTTGACATTTCAAAGGGGAAGTGATAGTTATTCTTATTGGATTCCCCGGGCGCGCGAACCCAAATAGTTTTTTGATTAATTTTAAAGAATATAAAAAAGGAGGCAAAAAAAATGTTGAAAAAATCTTCTTGGTGGTTGGTTATTCTGGTGTACGTCGTTGCAGTTGGTTTCTTAGTGACCGGTTGTTCGAAAAAATCTATGATTAAGGATGAAGCGGCCGGCCGTCAAGCTCCCGCGGT
>Ga0187877_1004399_pt1 | contig 10829 bp, 11 predicted proteins | sample June2016WEW_17_1_3_FD_132430 | JGI IMG/M metagenome (GOLD analysis project Ga0187877, IMG submission 132430) | Peatland microbial communities from SPRUCE experiment site at the Marcell Experimental Forest, Minnesota, USA - June2016WEW_17_100 | ecosystem: Environmental > Terrestrial > Soil >... | reverse complement strand
GGCCAGGAGGTATCAAGTATCAAAAGTATCAAAAGTCTCAAGGACCACGCATGAATTCAACCAGCAGGATTTCCGCGCCAAGAGCTGCCCACATCGAGGCGTGGACAATAGAAACACAACGTGGGCACAAAATGAAACATCAGTATGCCAGACAATCAACAAGAACATCAAGAACCACAAATCCCAGCCTCAGAACCGCCTATGCTCTTCACCACGCCAGCCATAGAGGGTCCTGCGGTGCCGACATTGCCGCAGTTGCGGATTGAATATCCGATCGAAAGGCTAGACAAACCGCGCTCGGGATCGTTCCTGTTCAAACCACAGTCCTTCGAACTATGGACAACAGGGACGACTAACTCCAGCAAGACCTATCCCTCTACCGTGTGGAGTGGGCCAGGCCACGATCTCTGTCTGCTATTTAGAACCGCCGAACGCCGTGAGGAGCTTCTGACACGGCTGCGGCAGAGACAGCCGCTCGCCATCAATCTCACGGATGAAGTTTACGAGTCCTATTTGGTCGCTCCGAGGAAATCGAGCACCTTGCGCTCACCCGACTACCTTTGCCTCCTCAGTCACCGCCCTCATCAAGCAGGGGACTTCTGGATGGGCCGTGACTGCAACGCTAGGGGTCGCTTCTTCTTTTACACAAACTGGCCTTTTCCTCCTGCGGATCCAGGGGCTTGCGATAAGTATGTAATTGGGAATTGGCTATTCCTCATGTCGTTGGACTTTCCACAATTCGGCAACGTGCATGTAATTGAATGCGCCGACCGGGACACAGCGAGAGAGCTATATGAGCAAGCACCGCCAGCCAGAAACGGGGCTAGGAAAGGTGAGCGGATTATTGGGGTGAGCAAATGGCGCAGCTACAAACATCCAGTGTTTCCACCGTATCAGCGCGTAAACACTCGAAGCGGTTCCATGCCGTTTCAGGAGGCTCGGGATCGCTGGATCGAAGCTTTTAACACAGCAAAGCAAAGACTGGTGCGTGAAGCAGAGGTGAGTCGATTGGCCCAGCGCAAGGGCTTCACGGTCCAACGGCATTACTTGGAAGACCCAGCGGAACCTGGCTACGGGACATATCGACTCCTTAACAATACGACTGACAGGATCATCGGTGGCGGAGGATCTGATTACGGCCTTACCTTGGAGGACATCGAGCGATTTCTGAAGGAGCAGCATGATCCATGATTTGCCGGGTGCATAATGGGCGAGGGCTGGCGTCCAAAAGACGGGCAGGTTCCCGGCGTGAGGGTGGCGGTCGTTTCCATACGCCAGCCTCTTTGAGAACCTGTCCGCCGTCCAGCCCACATCCATTAAACACACGAAGCATGAAGGACCGAACAGACCAAGTTGAACTGGGCTTCAACCTAGGCAGATCCATTTGCAGCAATTTAGGGGCTCGGTCGCGCAGGTCCTTGGAGTCGGCATTTCGGTGCCGGCAACAACGGACGATATGCTGGCCGGGACGAAGGATGGTGTGTCATCGAGCAAGTGCAGGTGACATCACTTCGGCCAATAACGGACATATTGCCGTTGAAACGACCGATTAGTAATCCGCAACCGAGCCCCTATTCATTTCATGCACCTAACGGACTATTTTACCCACGAGCACATTATCCGGCAGCTCTGCAAAGAGCGCATCAAGCAGGCCAGGTGCCTTCGTGAAAATCAAGATGTCGCTCGGTTTGAAGGCGGGTCCACAGCGAATGGAGGTGCGCTACTAATCAACTCGCTTCTCCCGCCTCGTCGCCAATGGGCAGCATTCCGAGCACGGCGTCGCAATCGACTACCTGACGTGAATCTCGTCTCGCTGGTCCACGCAGCAATTTGCCTCCGCGAGTCCCAGCCGGATCAGCCGTGGGTCATCAACTTGAACGCATTTATAGAGCAGGTCCGGCGGCGGGTGTTGGGTGGCGAGCCGTTCAGCTTTGCTCGACCAGGTGTGAGATTTCTATTGAAGGACGAAAATAAGTACCGGGCGCTCTGCCGGTTCACACTGGAGGACAACCTAATAAACTGTTTAATAGCCAGGTACCAACGGGACTTTCTGGATCCAGGGTTTGATTGCGCCTCGTACGCCTTCAGGTCCCCAAACGCCGAGGGAGTCATGCCCACACATCACGGCGCATTCGAGACCCTGTTCCAGCTAAAATGTGCTGCACCTCGTCAGGACTTTTACGTCGCCGAGTGTGACATCCAAGGCTTCTACGACACCGTTCACCATGGAATCGCTCTGGGCGGTCTGGAGAACCTGGTTGAAGAATTGAACGAGCGAAGTCCAGGTTGCGTGTTCCATCCAAGAGCCAGAGAAGTTTTCCGGGCGTACCTGGATTGCTACAACTTCCCTTGCAACGTCATCATGGATAGCCAGGAGCGGTTCAAGAGAGATCACCCCAAGGCGATCGTACCTTGGCCTGAAGAGGGGTTGGGCAAGTATTACGCGATTCCCAGGAGTGAACCCATAGGTGTACCTCAAGGGGGTGCGCTCTCCTGTATCATCGCCAATATTGTACTGGACTATGCCGATAGACGGGTGCGGCGAGCCATTGATAGGCTGGGCACGGATATTCACTACTTCCGGTATTGCGACGACATGATTCTGCTGGCTTCAAACGAATCGCACTGCCGACTCGTTTTTGACGAATATTTGGCGGCCCTGGAAGAGTTGAGGCTGCCCTACCACATTCCGCAAAAGGTCAATTCTTATAGTAAGCAGTTTTGGAAGATCAAATCCAAGAATCCCTATCGCTGGACTGGGAAGAAGGGGCCTGGCTGTGTTCCTTGGATTCAATTCGTAGGCTACCAGATTCGTTACGATGGGTTGGTGCGGATCAAGAAGAAGTCGGTTGAAAAGCACCTCCGCAAGATCAGGAACGCTACCGACCACCTGAAATTTGGTCTTCTGGGCAAACGGCGAGACGGAACCCTAGGGCGACCCGTTACTGCAACCAAGCGCCAGGTGATGTTGTCCCTGCTCTGGAAACTGACCTCGCTCGGAGTGGGTCGAGTGAATCTTAAAGATAGCAACGCCAGGCGACCCGGAATGTGTTGGGCTGCGGGGTTCAAAGGACTCCACGGGAAACCTCTTGTCCCTGGGTTCCTGAAGCGCTTGGACCGGGAGCGAGAAAAGCAGCTTCTGAGGATGGACCAGGCGAGAATACCCTATGGCGAGGGTGTCTCAACTCGTCACAGCGGAAGGGGAATGCGGCCTCTTCCAGGTGGTTTGCCCTTCAGTTATCTTGGCCAGTTCCCGAACTATGAAGGGCGCAGGCTGATCAACAACCCCTATCGGCCCTGGTTTCAGCGCTTTATTAGCCATCCCTTGTTCCTGGCGGCTCACTACCACCAGAGGCTTTTCCGGACAGCGCGAAAGTGGCTTCGGTCCATGTGGGCCTTGCTCCCTTCACTTCTGCAAAAACCGAATATGTAAGTAACCCATTTTGTGCTTGTACCTAATTGTATGAATCTGCTACTATTACTATTGGACAGCGATCGTTCCTTCCTCGTCCTACGGAAACATAAAGGAGGCCCCGGAGAATCTTGGCTGCCCATGGACAACTTTAAGTTTCGACGACATGACAATTCTACATTTCTGGCAGGCGGTTCTTCCCGTTTGGCGGGTCTGTCCATCCGCTCTGTCGTGTCGTCGCGGGGATGAAAATTGCCTGCCTGTATCGCATTACCTGGATCATTTATGAAACGCAACAGACTCTCCAACGATAAGCCCGTTCACTTTGGCAGTATCTCAATCCCGTTAGCGAAAGGTTTATATAAAAACGGAAACCTTTCGCTCATCCTCGTGTTGTTGTATATCGATAGCCGAAAGCACAAAAGCTCGGAGCAAGGCTATGAATACCCCTTTGAGTACAACGCTCCGGACATTCACTTTAATACGGGGGTCGGCCTAAAGGTGATCAACAAACACCGCAAAATGTTATCAAGCCGGGGTGCGCTGGAGGTAATTAAGGACGCGATCGGCAAACTCGAATACACAAAGAAAGGCGCGTTAAAGTATCGGATTGTCAAAAAGACCTACGAACAACAATGGGGTCCAGGTAGTCGAGGAGGAAGTGTTTTAAATGCAGGGCGTTCAGAACCCTTGGTATCTACAGAAGGGACTGAACCTGCAGGGCTCCCAACGCCCCCCGACGGTTCGGCTGCAGGGGGCTCGGAACCCTGCTCCGGCCAGGAGGGTGATGACGGGACCAGGGCTCCCAGCGCCCGGCAAGGAGGCGACAGCATGGCTCCCAACGCCCTACCTGCAGGGCTCTCAGGGACGGTCCTGAACGCCCTAAGACCAGGGCTTTCAGAGCCCACTAATGATAATGAAATATTCCGAGAAGAAAAAAATGCCGCTAAAAAAGAAGACAACCGCTCCGGCTGCGCCTGCGCCTCGCCTCCGCCGGAGGCTCCGGCCTCGGCTGCGGCTACGCCGTCGCCCAGACCAAGTGGAGAGACATCAAATGAACAGGAACTGACGTCAGGGGAGGTATCCTCTGACAAGTCATCTGAGTCATCGTCATCGACTTCCTCTGCGGCAGCTTCTGGTTCAGTTGCTTCACTTTCGACTTCATCTCGTTCAGCAGCGTCGAGACCGTCCGCTGGCTCTCGTCCACGGTCTTCCTCTTCGCGCAAGCCTAAACCTGAGGATGACCCGATAGATCCTCACTACGGCATTCCGGTCTCCTACGTCAAACGCTACGAGGCACACGCAGATGAACTCAACGAGTACATCAAACGGTATCCGGAGGTAGCGGAAGATATTGAAAATGCATCTGATAAGGACGCTGGAAGGCTAATCATGCACCTCCTGGACGTCTTGGACATTGGCTAACTTACAGAAACCCATGAGCACGTTATTTACTAAACTCGACACGGCCGCAGCGTTTAAGGTCTGGGATGACGAGGCGTTTGAAGCCCTCTATAACGATCCCCAGTGCCGAGATTTCCGCAGAGTGTTCGGGCGCAAGGCGGAAACCTGGAAGGCCTGGTACTCATTCCTGGAGCGGAACAAACTGAATGTGGATTATACGGTGAAGGAGCCCCGTTGGTTGACCTGGCTATACTATCAGCAATTCGGCGGCCGTTCGTTGGAGCTACTTGGTCTGCCTCCTTCCATCCTCAAGCAATTTAGCGATTTCAAGGCATTCTATGATGACAAGGAGGCAAAAGAGCAAAAAGAGCGTGATGTAGCCGAGGCCGAGAGGCGTACAAAATGGCGAAAGGAACTCAAAAGAATGGAGGCCGAGAGCGATAGGGACCGTATTGCCTTTCGAAGGTTTTATTCGCCTGCGGACCTGGACCTTGTTTATGAGGAAAAAAAAGAGCTGAAAGATTGCCGGCAGCTTATCGAAGAAACTCCATTCGACACTACAAAATGCATTATTAAACCATATTGGGTCAAGGTTGAGAGGGGCCCGGAAAGAGGCAAGCTCCTGGATATTCTAGTTGAATGCACAAATTTCGGCCTGACTTATTCCCCGGACGACATGAAGGCAATCAACGAGGGCAAGAAGGCGATCAGTGACTGCAAGCCGATTGTGAAGGAATACCCGGTGCCGGAGATTACGGTGAACGAAGAGCGGAAACGAACCTACATCGAAGGCATTAATACGCGCAACTGGAAGTTGTGGGTGGGTTCAACACCGTTCTACGAGAGAAGCGATGCGGAACTCATGAGGAAGGCTAGTGAGTCCGAACATGAGCAGGCTCGACAATTCATTACAAGGCCTGGTGAGGTCCGACGTGGAAAACGATCGGGCTTGACCGGTGTGTCCGCTGAAACCATGGACCTGGCTCGAAAGTATCTGAAGAGGCCGGTGCGAAAGGCAGACAAGGCGCCAGAGCCTCCTCCTTTGCCACCCACCGCAGCGCAGGAGTCCAAAGTGAAGAATAGGCCCTCCACGAATGAAAAGTCCCAATCTTAAGGATAACCGCTATGAAACCAGTAACTTACATGAACAACACCAACGATGAATGCTTCGACGTAAAGCAGAACGAATTAAGCGCCATGGTCGAGCGGGAAAAGCGTCGTTATGCAGAAGAAATATGGCGGGAAGTGTCTGAACGCATCGGTTCGCCTTGCCCTATCCCGATCAACGAAATGAATGGGTTGACAGTACGAACAGCCATGGAGCGGATACAGCTAATGGCGCTTGAGCCACTGAATCACCCTGGCACGCCCGAATATGAAGAGTGCCTGTCCAACGTTCGAGAGATGGTGAAATGGGATAAGACACCGCGGTTTCCACAGATCCTCGCGCAACAGGAAAGGAAAGAGCCAAATGGCAAACAGTAGCGGCCAAGTCGATTACCGGGCAGAACGTGAGCGCCTGGTGAAATTGGAAAAGGCCAGAAAGCTGTGGAGCGAGTCGGAGTGGAGGTTGAACTTCCTGCGAACAGAAGGCGGCACTCCAACTCCACCCGCAACCGACCAAGAGATTTTGCAATGGTATCAGCAGCACCAGACATAACCCACGAGCAACTCAACATGGCCAGATTGCAGCTCAAAAAGTGGCAACCCGAACCGTGGCTGCTGATGGACTATGTCGTGGACCAGAACCCAACCACGCCCTCCAACCCAACTTCGACACAATCTTGAGGATAACCACCATGAAACCAGTAACTTACATGAACAATACCTATCCTACAGGAACCGACAATAGCGCGGTACTGTCAGGAACTAACCCACCACGTCCCACCACAGCGAATGGAGCTGCGGCGTTGGTTTTCCCCAAGGTCGCCGAGCACTTCCAGGCCTTTTGGGAGCGGGAGGAGTCTGATTTCAACCAGGCGCCTTCCATTGAGATCCTGGACTTGCTGGACGAGTTTTGGGCCCTGACGCTTGGACCTCTGGGCAGCCCTAAGAGTCCCGCGGTCTATGTAGCGTCAGAAAGCCAGTTCCGTCGCTTCAACCCAACGAAAGGGGTCTACGAGCCGATCTCAGAGGCCAGTGTCACCAGTCAACTCCTGGGCAACCTCGAACTGGTGGCGGAATTCCTACCTCCACGAGTTCAGGGCCGTAGCTTCCTGAACCTGAAACATCGTCAACGCCTAAAGAGCGTGGTTGAGAGGGCCCGTGATTTGCTGGCGGTGGATTCTGACTTTTTCCAGGACCGCCAGCACCTTCACCTCGCCCTGGACAACGGCACCCTGCAAATGGATAACTTACATTTTCAGCCTTCGGCGCCAAATCACCCAGTTACAGAAACGCTGCCGGTGAAATTCAACGCCCAGGCAAAATGTGACATGTTCCTCGGCGGGTTTCTGGCCCACATCCTCGATCGCAATGATATCGACCTCCTGCAGCGTTACCTGTCACAGATTCTCGAAGGCATAAACCATTCGCAGACCATCCTCGTTTTGTGTGGGGATGCCGGTTGGGGTAAAAGCTCCTTGCTGAAAATCCTGGGTGAAATGCTTGGCTGGAGAAACGTCGGGATAGTCCGGGAACAACTTTTCCGGGATGAATTTGAACTAGCCCATTATCACGACAAGCACTTCCTCTTTCACCCAGATATGCCGACCGAATTTCTCAATCGCCAAGAAGCCTCCATTTTCAAGCAGTTAGTGGGCGGTGATCCTCTTTGGGCTAATGTGAAAAGCTCGGATGGCAGGTTGGTAATTGAAGGGCACTATCCCGTCATCCTGGCCTGTAATGGTAAGCCTAGAATCCATCTCGACCAGGATACGGATGCCTGGTTGAGAAGGTTGGTGGTGCTGTCACTGAAAACGCCTGACCATGAACAGCACTTCGGCAAAATGGCAGAGCTGATCCTGAAGAACGAAGCATCTGGAATCCTTGACTGGCTGTTGGAAGGACGTGCGAAGCTGGCCAAAGATAAGCTGCAACTGGTCCAAACCCCAGAACAGAAAGCCCGAGCTGCCACCTTATTGCTAGCGTCCGATAGTCCAAGTGCCTTCGTCCGTTCGTGCCTGGTGAAGAAGAAGGATGGGGAGTTGGGGGTGGTCGATTTATATGGGCATTATCAGGAGTGGTGCCGAGAAAACCACTTGCGCTCATTCCCATCAAAATCATTCAGCCGCATAGCCAAAGAGGAAATCGAGATCACCTGGGGACTCAAACTTCGCCATGATCTTCCTGGTGAAAACGGCAAGCCAAGGAGGGGGTGGAAAGGATTGGCGCTGGTGGAGAGGGCTGATTGTGGAAATCTGAAAAACGAGTCCATGGAGTCCGCAGCTTGAATCAGACGACCCGGAATTCGCGCTCCGTGGTACTTGGCGGCCTATTGATGACCTGGACCACCTCCGCGTACCGGCCAAGGGTTAAAACGCATTCTGGTTCATCTGGCGATCAGGGGAGGCAACACCTTCATCAGAGAGCATTGCGTCTTCACCACAGTCCAGGGACCACAATCTGCTCTCCCCACCGCCTTAACTTTGGCTCATCTTGCCGTTACTGAGGTGCGGCAGTGGTTCCCAGATTTGGGGCTGAAGCATAATTGTCTAATGGGCTGGCTACCCTGCCAGCTTCGGCGTGGAGGTAGAGCATTGTGGTTTCGAGGCTGTTGTGGCCAAGCACGACCTGTAAATCGCGCACAAAGGCTCCACCGTGAAGGGCGTGGGTCGCATAGGCGTGGCGCAGATAGTGAGGTGTAAGCCCATCCAGGTGGCAGCGGCGGGCAGCCTCTTTAACAGCCCGCTGGACATTGTTTTCATGGCAACGCCAGCGCACCTCAGTTCTGGTACGCGGATGGTAGCAAGTGGTGTGTGAGGGGAAAAGCCAAGCCCAACGCTCAGACCGCGCAGCCGAAGGGTATTTCTTTGCCAGCAGCCCAGGCAGCGCCACGGGAATTCCCCCGGCATGGTCTTCTGCTGCCAGAACTTTCGCCAAGGCCATTTGCCGCTCGATGGGTTCCCTCAGGCACTTGGGAAAGGGCACGACGCGGCCTTTGTTGCCCTTGCTCTGATAAACGTAGAGGCGATCTTCTCTCAGGTCCACTTCTTTGATTCGCAGGTTCAAGGGTTCACTGACCCGAAGCCCACAGCCGTAGAGCAGGTGGACGATGAGACGGGTCGGGTAATGGTAAAGGTCTGACACGGTTGCCAGCAGTTGGTGTACTTCGGCTGGGGAGGGACATTGGCGGATGGTGGCCGGGCGTTTGGCGCGGAGCGAGTCCACAGGCCCGAGTTCGTGTTTGAGGACAGCCCGGTAGAGGAAAAGGATGGCGTTGAAGGCTTGGTTTTGAGTCGAAGCGGCCACGCCCGTGAAGGCCAAGCGGGTCAGGAAGGCTTCCATCTTCTTTTCCGCCGTGAGGGCTTTGAGCTTTGGGTCCATGAGAAACGAGGCATAGCGGCCAAGCCAGTGGAGGTAGGATTTTTCGGTGTTGATCGAGAGGTGGCGGAGTGCACAAACCTCTCGCATTAAACGGGTTGCGTGATGAATTTGCATGCCGTGATATACAAACGGCTGGGGTGGGACGCGACTTGGATCGAGGGGGGTGGGTATTCTTAGGTGTTGACCAAGTGACGCAAATGGACGTAACCTGCTAACATGAAAGGGTTTGGGAGCCGAATCTGCACGCTTCAATATACGGACGGCCCGTTGTATAATCCTTGTTAGCTGCTATGACCATCTTCGTCACAACGAAGCGAATTGTTTCAGGGTTGCTTTTTGTCCTCCGCAACAAGATCCGAAATCTTGGATTGATAGTCCCGTTCTGGGAGGATAGCCCTGCTAAGCGGCGGCGCGCTTTGGGTTTGTCCCTGGGCGTTTTAATTGCGGCAGTGGGTGTTTGTTTGTACTTCGCGAGACCGGAGCCGCAACTAGTGTATCAGGGCAAAAGGTTGAGTGAGTGGTTAAGGCTTTATCAAAAACGCTGGGCGAAGCAAAAGGGGGATTCCGACGAAACACTACAGGCTGCCGAAGCGGTTCGCAAGATCGGCACCAATGCCCTTCCTCAGCTCATTGCCTGGATGCGCTACGACTCTCCTAGTTTGAGCAAGACGTTATCTGCCTTCGCCGACAAACTGCCTACTGTGTTCCACGCCAACGCCCGCATCGCTGCGCTGGTCCCGAATGCCACCGGCCGCCACCAGCTTGCAAGAACAGGTTTCGGTTTGCTTGGTCCGGCTGCCAGCCCTGCATTATCAGAGCTTTTAATAACGTTAACCAATTCATCAGCACCATTCCGGGAGGAGGCAAGCGATGCGATCGGCAATCTGGGCTCCAGTGCCAGGCCTGCAATTCCTGCGCTATTGGCGTGCTTGCAAGAAACGAATGAAGTCATTGCTGTAGCCGCCGCTGGGACCCTCGGCCGCTTGAGGCTTGAGCCAGACGTAGTTGTGCCTGCGCTCCTGCAAGGACTCGGCAGTCCCATGTTGAACACTCGCGTCAGCGCTGGCAACGCGCTAATCCGTTTTGGCCCGGAAGCCCGCTCGGCTTTACCCACGCTCTTAACCTTGCTCAATTCTCCTGCACCGGACGTCAGAGGTATTGCGGAAGGCGCGATCCTCGCCATTGCTCCGGACGAAATGCCTAAAGAGCGCAGTAACGATATGGAAGCGGCGATGGAGGCTTTCCGCAAGCGCTATGGATTGACACGACGAACCACTAAAAGTCCAGCAAACAATGATCCGTAGCCGTGAGGGAATCCGAGCTAACCAAATCACTCCACTCGACGCCGCGACAGCGCACTCCCTTCATGATCGAACGACCTCGGCGCGGCGCGAGTGAGTTCAATCGTTATCGCGACGTGAAGTTGCATTCAGCACTGTTTGGCTGGAGCAATCCTGACCAAACCCTGCGTGTCGCCGCAGGTATTCTAGGGAAGCGTGCGTCTGGCGGGTGGACTCAAGTTAGGGTC
>Ga0187877_1004393_pt1 | contig 10835 bp, 11 predicted proteins | sample June2016WEW_17_1_3_FD_132430 | JGI IMG/M metagenome (GOLD analysis project Ga0187877, IMG submission 132430) | Peatland microbial communities from SPRUCE experiment site at the Marcell Experimental Forest, Minnesota, USA - June2016WEW_17_100 | ecosystem: Environmental > Terrestrial > Soil >... | reverse complement strand
GTTCCCGTTGCTAAGAGATATATTGCATCTACCAATGAATTTTTAAAATTATTTGGGGTCTGTCTAAATCTCGAATTCTTCATCTTTCCCGATCAGACTGGGACGGCGACATCATCCCCCGCTATTAAAACAGCATTCCCGTCTAATATGAACATTGTCAACGTAATGCTATGGATGAAACGAAACGCCTATGAAGAATCAACCATAAAAAAAGTAGCCAAGCTATTAAGACATCTAAAAAAGAACTGTAACACCAAAGAACCAGAAGAAGTTAAACTGTACATAGCAAACAAAACTTGCGGCAACGGACACAAAGAAAACTTAGTCGAAGCATACGCAATTTACATTCGCTCAGAAGGGCTAACATGGAATCAGCCGTTTTATGAGAGATACGACAAGAAACGCAGAGCACCAAAAGAGGAACTGATAGACTTTTTAATCAACCATGCAAGAATGGAAATGAAACTCAAGTTATCAATCTCAAAAGACCTCGGACAAAGACCCATCGAGTTAACATGGCTAACAATAAAAGACATCGACTTAGCCACAGGTACTGTATCAATCACGGGAGCTAAACACACAGTCGGAAGAGAAGGTAAACTTAAGCCCAAAACTTTAGAATTGCTCAAAATCTACATAAACGTAAAAAAGCTAAATGCGAACAGCCGAATATACAACGGCAAATCTGAAAACCTATCCAATAACTATCGACATTACCGAAACAGAATAGCGGACGAATACAATATGCCAGAACTCAAACAAATCCAGCTATATGATTTTAGACGTTTTAAAGCATCCAAAGCATACCACTTAAGCGGTAAACTACTGTACGTCAAAGAACTGTTAGGACACAAAGACACACGAAGCACTGAACGGTACATTAGCCTTTATGATGAGCAAAATATCACATGGATACCCATAATTGCAGAAACAGACGAAGAAATACAAAACTGCATCCAAGACGATTGCATCTTAGTGTGCCAAGCAAACGGAAAACTATTCTTCAAGAAACCTGCTTAAAGTTTGAAGCCATATGACACCGCCAGTTCCGCTTCAAGATGCTAAGAACTTTGATTATGTTGCTAAAATAAATCGGTTAAGCTGTTTAGAAAGCGAAAGTAGGTAATAATAGATAATGCCAAATCATGAAGAGCATTGCGCTGAAAGTTTGAAGAGATACGGCAAAAGCTTTTCTGAGCTTCACGCTTGGATGGATGAACCGAGTTTTCTGCTGGGCTCAAACCATAGAAAGTATCGTCATGACCCAAATGTTACGCCAGATGAAGCAAAAGCAATCTTTGGCGAAGGCGCTGACAACGCTTGTTTAGACCACATTCGACTGGATGAGCAAGAAAATCGGAAGAGAGCACAAAATAATCCCGAAATAACAAGCGTTCAACCAGTCACTATTGAGGTTCAATCGACTGCTGGAAGCTGGAATTTAGAATGCAAAGCGGTAACAATTATTCATAATGGTAAAACGACATTCACTTACAATCCGCAACTATACCTAAAGAATTATGACACAGTTTAAACGAGCAAGACTTCGAGCATGTCACAGAAATGAAGCTGTTCAGAAAACGGAAATAAGAATTAAGCTATTTTCTCTATAATCAATCTTTTATTTTTGACATCTATTCTTACTTTGACTTTTTCATTGGCTTCAAATGGGAATGCGCTGTCTCGGGCAACTTCGGTTGGAATATAAACATAATATTTGTCATAGAGCTTTCCTGCTGTTTGGGTTGGTCTGTTGATTAATTTGCTTTCGCTTTCTAACATTCTTTACCTCAATTTGGTGTAACAGTTCTGATACTCAAATTATGTATTTTGAAACACCAAAATAGGAAACAATTTAGTGTAACGCACAAGTCTTAAAAGCCAAACAGCCCTAATATATTATCATAATCGAAGAATGAGAGAATGATTAAATCACGCTCAAGTATATTCTTAATAGCATTAATGGTTAGTTCACTGGTTTTATTTGGCGCTGTGCATTTTGGCACGGCTCAAAGCGGTATTCCTTCACTCTCAGTAGAATGGCAACATACATACCCAGGAGCCACTGCTGTTGATGGCTGGCCGTATATCGTTATTCAAACCAGCGATGGGGGCTATGCAATAGCAGGTAGAATAGCAGCTTCTGGTTCTGGCAACTTTGCTTTTTGGTTGATAAAAACCGACGCAGAAGGAAAAATGCAATGGAACAGGACATACGGTGGAAGTAGCTCCTCAAAAGACTCAAAAGCTCTTGACCTAATTCAGACGAGTGATGGAGGATACGCTATAATTGGAGACTCATATGCTTTCAATGGCTGGTTAACCGCGTGGTTAGTCAAGACTGATGCTCAAGGAAATATGCAGTGGAACAAAGGATACCCAGAATTGGGCGCTTCCACTGCTTTTTCCATAATTCAAACAAAAGACGGCGGATACATCTGGGCAGGTGCTGTCACAAGTCATTTTGGCATAGTTAGGACAGACGCTTTAGGCAATATCATATGGAATGTAACTTACGGTGGTTCAGGCGTTGACGTCCCGACAGATATCATTCAAACTAATGATGGCGGATATGCAGTTTTTGGCAGCACGCGGTCTTACGCAGTGAGTTCAGCCGATTGGTGGTTAATCAAAATTGATGCAAACGGAGTTGCACAGTGGAATAAAACTTATAATGGAGAAGGTTGGGATGATACACGAAAAATTGTTCAGACTTCTGATGGCGGCTACGCTTTGTTCGGGCACACAGCAACTAATGACCTGGGACCTAATGTTGATTTTTGGCTTGTAAAAACAGATGGAACTGGCAACGCACTGTGGAACAAGACTTACGGAGGAACGGGTGACGAATGGGGAGGATTTAGTTTGGTTCAGACTAATGATGGAGGATATGCATTTGTGGGTAGAACCAATTCGTTTGGTGCTGGTGGCAATGATTTCTGGTTTGTCAAGACCGATGGCAATGGAAATATGCAGTTGAATGAAACTTATGGCGGTTCAGGTGATGATGAAGGGACTTCTATGGTTCAGACGAGTGATGGAGGATATGCATTAGTTGGATACACGAACTCTTTCAGCGGCGATGGTAGCTATCAAGTCTGGCTGATAAAACTTGCGCTTGCAACGCCATCGCCTACACCAACGCCTACCCCAACTCCGACACCAACCCTTGCTGTTTCTTGTCAAAGTTCTGCTTCTTACTCAAACTTTAAGGTGGGCATCACTGGAAGCTTAACCGTTGGCGGAACAGGCATATCAGGTGTTCCAGTCTTGCTTTCTTACAGCGTTAATGAAGGCAACTCATGGATTGGTCTTACAACTGCAACCACTGATAGTAGCGGAAACTTTTTTGAGGATTGGTTTCCGTCGGCATCAGGGACCTATCTTCTTAATGCACAGTGGACAGGGAACTCAACTTATTCAAATGCCAACACAACAATTAGTTTTGCAGTTTTACCTTATCAAGAACAGAATGTTTTCTCAATCTCTTCAAACTCAACCATCTCTGCGTTTGCTTTACACTCTACAAGCCAGGAACTAAGCTTTAGCGTCAGTGGACAATCTGGCACAACAGGGTACGTTGATGTGTATATTCCAAAATCGCTCATCAGCGACGTTTCAGGCATTAAAGTTTACCTTGACGGAAACCAATTGGCTTACTCAGCCGAATCTCAAGGAGATTCTTGGCTCTTGTCTTTCACTTATCAACACAGCACTCATGAAGTGGTTATAAACTTGGGTTCTGCATCATCGACTTCGTTTATTCAAAGCCAACTTGGAGAATTAGTTATTGTTGGAGTGGTCATCGCTGTAATAGCAATCGTTGCAGTTGCACTTGTATTAAGAAAACACAAGATAATCATAAGCTGAGACATAAAAACAGCTAAGTCCTTGGGAAGTGGTCAACAAACGCTGACAACACTAAAGGGTAGATTTTTCACATATACTATCTATAGGGGGCTTTTGTGTTTTCAAAAGTTAAAAAACAAAAGTAGTCGGGAGTAATTTCAGTAATTGCTTAATTTTATTTGATGATTATGACGAATCTTTTGTATCCTTTATTTGAAGATGCACATGCATTGCCAATGTCATTATTACGCCAGCAACCAAAAGTATTGTAGCCACTATGTAAAGCAGTATAGATAACGGTTGGAATATAGTTATATTAGCGATTTGCCAATATTGCAAAGATTCCGTCAATTTATATGCTGGAACTGCTGAATTACCATTGTTAATTTGTATCTGAATCTGGTTCATAGTCCACGTTGGAAACACTGTTAAGATGATTGCTATTGCTAAAACTACTATGCCACCAACAATCGGAAGTTTAGCTATTTTCACAGTTTTTTCATCACCATCGAGGGTATTTAGGAAATAATTTCTGTTTGTGTTGCACTCCAACCACTCACAGTACCACCCAAGCCCATGAATCAAACATGAACGTGTGGTATTTTCTTATTTATTCTATCTCCGTTGTTCTTATCAACGCTACACAGATTTAAGACTTATCATCAATGAAAACTTAGCTATGACAAGAGCTGTTCTATCCGTCTAACTTTTAAAGTGCAAAAATCAATAAAAAAAGCTGAATAATCAAGGTTCCGCGCGCGCCAACACACACAAGTTTGGTTAATGCTGTGATATTTATATTATTTTTATACATACATGTTTTGGCGTGCACACACAGAGCATTTCCAGAAAAATAAGCATGCTTAGCAAAGCTCAACAGAAAGGGATTGTGGCAGATAGTAAAATTTCATCAGATGGTAAATAGCGCTGGTCGAGATTCAGCAAGGTTATGAAAATTGCGTTAGCAAATAGCTCAGGATTTTGAGTTCCACTTTTCAACTTTTCAATGGCAAAGCTTTCAATCTCTCGACCAGCGAAGTCTTGCAGATAAATGTCAAGATTTTTGACTTGAGACGGGGTATCGCTTTTCGCCAGGCTCAAAACTCTAATAAGGAAAATCTTGGAACCAGAATTATTTGATTTTTTAAAGTTGTTTAGGAGCTTAAAGGCTCAATTTGTGGGGGTTTATAGGTAGAGACTTCGCAATTTTTCATCAATCTGGCTCAAACTTCGCTTTGAGAGCTTCAACTTCACGGATATCTTTTTGTTCAACGTGGCGGTTAAAATGGGTAGAGAGATTGTAAAGATTCAAGCATGGAATGCAATCTTCGTACTCTTCGATAATTTTAACATAGGGCACGTGCTTGCAGTGATTCAAGTAAAGCAGAGATTGAGCATAACTTGAACGACAGATTTTGCAATTAGGATTTTTTCGCGTTTTTGTTCACCTCCAAAAAATTGTTAAAAAAAGTGGCTCAAAGACAGATGGAGCTCTACCAAGTTACGCCTAAACCTAAAACCATTCAACAGCTTTCTCAGTTTCTCACTTTCTCAGTTAAGGGTAAAGTGAGAAAATTGAACTTTCTCAAAAAAGAGAGAAATGAGAAAGAGAAAGTGAGAAAGTTAGGTCTTATAGACTCCATAACCTCCTTTGTTTAAACCTTTATCATTAACGATTTTAAGTGCCCTGTTTGTTGTGCCTTCTGAGATTCCCAGTTTCTTCATTTCATCAACTATTTCTTGCCTTGTTTTTTCGGTATCCTTGCTGAATTTCAAGACTTCAGATAAAGCAAGTGTTATGGGTGTCGCTTTGGCAATGGTGACTGTTTTGGCGATGATAGGGTTGAAAGTGAAGTCAAAAAAATGCTGCAATCTACCAGTTATCCACACTAAAAGTTCTTGATTGGAAGCGCCAGTTAAAATTCTGTATGCGTTGACTTCTCGTGCGATGTCACCTTTTAAGCGTGTGTTTATGAGTTCATCAGCACCTATATTGAGAGCTCTTGCTTTACAGAGAATCAGGTCATTAGCTTGCTGCAAAGCGGGTAGCAAAACCTCTTCATAGTCGAGGCGATTTGCGATTTCACTTCTGTGGTCGAACAGTTTTTTGTTAGCGACGGCTAATCTTGCTTTCATTTCTTTAACATTTGAGATGTTCGTAGGCGTAAATGAACCTGTAAAAATATTTGAAGCCATGTCCTCGGTTATATCAATTTGAATAGTGTGGAATCTGGTCCAGAAACCAGACTGGTCAAGGTAAGTATAGGTTTTATTGTCTAAAGGACGAGTTCCAACAACAAAACAGGTGTTTGGTACATAGCGCAGACTCCTGCCATCAAATCGTAAATCATCTGTTTTGCCCGCAAACGAATCAATCAAATCTTGAGTTGCATTACCGAATTTCAATAAGTCTCTTGTGGTTTCGTTACCTTCAAGAATCTCGTTGAAAGTGTTACTTTTATCTTGCAAATCTGTGGTGCCGAGGAAAGCTGTAAGTTCAGGTAAAGTACACATTTCATAACCCCAGAAAAGAGGAGAGACCAGTTTTTTGCCATCTTGAGTTATGCAACCGAACATTGTTTCTCGGCTTGCGCTGGTTATTTTCCTGTGAGCAAAGTCATCTGGTAGACACTCAGTGAAATCATCAATAACTGTGTTTTTGTAGTAGCTCTTTGACCAATAGAAATTCAGGTTTATGAAGGCTCTCATTTTGGTGTCTGGGAAAGTTTTGGGACCTAATTTGCTTGCATAACATAGCTCAAGTTCTTCGAATGCCATTTCGCCGATTTCACCATAGAGTTCATGACCGATTTGTTTAGCAAGTTCAAGTGGATTTCCAGTTACAAATGTTTGAGTCATTTTCTCCGCTCCGTGTGGGAAAAATTTCTTTGATTTCAAGCTTAACAGTGATTGGGCATTTCTTGACAAAGATTAGCCGTTTCACTTTCGCTTTAACTAAATTTTCGAGTTCTCGCCAGTCATCTTCATCCAGTTGGACAATGAAGCCGGCGTTGATTTTTGTTTTATCCATATTTAATATCTCCTTTTTGATTTTGTCTCGCTTAAAAAACGAGGTTGAGGAGCTCGGTTTAGGAACCCCTCTATAGAATCTGTGTTTATTTATTGACGCCTAACCGGCACGATTTTATGCCATTTACCATCTTGAGCAACGGTGTAGTATAGGTCTTGGTTAGGGTCTTGCGCAATACATCGTTCTACCTCTTCTTTATGTTCATCAAAATTAAGACCTTTTTTTTCAACAGTTAAGCGGCTGTAATACAAAGTTTCATCAGTTTCTCACATTCGATTTCAAGGGCATTGTAAAAGCAATTGCGGTCAATGTCGAAAACCGAGTTTCGAATAAAGATTTCAGCGTATTTTGGATTAGAGAACATCTTTTCCCAATGTACTCGACCAAACGAGATAGTATGTTCCGGGAAATGGCGATGCAATAGGTCATAGTCACTATCAATTACAGCGTATGCACTTATCTCTGGTTTCGAAATCTCTTCAGCTTTCAATCGGTTTTTTATTCTCATTTTTTCCCAAGCCAGCTCTACATTTGAGTCTCTTATTTTCCAACCTATAAACGCAAAGTTGCTTGAATCAATAAGCGGCGTCAAGACGCAGACTTTTTTTGGTATTTTACCATTTTTCTCCAATTTTTTATCCTCCCTTCTTTATTTTTTTATATGCCCGTTTCAGAGAAAACGGAGCCGAACTCGACTCAAAATGGCAGACTCTCGAATGAGCGCCCGCCGCTTTGATACATGATATATAATATACTCCGTTCGTTTTGTGTGGTCTCGTCCATCTGGGGCGGACCAAGGTAGGTTTATTAACGGAAAAACACCATGGTCTAAACAGCCGGACCACGGTAGGGTTAGCAAAATGCCGATTTCAAGCAAGATTGATTGGTCAATACTCGATTACATATTTAGAAATAAGCAAGTTAGCTTTGGAAAACTTGAAGAAGAGTTCGTTAAGAAGGAGCCGGGGAGAATAGCGAAAAGCACTTTATGCGAACACTTAGGGTTTCTACGCGATGATGAAAAGCTAATCAGGCGAGAAATTAACGATTATAACAAGCCAGTTTACGTTGTAACTGCAAAGGGAAAAGAAGTCTATATAGCTGCTTATGGGAAACATATAAGCAAGGTCGAGGATTTCTTTTAGCGCGTGCTGAATTAAAATTTAATGACCGACCGACTCCCTGATTAGTCAGTATGAATTTCAGCTCAGAAATCTGCCTTGCGACCGACACTCTGCCATTCCAAGCTTTCGTCGTGTCGGTCAGTAAATACCTGATATCAGCATTAATGAGTTTCGAGTTATGCGATTTTGAGTCATCAAAAACATTAAAGGTGAAATTGACCTTAAACGAATTGAGAGTATTGGTGAAGGTTGAGTCGAGTATCAAAAAGAAATAGTTGCGTTGAGTGTGGTAAGCTAATTAGTGAAGAAGAATCTGAAAAACTTGGTGGATTTTATTGCAAAGACTGTTTCATGAAAATAGACCAGATTCTACGTGAGAAGAAAATACAAATGGCAATAAAATTAAGCAAAACTCAACCCGTTGTGATGAGACAAGAAAACGGGAAGCCGTACTTTGCATTTACCCTTCCAACAATAATAGAAGTGGTCGAAGATAAGTCAGAAAAACCAGACGTAAAAAAATTTCTGTTCAATATTAATCTTGGTCAATCGGGATTAAAAAGAATCGGTGACCTTTTGGGCATGGCTGGTTTTTATTACGATGCGGAATACTATTGGGAAACCACTCCTGAAAACGTCATTAATGCATGGAATTGGTTTAGTCAAAAGACACAAGCAAATGATGATTACTGGGATGCTGTGGAAGGTGATGCCGTAAGAGATTTCTTAGATAATAATTGGAACCCATTGCCTAACCCAATGACTAACGAATTTAGAGATTCCCTGACTCTTCATATTCTATCCCTGATTATTGATTTGTACGCTCTCGATAAAATTGGTGTGGACGTAAGCAAAAAACTCTCCGAAATAAAACGCCACATGAAAGGTCAGATTGAAAGCTATGAGAAATTGAGCAGTAACATTGAATTTCCTACGAATTTTAAAGTTTCAAGAAATGCCATGTCAAGAGTAACAAACTTGAGGATGTATCTTGCCAACTTATCAGCAGAAAGCAGTCTTGCAAGGTTGGCAAAAATATATGGATTTAATGTAATACTGGCTGTTCATCCAGACTTGATTATTAACGGCAAGAAAGTGGATGTGAAAAAGCCTGTTGACAGATTTACTACACCCAAAAATCGTGACTTCTTGACTTCTATCCCCGAAGATTCCGCAGTTATGGAAAATCTTTCAAATCACATAAGGGAAGGATTCAGGCAGAAAGTTGACATCGTTGCAATCAAAGTAAACCATTTGGACAAAAGACCAATCAAAGGGTTCAATCCAAAGTGGTTAACACCAAGTATGCTCTTGAAAAACGCCATTCAGAATGCCATTAACTACGACAAAAAAGGTATTGTGCTACTTTTCACGGAAAATTCGAAAGGATACTTTGGTCGAGTATTGCGTTGTAAGAAGATTCGTAAATAGAATCTCATAAGCGACCTCTATTGCGCGCGCTCTTCTTGTAGGTTGAAAAGCCTTTTTAAGCCCGAATTGCCATTGCATCCATCAATGAGGTTTGAAAAATGACTGAAATAGAAAATAAGAACAGCAATAAACCCCTATCTACTGGGACGGCGACATCATCCCCCATAGAACAAACGTCATTAGCGTAAAATAAACGCTTTGCTTTAAAATTAGAAATAAAAAAATGGAAATGTTTGTTGGCTTTTAGACCGGAGTCGGCATTGATGGTGAAGGAGCCATTGTTGCCACAGGTTGTTCTGGCTGCGGTTTTATCTGGAAAAACGCAATTGCAATCAACAGTAGAGCAATCAACATTAGAATGAAACCTATGCCAACTATTACAAGAAAACCGCCTATGAGTAGCAGTAGAGCTGCAGTTGAGAATAAGCCTACGCTTGCTTTTGCAGATAGCACTTTTAGTGATCGTCTAGCGAAGAAAGTTGCGATTATGCTAAAAATCCACAAGACCACTAGTACTAAAAGGAATGATTCTAGTATAGGTGCGGCGTCACTTGCGGTAATGTTTGAGGTGTTTGGTGTTAATCCTGTAAGCGTTGTCCAGTCGCCATTCCAAGTTGGATAGATAACGTGCAAGAAATCCGTAAAGATAGTTGTGTAAAAAAACAGGTAAACAACCGTTATTCCTGTTGCCACTAAACCTACTATGCCCGCAATGAAGCTGAAGAGTGCATTGTTGAATATGCCGCTTTCTTTGTAATTGTTAGCTAAATCGTGCAATGCGACCAGAACCAGTATTATGCCTATAAGCCCCAGTATTGCCAGGAATGGCTCAACAAAAAATGTTATAGCACCGATGAATAGCAGTATTGCGCCCACGCCGCCTAAGGTCTTGCTTGATTCAAGAGTCATTCGTTTTTATCCCCTAATTTTTTTGTCAGCTTACTTAGAATAAAAGCTTTTTCATGTTTGTCCATTAGCTATGTTAATCGGCATGTTAAACTATGTATAAAAACTCAAAATTTTATGACCAATTGGTTGACAAATAAAAGCGGTGAAATTGGGCTTAATTGGTTTTTGTTTCTGTGCTTCCCAGCTGTCCCTGCAGTATGCTGTAGTAGGTTTGCAGGTAGGCTTTGCCATTTTCTGTTATAGTGTACACTTTCCTTACTCGTCCGTCTTTTTTTTGTTTTTTGCTTTCAAGGAAGCCTTTTTGTTCTAGAGAGTTTAGCGCGGGGTAGAGTGCGCCATGTCTTAGTTTTATGTTAAAATCTACTTCTACTTGTTTTTTGATTTTGTATCTCCATGTTGGTTTGGCTTGCACTATTCGTAATAGTTGGATGTCTAGTAGGTTTCTGATTATGTGTTGTACAATTTCTTTTTTGTAGGTTTCAGACATGGTT
>Ga0187877_1004379_pt1 | contig 10863 bp, 8 predicted proteins | sample June2016WEW_17_1_3_FD_132430 | JGI IMG/M metagenome (GOLD analysis project Ga0187877, IMG submission 132430) | Peatland microbial communities from SPRUCE experiment site at the Marcell Experimental Forest, Minnesota, USA - June2016WEW_17_100 | ecosystem: Environmental > Terrestrial > Soil >... | reverse complement strand
GGGGTGCGGAGAAGGCATTCCGGGCAAGTGATATTTGAAAATCGGCGAACCGATCTCAGAGACTTTCATTCGATGCCGTTCGATCAACTGTTTGGCGCGGTCCAGTTCGGCGGGGGTGATATGCATGATGTTCCTGCCCCAGAACTCGCGCAATTCACAGTAAGCCAGCGAGTAGCTGGCAATAAAGTCGAGCGCCTGGCCGAGGTCCTCAGCTATTTCATCCGTAATGACGCCCAATTTGAACGGCAAGGAGTCCTTCCCGGGCTCCGCCCTGCCGAGTCTTGCACCGGCGCTCAGCGCACCCAGCCTCAGAAAGAACTTCCTTCGGGTCCACTGCTCTGCCATTGTAACCCCCCACGATCGTGTTACCGCGGCCTTTGCGGGTGCGGCGTCTCTCCCCGGGGGACTCAAGCCCGGGGACAGAGCGGCATCATCATAACAATGACTGGCGGCGGGCTCAATATTCCCCGCGACGTCTATCGCTTACCGTAAGCTTTCCCAGCGCCGACAGCCGACCGGAGTTGATGGGGGTGATTATGGCAGACCAAGCTACAGGAGTTCGTCGCATGGTTGTAGGAGATCGGAGCCACGCCGTTTGGGGCGACTACCTTGGCGTCAAAATTCACCAAGCGTTCCCCAGAAATGTTGCCCGATTGTGCGCCCATCCCGTGGGCCGTATGGCATACCGAGCAAGAGAACCCGTCCTGCTTAATGTGGCGGGCGTGCTCGCTAAAGCTGCTGTTATTCGTGATCTGCGCGAGATCGTGGCACTTGGCACACAAAGCATACGGGCCGCCGCTGGCGCCGCCCTCGGCGCTTAAGGTCGGGTTCGGGAACAGATTCGTAACGGGCTTGCCCGGAAGCGGCGCCTGACTGAACTCATACCGGCGCTCCAGGATGTGGGGAAAGATTGATCCATGCGGTCCGTTCGGTCCGCTGCCACCGAATTCTCGATTGTCGTCGCTATTGTGGCAGTCGGTGCACAGGATTCGGGTGCCCATGCTGCGCCCCAACGTCCTGCCGTCAAGATTCAGCAGGTTAGAACGGAGGCTGGGTTGGGGGAACGTGCTGCTGCGATCATGGAACACCGGATGACTCGAGGTGGCAAACGAGCTAAATTCCGGAATAACATTCAGAGGGTCGCTGGCAGAAACCACTCGAAAGGGCAAATAGCCGAAATTGACGCTCGATTTCTTGCCGTGCTCGTGCCATGACAGCGCAAACAATTCTCATATTGGTTGCTGGCGGGGTTGATGACGGTCGTACCGTCCGTGGCGCTCACCCCCACAACCAGAGCTTGCGAAAGACGGATCGCGGGCGCAGCGGGGAAGCTCGCGACCCGATTGGTCGAGTGCGCGTTGTGGCAGTCCACGCAGGTAATATGGCGGTTTTGATTCTCCACTGCGGGTTCATGGGGAAGGTGAGGACTGTTCCCTGGTGAAAAGGCATGGCCATATTTAGGCGCCACCGTTTCCGCCAGCACATTGGGGGTGGGGGGAGACGTATTCGAGCTCCCGTTGTGGCAAACGACGCAAGCTTGGTCGTCAGCGGCGCGCAGCAACGAGTTCCCCCCTTGGGCGTTATGCTGCGCATGGCACGACGAACAGCCATTCTTGGCGACCGTGCCGTAGTTTCCCAATGACGCCTTCATCGTGCGCGGGGCAACCACTTTCGAAGTCGCCGGGCTGGTTGGAACCGTCACTTGGCTTGGCACCCGGTTCGATGCGATGGCGTGGATGCTGGTCGACCATCCGGCAAGCGGATTGGTTTTGCTCGCCGCGTTGCTGGCGCCAAGGGGCGTACCTGCGGCGAGCAGCGCAGTTTGGCTTGCTACTTTGGAGCTTACAAGACCCATTCCCGATCCGGTGGGGATGGTACTGTGGCAGGCGAGGCACAGTGCGCTGCTCGAGTTGTTGATCACCAGGAAATTCGCATTGCTCGGGTCAATGTTCTGCACGTGCGGGTTGTGGCAGCTCGTGCACTCCACATTCCCGTTGATGAGCTGCACGGCCCCCGTTTTATCGGCGGTGGAAGGCGGGGTGGCGGTCAAGGACGAGACCAAATCATTATTATTCGCCTTCAGTGGAAGGTTAAAGCTGATCGGATGCATGGAGGAAAGGTTTGTTCCAAACACGTCTGTTGAAGTCATCTGCCCTGTCATGGGAACTTTGCCGTAAGCGACCAACGCTCCCGGCGATCCCGCCACCGTGCCATCGTGGCAACTAAGGCATAGGGTGCTGTCCGTACCCAGGGGCGGTGAGGGGTTGGGCGTGTTAACCATGGTCGAACTGGTATAAACCGTGTAGGCCTGGACGCTCGAGAGCTTCTGGTTCCAAAGCGGAGTTGGAGCAACACCCGCAGTGCCATTCAAGCTGGAGTGCGGAGCATGGCAATACAAGCAGGAACCGGAAAGAGTACCCTTGATCGGCGAGGTGCCCTTCGGCGACAGGTCATGCGAGCCGATCACTTCGGTCTGCGTCTGCGTCAACGCGGCCCGGGCAAGACCGAGAACGATCACCACCAAGGCACCTTGAAGAAGTAGACAGTAGACGGTAGACGGCATACGGCCCTGTTTGCCGTCTACCGTATTCCGTCTACCGAATTCCCCGTGTCTTTGTGTCTTAGTGGTGATCATTCTTTCCCACAGCGAAGTACTGAAAAACCTGAATGCGACGATGGTAGGAGTCCACCACCAACACGCGGTCGTGGCGATCAATGAACAAACCGGTGGGCAACTGAAATTCTCCGAACCCCGTGCCCTTCTGCCCGAAGTAATAAAGTAGCCGTCCTTGGCGGTCGAAGACCTGCACCAACCCACTCAGCCCTTCGACAACGTAGAGGTGCCCCTCGGAATCCCTACCGATTCCCTTGGGCCGAAACATATACCCCGAACCGTCCCCCATCTGCCCGATGGCGTATTGGAACTTTCCGGAACGATCCAGAACCTGCACCCGGAAGTTCATGGCGTCAACGACGAGCAGGTCTTGTCCGTCCAGCCGCAATTCGGTGGGAAAGTTGAATTGCCCATCGCTCGAGCCGGGCGCGCCGATCTTCTGCAATACCGTGCCCTCCATATCGAGCACCCAGACCTGGTGGCGCAAGGTGTCGGTTACGTAGATGCGCTGGGCTGGGGAATCGACGGCGATTCCGGTGGCCCGTTTGAAGTACCCTTCCCCCTTGATACTGCCGATAACTCGCCGAAATTTTCCGTTGGCATCGAAGCAGAAGATTTTGCCCGAGTCCGAATCGGTTACATAGATGTTGTCGTCGGCATCCACGGCTACGCATTGTGGCGAAGACAACCCATCGAGGTCTTTGTCGTGCGCAATGAACTTGTACTTGTGCTGCTCGAAGTCAAAGATGTGAATGCCCGACGCACCCGGGTCGGTGACGATAATACGATTTTGGGAATCGGTCACTACGCTGTAGGGGGCGATCAAGGCGTGGAACGCGGGTTCGCCCGCCACGATGTCGAGCAGGCGGCCCCAGAAACGACGCTGGGTTTTGACTTCCCGCTCGGAGTTGACGCTGCCTTCGTACAAGAGCTTGCGTCCGCCCTCCAGCTCCAGCTCGGGCAAGGTCACGGGGCCTGCGGTTTTTGCTTTCGACCCCGCCGCCGTGACGACGCCGGGAAGCAGCAGGAGGAACAGTAGGCAGTAGGCCGTAGGCAGTGGGCAGTGGGTAGTCGGCAGGAGGCACAACGACTGTGGCTTAATGGGTTTCTGTTCACCCGATCTCCCGATCACCCCATCACCCGATTCCTTAGCTGCCCCCAAAAGAAATTGAACCATCTTGAAATCCCACGTAGAACAATCCTACCATCGTCGGTGGGGTCCCGGAAAGGCTGAATCCCTGGACTAACCTGAGCTTCTCGCCACGCTTGGACGCTCGTAGGGACCTGCCGGAAGGGCGGGGCCTGTTGGGGCAATGGGCAGTAGGCAATAGGCAGAGCAACCGAGGGCGAATTGGTCTCTGTTCACCCGATCTCCCGATCACCCGATTCCGTAGCTGCCCACTCAAAGGAAACTGAACCATCTCGAGATCCCCACGTAGACTGATCCTACCATCGTCGGTGGGGTCCCGGAAACGCTGAATCCCTGAACCAACCTATTGTACCCCGCTTGGAAGTTCAGCTTGCGAAAATGGTACGTCATAAGAAAATACATATTTTCATTGTTATTGTTTGAAACTATTGAATTACTATTGGTTCCGCTCAGGGCCTTGGCGTAGGATGCGGACAGGACCAACCCGCGAACCGGGGTCGATGCGAGCCCCACCGAGTACGATCTGCCGTTATAAAGCACAACGGCCGCCGGGTTGATAACGGGCAGGGGAGCCGGAGTGGCCACCAGGCCCGTCGGGGTCAAAAGCGCGTTCCCGCTGGACAGCGAGTAGGAGCCATTAATGCTGAGCCAGGGTACGGTAAGCGACGTCGAGTAGTTCTGGCTGGAATTGGCGGAGCCGGGCACACCGGTCAGCAGGCTCCTTGCGCCGCCGGTGAATACCCCCCAATATGACCTGCGGCCGATCCTGCGGCTCACGCTGCCGTTATAGGTGTAGCCGGAGGTCGTGTAGGCGATCAGCACGGTCTGGGTATCCTGCGAGTAACCGAAGCTGCCCGCCACGTTCCAGCGTTGAATCGCATGCGTGTAGTTGATTAAAGAGTGCACACCCAGCAGACTTTGGTGGGTCGTATCGACGGAAGTCCAGGTCAATCCCAGGTCGCCGTTGAAGGAACCGCCCAGCAGCTCATTGGAATAGACCGCGGTCCCGTTGTAGGACTCGTCTGCGAACGAAATTCCCAGGAAGGTTTGCTGCTGGCGCTCGGCAAAGACGTTAAAGTGGAGATTTTGCGCCGGCATGTCGTAATTGGCATAGCCCGTCAGGCTCAGGCTGTGCGACGACTGTGGCGCCTCGATTTGCGGCACGCTGACCCCCGCCGTCAGCAGCGCGTTATAAAGTGTTCCTTCCAGGTTATCGGTGTAATACGTGTTCTCCCCCACCGTCAGGTGCGGCAACGGAGCGAACGAGAGCGCGCCATTCAACGTGTCGATACTGGTGTTGTATTCATCGGATGAGCTAGGATCGCCGAATTGGGTGCTGATGTCATATCGTGCGGCAGATGCGGAAATGCTCCCCTGCCAGGGCAAGTTGTGTCCGACGCCGAAGAAAAACGAATTGGCGCCGGTATTGGTTTGCTGCGACGACTCGCCCGCCAGGAACTCCGGCGTGACGGCCTTGTTGCCAGAATACTGATAGCCGCCATTCAGGCTGAAGCCCGCAATTCGATAAGCGGAGGTAACCGAAAACGTGTCCGAATGCACCCTTCCTATCGTATTCGCCCCATAAACCGAATAGTCGCTGTTGGCGTTCGAGAAACTGAAGTGCAGACTGGGTAAATCGTGCAGGTGAACGCCCCAGTTAACAGCCAGCGCATCGTTGTTTCCATGCGTGGTGAAGTTTGGCAGGCCCGGAACACCAAAGTTCCCGCTGCTGTTATAGGTGTTCGAATAGCTGATGGAGCCGGGGAACTGGCTGCCGCCGAAGATCCTGGCGCTGGCGTTCACGCCGCTGCTGGCGGTCAGCGACTGGTAAGTAGAGTTGAGCCGCGACTGGTTGTAAAAGGGTTGAACCTCGAAGGAAAGAAAATTGGGATTATAGTATGAGCCGAAGAAGTTGGCTTCGCCCGCGCCGGCGATGCCGTGGTCGGAACCCGCGACGTTCGAATAGTCATCGCTGTATCCGACCGAGACACTGCCGTTAAGATTCATGTTGATCTCGCCGGCGTTCACCTGCGCCGACACGCGCGGGGCAAGTGCCAGCATGAAGATAGCGAGAATGACGACATTTCTGCTCACAGCTTATGACTCTTCGCGCGTTGTCTTCCAAAGGCTAGGTAGTGGGTCACTTTGGTTTTTTGTAGCGGCGGTCGGCGCCTGCCCTGAGGCAGGAAGGGACCGGGCTTGTCCAAATTGCGCTCAATGGGGCGGGCGTTTACCTGCGGCTCCGCCGCCTGCTGTGCGGAAAGGCTGCGCCTTTCCGTGGCTTGTGTCCTAACCAACCTCTTCCGCGCAGGCTGGAAGGCTCAGCCTTCCAGCCTGCGCGGAGGAAGAGGTATGCACTGGGCCTGGCCGGAAAGCCAGAGGCTTTCCGCACAACAGGCGGCAGAGCCGCGTTGACCACTCGAAGAGCTCCCTGATTTGGACAGCCCTGGTCTATGACCGCCGACCTTTACTTCAATAGTTTGCGGCGCTCCCTTCCTGCGTCAGGGCAGGCACCGAGCGCCGCTACAGCAAACTGACCCACTACCCAAGGCTACGCCTTCGCGATCTTGGCCGCCTTGCTCAGCTTGGTGGCGAGAGCGTTACGAAGATGCTCGGTCTTTTCTTTCGTCAGTTGCTTGCGCAGCGCCTCCTGGACGGTTTCGAACTTCTGCATACCGGCGGGATTGTGCGCTTTCAGCCGCAGGATGGTGTAGTCGCTGGCGTCAAACTCGATGAGGCCGCTCACTTGGCCGGGTTGCATCGCGAGCAGTGCCTTCACCACAGGGGGGGGCAGTTTCGAGCGGTCCGCAGGCTGGTGGTCGCCCATCATCACCCGGAAATCGTCTTCGGAAATTTTCTCGGCCAGTAGCCCGAACTCCTCGTAACTTTTAGTGGCCTGGGCTTGGCGTAGCGCCTGGCCGGCGCGCTTGCGTGCTTCCTGCAACTGGGCGTCGATGGCGTTGGCAGGAGGCAGAATGGAAATGCTCTGGAAGGAGAAGGACTCCGGCAGGTTGAACTGCTCGGGGTGCTGGTCAAAGTAGGCCTTCGCCTCGGCCACGGAAACTGCCGCCTTGTCCGTCACCTCCTGCTTCAGAAATTTGTCAATGAGCAACGAGCGCTCCACCTTGGCTTGCAGCGACTTTTGCGAACCCTGGAACTCTCTCTGAAGGAGCTGCTGAAATTCCTGGGGGGAATGAAACTGCTGGCGGAACTCTGCCATGGCGCGCGCCATCTGCGCGGGGGGTACGGTCAAGTTGCGGCGCTTGGCCTCCTGGTACACCAATTCCTCAAAGATCATCATTTTCATTGCGCCGTCGCGGATTTCCGCTTCCATGGCCTTGGGAAACCCGTTGTGCACACGCGCGTAAGGGAAGATGGTGAGCATTTCGCGGAGCAGGTCGCGGTCCGTCAGCACCGCGCCGTTCACCCGCACCACGGGCCGGCCCACCGCCTCGAGTGGAGTGGTGGAGCTGAATGCTTGCGGCACATAAGCAGGGGCATGGGAGGGAACCTGGGCCGAGGCCGTCGATTCGGCCATGAGAAGCAACAGGACTAACACTTGGGAATTGGCAATTCGCAATTTCACTTTCATTACTCCATTCCTCAATCACCCGATTACGAGCAGATTGAGGCCCCTTTGTAGCGCTGACCTTTAGGTCAGCACCTCAATGCCGACCTGAAGGTCGGCGCTACGCCATCCCGCAATCACCTGATCACGGGTATTCACTCGATCGGCGAAATCAGGGGGAGGGTAGTGGGTCAGTTTGCTGTAGTAGCGGTCTATGAACGCCGGAATCTCTTGTGGCATGGCCATCTTGGCCGTGTCTTGACACGGGCGGGACGCCCGTGCCACAAAAGCCGACGGTCCCCACCAAGGCGGGACAGGCTCCGGCCGCCGCAACAGAAAACCAAACTGCCCCACTACCAGGGGGAGAGAACCTACTCCCCCTGATCAAAATTTAGTAAACACAGATTACGTAGTCGGGATATTCATCAAGCCGTTCATTTCGTTCGACTCGCCACCGTGGCAGTTGCGGCAAAACTGCGCCACGGCGTTGCCGCCGGCGAGCGGGGTGTACTGACCCCTAATGAAAAACATTGTACTGTAGCTGCCTGTGCTGTTGGTGTACCTGGTCATGCTGTGCTGATCGTGGCAGGTGGTGCACCCAACCCCGTTGATCGTGCCCGTGTTGCTAAAACTAGCCAACGGATTCGAGAAGCCGCAGCCGGAAGTGATTAAACAGGTGTTGTAGGCGGTGACGGTGCCGGTGTAGCTCCAGTTATTCCAGAAGGAACTGGGATTATTGGCAACGAATGCAGAGGAAGCTGTACCGGTCATTGTAATCTGGGGACCGGGGTTGACGGTGCCGGTGACTGCGGCACCACCCTTAGTTGGGCTGGTGTTGGTGTCGCCCCCGGCGCAGTCCCAGTTATGGCCGCCGCCGCAACCGACTACGGCAAAGCCGCCTACGGGGTGCTCGTTGGCGTAGTAAGTGCTTTTGTTCCCAGGCGTCGTGCCAAACAGTGTGGGAGCATGTCCCCCCACCACCGGCAGGGTCTCAACGGTCGTACCTTGCATCATGCTCACCTGGGCGATACTGCCGTCGTGGCAGCTCAGGCACAAGAGGATGACGGTGTTGGCGTCATGGGCGCCCGCAAGGGCATTAGCGGGCAGCGTGACCGGGTATTTCGCCTTGCCATCCCCACTGAAGGCAGTTTGTAGGTTGTAATAGGGCGCGATGTTCTGGCCCCACAGGGCGATCACGCCATTATTGGGATCGGCGTTGTTGCCAGTGGCGCCAGTTCCGTTGCCGAACGAGCCGCCATGCGGAGCGTGGCACATGACGCAGCCGCGCCCGTAGCCGTTGTGCGCACCCAGAACGTCATTCCCCGCCGTCTGGGCCATCGCCACACTCGCTGCGGCAAGCGCCACGAGGATTAATAGGTTAAGTTTCTTCATGATCGTACAAAGACCCCCTTAAGGAGTATTTAAATGATACGCAGCCCAGGGCCTTACCTCGGGCCGCGCTTTGGCTGTCCGTCGACAGCCAAAACTTGTGGCAGCGCTACTGCGCCGCGGAATCCTTTTTCGCCGTCAAGTCCGGATTGACTGGCGACGGCTCAGTTGCCGGCTTCTTCTGCTCCGGCGCTCCCGGGCTGGCGAGCTTCTGCGCCTGGGCAGGCACAAGGCCTGCCCCTACGTCCATCTTCTTCTGCTCCGGGGTTGCCTGGCCGGCGGGTTTGGTAGCGCTGGCATCTTGTCGGCTGGAAGGCGGCGTTACCACCGCTTTCTGCGGTGCGGCTTCCCGGTGCGCCTTCTCGGCGGCAGCCTCGGCGTCGGTGATGTAACGGAAAACCTGCACCCGGCCGGGAAACGTTTCAGAAACGACAACCTGATTGGACGGGCCGATGGCGATTCCCCACGGCCCCATGAACTGGCCCGGATAATTTCCCTGCCCGCCAAAGTAGATGAGCAGGCGGCCTTGCCTATCGAAGACCTTCACCCGGTTCTGCTCCGCATCGACCACCCAGATGTGGCCGTCGCGATCGATGGCAATACCCTTGGGCCGCTCGAAACCCGCGGGACCATCGCCGTTCTTGCCGAACGTGCTGATGAACTCGCCGTCAGCGTCGAAGCTCTCCACCCGGTCGTTGAAAGTGTCCGTGACGTAAACGTTGCCGTCGCTGTCCACGGCCACACCCTCGGGGAGGGCGAAAGTTCCTGGGCCCGTCTGGTCGTGCTTCTTGCTGGGTTTGCCGATCTGGCGCAACAGCTTGTAATTGTCGGCATCGAAGACATCCACCACGTCGTTGCCGCTGTCCGCCACATACACGAACCGGTTCTCCCGGTCGATGGCCACACCACCTGGGCGCACCAGCACCTCCGCTCCGAAAACCGCTTCCTGCGCGTGCTTGGGGTTGAACACCAGGACGTGGCGCAGACTGGCGTCAGCGACGAAGAGGCGGTCATCATCGTCCAGAGCCACACCCGCGATCATGCCAAAGTTCGCCTGCCAGCCGTTGCCGACCAGCTCGACATGATCCTTGTTTTCGGGATCGAAGATAAACACAGCGGCCACGCCTTGGTCTGCCGCATAGATTTTGCCCTTCGAATCAACCCCCACTCCGTACGTGCGAATCAGTTGGAAGGGGAGCTTGTCGATATTGACCTGGTCAGCGGGCAGCGTTCCGGCCAGACGGTCCATCCAAGTCTGCTTGCGCTTCTTTGTGACATAGAGGCTGGGATCGATCTTTTCTCCTGTGTAGAGGTCCTTGAATGCGACCCGCGGGATCTCCGGCGGGCTAGGCCATACGATCCTAGAGATATCGAAATAGCCCGTTACCCGCTGATTTCCCAGCTTTGCAGGAGGCGGGGTTTGGTCTTTCTTCTTGCGGGCACGGAGTGGCGCCGGCAAAACCAAGGCGAGCGCCAGCAAAATCATCCCGGCTCCCGCGGATTTCTCCCGGCGAAGCGAATCTGGCCTGCACTTCCACATCTCAGTTACCTCCTGTCCGTACGTCCAAGAAGTCCACTCCACTGTTGTGGCAGGTTTTGCAGAAATCCATGTTATTCTTCCGGTCTTTCACCAGCATCCCCTGCTCATTCCCAGAGTGGGGCTGATGGCAGGTGAGACAGTTCATCGCAAACACCGCCTTGGTTTTCGGGATCAACGTATCGCCCACCGGGTGGTTCTCCGTCGGGTGTCCCAAGCCATATTTCAGGGGCAAAATGGGCACTTTATTGAAGTAGTTTTCTGGCATTTTCACCTTGCCATCAAAGATCGCCACCAGGTGCTGGCCTTCCACTTTCTGCGGACTCGCGTCGGGCCCGTGGCACTCCAGGCAAAGCGCATTCACACTCTTGGCGCGCAGCAGATGCACATTGTCGCCACCATGCGGCTCGTGGCAGGTAGCGCATCCCAGGTCGGAGGCCGGTTGGTGCAAGTGCCTCTTCTTGAACTGCTCGGCTTGGTCAGAGTGGCAGACCAGACACGCCGCCACGGGGCCGGGCTGCAAGAAGCCCGGCGACCTCCCGGCGTGCGGGTTGTGGCAATCCGTACAGTCGCCCGCCGCTCCCGGATGCTGCACCTTGGCCGCC
>Ga0187877_1004377_pt1 | contig 10871 bp, 7 predicted proteins | sample June2016WEW_17_1_3_FD_132430 | JGI IMG/M metagenome (GOLD analysis project Ga0187877, IMG submission 132430) | Peatland microbial communities from SPRUCE experiment site at the Marcell Experimental Forest, Minnesota, USA - June2016WEW_17_100 | ecosystem: Environmental > Terrestrial > Soil >... | reverse complement strand
TGGCTGACGAAGTCTTCGCTGACTTCTTGGTTCTCACTTAACCCATGCTTCTCAATCCATTCACGAACCGCGTCATGAATCGCATCAATAGCGTTAATGTAGTGGGGCCTGCCAACCGAATCCTTGCGCTGATCATCAAGCTCCTCCATAAACTGGCCGTAAGTCGGAATCTTTTGTTTAGGCTTCGTGTAATAAGAGAGCTTCCCCTGATCCATGATTGTTTGCAAACCAGCTTTCGTTCGCAAGTCACTCTCGTATTCTCGCGGCTTTACAACAGAGTTAAAGAGTTGCTCTAAAGAATCGATTCTGTGCTCAAGAACCAACTTCGCGTTGATTTTCGGGTCGGTCAAAACATCAAGCAAGAGGAAAGCGTACTCGCAACTAATGTCAAATATTACCACTTTAGTGCTGTCTTTCTCCGTGTGAAGCATTATCCGCCTTAGCACATTTGACATTAAGTTGCTTTTGCCACCGCCAGTGAACGCGAAAACGCCGAAATGGTAGCGAATCAGTTTTTCGAAATCAACGTAAATTGGGATTTTAGCTTGGTTGGCTTCGAACATTTTAATTGTGCCAAGCCTGGGGTCAATGCGTGCGTCCTCAACTGACTTTGCTGTGTCAATGCCTAGTTGTGTAGCGATTTTCTGGTTGTACATACGGTTAATCATTTCACTGTTTAGCAGGAGCACGGAGCTGCCGACCACTGGGTAAGAAAACCCTTTAGCAAACTCAAACGTACAATCGCCTTTAATGATTAGGTCGTAGTTGATGGGAATCGCGTCAATCTGAATCATCATCGTTGACTTGTCATCAGTCTGCCAATCGGCTTCTGACTGCTCGATGATTTCAAACTGCATGGGGTAGTAGCCATGGTCACTGAGCCCGCGCAAGCCGAAGTGTTCAGGCCAAACGCGGCTAATCTCCATAAGCGTATACCGCTCGGCTGCGCTGGTTGCGGGCTTAAAATTCTTGACAGCCAACAGCATGCCTTCTTCGAGCAGCCCCATCAAATCTTTCTGGTACTCTATTTTGACTCGGCATTGGTAGCGTGCGCTTGTGCCTGTAACTTTTGAGTCGCCGCCGTCGCCGCCAGCGTAACGGGGCATTACAGCGGCTAACCTTGCGTGAAATTTGTCGTCAAAATCTGTGAAGCATTCTTTGTTAACGGTTTTCTCTTCTTGCTTGTTCAATACTTGCTCGCCTCTCTCGGAAAGTACTCATGTAGAATATGAATTTTCTCAATTTATGGTTATTCAAAATCCAGTTCGCTGTGGAATCGACAACGCATTTGAATTGGCTGTAGTTCCACTTGGCTATTTTGTCTGCTACGAACAATGCTTTGTTGTGCCCAAAAGCTTCTGGAATATTCGTTGGCGCCATAGCCACAAGCATACTCATAACCATGTTCTGCATCTTGTTTGGTATCGACTTATCTTTGTATAGAAAGAGTTCTACAGGTTCTTTTGCTCCATCACTCTTTTGGTTTAACATAGTTAAAAGGCAGTCTGGCTTTTGATCAAACTCCGCGTAAGCTAAACGGTCAATCAACAAAACGTTACTCCGCAGCAACGGGTCAGATTTAGCTTGGCTAAGCTGCACATAAGTCTTCAAAAAAGCCTTCTCTAAACCAATCTTATTCTTAATAAGACCAGAAACAAAACCCTGTCCTCTGTCCACATCGGGCTTCATGGTTCTAAAAGCTGAATCATACTCAATCAGGCTCCAAGGAGGCAGCACTTTCTCTGGGTTAAAAACGCTTGCTGACTGGAGAATCATGCGGTCAGTGTTCGGAAGCGCAGCCAACGCCTCATTCTTCACTACTGCTTTCAGTAAGCCTTCGTTTTGCATTATTGGAATTAACTGGCGCTTGAAATCCCTCGCTGAAGTGTCTTTTGTGATGCCTACAAGCAGGATGCGTTTTCTCCAACACTCTTCCATGAGCATTTGCAAAGCGAACAGTGTCAAAAAAGCAATATCAAGTGTGGTTAACCAGTGCTCTTTGCCATCCTTGATTATTTTCATACTGCTGGATGTTTCTGTCGGGGGGTTTTTTGTGGAAAAGAGTTTGTCGCCAACTTCGGTGGTTAATCGTTTTGTGCGTTCCCAACTGTCAACATACTGCTTGTTTAAAGCATAGATGCCTTCAGTGTCTGTTAGGATGTGTTTTGTGATTAAGCGTGATAGGGTTTTTTCGACCCTTCTTTTACGTTTATCATCCGTTATCCCTAAGGTTTCGCAGATTTGCGTTTGCGTTAAGGTTTTGTTTTCTTCAGCTAGGCAAGTTATTGCATGACGTAGGTAATCCGCCCTTGGAGCAGGCAAACTCAAAGCCTTATTGCAAACGTGATGGCGTGCTATGGCTAAATCGTTCGGGTCAACTTTCCTTCCGTTGATACTGTAGCCAACGAGTGCGCTTTTTGCATCCCAAAAATCTGTTTTCCTAGTTTCGTATAGGAGGCTTGCGCGTTCCGTGGATAAGCTTCTATCCATTAAAAGTACCCTAATGTTCTGTGCTGGGTCAACGGCGAGTTTGTAGGCTAAGTAAAACTCTGAAAAAGTCATAATTGCGTTAGCTATCAGCGAGTTATTGGCTATTTCTTCATCTGTAGCTGGTTTTGACGGGTTAACTTCGCCGGGTTGCTCTTCCGCCGCAAACGAGTGGTCGACATCTATGATTTCGTTTATGTATATTGGGACGACGCTGGATATGCCTATGTTCTGCTGAATCGTCTTAGCGTCATATTCGACTTGAGGCTCAGCTGTTTCTGCAAATTTTATGGTGCCTGTTGAGGCGTAAGCGCCGCCGAAAAAAATAACCATGTCAAACAGTGGTCTCGAGTACATTGTGCCGTCTATGCCTGCAAAGCGAACACTTTCTGAACCGAAGAATTCTTTAGCCGTTTCCCAAGCTTCCTTCGGATTGAAGCCTGACCGTATCAGGTTCACAAGTAAACTATCATAAGCGTCTTTCAGGATTGAGAAGCGCTGCTCGTAGTCGGTGACTTGTTTGGTTGCGCCCTGCCTGAGATTGTCGCATGTATGTTTCATTGTGTCGCTAAGCGAAGGCGCAGTCACTTTTCTTCCCCTCTTTATTGCAGATTGATTACTTAGCGCTAAATAAAAAGCATTGTTGACTTAAACGTTTAAAACCATAACGTTTAGCTGAATCTTGCTTTCCCAGAACCACTTATTCAAAAGGGTCTATAGAAAACAAAAAATAGCTGAGCCTTTACAATCTACAGAATGCAGGCAAAACCCAGCAGAAAAATTTAAGGTTTAGTATTTGCGGGATTGCCCTAGCCTGGTAGGGGGCAGGCCTGCTAAGTCTGTGGTCGAAAGGCCGCGTGGGTTCAAATCCCACATCCCGCGCCATCATTTCCTATTTTAGGCGTTGTTTATGAACCGCTAGGTATCTTCTGATAAAGTAGTTTACGAAGCCTTCTTCGGGTCGCTGCAGAGCTTTGTAGTAAGATTTTCTCTTTTTGTATTCTATTATAAGCATGGGGTAACCGTTTTTCCACAAGATAAAATTCATTAGAAGTCTGCCAATTCTTCCGTTTCCATCGCCGAAAGGATGAATTTTCTCGAACATGTAGTGAGCTCTAGCCGCAAGTTCGACGGAATTAAGGTTTGATTCGTTTATAAATGCTATAAGTTGTTTCATTAGGTTTTCGACGTTCTGATAATCTGGCGCTAAATAAGGACCCACTCTGACTGGATAATTTCTAAAAGTTCCTGCGATGTCAGGTTTTGTTTCTCTGAAGATTTCTTCATGCCATCTCAACAAAAGCTTGTCTGACATTTTTTCTTTTGTGTTCAACATTTGCAAGAACGTGGCTGCGTGAGATTCGGTTTCCCTGATGTCTCGGATTGGCTTGTTTGGAGCCATTTTGTCTTCTAGTATTAACCTGGTTTCCTCAAGAGTTACAGTGGACCCTTCAATGGCGTTGGTGTTATAGGTAAAGGCTATGGCTATTTCCTGTAGGTCTTTTTCTTTGGCTGACTGGGGAACTTTTTTCCATTCTTCCTGAAAATTGCTTTTTACCTTTTCTATTTTTTCGACCAAGGCATCGTGGGGTTCATGTATGAGTTTGGCTTTTATTTCTTCAATGTTGTCGGGGATTTTTTTTCCAAGATAGAGTTCTTTTGTAACGACTTTTCCGTCTTTTCGAAAGGAATGTTGCAGATAGAAATACTCTGCTTTGCCCTTTCTTCTTTTGATCGTTCGCATAAGACTTTTTACCATTACAAATCATATAAATATTTCGTTTTAATCCAACATTGTAATGGTAAATTCAGCCCTAGCCTGGTAGGGGCAAGCCTGCTAAGTCTGTGGTCGAAAGGCCGCGTGGGTTCAAATCCCACATCCCGCGCCAAAATTTTAAATTTGTCTATTTGGAGTTGGCATGCTTCTTTTTTATCACAATTGCGGTTGCTGCAATGGCAATTGCTGTAGCCGTTACTGCCATGGCGATTATTGTTTGTGCAGTTTGTGTTGCAGGTTCTGTTGCTTTTTGGTCAAGGTTTATGGTGATTGTGTGTGTGCTGTGATGGTACGTGAAGTGCAGAATCCATGCGGTATCGGTTTGTGTAGCCTCGTAGTTGATGACTTTTCCATCCAAGTAAGCCTTAACTGTTGATATGTCGCTAATTAGGGATTTAGCTATGCAGACATCAACATACCCGCTTGTACCACGTTCTCCGCTCACGCTAAAACTTAATTCTCCACTGGTAGAATTGAAAGCCAAGTTTGAAACGGTGGAGTTTGACGTAGCTGAGAAGACTTCTTTAGTGCTCTCTGAAGTGTAGGGTGCTACGACAAGGTTAACGATAGTGCTTGTGCTGGAATAGGTTAGGTCTCCAGCGAAGGTTGCATTTATCACATAGTTTCCCGTGGCTGAGGGTAACCATTCCACGGTAAAGCTTCCGTCGGTTCCTGTAGTGGTGGAGGTTAGTTCGTGCCATGAAAAGCCGTCGTTGACACTATAGCAGATTGAGATTGGTGCGTTTACAATGCCGGTTCCGTTAGCAGTCAAGTTGCCTTTGATTTGAACTTTAAAGGCATTCAGGGAGGCGAAGCTTACACAATTAACGGTTAGGGTGGGTGTAGGCAGGGGTGATGGTGTAGGTGTAGGCTGGGGCGTAGGGGTTGGATTTGAGGTAGGTTGAGGCGTTGGATTGCCTGTTGGTGCGGGCGTTGGTGATGGTGTAGGAGTTGGGGTTGTTCCCGAGTAGTACTGCCAAGACGCGTATATGCAGTTAACTTGACCAAAAGTGTATATTGGCGAATTCAACGAGTAGGGGAAGGCGGTGCTTGTCAGGACGCTTTCCACTATCTCGTTATTGTCTCCTGTTACGGTTTTATGTATCGACACAAACTGCGACCCATTATGAACCACCATTAACCAGTATGCTGCAGGAGTCAAGTGGACTGGCTGGGCAAAATAGAGAGTTTTCCATGAACCAACAGCATTAGGAACTTGACCAGGTTCTGCCTGGGCTACTAGATTACCCACTGCGCCATTGGAATCGCTGTAAATCGCATAGCTACATACATAACTTGCATCAGACTGGCTAGGGTTAACATCGTCATCCATTAAACAAGTCATGGATGTAACGTTTGCATCAACGTTTAACAAAAATCTGGAGCCAGTAGCGGTGTATAGGGTGCCGCTGCCTCCTGCCATTGAGCTATAGTTTGAATAGCCAAATGTGCCTGTTACTACTTGAGAACTAGGCACAACCTCAAAAGTGCAAGTTTCAGACGGCGTTGATTGGCCTGTTGAATCCGTTACTACGACATAAATGTTGTAATCGCCGTTTGCCGTGGGTGAGTAAGTCCAAGTTGAACTTTGGCTTATACCAGCAAAACCGCCGTTGATGTACCATGTGTAATTGTAGGGCGGTGTGCCTCCAGTAACTGCCGCTGTAAAAGTCACAGATTGCCCAACGCAAACTTCCTCTGACAGCGGTGATAGCGAGACTGAAAGGGCAGATACCGATAAACCGCTATGGAACGTTAACACTGAATAGTTAAGGAACACGTAGTCAAGATTTGTCGTGATTTGGTTGCTGATAGGGTAGAAGCTCCATCTAAAGTGCGGATAAGAAGAGTTAGCTGCTTCTATCTGCACAGGCGTGCTCCAGCCAATCGCATGGCTCGTGTAGAAAATAGCGTTCTCTCTTGAACTCATCCAAGCAACATGAATACGGTTTTGGGAATCAACTGCTATGGTAGGATAGACCTGAGATGAAGAAGCCATCCCATCGGCATTGCTGATTACAACTGGCATGCTCCATAAAGTATTGCCTCCTACAGTTGAACAATTGGCGTACCAAATTTGGCTATAATTAGGGTTGCCATCGCAAGTTCCTGACCAAACCACTTGGATGTTGTTATTTATATCTACGGCTAGACATGGAGCGGTCATAATATGGTTGTTCAATATTGAACATGCGGAAATGTCAACAGGTATCTGCCAAGAGCCGTTGTAGTTAGCGTACCAGATTTGGCTTTGACCCGAACTTGAATCTGAACCGCCATACCAAACAACATGAAGGCTATTGTTGCCGTCTACAGCGATGTCAGGGTACATTTGTTCGTAGACCTGATTGTTTGGCTCAGTCGAAATAGGCGTAGGGGAACTCCATGTTCCATTATACTTTGAATAAAATATTCTTTGACAGCTAAAGCCGTTTATGAAAGAATCCCAAACTAAATGAACAACGTTGTTTCCATCCACCGCAATGCTAACATAAAATGCCTGCACCCCAGCCCCAGAACCTTGACTTACTTGCACAGGCGTATTCCAAGATGACCCATCGTATCTGGCACACCACACCTGAAAATAGGTGGAGCTATCATTGACTCCTGTCCAAGCGACATAAATGTTATTATTGGCGTCAGCTGCGATAACGCAGCCATAGATGCCCTGATTACAAAGCTGGCTGTTCATTCCTGGCGCGTTTGAGATTTTTACTGGAGCTCCCCATGTTGACCCGTTGTCGTTGCTTGAAACTACATAAACTGAATAGTTATTTGTTCCCAAAAGGTTAGTGGAGAAGGCACAGCTTAAGGTTCCGTTTGGCAATCGAATAATGACCTGATGCGTTAACTGCAGGCTAACCACGGAGTTAGTATTTGCTATGGGAACAGGAGCTGTAGCGGTCAATGGCGCAACATCGTTCTGCACAATTACGGGGGCGCGCACGGTATCAGCGTATAGAGTGCCAACAGTAGCCAACCCGACAATAAGTATGGCTAATAAAAAAATTGTAAAGAACAACCGTTTATTCAAGCCCTGCCACCAACTAGCACTATTAAGGGCTCTCTTTTTTACTTTTCCAAAGCTACCCTTAACTTAGCTATCTCTAAGGAAAAACCAGAAATTGATTTTGGCAAGGGAAAAACCGTAAAATACTACCGTCTCACAACTGCCTGCCAGCCGATAACGCAAAAGTTTCATCAGTTATACAAGTATTTAATAACAAAACGCATCATAGAAAGCGGTTGCATTGAGCGGGGAAAAGAGTGAAGAATCATAAAGTTGCAAAGGTATCGTTGATTGCGTTTATCGTCATTTTAACCTTAAACATTGCATCCGTACAGTTACAACATTCAAGCGATTCTGGCGCAACTCAAATAACAAGCCCTTTTTCGCAGCTTTTTGCGTCAGCACAGGAAGACTCAAACGTTAAACTTGTAAGCCTTCAAACAGGAGGCACCAACGTAACAACTATAACGGGCACTTTCAAAAACGAGGGAAGCGATGATGTTTACATAATTGCCAAAGCTACAGTAAGGACAAACAACACCTATATCGATGAAATAGATTCTAGCAGAACCCTTGTACCAGCCCAAGGAACAGTATCGATAACAATTACCTTTGACGACATACCCTTTCAAAGACAATACCAATGCTTAATGCCGTTCACTGAAGAATCAACCACGAGTCCATCAGCTAGCGAGCCCGAAGTAACTCCTGCTCCAACTGCAGGCTCAGGCGGAAGCCACTCAACCGCAACAGGAGGGGGGTCTAACCTTAATTCTGCTATAATTGCCATAGTTAGCGTAGCCGTTGTCGCTGTGATTGCGGGTACTGGATTTATGATGTTTAAGAAGACGAGGTTTTCAGAGCAAAAGGTCAGGCGGTTTACCTCCTCGGAATATCAAGATTGGGTCATGAAGAGGCTTGGAGGACATGCAGGTTCAGTTTTGGATACCAGAAAAGGCATCGACGGCTTCACAGGTGACAACGTGCCCATCATGCTTAAACAATCCGATAACGTCGGCAAGTTCGAGGTACAAAACTTCATGAATGCACTAGTGCAGACAAGGGCTCGAAACGGCATCATAGTCGCTTTTGGCTTCGACACGGAAGCACACGCTGTTGCTACCAGAGCAAGAATGAACAGAATCGACATCAAGCTAGTCACCGTTAAGGAATTAATTGACCACAAAGAAACCGCTTTGCTGTAACGCTTCATACGCCCAGAAAAGACGGCACCCCGTATCTGAACAGGCTGCTGAGTGTTCCGCCAATTGCTGGACCTAAAATAAACGCGATGCTAGCCGCCGCGCCGAGAAGCCCCAAATACCTTAATCGCTGGTTCGGAGCGGTGACATCTGCAACGTAAGCTTGTGCAACGGGCACGGTGGCAGCTGTGGTTCCAGAGAGCATTCTGCCTAAAAACAGGAGCCAAATTGCCTGTGCTGAGCCGAATAGGAAGTAGCTTAAACTGGACACGGCTAACCCGATTAGGAGGATTTTTCTTCTCCCAAAACTGTCGCTGAGCCTTGCAAGGAAAGGCGTGAAAACAAAAGACATCAGGCTGTAGGAAGCCAGAAGCACGCCGTAGAGGAAAGCGGAACCGCCGAGGGCAAGCACGTAAAAGTACAAGTATGGCACGACAATGGCGAAGCCTGAATTGTCTAAGAAAACAACAAAGAACAAGGCACCGAAGGCAGACCTGCTAACGGAACCGCTGCTAGTCTGTGAATCGCCGTTTGCCAAAAAAATATTCCATTACATGTTTAGGAGGATTAGGCAAATAAGCGTTTTCGCGGAAAAAATATCTGAACTTTTTTTAAACTACGAAATGGGTTACTCCAGTAAGGATGTATTGGATTGCAATGGCAGCAATAAGCAACGCCATAACCCTCGCTATCACTAAAGAGCCTGTTTTGCCTAAAACCCTGTAAATGCCGTTTATGAACCTAAGAATGACCCATGTTAAGGATAGCACAATTAAAACCGCCAGAATCGCTGTTACCGTACCGTAAGCTTGAAGGTTAAATATGGTTGTGGTGATGGCGCCCGGTCCTACGAGAAGAGGTATAGCAATGGGAACTGCACCTAAACTTTCTGGAGATTCAACGTTCTCATGCATGCTGCCCGAGATCAAAATTCTAATCGCAATAATCAGTAGGAGAATGCCGCCGGCAACCTCGAAACTGTAAATCGACAGACCGAAAATATTTAGAATTTCTTGACCTGTAAATGCGAAAACAAGCAGTAGAATAACGCCTACGAGCGTCGCGGTGTTGTATACTTTCTTTTTCTGAGTATCTGCCATTTTTTCGGTTAGACCCATAAAGATGGGAATGTTACCGAAAGGATCAACTATGATGAATAATGCTATAATGGCTTTAGCTAATTCCGAGATGAAATCCAACCTAACATTCCCCAGACGCAATCATAGTCTTAACGATGATTCGATAAAAACATAACGGCTTTGAGTTAAATAAGCTATTAAATAAAAAGAATCAGGCTTCAAAACTAAATGATTTTTTCCCAGTTCGCAACAAAATCTAGGAATTCTTGCACTGATTGGCCGCCGTAACTCCTTAGTCTTTCTCTAAGTTCAACTTTTTCAACTGCTGCTTTCTGGAAATCCAAGATTTGGCTGGCGTTATCAGTCAGGTATAGGAACCCGTCGGCGCCTGCTCTTGCACAGCGAACACTGACGGTAAGCAATTCTGAGGCTGATGGCGCATCTTTAGGGTTATCGCCTGGACCGAAAACGTAAAAGCTAATGTAGAACGGCTTTTTCAGCAGCTTCTTAAATCCACGCGCAAGCATTTCCCAGTACCAGGGTGTAGCATAGTTTTTGCTGAACATTACAACGTTGAAAGCGTCAGCGTACTTTGCCAAGTCGTCAAAGTCCACGCCGTAACGCTCGTAGGAGCTTATGGGGTCAGGCTGAATACACAAAACTAGTTCTTTCTTGACTTTTTCTCGGATTTGAGCAATGTACTCGGTGACTTCTTTTCTGCGCCATTCAAGCCAGCTTAAGCCGCTTTTCTTCCATAGCTCGTTGCAGCGTGCGCAAGTGCAGTGTCCATGGTCTGCAAAGTATTGGCTGTTCAACCATGTGCCTTGCGAGTGCCTATCAACATCTGCTATGTAGTTTAGTTGCTCAGCTCTGTGCTCAGGCTGAGTAGCACAGACAACATCCCAGTAAATGTTGTAGTTGTTGTTTCCCATTTTTGCTGGTCCCAGCGGTGACTGAGAAATCCAGTTTGGGTGATTGCATGCGGCAACATTGTCTGCAAAAACAGCGACGTTACTGTACATATCTTGTGCTGGTTGAAGTCTTATGCCAGTTTCTGGTTTAACGCGTAAAACATGGAAATCGAATCCTTGAGCCTTTTTAGGCTGGAAGGTGTATGTACCAAATTTCATCTTGTGGGCCTTTTTCAGTCGCAAAGAAGCGGTTGTGGCGTTATAAGTTTTTTGTGTAACGCAGTAAAACTGTTGGTTTTAATTTTAAACCTGATTTAAAGATAAAACATTTGTTTATAACCATAAAAAACTTGATACCGTTGTGCAATGGCTAGGTCTTGGTTTTTAATATGCTAATTTGTTTGT
>Ga0187877_1004374_pt1 | contig 10885 bp, 10 predicted proteins | sample June2016WEW_17_1_3_FD_132430 | JGI IMG/M metagenome (GOLD analysis project Ga0187877, IMG submission 132430) | Peatland microbial communities from SPRUCE experiment site at the Marcell Experimental Forest, Minnesota, USA - June2016WEW_17_100 | ecosystem: Environmental > Terrestrial > Soil >... | reverse complement strand
TCTGCCAGTTCACGGAGCCTCCGGCTCCGTGAACCTGGTGCGGTCGGAACACCGGGCCAGAGGCCCGGCTAACCGGCAGACCAGAGGTCTGCCCCACCCTCCCACCTGAACAGTTACATTTGGAGGTCGCTCTTTCAATGCCCCAACATCCCTGCTCCGTCATGAAAAGCTTGCAGCCCGCGCGGAAAACCGAAAAAATGGAACCTCGACAACCGATGCCGCCGCTGCTCCAACTCGACTCCGTAAGCAAGTCCTTCGAGGCGGTGCGCGCCCTTAGGGACATTTCCTTCGATCTGCAACCGGGGGAAGTCCATGCTTTGCTGGGCGAAAATGGGGCCGGCAAGTCGACGCTGATCAAAATCATCGCCGGCGCGCACCGGCCCGATGGCGGGACGCTGCAAATTCTCGGGGAAACCGTGCGGCATCTCACACCCGCCACGGCCCGGAAGCTTGGCGTGGCGTGCATTTATCAACAACCGGCGCTCTTCCCGGACCTGACGGTCGCCGAGAACATCGCGCTCCGGCTCGAACCGGCGGCCGCCTTCCGCCGTGTGGTCTGGCCGGAACGCCGCGCTCGGGCCGCAGGCATCCTCCGCCAACTCGGCGCCGGCCTCAAACCGGAGACCGAAGTCCGCCGGCTGTCGATGCCCGAACAGCAACTGGTCGAGATCGCCTGCGCCCTCGGGAGCGGCGCTCGCATCGTTCTCATGGACGAACCGACCGCCTCGCTCACCCAAACGGAACAGCGTCTGCTCTTTGCAGCCGTGGGCGAGTTGCGCAGCCGCGGCGCGGGCATCATCTATATTACCCATCGTCTGGAAGAAATCTTCGCGCTCGCCGACCGGGTCACGGTCTTGCGCGACGGCCAGAGCGTTGGCACCAGCCGGGTGGGCGAGTTGACTGAGTTCTGGCTGATCCAACAGATGGTCGGCCGCGCGCTGGCGCAAGTCTGTCCGCCCGCGGCGAGGCAGCCGGGCGCCTGCAAGCTCTCGCTCAAGCGACTTGGCTGCGCCGCAGGCGGCGTGCGGGAGGTTTCCCTCGACCTCCACGCCGGCGAGATCGTCGGCTTGGCCGGGTTAGTGGGCGCCGGCCGCACAGAACTCACCCGGACTATCTTCGGGATTACACCGGCGGATTCTGGCGCCATGTTCCTCGGAGGCCAGCGCATCGAAATCCGTTCGCCGCCGGAGGCCATCGCGCGCGGCATCGCCCTCTTGCCCGAGGACCGTCGGCGACACGGCATTATCCTGGAGATGTCCGTCGCCGCGAACATCACGTTGGCGAGCCATCGGCGCATCTTTCCTGGGACGTGGCTGCGCCCGGCCGCCGAGCGCGCGCTGGCACTGGCGTTCATGCGCGAGCTGGGGGTGCGCGCCGCGGGCCCCGAAGCGCCGGCCCATTCGCTGTCCGGCGGCAACCAGCAAAAGACCGCCTTGGCGCGCTGGTTGGCCACCAAACCCGAGGTCCTCCTGCTGGATGAACCGACCCAAGGCGTGGACGTTGGCGCCAAAGCTGAAATCCACAAGCTCATCCGCGCCTTGGCCGGAGCGGGCATGGCGTTGCTGCTGATTTCCTCCGATCTGCCGGAAATCTTAGGGATGAGCGACCGCATTGCCATCATGCGCGGCGGCACCATCGTCAGCCTCCTGCCCGGCAACAGCACCGCCCGGCAAGTGATGGCTGCCGCCCTCGGACAACCCATCGATCCGTAATCGGCCATGACGCGCTACTTCCGTGAAACCTCGGTTGCCTTGGCGCTGGCGGCGTTGTTGCTGGTGCTGGCGGGGTTCGCGCCCTCCTTCTATCAAGCCCAACCGCTCCTCTCGCTGGCCGCGCGGGAAGCACCGGCCTTGGTCGTCACGTGCGGCATGGCCCTGGTGCTCATCTGCCGGCAGATTGACGTCTCGCTCGGCTCTCAGTTGTCGGTCTGCAGCGTCGCTGCCGGCTTGCTGGCTTCTCTGCACTGGCCGCTGGGGCTGATTCTGCCCGGCTCGATTCTGCTGGGGGCGGCCTTCGGGGCCTTGAACGGCGCGCTGGTCGCCGGCCTGGGTCTGCCCTCCATCGTGGTGACGCTGGCCACGATGGTGACCTGGCGGGAGGGCCTCCGCTGGCTGCGCCAGGGCGTCTGGGTGGAGCTGCCCGAGGGGGCCCAATGGTTTGGCCTGAGCCAGACGGCGGGCCAATGGACGCTCATCGGCGTGGCGCTCACGCTCCTGGCGCTGCTGGCGCTGGCCATGAAACACCTGGCCGCCGGCCGCTTCGTCTATGCCGTGGGTTCCGATGCGGAAGCTGCCCGGCTCGCTGGCATCGGGCCGCAACGGGTCACTTGCGCGGTGTTTGTTCTGGCAGGGGCGTTGACCGGTCTGGCCGCCCTCATGAACGTCGCCCAATCGCCGCAGGTGGATCCGAACTCCGGCACGGGGCTGGAGCTGAAAACGATCGCCGCCGCAGTCGTGGGCGGCGTCGCCATCTCCGGCGGGCGCGGCAATCTGGGGGGCGCTGGCGGGCTTGGTCTTGCTGGCCTGCGTCGGTCCGGCGCTGACTCATTTGCGCGTCGAGGCCTATTGGGAAAAGGCGACCCACGGCGCGGTTATCCTGCTGGCCGTCGTGGCGGACGGTTGGCGCGGCCGCAGACTCAAGGTTAGCTGAGGTTTGGACCCTGCGATTCGAGCCTCCCGAACCGGCAAATGAAATCGCCCTTGAAATCAATTCTCCTGCGCCACGAAACCGTTTTGCTGCTCATCCTCACCGCGGAATGGTGGTTCTTCAGCGCCGCAGGACGCAATTTCGGCACGCTCGACAACACGTTTGACATCATTCGCCACTCGGTGGAAATCGGGCTGCTGGCACTGGCCATGACGGCCGTGGTCCTGACCGGCGGGATTGATTTGTCGGTCGGCTCCCTGCTCGGTCTGTGCGCCGTGCTCTTGGGCATGTTCTGGCGCGACGCGCACTTGACTATGCGCGTTGCGGCGGTCCTGACGCTGCTGGCAGGCGCCCTGGCGGGCGGATTCAACGCGGCCCTCATCACCTGGCTGCGATTACCGCCGCTGATCGTAACGCTGGGCACTTTCTCTCTGTTCCGCGGCCTGGCCGAAGCCCTCACCCATGGCGTGGACACGTTCACCGGTTTCCCGGAGGCCTTCCTGTTTCTGGGCCAGGAACGCTGGCTCGGATTGCCGGCGCAACTGCCGATTTTCCTGCTCTTCGCCGCCGGGATTTGGCTGCTCATCCATCGCACCACCTTTGGGCGTTCGTTTCGGGCCCTGGGCTTTTCAGCCGAGGGCGCCCGTTATGCCGGCATACCGGTCGAGCGCCGCCTGGCCATGGTCTATGTGCTGGCCGGGCTTACCGCCGCCCTGGCGGCGATCGTTTACACCGCCAGGCTCGGCCAAGCCAAAGCCGATGCCGGCACAGGATATGAACTCCTGGCCATCACCGCGGTCGTGCTCGGTGGCACGAGCATCTTTGGCGGGAGCGGCTCCGTGGCCGGGACGCTGCTGGGCGTGGCGGCCATCGCCGTGCTCAACAACGGCCTGGTCCACACCCGCCAACCGCGCGAGGTCGCCGGCATGTTGACCGGCCTGCTGTTGCTCGCCGCCTTGTCGGGTTCGGTACTCCTGAAAAGACTGGCCACCGTGCGCCAGCGGTGGCAAAGTCCCCCGGAAGCAACAGAGAGAACCAGTTCATGATGACACCCGTTTTCGAGTTTCAAACCTCAAGGTCCAAGGTCCAAGGTTCGGGTGCATTTCACTTTCTTGGGTGGCAGTTTCTGGCTCCTAATCTTAATCCTGCTCCTAATCCTAATCCGAATGAACCGGTCACACGAAGGAGATTAGGAGCAGGATTAAGATTAGGATTAGGAGAGTTCTCCTGGCTCCTGAGCCCGCTCGGGCCCGGGCGGCGCCGCTTCGGATGCCTCACCCTGGCCGGTCTGACGCTTCTGGCCGGCTGCAACCAGAACCCGGATTCCACGGCCAACAACCCCTCCGGCAAGGCCCTCCGCGCCGGCGGCGCAAAAAAAACCACGATTGCCCTGCTGCCCAAATCCAAAGGCAACGCCTACTTTATCTCCTGCACGAAGGGCGCCCAACGCGCCGCCCGCGACCTGGGCATCGACCTCCTCTTCGACGGTCCGACCGATCCCGACCCGGCCCGGCAGAACGAAATCGTCGAAAACTGGATTACACTGGGGGTGGATGCCATAGCCGCCGCCTGCGAAAACAAGGATGGCATCTCGAGCGCGCTGCGGAAAGCGCGCGCCAAGGGCATCAAAGTCATTACTTATGATGCCGACTCCTTGCCAAGTGCCCGGGAATTCTTTGTCAACCAGGCCACTCCCCAAGGCATCGGCTACATCCTGATGGACGAGGCGGCGCGGCTCTGCCACACCCAGGGTGAGTTCGCCGTCATCACCGGCTCGCTCACCGCCGCCAACCAGAGCGAATGGCGCAGCTACGTCCTCGAGCGCCGCGCCGCGCTCTATCCCGGCATGAAAATGGCCGCCCTTCGCCCCTGCGACGACCTCAAGGACAAAGCCCAAAGCGAGGCGACCTCGCTCTTGGCCGCCTATCCCAACCTCAAACTCTTCCTGAGCACCACTTCCCTGGGCGTGCCCGGCGCCGCCGAAGCCGTCAAACAGGCCGGCAAAGCCGGCCAGGTCAAGGTCATCGGCCTGGGCCTGCCCAATGAAAACCGCCGCTACGTCAAGGAGGGTGTGACCGACAGCGTCATCCTCTGGAAAACCGAAGACCTGGGCTACCTGGCCGTCCAAGCCGCCTGCGCCCTGGTGCAGGGCACCCTCAAGCCCGGAGCCAAGACCTTCAAGGCCGGCGCCCTCGGCGAATTCCAAGTCCAGGGCGACAACATCATGTTGGGCAAACCGTTCATCTTCAACAAAGACAACATCGACCAGTTTGATTTCTGATATGCAACGAAACGCCTTTAAGATGAAACTCAAACCGGGCGCCATCGCCGAATACAAACGGCGCCACGACGAAATCTGGCCCGAACTGGCGAAGGAGCTCCACGCTGCTGGTGTCTCGCGTTACTCCATTTTCCTGGACGAGGAAACGCTCACCTTGTTTGCCGTCCAGGAGCTTTCCGATAATAACACAGCCGCCGCCTTGCCCAAGTCCGCCATTGTCCGCAAATGGTGGGATTACATGGCGCCCCTCATGGTCGTCCACCCGGACAACGCCCCGCTCGCCAACCCACTCACGCAGGTCTTCCATCTCGATTGATCCGGGCTCTTTGGCTTTGGGAAGGGCACTTCACATTCGCCTCCTCGGATCTCCGTGGTCAAAGGCGCAACCACCGACATGTTGCGCCGACTGTCAGCAGCGGGGATGGAGATGACGACGCAGGGACGCACCTTGGCGACATAGCCCAAATCCACCAGGACCACGTCGCCGCGCTTAAAGCTGGTCATAAAGGACGGTAGGAGCCGGTCCGAGCTTATCCCAGGTTTCCGCCGCCGCCTCCGCGAGATCAGACTCCCTGGACACCCCGCCGCGAACCTGGGGCAGACCGAGTTTAATGGCCTGACGCATGGCGTCCGCCAGCGAAAGAGGAGTGTCCGCCGCCGTCCGCTTAACCTCCTCCATGAGTTCGTCGGGCAGTCCCAGTGGATAAGTCGTCATGCTCATGACGAAATGATACCTGCTGATGGCAATGTTTCAAGCCTGCTTCGAACCGGGGCAGCCGCCCGGGACATAATTGCGGCCATACGAAAGATTTATTCCATGCTTAATCTTGACGAATGTTCGCGCCGGGGTATGTTCGTATGTTCCTTTGCATAACATGAACGTGAACCGACGCGGTTTCCTGCAGGGCGGCGTTTCGATGGCCGTTGTCGCAGCGGCCGGCCAGGCCCATAGTCATCATCATGTCGTCGAGGCGCCGTTCGAGGCCGCGCCCGCCCAATCACCGGCCGGCGGCCAGCCCGTGGCCGGCGGTTCGGGGCAATTCCGCTATGAGTATGTCCCGGAAAAGCTGGTCCTGCCCCCCGAGGTCAGGATGAAGAACGGCCACGGGCTCTGCCGTGATGCCCAGGGCAACATTTACTTCACTTTCGAGCCGGAGCAGGTCCGGGAGCAGACCCGTTGCCTGGTGCGCTTTTCGCCGGAGGGCACCGGGCCGGTGTTGCTGGGCACGGACAATGCCTTGGCCCACGGCGTCCCTCACGGTTTGAACATCCATTTCGAGACCGATGGACGAGCCGTCCTTTACCACGCAAACAACGATGCCACCGTCCACAAGACCACGCTGGAGGGCGAGGTTTTATGGACACAGAAATGGACCCCGCAGATGGGCAACTACAAGCCTACCGACGCCGTCGCGCCGCCGAAGAGCGATCGCCTCATTGTCGCTGACGGCTACGGCAGCAGCATGATTCACGTGTTGAAAACCGCCGACGGGATTTACGCGGGCAAATCGTGGGGCGGCCTGGGCTCGGCGCACGGAGAGTTGAACTGTCCCCACGGCATTACCTACGACGCGCGCCGGGGCCTCCTGCTGACGGCCGACCGGGGCAACAAACGCCTGGAATACTTCACGCTGAGCGGCGCCTATCACAGCACGATCGAGGCAAAGGAGATCACCGCCCCTTGCAACGCGGACGTTTGGGGAGACTACCTCCTGGTGCCCGACCTGGACGGCCCGCTGGTCATCCTGGATCGCGACAACCGGCCCGTTTCCGTCATCGAGGTTGGCCGGCTCCTGGGCCACCGCGGCTTGCGGCACCCCCACGACGCAATCTGGCTGGCCAACGGCGACCTTGTGGTCTGCTCCTGGAACCCCGGCGGCCTCGCCTATTGGCGCCGCCTGGGACAGGGCCAATAAGCCCGGACATAAGAGTTGTTTGAATTGAATTTGCGCTGTCTGGCTAGGGAGTGGGCTCGCGAGACGGCAAGCCGGACTCGTAGCGCCGAAGCTGCGCTTGCAGAGCCTCGGCCAGTTGACGGTTCGGGCGGCGCGAGGCCAATCCCAGGGCAGTCCGGGCGGTGGCGGACGCCTCGGCGAAGCGGCCGGTTTCCGCGTAAGCCGCGGCCAATGTGCCCAACACGAGGGGATTTCGGCCGCCGGTGAGTTGGTTGGCATGTTGGGCCAGTTCCACCGCGCGGCCGCCGTTTCTCAAAGAAGCATCCGGACCCGTCGCCAGCAGCATGGCCAGGTTGTTGCACGTGCTCGGGTTGTGGGGTTCGAATTTCAAGGAGGCCTCGTATTGCGCGGCAGCCTCGCGCATTCGTCCCGTTAACCGCAGGACGTTGGCCAGGTTGTTATGGGCGTGGGCCGAAGAGGGCCGCAGTTCCACGGCCGCTTGAAAGTGGCTCATGGCCTCCTCCGTTTGCCCCGCCTGGAAGAGCACCAGGCCCAGGTTGTTATGCGCCAGGTCGGCCCTGGGGTTTTTCGCCAGCGTGTCCCGATAGAGCGTCTCGGCGTCGCTATAGAACGCGCTTTGCTGAAAGGTCAGCGCCACGAACGCCACCAGCGTCGCGCCGCCTAAACCACAAACCAGCAAACGCCGGCGTTCCGCCCAACGTGCCAACAGGGACGCGGCCAGGGCAATCAATCCGAGGCTGGGCAGGTAGGCCCAGTGATCCGACACGAACGAGTAGCGCATAAAGGCGCCATTGAAGAACCCCAGCAGCGGAAAAAGCGTCCCCGCAAAGAACAGCGCTGCGGTCAGCGGCCCGCGTCCGATTCGCGAACGCAGCAGCCAAAGCCAGACCAGCACGCCCACGGCGGTTGCCGGCCAGAGCCATCTCGCCAGGGACCGGTCCTCCAGCGCCCAGCGCGGGTAAATGAAGCAGTGGCCAGCCGGGCAAAGCAGCTTGCCGGCGTAGAACCAGAGCGCGTGTCCGGCAATGACGCACTGCTCCGGGAACGGTATCTCCCAATCCGGCCCCTTGGCGCCCAGGTGGTTTCGTTCCAGCCAGGACGTCATCAGGCCCAGCCCGAAGCTCGCCGCGAAGAACGGCAGCGTGGGCAGCACGTCCTGCCGCCACTGCAACCGGCCCCGCTTCCACCAGCAGAGCAGCAACACCACGGCCGGAAAGGCGAACGTCGTCGCCTTGGCCAGGTAAGCCGCCAGGAACAGCAACAGCGCCCACGCCCAGGCCCCCCAATGACGCGAGACGCGGCGAGGGTTGGCGCCGGCGGCGGCTGGGCCGCCGGCCAGGGAGGCCGGCTCGCCATCCGCTCCGCCGGAGCCCGATCTTCGGAACCAGCGGCGCCAAGCCACGGGCAGGATGCCCGTGCCACGCTCCCCGGCTCCGCAGGGGCCGCCTCTTGGGAACCAGGACACGCCAGACGCCGGTGTCGCCCCCCAGAAACTGGCAAATCGCCCGTATGCCAGCAGCGCCCCGAGAAAAAGCCCGAGGGAGAGCACGTTCTTTCGTTCCGTAATCCACGCCACCGACTCGACCATGAGCGGATGCAGCGCCAGGATGACCGCCGCCAACCCTGCTCCCGGGACATCCAGCCGCTTCAATAACTTCCAAAACAGCCACGCGGCCAGCAAGTGCAGCAGGAGATTCTCCACGTGGTAGGGCACCGTCCAAAAGCCCCAAAGCTGGTAATCAATCCAGAAGCTGGTGGCCGTCAGCGGATAGTACTGCTGCAGCGGCGTGGGCCAGGACCAAATCGCCCCCAGACCGGAGACATTCTGGAATAGCGGGGCCAATTTCGTCGTCCACGCGTCATCGTCCCAGATAAAATCGCCTCCCAGGCAGGGCCAGTACCCAAGAAAAGCTGCTGCCGTCACCGATAAGACCCCCGCACAGCCCCGGCTCCACCAGGGCTGGACCAGGCTTCGCTGCTCGATACGGCTATCGTTGGCGCCACCCATCTTGAGTCGGATTCCCGGAACTTTACCCGCACTCCACCTGCCCGCCAACAACAAACAATTGATGGTCTGTCCGGCCATCTTTCACGCGTGGCGGGCGTGGCGGACGAAAACTCCGGGGCGAGAGGTTATAATTGGCATCTGGCTCCCGCCATCAGATAGAATTTGCACAAAGATATTGGCGCCTTCCCCTACCGAGGGGCACGCCAGAAACTGCCCGGAAAGTCCCTTGGTGGGGATGCACTTCCCTGGTTTATTTGAGCCATGACACTTCGCGTCTTGGAGAAAGAAGTCCTGCAACTCCCGCCTCGCTCGCGTGTGCGGCTGGCGGAGAGGATCATTGAGAGCATTGACGACTATGCAGACCGTCAACTGCAAGCAGCTTGGACCGCCGAAATCGCGCGGCGCGTGAAGGAAATTGAATCCGGCACGGAGAATGGGATTCCTGCCGAACAAGTCATGAAGGACGCCAGGCGTGCATTGAATGAAACCCGTCGCTTATCATCGACTCGCCGCAAATGAGTTGAGCGTGGAGGCGCGCCACAAGAAGGTGAGTTTCCAAGAGGAGTTGCGGTCGCTCCGGCGCGAACACCAGCTCGAATTCGATGAACGGTATGTGTGGGATTGGGCTGGCCCCAACGGGGTTTTGGCCCGTGGCCGCCGTGGTTTGGCCGCAGCCGCGTTGCGGTTGACGGAATCGTGGCCGTCGGCGCCAAGTTAGGCACTCGGCGCCGATCCTGGCCTGCTTCGGTAAGCGAGTTGCGGTTTGGGCGATGGTGGTGTTAATTATTGGATGTGGAACCGGGCCAACTCCAGATGAACCTATGAAACGAAGGCATTTTCTCAGCCTTACCGCCGGAGCCGCCGGCCTGGGAGCGTTTGGCGATCTGGGTTTTCTGGGGCAACTGCCTCCGGTCTCGGCTGCCGAGGCCAGGCTGGAGCCGCAACTGGTGCGGCTGCATCCCGAGATCGAACCATTGGTGCGCCTGCTTGAAGATACGCCGCACGAGCGAGTGCTCGAGGAAGTCGCCCTGCGTCTGCGGCGTGGACTTACTTACCGCGAGCTCCTGGCCGCACTGCTGATGGCCGGCGTGCGCAACATCGAGCCGCGCCCGGTCGGATTCAAGTTTCACGCGGTGTTGGTCATCAATTCGGCGCACCTGGCCAGCCTGGCATCGCCGGATGCCGACCGCTGGCTGCCGCTCTTCTGGGCGATTGACCAGTTCAAGCGTTCCCAAGCCGCGAACCTTCGCCAGGGCGGCTGGCGGTTGGGACCGGTGGACGAAGCCGCGGTGGCGCCCAGCCACAAAGCCAGGCAGGCCTTTATCCAAGCCATGGACAAGTGGGACGAAGCGGCGGCCGACGTGGCCATGGCTGGGCTGGCTCGGACCGCGGGAGCGCATGACATTTTCGAGCTGCTCTGCCGTTATGGCGTCCGCGACTTTCACGAGATTGGACACAAACAGATCTACGTGGCAAACAGCTTTCGGACGTTGGAAGCCATCGGCTGGCAGCACGCCGAACCGGTGTTGCGCTCGCTGGCGTACGCCTTGCTGGACCGGGCCCACGCCAAGCAAAGACCAGACCCGGCGGACCTGCCGCCGCAAGACTTATTCCGCGGCAACCTCGAAGCGCTTCAAAAGATCCGTCCAGGCTGGCTCGGCGGCAAACCTAGCGCGGAAGCCACCGCCGAGCTGCTCCAGACGCTGCGGGAGGCCTCGGGAGCGGAGGCTGCGGCGAAAGTTGTGGAACTGCTCAACCGCGGCGTGGCCGCGCAATCGATCTTCGATGCGTTGTTCAACGGCGCGGGCGAATTGTTAATGCGCGCGCCAGGCATCCTTTCGCTGCACGCCACCACCTTTACCAATGCCACGCATTATGCCTGGCGGCACACCGGCGACGGTGAAACGCGCCGGCTTCTGCTGCTCCAGAATGCGGCCTTCCTGCCACTCTTCCGCGGCGAGCGCATCGCCAGGGGCGCCCGCATCGATGCTCTGGAGCCCATGCCCACCAAACTTTCCGGACCCGCGGCGGTCG
>Ga0187877_1004368_pt1 | contig 10895 bp, 8 predicted proteins | sample June2016WEW_17_1_3_FD_132430 | JGI IMG/M metagenome (GOLD analysis project Ga0187877, IMG submission 132430) | Peatland microbial communities from SPRUCE experiment site at the Marcell Experimental Forest, Minnesota, USA - June2016WEW_17_100 | ecosystem: Environmental > Terrestrial > Soil >... | reverse complement strand
GTTCTGGGGCGCGTGGTCGAGGGCCATCGCTTTGGTGAGAAGCACGACGCCTCCTTTCGAGGCGCAGTACGATGCCGCCTTGCGTCCGCCCACAAGACCCCAGCCGGAGGAAATGTTGATGATGGTTCCGCCTCCGCCCTGTGCCATGACGGGTATGGCGTATTTGGACAGAAGGAAGACGGATTTCAGATTCACCGCCAGCACGCGGTCCCAATCCTCCTCCTCGGTTTCTGTCACGGCGGCACGCCGGATGATCCCGGCGTTGTTAAGGAGAATATCGAGGCGGCCGAGTTGTTCCACGGTTTGCAGCACGGTGCGCTCACAGTCCTGTGCGCGCGCTACATCGCACGGTACGAAAACGGCGCGCCCGCCCTGTCCGGAGATCTGGCGCACGACGTCGGAGCCCGCGGGCGCATTGAGATCCGCGATGGCAATCGACGCACCCTCGGCGGCGAACAGCAACGCCGTCGCACGGCCAATTCCCGATGCGCCTCCGGTTATCAACGCACTCTTTCCCCAAAGATTGTTCATGGCATCCGTTCTCGTCGGTGCTTTTTCAGGTAGGCGCGCCAGGTCATCGCCCAGCGAGCCGGGTCATCCAGAGGCTCATGATCGATCGTGTGCACCGTGCTGTTGTGCGGAGCTGTCGAGACAAGTTCCGGATCCCGTTCTGCCTCCGCTGCAACGTGTGCCAGGATGGCGGCGTATTCGTCCAGGTCGTCCTTCGAATACGACTCGGTAGGCTCGAGCGTGCAGGGTTCAGGCACGACGTAAGGATGGTGGCTTGTCCAGTAGTGGACGCCGAAATCGGCCGCCCGCAAACCGATTTGTTCGGAGTGCACGCCGGTTGCCTGCGTCAATCCCTCCCAGCTGTAGCGAACCTGCTCTATGCGCCGCTTTCCTTTCGCATAAGGCGCGCTTACTCCCGGAATCTCCAGCATCTTCTTCAAGAGGTAGTTGTTGTTGAGGACTGCGATTTCGGCGACCTCCCTCAGCCCGCGCGCGCCGAGCGCCATGACCCAGGCATAGGATCTTAGAACGACCGGTGCGACGCCATAAAATGGTCCAATCTTGCCGATGCTTTCCGGGCGATCATAGTCCAGATAATATTTGTTGCCGTCGAAGTCGACCACGGGAACCGGCAGGAAGCGGGCCAAGGCACGGGTCACGCCCGTTGCGCCCACTGCCGGACCTCCGCAACCATGAGGAGAAGAGAACGTCTTATGCAGGTTGAAGTGGCACAGATCGAAACCGGCTTCGCGCGCTCGGGTGATTCCCAGAATGCCATTGGCATTCGCCTGATCGTAGGAGCACAATCCGCCTGCCTCGTGAACCACTCGGACGAACTCCTCGATTCTGGGGTTAAAAATGCCCGTGTCCTCAGGATTGGTAATCAACAGGCCCGCCGTTCTGCCGGAGACCGCGGCTCGGAGTGCCGCCAAATTGGGGTAGCCGTCATCATCGGGATAAAGAGTGATGATATCGAATCCCGCCGTCCGGGCGCAGGCGGCGTTGGATGGGTGCGAAAAAATCGTGGTGATGATCTCGTTTCGCGCCCTATCACCGCGGGCGTGGTGGAAGGCCCTGATGATGGATGCGTTGGTGTAGATCGCGGCAGAGCCGGCCGCCGGCTGCAGAGTGAACCGGTCCATTCCAGAAATCTCTTTGAGGATTTGTTCGAACCGGTAGAAAATCTCAAGAATCCCCTGGATAGTTTCTTCATCCTGCAGCGGGTGCAGATCGGCCATTTTGGACGACCGGGCGAGCTGGTCGTTGATCTTCGGGCTGTATTTCATCGTGCAGGTGCCCTGGCCCACATCGATATTCAGATCGGCGCCAAGATTTTCCTGCGATAGCCTCAGGTAGTGCCTGAGCACGTGCGGTTGAGAAAGTTCGGGCAGCTTGGGTGGATCTCTTCTCCGCATCGACTGGGGCAGCGAGTCTCGGGCATCACCCACGGCATTCCGGATGCCCTCTTCCACCTCCGGCACGAGAATTCCGCGTTGTCCGGCACAGCTCAGCTCGAAGAGGATCGGTTCGTTCCATCGTGCCTGGTGATAGTGTCGCAGCGCGGTTCGGCGCTTCCCGGTCGAGAGTTCGTTCGGCTCCTGTCGTGTCATGCCACAACCTCCTTCAACTCCTGGGCGAGCCGATCGATGTCTTCCTGAGAATGAATCTCGGTGATGCTGTATAGCGCGCTCTCACCCAACTCGGGAAACTCGCGGGACAGATCTTTGCCGCCGAAGATACCGTGCTGCAAAAGAGCCCGATGGATCTCGCCGACCGTTTTGCCGGTGTCGTCGAAGTTCACGACAAATTCCCCAAAGTGGGGGGATTGAAAGATCGGAGTTTGTATGCCGCCGATCTTGCTCAGCTGCAGCATTGCGTATCTTGCTCTTGCCAGGATTGCGTCGCTGATTTCGGTCATTCCTTTGGGGCCCATGAGCGCGAGATAGACTCCAGCCGTAATACCCCACAGGGCCGCCGCAGTGCCTACCCATTCCTTTCCTTTCTCCCGCTGAGCAAAGGAGGTCCTTTCGTAGGCCACATCGCCAAAGCCGTACTCACCTTCGACGCGGGTCGACGTGATGCCGAACAGCCGGGAAGGGAACTCCATGACATACTTTTCCTCGTCCCGAGTCGCAATGAATCCAGCCTGGCCGCCGCCGAACTGCATGTGCATGCCGAGCGGCTGGATATCTCCGCAGACGAGGTCGGCGCCGTAGCGTGCCGGCGGCGTCAGCACGCCAAGCGTGATGGGATTGACGGAGACGACGCTGAGGGCGCCAAAATCATGTGCCAATCCGGAAATTTCATTCCCGGCGGTTTCGATGAAACCAAGGTAGGAGGGATTTTCGAAATAGACGGCGGCAGTGTTCGACGAGATCGCGCTTCGGAGAGCATCGAGGTCGAGGTGGCCGGTCAGCCGATTATAATCGAGCAGCCGAAGCTCGACGTCGGGCTTGAGATAATCACGGATCTTCATCAGCTTTCCGCTGCACATCGTGCGCGCCACGAGCACTTCCTGCCGGTCGGTAATACGAGCCGCCATGCGCAGAGCGGTCGCTGCCGCCTGGTAGCCGTCATACGTCGGTACATTGACAACATCCATGTCGAGAAGTTCACCCATCATGCTTGTGTACTCGAACAGGGCTTGGAAACGGCCATGGTCGTCGTACGGTTCTCCGGCATACGCGGTCAGAAACTCACTGCGCTGATTCACCTCGTCACAAACGGCGGGAACATGATGCTGCCAGCATCCGGCGCCCAGGAAACTGAGGCACTCCGCGGCTGTCCTGTTTTTGGCGAGGATGCCTTCGACGTGCTTCTTGAGAGCCCACTCCGAAGGAAAAGGATCCGGCAGATTCATCATCCCTTTGATCCGAAGCCGTTCGGGGACATCTTCAAAAAAGTCTTCAGTGCTTTCCGCAGCCACGTCCTTCAACATCTGCGCCTTGGTCTCCGGCGCCGAATTTGGGATGTAAGGATAGACTACGGATTTGCCATCATTCATGAAATCCTCCGTGCGATGCTGGCGCCTCGACGAATGCTCCTGGATTGCACCCGCGTCTGTCGGTTGTTTATGGGCGCGAACAGAAATCGCGGGTGAGCTGTATGAAGGTCTGGCGGCAGGCAAGCACCTCGTCGATCTTGACATATTCTTCGGCGCCGTGAAGGCCGGCGCCACCGGGACCGAAGACTACCGAAGGGATGCCTGCATATCCCAGGATGGCGGCATCTGTCCAAAAGGAGACGCCGCCAAGGCGTACCGGCACTCCTGCCTTCGTGACTGCTGCTTCCAACGCCTTGAGGATGAGATGCTCCGCAGGTGTTTCATAGGGACGCCGGTTAAACATAACCTGCGCAGATCCCAAGAAATCGTCATCATCCGCGCGGACTGCATCCAGTATGGCGCGCACTTCCTCATCCGCAATATTGTCTCGCTCGCCGGGAATGGTGCGGCGTTCCATGCGCAGCACGCAGCGGTCGGGATACGTGCTGAGTTCAAGCCCGCCGGTGATGAGGGAAGCGTGCAAAGACGGGGTTCCCAGCGATGGGTGTGGTTTTTTTGACTGGAGTTCGCGATCGAGAGTTTCCAGGCGCGCCAAGACCCGCCCCATGCGGAGAATCGCATCCCGTCCCTCGGTTGGCCGGCTGCCATGCGCGGCGACGCCCTGAGTGACGATCTCGATCCAGGAGAATCCCTTGTGTGCGGTCGCGATGACCAGATCCGTAGGTTCCGCGACAATGGCCGCATCGGCATGATAGTGCGCAACCAGAGCTTCCGCGCCCAGGCTCGCATATTCTTCATCCGCCACTGCGGCCAGAATCAGGCTCCCGGCAGCCAGTCCGCCGCTTTCAGCCAGTGCACGCGCCGCCCCCAGCATGGCGGCCAGACCTCCCTTCATGTCCTGGGCGCCACGACCAAAGAGACGGCCGTCTTTGATGACCGGATCGAAAGGCGAATTGAATCCCGTAACGCCGACGGTATCCATGTGCCCGCAGAGCATCAAGGAACGGCCCGGCATCCTTCCTTTGAGAATTCCCACAACATTGGGACGTCCGGAGGCCGCCTCCGCGACCTCGACATCCAATCCGGCGTCACGCAGTTCGCTCTCAATGGCGGCGGCGATCGCCCGTTCGCCCGTTCCTCCGGGAACGAGAGAAGGGTTCACGGAATCGATGGCGACCAGCTGACGAAGCAGGTTAATGGTTGGATCCATAGGATTCCACGGTCTCCAGTTGACCAGGTTCTATTTGAAGCCGCGGGAAAATGGGTCACATTGCGAAGGAACCGTGACCCGGTTCAGACGTTTTGCATAGGAATCTGGGAGCACGAAATCATTTCCACCATTAGATTTAGAAGAACGAAAAGGGGCAAGGCCATCAAACCACGAAGGGTCATCCTCTCCCCCCATGACAGAAGCGCGACGATCTTATCTCAGCTGTACCACGGCTGCAAGCTTCTTGGTCGAAAGGCAATCGCAAAATATTTGCGCAGTGCGCTCGCCGTTATGCTATGATGCAATTGTTCGATGCCACGAACAAGGGTGGGAAGCAGTTCAACCCACCCGGCGCGTAACCCCCTCGCGTGCTTGAGTGAATATCAGAACTGACGCTAGTGCTGTGCTTAAAGTAGAATGTTGCGTTTCCGAATAGACGCGGGACCTTTATGCGAACCTGCGTGTCTGGAAACATCAGGGGTATGGGATGTGGGGGGACTGATGTTGACGAGCAAGAGGCAGGAATGGATTCTGCAGTTGATCAAGGGGCCGGATATCTTTCCGGTGGACAACTGTCCTGGGCATTATGCATCGAAGAGTACGATCAGCGTCACCGTGGATGAAAGACAGGTGATCATCAAGCCTGTGGACGTGCTCGACCTTTCGAATCCTCAATTCCTGATCGTGCGCTCGGGTGATCGCGAGTGCAGCGTCTCATGGGACAATATCTCCCGCCTCGATTTCGAGGAAGAGAGCGTTCCCGCTGCAAGCCCGAGAACGCAGGTGAGGACTTTCGATCATACGATATTGCCCTTTCCCGTCGGGAAAAAGGCAGTTTAAGACATTCGGCAAGCGATCTGCGCGTCGCGGCAAACATTGTCTTTTTCACGCGATGCAGGGTGCCGATGACCGACCGCGAATAATCTCGCCGCATTCACCCCTAGGGGATTTGGTTGGCTGCTGTGATGAGTTTGCGCACTCCTGGGAGGATCATGATCAGAAGCTCCGCCTCGGGCCTGTCGGCGCGCTGCAGAAGAGCCGCCTGATCTCGTGACCAGTCCTGCGGTGGTTTCCTGCCGCTTTCAAGATAATCCAGTGCCTCCAGGCCGGATGATGCCAGGGCGGCCACATTTTCCGAAACCGGGTCCAGCTCGCGAAGGAGATACGAACCCTGCAATGCCGGCTGCAACAGAGCATGATTCTCCCGCCAGCGATTCAGCCAAAGGAGGAGATATGGGCTCTGTGCCTGAAGCCCGGGTTGGCCCGTCAGGGCGAGATCCACGCTGCGATTGAACTCCCTGGCGAGGTCGCTTTCCGGTGGAACGGCATCGGTCATACGGTTCAGCGGCGTCAGGCTGGTGTAAGCGCGCAGGCGGCCGCGACCCAGTTGCTTTACCGACTCGAGAATGTCTCCCAGGACCTGCAGCGCTTTCGGGAAGCTGCCTCCGGCCATGCGCTGGAGCATGCGTGGGTAGCCTGAATTGTGGTTGAGGCCGAGCAGATCCAGTTCACGGCTCACCCAGGCGAGGCGCCTGTACATGTCATCGATGTCTTTCACATCGGCCGGAGACCAGAGTCGCTCCGCAATGGCCGCGGCCCGAGGCCAGATACGTGAATCGATGTTTTCTGATGTGATGTACTCTCCCCACATGCAAGCCTCGCCGCCTAACAGCAGGGCCTGCTGTGCGGCGCTGAGAGCCGCGGCCTGTTGTCCTGCGGGATCCACTTGGTAGTGGTAGGCTGCTGGGCGCAAATGGTCCAGGTAGTAGCCCCAGGACAGGATGCCTGCATATCCCTTCTGGGCGCTCTGTGCCAGGGATGCCTGTCCGCGCCATGATTGCACTACTGCACTCTTCGGCAGATCCGGATGCATGATTTCGTCCCATCCGATTGCCTTTTTCCCATGCCGGGCCAGCAGGCGGATCAGGCGGGTGTTGAAATAGGCCTGCAGGTCCTCGTTCGTTTTCATGCCGCGGCGTTTTTTAAAGGCGGCGATCCTGCTGCTGCTGTTCCATTGTCTGCCGTTTACCTCGTCACCGCCGATGTGCCAGTATTCATCCGGGAAGAGGGGCGCGATCTCCGTCAGAAAAGAATTGAGAACAACGTACACTTCCTCTCGAGTCGGATCCATGCAGGGATCAAACACACCCCACTTGCGCTCGATCTGGTAGGGACCAGGGGCGCTGGCCAGCACCGGGTATCCCGGGAACCAGGCGGCAGTGTGACCCGGCATATCAAACTCGGGAACCACACGGATGCCGCGGTCCCTAGCGTAGGCGACGATCTCTCGTATTTGATTCTGCGTGTAATACAGGCCGTCCGATCCCAGTCCTTGAAGTTTAGGAAATCGTTTCGATTCGATCCGAAAACCCTGATCTTCCGACAGGTGCCAGTGAAGGACATTCATTTTGACGGCTGCCATCGCATCCAGATTTCGTTTGATAACTTCGAGGGGTTCCCAGTGGCGGCAGGCATCGATCATCAGCCCGCGCCAAGGGAATCGCGGCCGGTCCTGAATCGTAACGGCCGGAAAGCAGAACGATTCAGCATCCAGATCCGCCAGTTGAAGGAGTGTCTCCATCGCGTGGAGGACTCCCAGGGGAGACGGCGCCGCGATTCGCGCTGAAGTCGGCGTGATCAGCAGAGTGTACGTCTCATCGGCGCGCACAGACTGCACTCGTTCGCCTGGTCCCGCACATTCGATCGTGAGCTGCGCCGGGCCCGCTGCCGCGGTCTCCTGCAGAAATGCGATACCCGTGTGCTCCTGCAACCGGTCATAGAACCGTGCCAGAGCGCGCGCCAGCCTTGCTTCTTTGTATCCTGCGAAAACCGCACGAAATTTGGAATCGATCCTGAGCTTTCCGTCGCCCGGCGTTAACGAGGCGGGCGCCGGCATTACATGGGGCGAGGTGACAACAAGAGAGGGCGCGTTTTCTCGCGGTGCCCCGGGAACGTGAATGAGGAGCAGGGCGGCCATCCCCAGGGCGAATGAGATTCTCGTCGGGACCATGCGGGAACTCCTTGGCTTCGGTGGTTTGAGAACCGTGCTCGTGCATCGAAGAAAGCTAATCTAACCGCAGGACAGGTCTCTTGTCGAGCCGTTTGATGCTCCCTTTCTCCAGTTTGGCAGAGCGCGGAGGCGTCGCCGTATGCGCATCTGGATTGACTTTACTGGGGATGTCAGGTACCTTCAGAATCAGTCATTCACAAAAGGAGAGAGCCGTGGATAACGAGATTGCCATCATAGGCGAACCGACCGCCAACCCGGCTGTCTGCAAATTTACGGTTGATCGACCCGTCTACCAGGGCGGCTCCGCTTATTTTGCCAATCGAGAGGCGGCCAGGTTTTCGCCTCTGGCGATGCGGATATTTGAGGTGCCCGAGGTACAAAACGTATTGATTGCCGAGAATCAGATCACGGTGACAAAGTCCGGCTTCGATCCGTGGCAGACCGTGGGTAAGCAAATCGGCGCCAGGATTCGAGAGCATCTGCGTCCGGGCGAGGCGGCAGTCACAGAAGAGTTTGTCCGAGGCATTCCCTCGGAGGCTGAGCTCCGCGCGAAGATCCAGCGCTTGCTCGAGCGCGAGATCAACCCGGCCCTGGGAATGCATGGCGGCTGGGTGCAACTGATCGACGTGAAAAAGAATTCCGTGTATCTGCGCCTTGGTGGCGGTTGCCAGGGATGCGGCGCCGCCGACGTCACTCTCAAGCAGGGGATCGAAAAATCGATTCGCGAAAGGATTCCCGAAGTGGGAGAAATCCTTGATACCACGGATCACGCCGCGGGCAGAAACCCTTACTATCAGGCGGGCCGCTGAGTGCGGCGCGCGTGGTGGGCGCCGTTTCGAATGGGCCGGCGCGGCCTGAGATGCCTTGAGACGGCTGATTTCCCGCAATAATGCGGCAGAAATACGAAATTGATGATTGCTTTTTCCGAGAATATCCGCAAAATGTCAATGTCTTTGTTTGGTGGTGCACGTAGGGCTATTCCTGTAAGCAATTACTCAAGGAGGTAAGTATGGCTGTTAAAGTGATGACGAAGGGGCAGCTGATTTCGCTGATAGCGGAAAAGAATGGACTGACAAAAGCCGCGGCTGGTGGGGTTCTCGAGACGCTCGCCTGCGCAGCCATCGCAGAGACCAAGAAGAACGGGGCCTTTGTGATCCCGGGAATCGGAAAGCTCGTGAAGTCCCATCGCAAGGCGCGCATGGGCCGCAATCCGCAGACCGGCGCCGCGATCAAGATTCCTGCCAAGACGGTCGTGAAATTCCGCGTGGCAAAAGCCTGTAAGGATGCGGTGGTTCCGCTCAAGAAGTAACGATCCCCTCTTGTTTCGTGAGGATCTCTGCTGGACGCATCATGCCTTGAACCAGGCATGAGAAGTGAGAGGCGAGCGTCATAGTCGACGTGCCTGCCTTCGCGAGCAAGATGTCCGGCAGTCTGCAAAGTGGCACGATTGCCCCTGTAGGAACGTTCCTACAGGGGCGTCGCCTTCCTGTGATTCAAAGGGCCGGTAAGGACATACCTGTGCCTGCGAATCCCTAACGGGTCGGGTGCGTCCCGTTTTTCTCTGACGACGGTTGCGTTTTTTGTGGGCCTTCACTGGGGCAGCTGTGCGGGAGACTCCGAAGGGGTATGCCTGCCGAGGCTCACCAGGCAGAAAAGAGCCGCAAGTACGAACCCCAAGGGTGCAATGACGGTGATTTGCGCCAGCGTAAACGGCGCCAGGGCAGGGAGCACACGGCGGCGGAAAACCTGCAAACCTGAAGCGCCCAGAACTTTGGCCGCCTCCCCATAGGAATTGCGCTCGAGGACGACACGGAGGCCGCGCCGATAGTCCTTCAATCGTAGATTCGATTTCTATGATAATTCATCAGTATTGGCATAAAATATCCTTCCATCTTCAGGCTTCATCCCGGCAGCAGAAGGGGGGTTGGTGATTCAAACACCGAACGGCAGAGGAGCCCAGTCGGATTCTCGACACGGCGCGATGACACTCCCTCTCCTGATCCCAATCCACATGTGAGGCTTCCATGGCGTTAGCGGGTCTCAAATCCGGATCGATCGTAGGTGATCGATATTGCATCGAACATCCTCTTGGGCAGGGGGAGTTAGGATGCGCGTATACAGGGCGAGACTTGGTGAACGGCGAGGCCCGCGTTGTGATCAGGGCCCTCACCGAATGGAACGGATCCGCTGAAGTTGGCGCTCTTTGTAAGGACTTGTCGATTCTGGGACGATTCAGGCATCCTCAGCTCGCACACATCCTCGACTTCGGTGTTATCGAGGGCGGAAACATTCCCTATCTGGTACGCGCTTTCGTAAACGGCAATGATATTCTTCAGAGCTCCGAGGAATGGGACATCGATGGCGTTCTCCACCATATGGTGCAGCTCTGCAGGGTGCTTCATTACTTGCACGAGCGTGGCATCGCTCACCGGCGTCTGAAACCATCCAACTTGATCCTGGCCGGAAATGATCGTGGGGAACTGCAGCTGAAAATCCTGGACTTTGGCCTTGGTCAATGGACGAACACAGGACGCAGAACCGCCAGGTCGCTTGCCTACATAGCTCCGGAGGTTCTGCTCGGGCACATCCAGAACTCCCGCTCCGACCTCTATTCTCTTGGCATTCTCATGTACCAGCTTTTTACCCGGCGCCTGCCGTTCGACGACGATGATCAAGGATATCTTGTCCAAAAGCACCTTCAGGGAAAAGTGGACGTCCGCCCAATCGAGCGCCTCAAAGGAGGTGCCCGGCTCGCCCAGGTTCTACTCGCCCTTCTGGAAAAAGATCCTGAGAAGCGGCCCTCATCCGCCGAGGATGTGGTTCGCTTGCTGAGCGTCGCCAGCGGCCGGGACTTTTCCGGCACGGTCTCGCGGCCCGCGGAAGCTTATTTCGGCGCTGCGCGCTTCGTCGGGCGTGACAAGGAGATGTCATTTTTCCGGGAGCGAGCGACGCGGGTCCGCGAAAGAGGCAGAGGCTCAACCGTGTTCCTCGAAGGTGAGAGCGGTTCCGGCAAGTCCAGATGTTTCGAGGAGCTCAAGATCTGGGCTCTGCTGGAGGGCTGGAAGGTGGTAGAAGCTGCCTGCCTTCCCCACGAGGTCAGATCGTACGAACCTTACCGCCAGATCCTGGGACGTGCCCCATTGTTGCGCGCGGAACCGACC
>Ga0187877_1004365_pt1 | contig 10898 bp, 10 predicted proteins | sample June2016WEW_17_1_3_FD_132430 | JGI IMG/M metagenome (GOLD analysis project Ga0187877, IMG submission 132430) | Peatland microbial communities from SPRUCE experiment site at the Marcell Experimental Forest, Minnesota, USA - June2016WEW_17_100 | ecosystem: Environmental > Terrestrial > Soil >... | reverse complement strand
TCGGCTTCCAGTCGGTTCAACTCTTCGTTATAGGGTGTCCCAACGGAAATTTTATGAATCCCCAGCTCTCTGAAGGCTCGGATCACTGAAGTGGCGGTTGTTGTGGTAGGAACTCCGGTGATCTTCTCGATCCGCGCGACGAGCCGGGCATCCCACCCCATTCCCTCCAGGAGGCTTCCCGTGGTACAGGCGAAAGCGACGACGCTGGGTTGGGCGGTGGCAATATGTTTCGCGGCCATTTCCGTGTCTTCGTTCATCCTGGCCAGAGTTTCCACGGTCGGATGGGTAATAAACATACGCGCAGCATGAACGGAGATTCCCGCGGGTTTGAGGGCGTTAAACTCTGTTTCCGTGATGGTGTTGGAAGATGGAACCAAGATCCCGATTCTCGCTCTTGTCCCGTACATCTTTTCTCCTCCTTTCTGGAAGTTGTTGCCAAAATCTTTCTCCCCCTCCCGAACCAGGCTTTTCCTCGCTAATGGGCAGGGGACCATGGGGGAATCGTCCAGGAAAGCGGTTTCCCCAAGCCGTAATCTTTGAGAGGAGTCTTATACGGGAATAGGGCCGCTTGTCCGCCCGTGTGCAAGAAAACGACCCCATCGTCCCGTTTGAAAAATCCCTTCCGGCATAGGTCGATCAAACAAGCCATTGCCGATCCGGTATAGACCGGGTCCAGGAACAATCCCTCGGTTTCAGCGGCCATCCGGATCGCTTCGGCTTTCCCCTGGGTCATGAATCCATAACCGGCACCCGCGTATTGATCATAGACGCCGATCTCTTCTTCGGCAATCTTGAGGTCCGTCTCCAGGAATATCTGGGATTCCCGGATAATATTCGAAACATTGGCGATTTGTTCCCCTCGGGAACGTGATCCCGTCGTTGAACCGATCACCCGGATATTCGTGTTGAAGGCTTTGGCGCCAATGATCAGACCGGCCTGGGTCCCACCGGAACCGCTGGCGTGCACCAGGTAATTTACGCCGATCCCCATCTCGACGACTTGGGAAAAAAGCTCCAACATGCAGGTGATGTACCCGACGACCCCCGGGGGCGTAGAACCGGTTACGGTCAGGAGATAGGGCCGGTGGCCTTTCTTTTTTAACTTCGCCATTTCCTCTTCCTGGGCTTTTTCGACATTTTCCGGTCTTACAATTTTTATTTCTGCGCCCATTAAGAAGTGCAGAAGTTGATTCCCATCATATTCTTGGGGATCGTAACCATCTTCGGGGCCGTGTTTGACGAGGACCGCCTTCATACCCAGCCTGCGGGCCGCGGCCACCGTTTGGGTACACCAGTTAGAATGGAAGCCTGCGGAGGTAACGATGGAATCGGCTTTCGCAGCAAGGGCCTGCCCCATGATAAATTCCAGCTTCCTGGTCTTGTTGCCGCCCAGGGCCAGACCGGTCATATCGTCCCGTTTGGCAAAGATTCGCGGCCCTTTGAGGGCTTTGGTCAAGTTGGGCAACTCCTGCAGGGGGGTCGGTAAAGCGGCAAGTCGAACGCGGGGTAGGGTGCTTAGTTTCATGAACCAGGGCTCCTTTCATGAGATCGTATCTTCATCCGGGATTGGGGGATGATTCTAATCGAACATACCTTTTCGCTACGTTTTTTCCTTCTTACCCAAGGAACAATTTCTGAGCGTTCCCGCCGAGGATTTTGTCTTTTTCCTCCTGGCTGAGGAAGGTAAAATGCAACTTTATAAGATCCAGGGCTTGGAGGTAGGAACAGGTCCGGTAAAGGAAGGGCATGTCCGAACCCCAGAGGAGCCGATCGGCTCCGACCTCCTCATAGATCCTCTTGATCAGTTGGGTGTGCAAAGGGTAAGGATACTCATAATTCTCTTTCCAGAACTCCCAGTTCTCATAAGCCAAAACATATCCCACTTCGAAGTAAAAATTGGGCAGCCGGAGTAACGGCCATAACTCGTTGGGGGTGTCTGTGAAGTTGGGGTCATGGGGCGGCCGGACATTCCCTCCCAGATGACCAACGATGATAATCAGTTCCGGAAATTTCTTCATTACCTTCTCAATCCGGGCGATGAAATCCAGGTAATCCTTCTTAGGCTGGAAACCGGTCCAGCAAAAATGGGGGATCCGGAGACTGGCGATGGTCTTCCAGTAAGGGTCATATTTGGGGTCATCACAAGGCTGCTCGCGGACAAAACCCTGGAAAACGCCCCGCATCCCCAGGACTTCCACCGAGTGGCGGATCTTTTCGACCTCGGCCATCCGCCTTTTTTCGCTCTTGGTCATATCATACTCGGTCACGATCGTTCCAATAAACCGCCCCGGAAATTTCTTCAAGGCCTCGGCAAAATATTGCCGGCAGTAGTTGGGCTCCATGTACCCGGCCTGGAGAACGGCCTTCTCCACCCCGGCGAAATCCATAAAAGCGACCATCTGCTCGGGAGTCCACTCCGCCTCGACCATGATGGGCGGAAATCGCTGGAGCCAGATCTCCCTACCATACTTCTTCCAGTAATACCGGCCATATTTCCCCACTCGAAAATTGACGTCCTCGTCCGGCCCGGGGATATATTTGCGCTCCAGCGTATTGGTGAGCATCCTCCCCCAAAAATTGGCCATCGTGCTTTGCTGGGCCCGCAAATTGGTTTGAACATCCGGGTATCCGGAAGCGCCCCCGTGGTCGGGGAATGCGTGGGCATGGGCATCAATAATCATATCGCCTCCTCGCGATTCCGCCCCCTCCGGGTCTCATTTTCTCGGTAAAAGAGAGACGGGGCGGGAATTTTATTGGCACTGATTCTATGATTCTTCCTCCACGACCAGGTCGCGAATCACTTTTTTATTTTTGAGCGGTTCCAGTTTCATTTGCCCGCGAAGCAAGGTCCTACAGGGGCATTGGGTCCGGCCGTCGATCATAACCAGACAGGCCAAACACAACCCTGCCTGACAAGAGGCCCGAAAGGCCAGGGTGCCGTCGATATGCTCGTGAATATGAAGCAGCCCATCCATAACCGTATATCCACTTCGGAAAGGGAGATGATACTCCTGGAGGCTCGGCTCTTGCCGCGTCGCGGGATCGTAGCGCAAAATTCTGAGGTTGCTCGTCTCCTGCGGGGTATTCCCCGATTTTTTCATTTCATCTCCCCCTTTTCTCGCAGACGATCTCATTTTTTACCCTGGTTAAGATGAAATTGGCTCTTCCCTCTTCCTTCAGTTTGGGAAAATCATCTCGGTACTGGGCGCCGCGGCTTTCTTCCCGGCGCTCGGCAGCGGTCATAATACAGCGGGCAACGCCAAGCATCAACCGGGTTTCAATGGCATCCTGCAACTCCATATGATAAGGGGTCCTCCCGTGGGAGAGGGCAACTTCATCGCTCAAAGCGGTTTCCAGGCCGTTCAAAGTTTCCAAGCCTTTCTTCAGGTTTTCTCCCGTGCGGATCACTCCGGCATTTTTCCACATGCAATCCTGCAGGGACTTCTTCAAGACTAGCGGACCCGTAGCGGTGCGCGGCTTTTCCAGTAATTTTTCGATCCATTCCTCCCACTCGGTTTTCGCAGAAAACGAAGGGAGGCTCCCCGTTTGGCGGGAGGCGAACCGAGCCGCTGCCTGCCCGGCCCGGGCGCCTGTCACCAGGATTTCCGAGAGGGCATTTCCGCCGAGGCGATTGGCCCCGTGAACCCCCGCAGCCGCTTCCCCCGCCGCGAATAATCCCGCCAGTTTCGTTTCCCCCTGGGTGCCAATTTGAATCCCGCCCATCAAAAAATGGGAGGCCGCTCCAACCTCCCATGCCGTCTCTTTCAAGTCAATTCCCATTTTCTGAATTTTTTTATAGTACCCGCCGACAGCCAGGGCCAGTTCTAATTCTCGGGGAGCGGCCGCTTTTACATCGATATATACACCCCCCCGGGGAGTTCCCCTTCCTTCCATGACCTCCCGATAAATCAACTGTGATAGGAAGTCCCGGGCGAGAGATTTCCGCCAGTCGGGATATTGGGCATCTACAAAATCCTGACCCAGCCGATTATACATTCGGCTACCCGGGACAAAGGCCAAAAAAGTGGGCATTGTCCGATTCATTCCCGCCGGCCGCGGATAAATCGAAGAAACGGGATAGAACTGGACGAATTCCATGTCCATGAGCGGAGCTCCGGCTTCCAAAGCAACGGCCAGACCATCTCCGGTATTATCCAGAGAAGTGGTGGTATGGGCGTAGAGCTGGCCACATCCCCCCGTGGCGATAATTGTAGCCTTCGCCAGAAACTGGATCGTTGTCAAAGTCCTGCGATTCAGCCCCCTTGCGCCAAAAATTCTTCCGTCGGCGCCCAGAAGCCGGTAAATCTGGATATCATTATATCGCCGGACGCGCGGGGCCTTCTTGAGCATTTTGCGCAGCCCCCATTGCATCGCCTGTCCCGTCCTCATCCCCACGTAGCAAGCCCGCGGATAGGTGTGGCCGAACATCCTGCCCTGCTTCAGCCTGGACCCTTCCCGCTCAAAAGGAACTCCGCCTTCGGCCAATTCCAGTACTCTCGCGGGAGCTTCTTCCGTAAAAATTCTTACCAATTCCGGGTCGGCAATTTCTGCGCCGCCGGTATACGTATCCTTGAAATGAACCTGGGGGTTATCCCGGGGATCGGAATGGCCCAGCGCCGCGCAACAGGAATAGGTCCCCATGACGGTACATCCTGACGCCCCGATGATCCCTTTCTCCGCGACACAAATCGAATCCACCCCCGCCTTCTGGGCGAAGATTGCAGCTTCACACCCGGCCCCTCCCCCCCCGATGATCAAAACATCGGCAACCACCGTATCGAGAGATTGTGCCCCTGATTTCATCGGCTTCTCCTGTTGAAAGATCCTCCGCTCACCAACCCGACGCTCTCCCCCTGTGGCCCCCCGGTGAAATTCTCCCCGAAGGCCGCTCGTCTTTCCTTTATCCTGCCCTTCCATCCAAGAGGGTGTTCGTCCGAATTTCTTGGTGTTGGAGGGTAAAAAATCAGTTCCCAGGAGATGGAATGGAGTTTCAAAAAGGCTCTGGATTTTGAGATTTCACGGAAAAAAGAAAAAGGAGGAGTAATTCTCCTGTTCGCCCGCCTTGCTTTTCGCTCCATCCGGAGAACTATTCTTCCCCCAAATAAATCTTCCGAACCTGCTCCTGGGTCAACAGGTCTGACGTCCGACCCCCAAGGGCAACCTTCCCCGTCTCCAGGATGAATCCCCTTTGGGCAACCTTGAGCGCCAGATTGGCACTCTGCTCGACGAGGAGGATCGTTTTTCCCCGTTGGTTAATCTCCTTGATGACCTTGAAGACCTCTTTCACCATTAAAGGGGCCAATCCAAGAGAGGGCTCGTCCAGCATGAGAAGTTCCGGGTCGGCCATCAAGGCCCGGGCAATGGCCAGCATCTGCTGTTCACCGCCGCTCATAGACCCTCCGCCCTGGGTCAATCGGTTTTGGAGGACAGGGAAAATATGGAAAACGACCTGGAAGCGATCCTTCACCTTTTTCCCATCCTTCTCCAGGTAGGCCCCCATTTCCAGGTTTTCCCGGACGGTCATTTCCGCCAGAATCTGGCGTCCTTCGGGGACCTGGATAATTCCAAGTTTGGTGATTTCATGGGGCGGAAGATTCCTGATGGACTTCCCCTTGAAATCAATCGCGCCGGTTTGGAAAGGAATGAGCCCGGAAACAGCCTTGAGGAGGGTGGTCTTCCCCGCTCCATTCGATCCGATGACGGAAACAACTTCTCCTGTGTAGACTTCCAAGGAAATACCGGCAAGTCCCTGGACCTTGCCGTAATAGACCGATAGGTTGGAAACGTTCAATATGGGCTGCGCATTCATGGTTTCACGTGAGATCCGGACCTAAGTAGGCCTCGATAACGGCCGGGTTTCGTTTGATTTCCTCAGGAGCCCCCTGGGCAATCATCTGCCCGAAATTGAGGACAATGATCCTTTTAGAAACATTCATGACCACTTTCATGTCATGTTCGATGAGCAGGACCGTGATCCCTTCACCCTGAATATTGCCGATGAGGTCGATGATCTCCTTTTTCTCGCCGGGGTTGAGCCCCCCCACGGGCTCATCCAGGAGGAGCAGCTTGGGTTTCACGGCTAGAGCCCTGGCGATCTCGAGCTTCTTTTGGTCGCCGTAGGCCAGATTCTTGGCGATTTCATCGCGCCGTCCGGCCAAGCCCACAAATTCGAGGAGATGATGGGCTTTCTCGTTCAATTCCTTCTCCCGTTCGACCCCTGGCGGGGCCCCAAAGATGTGAGCCCAGGGTTTGGGATGGCCGTGGCAATAGGATGCGACCAGCACATTTTCCAGGACCGAGAGGGTATGAAAGAGTTTGATATTCTGAAAAGTACGGGCAATCCCCTTCTCCGCGATGGTGCTGGAATTATGATTGTGAATCGGCTCTCCTTCAAAATGGATGCTTCCGCTGGTGACCTCATAGACCCCGGTAATCAAGTTAAAAAGGGTAGTCTTCCCGGACCCGTTGGGGCCGATAATGCTGAGAAGCTCCTCCTTTTTAACGGTCAGGCTGACCTCTTTGACGGCTCCCAACCCTCCAAAATATTTGCTTACATTTCTAATTTCCAGCATCGTGGCCATTTGTCTAACCTGCCGTAGGCGTAACCAAAAGGGTTGATTACCTTCCCCACGTCGAAGAGAACCTTTCACTGACTTGGATTATTTCCTGGCTTGGAAAAGATCCGGCTGATCGGGCCCAGCTTCAGCTTGCTGATTCCTTCGGGGAAATAGATCATGCACACTGCCAGGAAGATTCCGTACCCGATCATCCGGTATTGCCCGAATACACGGAAGTACTCCGTGGCAAACGTCAAAATGATGGAGGAGGCCGTGATCCCCGGGATCGACCGCTGTCCCCCAAAGACCGCCGTCACCAGAAAAATCACCGATATCCAGATGTCGAAATTTTCCGGGTGGATGAAGGTCACGTAATGGGCATAGAGGCTCCCGGCGACCCCAGCGAAGATGGAACTGACGACGAAGGCCAGCACCCGGAAGTAAATGGTATTTACGCCCACGGACTTGGCCGCCTCCTCTTGATCGAAGATGGCCATTAAGCGCAGGCCGATCGAAGACTTCACGATCCGGTTCATGAGCCACAGGGCGGCCAGGGAAAAGACCAAAACGAGGTAATAATATTTGGCCGGAGAATCCAGGGCGAACCCGGCGATGGTCGGAGAGGGAATCCCAATGATCCCGTTGGGGCCGTTGGTAAGCCCACTCCACTGGAGCATAATCAGCCACACGATCATGGAAAACCCGATGGTCGTCATCACCAAGTAAAGGGCCGCTACTTTCAATGAAGGGATGGCCAGGAGAAATCCGGCAATCCCCGCAATGATCCCCGCGAGCGGCCACGCCGCCCAGAAGGACAACCCCAGTCTCAGGGTGAGGAGCGCCGAAGCATAGGCCCCGATTCCATAAAAAGCCGCATGGCCAAGGGAAACTTGGCCTGAGAAACCAATCAACAGCCCCAGACCCAAAACGGCGATGAGATTAATGCCCGCGAAAATCAGGTTGTGGACCACGTAGTAACCGCAGAGGGCGGGTAGGGAAAGCAGGAGCGCCGCCGTTATGAGGATCACTGCCGTTCTCTGGAACCTTCCTTCCTTCAAGATTTCCCCCCGGTCACTTCTTTTTTCCGAACAACCCCGTCGGTTTCACCATCAGCATGAAAATGAGCAAGCCAAAGGCAATAGCATCTTTGTAGTCGGAAGAGACATAAACCCCGCCCAGGTTCTCGGTCACCCCCAGGATAAAACCGCCGATCAGCGTGCCGGGGACGCTCATGATTCCGCCCAGGATCGCCGCGCTAAAGGCCTTGAGCCCGGTCATGAACCCCATGTCGAAGGAGAAGAAATAGATGGGGCCGATCAATATGCCGCCGACCGCCCCCACGACCGAGCTGATCACGAAGGTGGCATACACGGTTTGGGGCACATTGATGCCGAGGAGGCTGGCCATATCCCGGTTCTCGGAGACCGCCCGCATGGCCTTGCCGAATTTGGTTTTGTAGAAGAAAAGCTGGAGAAGGACAATGAGAGCGAGGGTAATGCCGAGAATCCAGATGTACTGCGTGGAGATATACACGTGGCCGATGGACAGGACTTTATCGCCGAATACGTCCGGGTACCGCTTGGCGTCGGGGCTGAACATGCGGACGATATTCTGCATGACAATGCCGACACCGATGGAGGCAATGGCAAAGGTCAAATGGTCGGCACGGTGGATTTTTTTGTAAATGAGGAAGGTCGTGATAAAGGCGATCACCCCGCCCGCTACCAATACGCCAAAAAAAATCGGCACGGGGTAACGGCTCGTCAGGGAAAATCCCACCCACCCCAGAAACGAGCCGACCATGAACACGTCCCCCTGGGCAAAGTTGATGACATAGAGGGACCGATACACAATGGTAAACCCGAGGGCGACCAGGCCGTATATGCCCCCGATCGAGAGCCCCCCGATGATCGTCTGAATCAGGCTTTCCATCTGCTGGCACCCTCAGGTGGGTTGATCAGAAGGGCTTCATCTTCTTGAGGAAAGCGAAATCCCCATTCTTTACTTGGACGATGATCGTTTCCTTCACGATGGCATGTTCTTTGTCAAAATAATTATCGATGTCTTGCCCGTATTCTCGCCATTTGACCTGCCGGAGGGCATCCCGGATTTTTGTCTTGTCCATGGAACCGGCCATCTTGACCGCCCGCGGGAAACAGTTCGCCGCTGCCGAGTAGGACATCCAGGCCGAGGTGGGATCGGCGATGACTGAAGATTGTTTGAACTTCTCCTCGTATCTCTTCGCCCAGGCCTCGGTCTCCGGGGACAGGTGCCGGTTGAAGTGGGAGGCCAGGATGGTCCCCTCGACCGCTTCCCCTCCCAGCCGGATATAGTTCACGTTGGCAATCCCGGCCATGCTGAAAATCGGCAGGTTCATGCCTAGCTTCTTCATCTGGATGGCGATGGCGGAGGCTTCCACCAGAGTTCCAAAGAGCCCCAGCGCATCCGGTTTGGCGTCGCGGATCTTGATCAGCTGGGCATTAAAGTCCTTGTCCCCCATCTGGTAGGACTCGATGACGACCGGCTTCAGTTTTCCATACTCGTCGAGGCCCTTGCTGAATTCATCCCTTCCGCCCACCCCGAAGTCGTTGCGGTCATGGAGGATCGCAAATCTCTTGTACCCCATCTCCAGGGCAAGTTTGGAGATGACCTTCGATTGCTTTTCGTCATTCTGAAGGGCCGCAAAGGTCCACTGGTTGTTGTTTCCCCTCGTGACCCGCGGGTTCGAGCCCCCGCACTCGATGTAGGGCATCCCGGCCTTCTCGGCGCCTTTGAAGTTAGCCAGCACGGTGGCGCTGCCCCATCCTCCGATAATGATGTCCACTTTGTCCTGATGGATGAGCCTGGTGATGGCCGACACTGACTGGGCTGGCTGAGCGGCGTCGTCGATCGAAATGATCTCGATTTTTCTTCCCAGCAATCCTCCGCCCGCATTGATGTCATCGATCGCCATTTGCAGGCCGAACAGCATGTTCGTGCCAAAGGCGGCCCCTGGGCCGGTCAGGGCCATCAGGGTGCCTACCTTAATGGGATCGGCCGCGATAGTGACCCCGGCCATGCCAAGGCTCAAAATCACGACCAACGCGATCAATAAACCCTTTTTGCGTATCATAATCCCCCTCCTTCGTGATTTAAAATCGGGAAGTTCCCCCCCTGAACGGATAGATGAATGTTCACCTTAATTTGGGGGTGATTGTCCCTTCCGTAAAGATGGCTAGCGGCTTCGTTAACTTTTCAGCGGCTGGCAACTTCTGTAATCAATGGATAATATCTCCCCTTTTGGAAATTTTTGTCAAGCATTTTTAGTATCCCTTCCCAAAATTTGGGAGAAGTATAGTCTAGATAGAATTTCCAAGAACTCGAAAATTATCGTTATTCAAATCATTCATGGTGCGCCGGTAAAAACCGGCAGAGGGTAGTGGATGGAAGTTCCATACGATGAAGGCCCAGCGAGCCACATCGGCCCCGAGTCATGCGCAGGCGTCCGCGAGGACGCAGGCGAAGCGTTGACAGGGGAAAGTGCGGGCCGGGCATTGAGCCGCGAAAGTGGTTTTGCTCCAGGGTGCCGACGGTGTCATGAATCGCGGAAGGCAACACGGGCCGTCCCGCCAGCGCGAGGGATGGACCGGCCCTGCGTGGTCGAAGACCCCGCGCACGCACGGAAACTCTCTGCACGGGAGCCGGGAGATCCCACGCCTGCCCCTGGGAAATGGTCCTGGGGGACGCGTCATGAATCCGAAAGGAGCACGATGGCGATGAACGGTCGTGGGAAGTCGGACAGGCCCATAGGTACCGAAGAGACCTTCGAACAAAGGCAGGTGGGAATCCTGCTGGCGGAGGAGGTGGAGGGAAGGGGCCTGACCAAGGGGAATCCGTTCTGGCAAAACAAGCGCCGGGCACAGGACCGGGCGAGGGGTCGATAGGGAGAACCCTAAACGGGCACGAAGTGGGAAACCACAGATACGGCCAAGGGGAGGAACCTACGTTGAGCCTTCGAGCTTGCAAAGTGCGTTGGAGCGGGTACGGCAGGCACTTTCACCTGTACGTCAGTACCCAAGGTAAGAGCCCAGTGCGGTAATCCCGCACGCTGGGATCCGTGGAGGGGGTTATGGGCAACCATGATCCCTACTCCGACCAATAATTCGGGCAATTTTGGCCGTTTTGAGTTTGGCACATCCTATAATCCCCCTGTCAAGAGAAAAGTGAAAATCGAGTCAGAATCAAGACATACAAAATTAGCGATTTTAAGAATAGACTTGTCCCTTCAGCCCAGGGATGGGCTTTTTGGTTTTTCGACGAATCTCTCACTTCGACGAACCTTGAATCTAAACGTTACGTTTA
>Ga0187877_1004363_pt1 | contig 10900 bp, 6 predicted proteins | sample June2016WEW_17_1_3_FD_132430 | JGI IMG/M metagenome (GOLD analysis project Ga0187877, IMG submission 132430) | Peatland microbial communities from SPRUCE experiment site at the Marcell Experimental Forest, Minnesota, USA - June2016WEW_17_100 | ecosystem: Environmental > Terrestrial > Soil >... | reverse complement strand
TGGGCACTTCCTTGACCGCCAACACCATCTGCGCGCCCCCAAGGTCTTCGCTGAGCGTAAGGCCGGCCGTCTGATACTCATCGTCCCGATACACACGGATCGGTGAGGGCTGTATCAGGAAGCGAAGACCGTACATGGATTGCAGAAGGACCATATCCTCGGGAATCAACGGGACGCGCCTTTCCCATTCATTCTTGTCCTCTCGCCGGATGCCAATGGTGACAGCCATATCGATCGGCCTTTCTAAATGCACGCGTGCCACGAGCGTGTGGCCGGAGCGTCAGAAACCAACAATCCCCGGGCAATGTTCGGGAGTGGCGGCGGTCAGTGCTGAAGCCCCAAGGGAATACGTAAACGCTGTGCGCCGCAAATCTGACGGCGGGAAGGCTGATTATACACCAAGAGGCCGCGAATCCGCATCAATAGGCAGTCCCCAGTCTAAGTCCAGGTGAGGGAAGTGGCTTAGGTCAGCATTTGTGGGGCTCGCGTCCTTTTATTCCATGCCTGAGCTGTAGGAGCCATCATGGAGAACCGGGTCTCGCTCCGAGACGATCACAACCTGCATGTCTCTCGCGAGGGCGACGATTTTCTGAACCAGATCGCGATACAGCCACGGCAGGCGGACCCGCTCGTGAGGCCGGGAGAGGTAGATCTGCGTGATCTGATTGCGACGCGCAAAATCGATCAGAGTCTGTGCGACATCTTCGCCTTCGAGGATACGAGTCTCGATGCGCATGTTGCGCGCAAAGTTCAGATGACGCTCGATCGCCTCGCGATCGTCATCCGGCAGTCTGGTCAAATCGCCTGACGGCTGAACCGCCACCGCGAAACACTCTGCTTCCAGAAAATCGCTCATGCGCCTGGCGCGGCGGATCAACATGGCGGTTTGCGGGTCTGCCGTCGTCAGGACGAGGATCTTGTGGCGCCTGGGCATTCCCTCGGGTCCATCGTCGGCTGTCAGGCCATTCGCCGCCACGACCCGATGCTCCAATTCGTGTGCTGTTTCACGAAGCGCAAGCTCGCGCAGGGCCACGAGATTCGCTTCCCGGAAAAAGTTCTGACGTGCGCGCCCGGCCTTCTCGAGATCATAGATAACACCGCGCTCGAGACGGTGCAGCAGCGCTCTGGGGCTGAGATCGACGATCACCACCTCGTCGGCTTGCTGTACCACCCAGTCCGGGATCGTTTCGCGCACGCGGACACCCGTAATCTGCCGGATCTGATCATTCAGGCTTTCCAGGTGCTGGATGTTCAAGGTCGTCAAAACGCGTATTCCCGCGCCAAGCAACACTTCAATGTCCTCCCAGCGCTTTTCCCGCTCCGAGCCCGGAACATTGGTGTGCGCGAATTCATCGACCGCGCAGATTTGCGGGCGCCTGGCCAAGATCGCATCGGTGTCCATTTCTTCGAAAACCGTGCCGCGATACTCGATTGCCTTTCGAGGAACGGTCTCCAGCCCTTCCATTTTGGCAATCGTGTCTTTGCGGCGATGCGGCTCGAAATAGCCGATCACGATATCCAAGCCTTGGGATTTCAGCGCCTGGGCCTCCTCGAGCATCATGTATGTCTTGCCGACACCGGCGGCGTAGCCCATAAACACCTTTAGTTTCCCGCGTTCTGTCTCGGCCATCGGTTATTGTGGAAAGATCCGCACGTCCATTCCCTGGGAACGGCGGATGAGTTTGTTGACAGGATCTCCCAAGATTCGCGAACGGATGCCCAACTGCTGGGTGTGTCCGATGAAGAGTTGCGTTATGCCGCGCGACCTGGCGAATTCGAGAAGCGTCTCAACCGGATCCTCTCCTTCCAGAATCTGAATTGCGGTTCCAGTCGCCTGCGCGATGGCCAGCTTCGCTTCTAACGCATCCCTATCCGCCGGTGAGAGATCTGGCTGCCTCACATACGCAACCACGGTTTCTGCATGAAATCTCTCCGCGATAATCCGGGCGATCTCGATCATCTCACTCACGTTCGCGCGTGGCGTCACGCACACGAGAATTCGCTCCTGGGTGGCGTAAGGCTGCTTGATGCCGTGACAATTCAGGTAATTGGCCAACTGGTACTCGACCACGTCCGCCGCGACTACAAGCGCCAGTTCGCGCAATTTCGAAAGCCTTTGCGAACTTATCTCCCCGTTCACCTGCCCCTCGGGTGTGCGCACGAGAGGATGTTCGAGCGGAGCATCCACGATCTCGATTTCGTCGGCGCTCTTGATGAACGAAATCGGCACCGTTTGAGTCGTGTGTTTTCCGGTGATCGCCTCAACCTGCGCGCGCAGTTCATCGATATATTGGATGTTGATGGATCCGATTACCTTAATCCCGCCCTTCATGATGTCCTGAACATCCTGCCAGCGAGTCGCATTCTTGAGGCCCGGCGGGTTATCGTACGCCAGCCCGTCGACGAAGCAGACGGCAGGATGGCGGCGGATGATCGCCGCGACATCAATCGCTGTCCCTTCCCCGTGTACTTTCAGAGGTACAACCTCCAGTTTTTTCAGTAGTACCTCGACTTCCGGAGGGACCTTCGGCTGAACCGCCCCTACGACGATGTCCTGTCCCCGTTCGCGGCGGCGGCGAGCCTCATCGAGCATGCGAAATGATTTGCCGACACCAGACGCGTACCCGAGAAAGATCTTGAGATGCCCTTTCGTGGCAGCAGCTTCTTCGGCCTGCACTTCTCGCAGGAGTTCGTCGGGTGTCTTACGACCCTTTTCACGCATCATGCTTTCTCCGGCATTCAACCGCAGCCCGCTGAAGCCAGTATAACGCTTTCATTCATGGAACCAATTGCGAAACAGGGAGCCCCGGAAGTGCTCGTGATAACGCTCAACCGCTAAAATTTTATTTTTTGCTCAATAAATCTCTCTACTGCAGTATGAAATCATCTTCCGGAGATATTCTCAGCGCTATTTATTACTTCATCAATGGGTTGACACCTGTTCTGTCTGCCAAAGTAATACGCGGGTCAGCACCTCGGGGGACAACTATCAAGCGAAAAGCCACGCTACTCCTAGAAGGCGAAAAGGGCGCCCACGCCGAATGTCGACTGGTTGTGGTCGCCCTTGCCGAAGACCGGGCGGTCAGAGTGGTCGTAGCGGACCTCCGGTCGGAACAGCAAGTGCGAGAGGATATTGCCTTTGAGGAACGGCTTGATGGCCACGCCCATGGTGGCCTCGTAGTAGCCGGCGCTGATGGCCGCACCGGTGGAGAAGCCATTGGCGGCGTCTTCATACCACTCCAGCCGCGTGTTCAGTGTCAAGCGCGGATGGAACGCGTAGCTGACGTAGCCGGTCGCACCGCCCCACTGCTTGGCACCACCCGTTAAGCCGGGAATGTGCGGAGTCTCGACGTAGTCAAAGCCCAAGCCGAGGCTCAATTTGTCAGTGACCTTCTTAGTGATAACCAAGTCTAAGGCGGTCCACGAGTCGCTGTTGTCGCCCGGAGGTAGATTCTTTCCGACGCCCGCTGGGAACTCCGGGCCTTCCGTCATCACGAAAGTGATGGAAGTCTTGTCGCTGGGCGTAAAGGTCACGCGGCCCAAGAAGTCCGGAACACCGTTGGCGTCGCGCAGCGACTGGTTCCAGCCACGCGTGAGGCCGGCGTCGAACGTCCAATGGGGATTCAGCACGTAGGTAACCAAAGCGCCCGTCTGCGTGCCCGGCTCGGCGTAGAGAAACTGATAACTAAAAGAATAGAGCGCCTTGGCCGGATCACCGAAAGCCCCGTAGATATTGGCGCTGAATTGCTCGAAGCCTGCCAGCTCGATCCATTTGCCCACGCGGAGTCGCAACGGCATGTCGGGGAGGGTCACGTCCACATAGGCTTGGAGAAAGTCCCATTGATTGCGACCCGTCTGTGTATCCCACATCCCATTCGAGTGGATGAACGCAGCATCCGCACCATAGATGCCTTCCAGGTGGAAGCCCATGTCAAACTGCTTCTTCGTCGGATCGACCGTGCGCTCGACGTTCAAACTGACCTTGTCAAGGATGGCCTTGTTTTTGAAGCTGTTAAATCCGATGAAGGTTGGGCCATCGTTAAAGCCCGGCGAGGTGAAGTCATGCATGTAACCGCCTTCGACATAGCCGTAGATGTTAGTCCTGGCCTTTTTCAGAGGTTTGGCCAGTCCTGCCTTGTCTAAAACGCTCATCAACGGCCCAAACGACGGTTCAGTCGCTGACGGAGGCGTGGCCGCTGGCGGCTTTGCCTCCTGGGTTTCCTTGTTTTCCGGCGGTGCGGAACTCGTGGGGGCCTGTGCTGGTGGAGTCGCCGCCGACGGCTGCTGAGGCTGATCTGCAGGCACTTGGCCAGACCGCCCTAACGCGGGCAGTGCCAGGAAAAAACCAAATAGCAGTGTGAGGAAATATCTCGATTTCATAAACTTTCCTTTTGATCTCTCTCAAAGTGATTTCATGCTGTCTTAGGTGGATTGTCTTGGGCCGCCTGGGATTCTCCTCTAGGCGAGATGCAGGATTCCCAGGATTCGATCGATCAACCAGATGCCGGGGAAGGGAACAATGATTCCACCTAGGCCGTATACCAGAAGATTGCGTCCCAAAAGGGCGGCAGCACCCAGGGGTTTATAGGACACGCCACGCAGAGCTAGTGGAGTCAGGGCGATGATGATCAGGGCGTTGAAGATCACCGCCGCCAGAATTGCACTTTCCGGGCTGTGTAGGTTCATGATGTTAAGCTTGCTCAGCTCCGGATAAGTCATTATGAACATAGCGGGCAGGATCGCGAAGTACATCGCGAAATCGCTGGCAATCGAGAAACTCGTCAAAGCGCCTCGTGTCATCAGCAACTGTTTCCCGATCGCGACCACTTCGATGAGCTTGGTGGGATTGCTGTCGAGATCGACCATGTTACCTGCCTCTTTAGCGGCCATCGTTCCGGTGTTCATTGCCAAGCCCACATCGGATTGAGCCAAGGCCGGAGCATCATCTGTTCCATCGCCTGTCATGGCAACCAGACGGCCTTCAGCTTGCTCTCGGCGGATCAGATCCATTTTTCGCTTAGGCGTTGCCTGGGCGATGAAATTGTCAACCCCGGCTTCCGCGGCGATGGCTGCCGCCGTAAGCGGATTGTCTCCGGTAATCATCACGGTGCGAATACCCATGGCGCGGAGCTGGCCGAAGCGTTCCCGCATGCCCCCTTTTACGATGTCCTTCAGGCGAATAACGCCCAGCACTTTGCAGCCATCGGCAACTGCCAGTGGGGTGCTGCCCGCCCTTGCAATGCGATCCGTGATATGGGCCAGGTTTGGTGCAATCGTTCCGCCCTGCGATTTCACGAACTCGATCACGGCATCTACAGCGCCCTTGCGTATGGAGCGATGCTCCAAATCGACGCCGCTCATGCGCGTGTGAGGGGAGAAAGCAATAAACCTGGCATCATGCGAGGCAACATCTCTTCCACGAATATTGTATTTATTCTTGGCGAGCACAACGATGGACCGACCTTCCGGTGTCTCATCAGCCAAGCTGGAAAGCTGGGCCGCGTCGGCCAACTCCGCCTCCGTTACTCCATCTACAGGAATGAACTCCACGGCTTGGCGGTTGCCAAGCGTAATGGTTCCCGTCTTGTCGATCAAAAGCGTATTGACGTCGCCCGCGGCCTCCACCGCCTTGCCGCTGATTGCCAGCACATTATGCTGCATGACCCGGTCCAGTCCCGCGATTCCGATTGCGGATAGCAGCCCTCCAATCGTCGTGGGAATCAGGCAGACCAGCAGCGAAATCAGTACGGCGACGCTGGGGACGCGCCCCGCGCCCGCGGCGGCCGCGCTGTATGCGGCAAATGGATGCAGCGTAACCACCGCCAGCAGGAAAACCAGAGTCAGGCCAACGATGACAATATTCAGCGCGAATTCATTGGGAGTCTTCTGCCGCTCCGCCCCCTCGACCAGGGCGATCATCCGGTCCAGAAAGGTCTCACCCGGGTTTGAGGTGATCCGGACCTTGATCCAGTCCGAGAGAACTTTGGTGCCGCCCGTCACAGCGCAGCGATCTCCCCCGGATTCACGAATCACCGGAGCGCTTTCGCCGGTGACGGCCGACTCATCGACGCTCGCGATACCTTTCACCACCTCTCCATCCCCTGGAATGATTTCGCCCGCCTCACAGATCACGACGTCGCCCTTACGCAGCCGGCTGGCAGGCATCTTCTCGATTTTTCCGCCGTTCACGATTCGTTTAGCCATTGTCTCGGTCTGGGTCTGGCGCAGGGTGTCGGCCTGCGCCTTCCCGCGCCCCTCCGCCATGGCTTCGGCGAAATTAGCAAAGAGGACCGTAAGCCAGAGCCAGAGGGCAATCTGAAAGGTGAAAGCGAGGTTTGTGGCGCCCTTCAGAAGGTCACGGAGTACCGCGGCGGTGGTAACTGCGGCGCCCACTTCGACCACGAACATGACTGGATTTTTCACCATTGCGATCGGATGGAGTTTAACGAACGAATCCCTTATTGCCCGCTTCAGAATCGGCGGGTCGAATAGTGGGCTCGTTCTGAGGCGCTTCGCCGGCAAAAGCGAGAGGTTCCGGGATTCTGAATATGTTGTCATCGACGAGAGCATGTTGCCACTGCCGAGCCATTCGGTCGTCATTTTGGTTCCCGGGTCAGCCAGCGGACCGGCCGGCCGGCATGTATTGCATCGGAAGCTTCAGGTCACTTGCTCGGCGTTGCCCCCGATTTGCCGGGCGCAGCTTTGTCCAGTGCAAGGTTGAGTTTCAGCACGTTGACCGCCGGCTCGCCCAAAAAGCCTAACTGACGGCCCGCCGTGTTCTCCGCGACCAGCTTCTGCACCTGATCTTCCGAAAGTTCGCGCGCTCTTGCGACGCGGGCCACTTGTAGCGCCGCGTTCGCCGGGCTGATGTGCGGATCGAGGCCGCTGGCCGAGCGGGTTACCGCGTCGGAAGGCACAGGCGCGTTGCCCGGCAGCCCGTTCTCCATGCGGTAGGCCGCCGCCAGGTCTTTGATGCCGTCAAAGTTGGAGGGGTCATCCTTGCCGTCCGGCAGCTTTTTGTGGATGCCGTTGATGAGCTTGTCGCTCGTCGGCCCCAGGTTTGCCGCCGGACGAGCTAGCGTCGTAACCACCGCCCGCCGCCGATGGCCGCGGATGGAAGTAGCCCGGCGCGGTGAAGTTCTGCCCGATGATTTCCGAGCCAACCACCTTGCCGTTCTGCTCGATCAGGCTGCCGCCAGCCTGATGCGGAAATATCGCCTTCGCGATCATCGTAATCACGGACGGGAAAATCAACCCCGTGAGTATCATGAAAACCAGCACGCTCACGATCGCCGGCCGGAGTTGTTTTAACATGGCTCGTTTCTCCTTATCATGCCAGGTGCAGCAGCACCAGAAGGCGGTCAATGACCCAGATAGCCGGGAACGGCACGAGGACACCGCCGACGCCGTAGAGGAACAGGTTGCGCCGCAGCACGGCGGAAGCGCCCATTGGCTTGTAGGCCACACCGCGTAGCGCCAGTGGGATCAGCGCGATGATGATGAGCGCGTTGAAGATCACGGCTGCCAGCACTGCCGAATTGGCAGTTGTCAGCGCGTTCCGTGGTCCGTACTTCAGGAAGTTGATGATTCCCAACATTGGATAGGTCACCGCGAACATCGCCGGTATGATGCAGAAATACTTGGAAATGTCGTTGGCGATACTGAAGGTCGTCAGCGAGCCGCGCGTCATCAGAAGCTGCTTGCCGATCTCCACGATCTCGATCAGCTTCGTCGGGTTGCTGTCGAGGTCCACCATGTTGCCCGCTTCCTTGGCGGGCTGTGTTCCTGTCTGCATCGCCACGCCGACATCCGCCTGTGCCAGGGCAGGAGCGTCGTTGGTGCCGTCGCCGGTCATCGCCACGAGTTTGCCCCCCGTCTGCTCCCGCTTGATCAACGCCATCTTGGTTTCAGGCGTTGCCTCCGCGAGGAACGTATCTACGCCCGCCTCTTCCGCGATGGATTTGGCGGTGAGCGGATTGTCTCCGGTAATCATCACGGTCTTAATGCCCATTGCCCGGAGTTGGTCGAACCGCTGGCGCATCCCGCCCTTGACGATGTCTTTTAGATGGATGACTCCGAGCGTCTTGTCATTCTCCGCGACGACGAGCGGGGTTCCACCGGCGGAGGCGATGCGTGTGATGATCTCATCCAGTTCACCGGGCACGGCTCCCCCCTGCTCTCTGACATACTGTCTTACGGCATCACCCGCGCCCTTGCGAATCTGCTTGCCGTCCAGGTTGACGCCGCTCATGCGCGTCTGTGCCGTGAAGGGGATGAACTCCGCTTTGTAGCTCTGGAGTTCGCGTCCGCGCAGGCCGTATTCCTTTTTTGCCAGCACCACAATGCTGCGGCCTTCGGGAGTCTCGTCAGCCAGGGACGAAAGCTGCGCGGCATCCGCCAGTTCTTCGATCTTTACACCCTGCAGTGGAATGAATTCCACCGCCTGCCGATTGCCCAGCGTGATAGTTCCGGTCTTGTCGAGCAGCAGAGTGTTCACGTCGCCCGCGGCTTCGACCGCCTTGCCCGACATCGCCAGCACGTTATGCTGCATGACGCGATCCATGCCTGCAATCCCGATCGCGGAGAGGAGGCCGCCGATGGTCGTCGGGATCAGGCAGACCAACAGTGCCTGCAGCAGAAACATGCTCGGCAGTGAACCCGCTCCTGCTGCGCGAATGCTGTAGGCTGCGAAAGGTACGAGCGTCATGACAGCCAGGACGAAAATGATAGTCGTGCCTGCCAGCAGAATCGTCAGCGCGATCTCGTTGGGGGTCTTCTGGCGCTGCGCACCTTCGACAAGCGTAATCATTCGATCTATGAAGGTCTCTCCGGGGTTGGAGGTGGTGCGAATGACGACCCGATCGGAAAGTACTCTTGTGCCGCCCGTGACCGCGCTCCGGTCGCCGCCGCTCTCGCGGATGACCGGCGCACTCTCGCCGGTGATTGCCGATTCGTCCACGCTCGCGATGCCCTCGATCACCTCGCCGTCGCCGGGGATGAGGTCGCCCGCCTCGCAGACGACGATGTCGCCCTTGCGCAGCTGGATGCCGGGGACGCGCTCCTCCTTGCCTTTAACGAGCTTGCGGGCGATGGTATCGGTCCTGGTCTTGCGCAACGCATCGGCCTGTGCTTTGCCGCGACCCTCGGCCATCGCTTCCGCGAAGTTCGCAAAAAGCACAGTGAACCAGAGCCAGAGGGTGATCTGGAAGTTGAAGAGCAGATTGCGCCCCCCGGTGAACAAGTCCCGTACGAGTAGGACGGTCAGCACAACGCTGCCCACTTCGACCACGAACATAACGGGGTTCTTGGCGACCAGGCGGGGATCAAGCTTGCGGAAGGCGTCCACGATCGCACGCTTGACGATCGGGGGATCGAACAACGTCTTTGGCGCATACTTGGGTTTTTTGTATGCCTCGACTTCCACAGCCGGAGTGGGAGCGGAAGGAATATTGAATGTTTGCATACCCATAGATTCGTCTCTCCTACCTAAGCGTCCGGAGGGGTCTAGAACAGCTTTCCACCGATCATCTGGAAGTGCTCCACAATGGGGCCGAGCGACAGCGCGGGGAAGTACTCGAGGGCCCCCACGATCAGCACGACGGCGGCCAGCATGAACGCGAAAGTGCCGGAATCGGTAGCGAGAGTACCTGCCGATTCGGGCACCGCCTTCTTGCGGGCCAAGCTTCCGGCCATGGCCAGAAGCGGGATTATCATGAGAAACCTGCCGATCAGCATCGCGATACCCCCCGTGAGGTTGAAGTACGGCGTATTGCCCGTGAAACCGGCGAAGGCGGAGCCGTTGTTGCCCGTCTGGGAAGCGTATTGATATAGGATCTCCGAAAAGCCGTGTGCGCCGGAGTTGTTGACGTTGTTCCAGGTAGCGCCGTAGTAGTTGGAGGGGCTGCTGGTGTTGACGTGATTCCAGGCGGCAGTGGGATGCTCCGCCAGCAGCTTTGCTTCGTCCGCCGCCTGTTTGTCCGTGAAAGTGACGGAATCCTTGCCCGGTGGCAGGTTGACGTTGGCCCCGAAGGCGGTCCACACAACGACGTTCGCGAACAGGATGAGCACGGCCAGAATCGCCATGCGCACCTCGAACTTTTCGATCTTCTTGCCGATGTACTCCGGCGTGCGCCCCACCATAAGGCCGGCGAGGAAGACGGCGACCACGGCATACATCAGCATTCCGAAGAGGCCTGCGCCGACGCCGCCGAAGATCGTCTCATCGCACATGATGTTGACCAACGGGACCATCCCGCCCAGCGGTGTGTAGCTGTCGTGCATGGAATTCACGGCACCGCAGGAGGCGTCGGTCGTCACGGTCGCAAACAGCGCGGAATGGGCGATGCCGAAGCGCACCTCCTTGCCCTCCATGTTGCCGCCCGGCTGCCCGGCGGTCGCCGCGGTCATCACGCCGAGTTGAGCGACGTTCGGGTTGCCCTTCGCCTCAGACCAGTAGCACAGGCTGAGTCCGCCAATGAACATGAAGGCCATGGCCCCAAAGATGGCCCAGCCCTGCTTTGTGTTGCCCACCATTTTGCCGAAGGTATAGGTCAGTCCGGCTCCTATCGAGAAGATAGAAAGCATCTCGATGAGATTGGTGAGCGGCGTCGGGTTCTCGTAGGGATGCGCGGAGTTGGCATTGAAGAAGCCGCCGCCGTTGGTGCCAAGCATCTTGATGCATTCTTGCGATGCGACCGGCCCCTGCCCGATGGACTGATCAGCACCTTCCAGCGTTTTGACCTGCGTGTAGGGAGCGAAGTTCTGCGGCACGCCCTGCTGTACGAGAAAGAGTGCGTAGACCAAGCAGATCGGCAGCAGGATGTACAGAGTGCAGCGCGTAATATCGACCCAGAAGTTGCCGATACCCTTCGCAGAGCGCCGGGCAAACCATCGCACAACG
>Ga0187877_1004358_pt1 | contig 10921 bp, 8 predicted proteins | sample June2016WEW_17_1_3_FD_132430 | JGI IMG/M metagenome (GOLD analysis project Ga0187877, IMG submission 132430) | Peatland microbial communities from SPRUCE experiment site at the Marcell Experimental Forest, Minnesota, USA - June2016WEW_17_100 | ecosystem: Environmental > Terrestrial > Soil >... | reverse complement strand
CCTTCTGCAGAAACTTCTTCTTCTTTTTCCGTTCCTGATGCGGGTGCCCGCTCTGGTGCGAAGAGGCCGGTTTGTGCTGTGCCGGCGGCCGCTGAATCTGCGCCGGGATCTCTGCCTGAGGCTGTTGCGCCTGTTGTGCCTGCTGTGCCGGGACCGTGCCTGCCTGGCGGCTCTTGTTCTTGCGACGGCGGCGCCGTCGCCGATGTCCCTGCGATTGTCCCTGCTCGTTGGCCGGAACCGGCCCCAATTCATTTTGGGGATCCGTAAATTCTGTCATCATGCGTTAGTTTCCTGTTGTATTGCTAGATGTCTTCCGTAGCCGGGTTTCGGGCAATCTACTGGAATGCCTGGACGCTTCAAGCACTTTCACAGATGCTGATTAATTCGTTCCTCGTCCGTCACCTTGCCACCCCAGCGACGAAGACCTGCCGATACTACCCTGGGAAGCAAAGACCGCTTCTTGGGAACACCGGTCTGCTGGCGTTGCCGATTCAGCCTCTGCGTACTAAATTGATGACCTCTGTGAAATGCTTTTTGCCCGCCGCGCACACCGAAGCCTGAATGTACTGCTCCATCCGGTTGTCATATTCGTGCCGGTGCGGTCAGCGTTCTTCTCAGGTGTTGCCCTTCCTATGAAACTCCCACCTGCAGATTCCAATAAAATGGCTTGTCCGGCGAAGTTCCCTTGCTCGCGGCGAGCTTGCTCTGCCCTTTCGGGTGGCTCACGTCAGCCGCTTGATAGGCAACTCTCATACTACAGGGAACTCTTGCGGCTGGCAAGCAATCTCCGCGTTCCCCGTTTCCAGTCTGGTGATCAAAAGTACTCCAAACGCAAGAAACGCCACTCCCTATTGAGTGGCGTCTCATAATCCTGAGTTGTCACTGGCCTCCAAATGATATGTAGACGGCGAATTATCCGCCGTACCCTCTGCAGGCTTTCCCGGCCGGTTTGCCTCTGTTGAGGTCCGCTTTCATGGCGGATGCTCGTTCCGGGTCTCTGCTCTTCTATGGGCTGGTCAAAATTCTCCCAGCGCCTGTACATCACTGGCACCCTACTATTAGCAATTATGGTTCCATTCAGATATCTCTTTTATTTCAACAACTTACGGTAACAATAATAGGAAATTATCTCGATTTTGGATATATTTTTAGGAGTTTTCTCCTAAAAACCATAGAGGCGCGCTCATTGCTGGCAATGAGGACAGTAATGAGTCCCCCGTCCAGCTACCAAAATGCGCCGGATCGGTGTCTGGCAACGGCGGCAGGGAAGCCCCGTGCGCTGGTAGACGCAATGTTCCAATTGGAAAAAACCACGCATTCCGTCGGCGTCCACGTAATCGCTCACCGATGAACCGCCCAGCCGGATGGCGTGCTTCAAAACCTTGCGCAAGGCCAGCCGCAGCTCTTCCAATGCCGTCTTCGTCAGTCGCCCGCTCTGTCGGCGTGGCCTTATTCCAGCGTGAAACAGGCTCTCGTCGGCGTAGATGTTGCCCACTCCGGAGAGCAGCTTCTGGTTGAGCAGCGCTGCCTTGATGGCCAGCTTGCGCCCGCGAAAAAGCCGGGCAAACTCCTCGGCTGTCACCTTCAGTGGATCGGCGCCCGGAGCGCAAAAGCCGGCCTTGGCGCCCAGGTCGCGATACTCCAGCCTCCCAAAGCGTCGCGGGTCCACAAAGCGCAGTTCCCGGCCGCTGGTCAGGCTCAGCCGCGCATGAGTATGAGGAGCAACCGGAGCCTCCGGGGTGGTCACCAGCAATCTCCCCGTCATGCCCAGATGCACAATCCATTGTGCGCTTGGAATTCCACCGTCCTCAACCAAAGGGCTGCTGCATGCAATGCCCAAAAGGCTGCCGTCCGCAGGACGCCCCAGCTCGCAGACAATGTGCTTTCCCGTGCGATGAACGGCCAGAATCGAGCGTCCTTCCAGTCCCCTGGCCTGGCGCGCCGCAGGCGTTTTGAAGGGCTGCGGATGCCGGCTGAACCAAACCTCGACGATGCGGTCGCCGCGCACACGCTCGTTTACTCCGCGGGCGATCGTCTCCACCTCAGGCAGCTCAGGCATCGATTAATTGTAAAGGAGTCTCTCTTCCGGCCAGTGACTACTCTCCCGTCCGCTGTTACCTGTGCACACTGGGTTGGCGTATCCGGCTGACTTCGGAACTCACCATCTTCCATTTGCCCTGCGCATCGCGCACATAAACGTGAGTGTAGCGAAAGTCCCCAAGGGCCTCTCCTCCGGCGTTGGTTCCGGTTAAGTGGGCAAACGATGTGACCAGCGCCGTGGTTCCGTAGAAGCGCACCCTGCTGTCGGAAAGTACAAGATCCGTGAAATGCCTTTGCCTGTTGCGCAGCCAGGTCAGGGCATCCTCTTTGGTTTGCAGCGTTCCGTTGGCGCTGATGCCGATGTAGTCGTCCGCCAGCAGTTTGTCCATGATGGCGGCGTCCCCCGTCAGCACGGCATTCCGCCACGATTCTTCCAGTTGGTCAATCTCGCGCCGGCTCTCGTGCTTTTCTCCCCGGGGCAATCCTCCATGCTGAGGTGCGGCAAAAAGCGCCGGCGCGAAAGTGCTCAGCGCCAGCAATAACACATGGGCGTACAGTCGCTGGTGGCGGAAGTGCGTGGAGACGCGTTGCGGGGCAGCGAGCATACTCGACACGGATACTATCTCCGAAATGCTGCGCTGGTCAATCAATTTCCGGCAGAAACGCCTCAACCCCAATTCCTTGGGGATGAACTGCCGATTTTCCGCCTGGATTTCCACCGTTTTGGACCGGGACGAAACCTCAAACCAGGGCTAACAGGTTTTCGACACTACGCTCCCGCATCTTCTGAAAGAGCCCGCAAACGGCATGGTTCTTGAAGTGCTCCGACGCGCGATGCGCCTCCAGGGCCTTGGCGTCCTGGTACTGTTCATAGATCAGCACTGTGTCCGGATCGCCCTCCAAATGGTGTGGAATGTAACTGATGCATCCCGGCTCCTGGCGCGAGGCCGCGGCCAGCAGGCACAGTGATTCGGCAACTTCGGCCCGGTCTTCCGGGGCAAACTTAAGCCGTACGGTAAAGCTGATCATCAGAGCTGTTTCCTTCCGCACCTTCCAGAAATCGTCATCCAGACGGTCCTCGAACTCCCTGGGGACGCTCCTCCAGATTATGCGTGAATTTCTCCCAAAGTCGCGGCAAATTCCGGCAGAAGTATCGTCTGGTCCCGATCCGGGCCGGTCGATATCATTCCGATTCTGGCTCCGCTCTCTCGTTCCTGAAAACGCAGATACTCGCGTGCTGCCGGGGGCAGTTTGTCGAACTCCTTGATCCCCTCCGTCGAGCTCCGCCAGCCCTTCATCCTGGTATAGACCGGCTTGATCCGCTCCAGGCCCAGCACGTCGGCAGGAATCTCATCGCTTACCTTGCCCTCGAACTCGTAGCCCACGCAGATGGGAATCTCCTCCAGCTCGTCCAGAACGTCCATCTTGGTCACCACCAGCCACTCGGCGCCGTTTACCTGGTTGGAGTAGCGCAGCAGCGGAATGTCAAGCCAGCCGCACCGCCTCGGCCGTCCCGTCACCGCGCCATATTCGTTGCCGCGTGCTCTCAGCTGGTCGCCCACAGCGTCTTTGATTTCTGTTGGGAACGGTCCCTCGCCTACGCGCGTCGCGTAAGCCTTGGTCACCGAAATCACCGTGCCGATGTTCGTCGGTCCTACGCCGGTTCCCGTAGCCGCTCCGCCCGCTGTTGCTGAAGACGAGGTCACAAACGGATAGGTTCCATGGTCGATGTCCAGCATCGTTCCCTGTGCTCCCTCGAACATCACGCTGCCGCCCTCGGCCAGTATCCTGTTCAGCAGGCGGGCCGTATCCGTCACAAACGGGCGCACTTGCTCCGCCGCCGCGGCATACTCCTCGTAGATCTGAGCCGTATTTAGCGGACTTGCACCGAACAGCGCTTTCACGATCGCATTCTTCTCTGCGCAGGCCGACTCGATGTGCGCCTTCAGGATCTCCGGCCTCAGCAGGTCAACAACCCGCAACCCGCTGCGCGCCATCTTGTCCTCGTACGTCGGCCCGATGCCCCGGCTGGTCGTCCCAATCTTCTTCCGTCCCGGCGCGTTTTCCGCAGCCAGCTCAATCATCCGGTGATAGGGCAAAATCACCTGCGCCCGGTTCGATACAAAAAGACGCTCGTCCACGGCCACGCCCAGCCCGCGCAGTTTGGCAACTTCCTGCAAAAACGCGATCGGGTCCAGCACCACGCCGTTGCCAATCACCCCCCGGCAACCAGGCCGCAGCACTCCGCAGGGAATGAGCTGCAGGATGAACTTCTGCTCGCCGATAATGACCGTGTGTCCGGCGTTATGTCCGCCTGCGTAGCGCGCCACAGCCGTAAACCGCTCGCTCAACACGTCCACGATCTTTCCCTTGCCCTCGTCGCCCCATTGGGCGCCCAACACTACCGCTGTCTTTGCTCGCATGTCATCCGTTCCCTGAAGTCTGTCGCTTGTGTCTGTCTTTTGTGTGAGATACCGCAGCCCATGCGGCCTTTTTGGATGGCGCGCGCATTTTCTGGGCAGCAAAACGAAGGCGCAGCCCACCACGCGGCGCCAGTCTTGATGATAAACCCCTAAGCAGATTTGCCGCGAACCCTGTTAACCAACCGCCCTCCTCGTCCGTTGTATCGGTAGAAGGCGCTCGTCAGCGCGCTTCGAGTGAGAGGGAAATCAAATGAATCATCGGAATCGCATCCTGCCCTGGGCTCTGCGCACCGTCGCCGTGCCAGTCCTGTTACTTGCCGTTCTTGCTGCCGCGCAAACCCGGCCTGCGGCGCCCGCCAAGCCTGCGGCCACGGCTCCCACCAACCAGGATCTCCAGAGAGAGGCCGACGCAATGGCCGCAACTCAGGAGCAACTCATCAAGCTGCTGCGCCTGAGTCCTACACTGACCAGCGTCGTGGCCCACGACCCTTCGCTACTCGCCAACCAGGAGTATGTGAGCCGCAACAACCCGCAGTTGGCGCAGTTTCTCGCCGCTCATCCCGAAGTCGTCCGCAATCCCGAGTACTATCTCTTTACCCACTTGGACGGGCAAGGCGGCCGGCGCGAGCAGGCTCTGCAACGCGCGGTCTGGCCGGAACTTCCGCAATCCGAGAACAATGCCAACAGCTACAACCCCAATTCCAGTCTTCGCATTGTCATGGACTTTTTAGGGCCCCTGCTGGGTGTTTCGGTCTTCCTCGGCGCGCTCATCTGGCTAATCCGCTCCGTCATGGAGAACCGCCGCTGGAACCGCATCTTCAAGCTGCAAAGCGAGGTCCACGGCAAACTGATCGACAAGTTCAGCTCCAGCCAGGAACTGGCGGCCTACATGGAAACCGAGGCCGGCAGGCGCTTCCTTGAAGCTGCGCCCATTCCGGTCGGCTTTGAGCAGGAGCAGCGCGTGCCCAACGCATTGGCCCGCGTGCTCACCCCGCTCCAGATCGGCATTGTGCTGGTCCTGCTGGGTTTGGGCTGTTACCTTCTTCGGTTTGCCAGTACAGATATGAAAATTCCCATGCTGGTTCTTGGAACGCTCGCCCTGATGCCCGGCCTGGGATTTATCATCTCCGCAGGCGTGACCTGGGTGCTGGCTGGCCGTCTCGGCCTGATGCCGGAGAAACCCAAAGCCCCCGTCGACTCAAAGGAACAGTAGTGAGCCGGAGGGCCGGCCATCCCGATGAAAGAACCTTTGCCGATGCACAGGGAATCCGTCCTTCCGAGCGTATTAGCCGGCGACGCGCCGCAGGTAGCAGAATCGCCTATGGATAGCGACGCCTTCGCCGGCTTCTACGAGCGATCTGCGCGGCCTCTCTGGGCTTACCTGGCACGGGTCTCGGCTGATCCCGCGCTGGCCGACGACCTGATGCAGGAGAGCTTCGTCCGCTTCCTCTGTGCGTCGCTGCCTGAAGAAGGCGAAGTCGCCAGCCGGCGCTATCTCTTTCGCATCGCCACCAACCTGCTCCGCGACCACTGGCGGCGTCCTCGGCAAACCTCCATCGAGGAGATTCCCGAGGAGTTCTTCGCTGCCAGCCCCAGTTCCTCCTCTGCGGATTTGCTTGGCCCGGCGCTCGCCGCGATGCGTCCCCGTGAGCGGCAACTGCTTTGGCTCGCCCATGCCGAAGGCTATACCCACCGCGAGATCGCCCAGATTACCGGCCTGGCCGCGGCCAGCATTCGTATCCTGCTCTTTCGTGCGCGGCGCAGAATCGCCAGCCTGCTTCACGAGCAGAGTTTAACCTCCCGGAGACAGCCATGATGCTGAATTCTTGTTCCCGTGAAAAAGAAGTTGCTGACCTGCTCCGCCGTGGCCAGTGGCCTGTTGCCTGTGCGCCCGAACTGCGCACCCATGTCAGCGCCTGCCGATCCTGCGGCGACCTGGTATTGGTGACCGAATCCTTCCTGCGCGCGCGATCCGCGTCAGCCGGCACCGCCCGCATCGGCTCGTCCGGCGCGCTGTGGTGGCGAGCTCAACTCCGCCGCCGCAATGCAGCCGTCGAGCGCATCGGCAGGCCTATCCTCGGCGCGCAGATCTTTGCTCTGGCTGTCAATCTCTTCATCGTGGTGGCTTTCCTGTCGTACCAGGCGCGCAATGGCCTTGCGTGGCTTTCCTGGCTCGAACAACTCCCGCAGGCGTACAGCCTTCATCTCGAGAATCTTAGCCAGTCTTCGCTTCTCAATCCCGGCTGGAATCTCATGGTGCTGATTTCCGCCGCGGCCTCCCTGGCGCTGCTTGGCGGCGTGGCAATCTACCTGGCTTCGGAAAAACAATAATCCCACGCGGCGTGCCCAGTCTCACCGGTAAACTCACGTTCCGGCGCTTCACGCGCTCAGGTAACGTGTTTGTTTGGCCTATGTTGTAACTTCTGCTTGTATAACCTGCACACTTCGACTAACGTGGTATGCATCTCTTCCAGGCAGGTGATTTCCGTGACTTCTTGCTCGTTTCTTTCCCGTCGTGCGTTGTTGTGTTGCGCCGTACTCGCAGGGCTCTCCGCTCCGGTTTGCATTGCTCAGCAGACCGTTGAACCGTGGAAGTCACCTCACTTTTCCGTCGATCCCAAGGCCTTGTATGAAGCTGCATCGGCGGTGGCCGCGCCCGATGGCGCGTATGTGACCATACTCACTGACGAGGACAGCTATACCTTCGATGACGCAGGGCGCGTCGCGCATAACGTGCATGTTATTTATAAGGTCATCACTCAAAAAGGGGCCGAGGGATGGGACGCTATCTCGGTGGGCTGGGAGCCATGGCACGAGGCCCGGCCTACATTTCGTGTCCGCGTCATCGCGCCGGACTTCTCCGTCCATGAACTCGATCCCAAGACCATTACCGAGGTGCCTGCCCGCGGTGGCGACTACAAGATGTACAGCGACGGCAAGCGCGTCCACGCGCCCTTTCCGGCGATTGCTCCGGGGGTGGTGGTCGAGGAAGAGTACAACATGGTTGAGACCGAGCCCTTCTTCGCAGCGGGACGGACTGGCTGGAGCTGGTTTGGCCACGATCGAATTCCATCGGCGCATAACGTCGTTATCCTTGATGCGCCGGCCTCCCTCCCGCTGCGCTATGGCTCTCTGCTGCTGCCTGATCTGAAGCCGGTGCGAACCGAAGCCAACGGGCGGGTTACGCTCACCTTCGACCTGGGGCCCCAGGAAGCGGCTGAGCCGCGCGATCCATATCTTCCCCCGGATATAGCACACTATCCGGAGGTCAGGTTTTCCACCGGCGCATCGTGGCAGGCAATTGCCACCGACTATGGAAAGACTGTAGACGCCCGCGTCAACCTGGCGGCCGTGCAGTCGATTGTCGACAATCTGATCGCCGGCAAGAAGGCTGTGGCGGAGAAGGAAGCCGCGATCGTCGATTATCTCGACCGGGAGGTTCGCTATACGGGCATCGAGTTTGGCGAGGCGGCCATCGTTCCCCATGACCCGGCAGAAACCCTCAGCCGCAAGTATGGCGACTGCAAGGACAAGGCAACCTTGCTGGTGACCATGCTGCGCGCCGCCAAAATTCCTGCCTACGTGGCGCTGCTCAACGCCGGCTCGCGAATGGATATCCCCGCCGATCTCCCGGGAATGGGACTCTTTGACCACGCAATTGTCTACGTCCCAGGCAATCCCCGGCGAGGGGAGCCAGCGCTGTGGATCGATGCCACCGACCGCTATGCGCGGCTGGGACAGTTGCCGATTAACGATCAGGGCCGCTGGTCGCTGATTGCGCGTGCTGAAACTACCGAGCTGGTGAAGACGCCGGAATCCACCTCAAGAGACAATGTTCTGCTCGAGCACCGCGAAATCGCCCTCAGCGAGAACGGTCCGGCGAACGTGACGGAGAAAAGCAAGCCCCAGGGAATCTTTGAATCGAACTACCGCGGCACATTTGCAGACAAGCCCGACAAGGAGATGCGGGACAACCTCACAAACTATGTGAAAGGGCAATATATTGCCGAAAAGCTGGCTAGCGTCGATCGCACTGATCCAACCGACCTGTCGCGGCAGTTTGAGCTTACGCTCACCTGTGAGAAGGCCAAGCGCGGCTATACCGGGTTGGACGGCGCGCAAGCGGCCATTCGTCTCGACGCGCTCTTTCAGCGACTGCCAGACGAGCTGAGGCACAGGGAAGACACCGATCAAAAGAAGAAACAGGACGACAAGGAAAAGCCTAAAAAGCCGCGCACTGCCGACTGGTGGATGAACGAGCCGTCCAGCGTCGAATGGTTTTACAGGATTGAGCCGCCGGCTGGTTTTGTGCCCAAGGAACTTCCCCAGGACGCGACGATTCAGGTAGGTCCGGCTCTGCTGACTGAAAAGTTTTCCACCGAGAAGGACAACGTGGTTGCGGCTCACCTTATCTTCGATATGGTCAAGCGCCGCTACACCGTCGCCGAGGCAACCGAGTTGCGCAACAAAGTGGCTGAGCTCGTCGCCGGTCCGGCAATTCTGGTTAACTTCGAATCGCAGGGCGCCGCGCTTCTGCATCAAGGCAAGGTGGGTGAAGCGCTGGCCAGCTATCGCAGTCTGATTGCGCTGCACCCCAATGCCGCGGTCCATCACCTGCAACTCGCCAACGCGCTTCTGGAGGCCGGTATGGGAGAGGCGGCGCGCGCTGAAGCACGCCAGGCCGTCAAGCTCGATCCCACATCCGCGCTGGCCGAGCGTGTGTTGGCCTACATTCTGAAATTCGACCTGGTGGGCCGCAATCTGCGCGCCGGCAGCGATCTGCATGGCGCCGCCGAGGCCTTTCGAGCGGCCATCAAGCTGGACCCCGATGACCACGAATCACAAGCCAATCTGGCCATTTTGCTGGAGTATGACCCGGTAGGCCGGCGTTACGGCAGCCAATCGAAGATGAAGGATGCCGTCGCCGAGTACCGCAAGCTGGGGCAGGATCAGTTGACCGAACTGGGCCTTGCCAACAACCTTGCCTTTGCTCTCTTTTACAGCGGCGATCCGGACGGTGCGATCAAGCTCGCACAGACATTGAATCCGCAGCCCACCGCCCTGATCGCGGCCAGCGAGGCTGTCTTGCACGGCAGTAAAGTCGGCCTGGCGGAGGCCAACAAGCGCTCCAGCGACGATGCGTCCTACAAGGAAACTGCGCGCACCGCCGGCAGTATGCTGATGCGGATTCGCCAATACCCGTTGGCCGCTGATTTTCTGGAGGCTGGCGCCGGCGGCGACAATGCTGCTTGGGCCATGGGGATGGCCCGCACATTGCGCAACGCCCAGCGCCATGAGGATATCCGCTTTGCCAACACACCCACTGATCTGGCCAAGCACTATTTTCTGCTCACGCGTGATCCCGAACTGACCAAGGCCAAATTGTCCGCGATACTCAGCCGGAACGCTCGGGAAGTAATCGAAAACGAAGATCCGGAAAACCTGAAATCGATGTTGGAAGTCGGCAAACGATGGAACGAATGGTTGGCTCGCGATGATAGTTCATACGATAACGAAATCGATATCGACATGCAGCAAGCCGACCCCAAAGGCGAGGGTAATGATGCCGTCGGATACTGGGAGAAGCTCGGGATTCCGCAAGTTTCAAATACCAAGAAATTTATAGTCAAAGAGGACGGAACCTACAAGCTACTGGATACCGACGATTCCCCGAATTCGATAGCTTTGGAGATGCTGGACCGCATCAAGGCCGGGGATCTGAGCGGAGCCAAGACGCTGCTCGACTGGCTCCGTGAGGACATACACATCGAGGGTGGCGATGATCCACTCGGCGGGCCGGTCTTTCCCCGCTTCTGGATTAAAGGACAAGCCGCCGACGCGCGCAAGATGAAGCTGGCTGCCGCGGCGATTATGGTCGGCACCAAGCCAACCGCGGCTCAGGGAATCGCACTCCTTGAAGAGGCCCTGAAGGACGCCTCGACCGACCGCGAAAGAACCAACATTCAACTGGCCTTGGCTGCCGGATATTCACAACTGGATAACTTTGCCAAGCTGCTGGAAGTCTCCTCGGTACTGCATAAGCAGGTTCCGGAATCCTTGCGGGCCTTTTGGTGGAATTCTTGGGCTCTGACGGGGCTGGGCCGCTACGACGAGGCGATGGCTCTCTCCGATGAAAGGCTGAAGTTGCTGGACGGTGACGAGGATGCTCTGCGCAGGAAAATGTATATCGAAACTGATCGCGGCAACTTCGCCGCCGCCCGCGCCTGGGCGCAAAAGCTGATCGACCAGGGCAAGGAGAATGCCGGGCTATTGAACAACATCGCCTGGTATGCGCTGTTTTCCGGAAAGGTGGAGGATGCCGACATCGCCACGGCCATCAAGTCTACGCAGATGGCCAAGGACAATCCGTCAATCCTGCACACCCTGGCCTGCCTCTATGCCGAAGTCTGCAGGACCAAGGAAGCTCACGATCTGCTGTTGCGCGGCATGGACGACAT
>Ga0187877_1004357_pt1 | contig 10921 bp, 10 predicted proteins | sample June2016WEW_17_1_3_FD_132430 | JGI IMG/M metagenome (GOLD analysis project Ga0187877, IMG submission 132430) | Peatland microbial communities from SPRUCE experiment site at the Marcell Experimental Forest, Minnesota, USA - June2016WEW_17_100 | ecosystem: Environmental > Terrestrial > Soil >... | reverse complement strand
ACTTGCTCGAGTACGGCCCTAAGACTCCGTCCCCGCTCGCCAAATCGCTGCACACCTATCGGGAAGACATACACCGCACCCTCACGAGCCTCATCGACAAGGGCATGGTGCGTCCGTCGCTCGGCTCCCCCACCGTCTACACAGCCGTCGACCTTGACACCGCCCTCGGGTCCGCGCTGCAAAAGCAGCAGAGCGAACTGCGTGAGATGGGAGAGAGGAAGCGCGAGCTTCAGGAGCTTTCGCAACAACAACGATTCCGGCCCTCCGATGAAGTGAGCACGTTCAAGATCATCAAGAGCATTAAGGAACTCATCGCCGTCGCTATGCCTTTAATTGACTCGATGCAGGAAGAATGGCTGATTGCCGCTCCTGCTTACCTGACTATTGTCGCCTCCCTCTTTGGAGTCAACGAAGCGCGTATGAATTTATCAAGCGCGGGGGGAAGGTGCGGGCCATCATCGACATTTCGTACCAAGTTATTGAGCCGGTGCGAGAAATGATCGCCATCGGTGAAGAAGTGCGCCACATTGATCAGCACGGGATCACGTTCGTCGTATTTGACAGAAAAATCTCCATAAGCGCGATTAACGCGGAAGTCAAGCGTATATCCCTCAACGAACCCGTCTCCGGACTCTGGACCGATGACCCCGCATATGCTCAGTACCTCGCATCTACGTTTGAGATGGTGTGGCGACAGTCAGTCCCTGCAGAGCAGCGCATACAAGAACTACTAGAACGTGGCCCTCCGCAAGCATAAAAGGAGAACGCGAGCAAGAGCGGCGATGAAAATGTTCTGTGTTGTCTACTGTTAACGGGCTTTTCTCAAACGCTTGCGAGCAGCTGACGCAAAATCTGTCGCGAAGCTTCATAAATCCGGCCCTACTTTGAGCAAAGCGAAAGGGACAATTTCGCAACGTTAAGGACGCTGTAGCCCAGTTTCTAATATATAATCGAAGCTGCAATGAATGAAATCGTCTGGTTTATCTCACCTGAGATGGTGGTCTTCTCCCCGCATGCGGTTTACCAGAGAAATCTAAAATGCCACCGCAGCTGCTCCATTTTTTAAAAAAGAAACGGAGCTCGCCTTGGCGTTTTCGAGCAGTCTAGTTTAAATAACCCTTTTTGGTGAATGCATGACTAGAGTAAACATGCCATAAGATCGGAAGATGAAGGTTTACTGTCGACGAACTCTTTGCTCCTCCGCGCTGGCCCACGGAGATCCAAGGAATGAGTCTCGACAGAATACGTTGCGAAAGGGTACAAGTAGACAGAATAGGGGGAGACAGTCAGTAGTTGCCTTGCAACGACCCCGCGAGACGCGGTCAATACGATGATGCATAAAAGTGGAGAAAAAGGCTCGGGATTGACAAAAAAAGGATAGACATACGTCTAACCGCTCTTGAAACGGAACTGTCGAAGACCTGCGTGGCTTGTTTAATCAGGTTGTGGCAAAGGTACGACGCCGACAGGTCTTCGCTTGAGCTTGCGGCTAATTGAGAATCAAACTACGAGCCGTGGAGATAGGCCTGCGGGCCATTGAGGTCACGAACCACGAGCAATGAATAGCTGCGTTCGAGGAGCAATCGCGTGAGTCGGCACGAATCGAAAATTCGAAGGTCGGTATGCAAGGCTACTTCTGCACTATTGTTTCGATTCGCAGTGCTTACTGCTGTCTTGCGTTCCTGCATCGTTTTTCTTGCTTGTTTGCCCTATCCGAAATACGCGCCAGAGATAGCTCACGATAGCGGCGATCACGGCCACTGCGGCAACGGCTAGCGCTACCCTGATTCTTGGTCTCATTAGTTCGTTTCTCCGAATTTGAAATATCTGTGCCACTCCTTCAGCTGGCACGCGATCAGTATACGCACTCTCGTTACGTATCCGAGAGTTCAGCGCCAACGATGGTGTGGGTGGTCATAACGCCCCCCACATCGCGGATCACGTCTACCGTCTTGCTGAGGAGGGGCAGCCCATCGACTTCGATGATCACCAAAAAATCGTACTCTCCGAATACGTGATGCAGTTCTCTAATCCCAGGGATCCCGCCGAGTTTGTTAAAAACGCTTCGCTCTTGGCCAGGAACAACATTTACTAATGTGACTCCAACCACCATGAGTTTCCCTTGATTTAAGGATGGGGCGCGAGTATTTAGAGCTAATCGCAAAAAAAGTCGGGTTTAGGTCGAGTATTGCGACGGGGGAGTGCGTTGCATCCTCTGGCCTCAGAGCGGGAACTGCGCTTTGACTCGCGCCGGCTAAACTGATAACACTTTTTTTGCCGTACAATTTCCTGCGAGCCCGACTATGACTCGATCGAGGAGCCAGTGGCGTTTAAAGCAAGTTGCCCCTCACCTTATTGCGCCCGAGCGCGCTGACACGTGCAAGGCTGGCATCCTTTTGCTGCGTCACCTCTAGGTTCAAGTTAATCTTGACAGATTGTAAATCGTCGCGAGCTTCGGCAGGTCGTTTACCACATACACAAAAGCCATCCACGCCCACTTGCCCCAGCGGTCGTTCACCGCTTGCGTCACCCCGTTGATTTCCTGTCTGGGACGTTTCGGCTCGCGCCCGAGCAAAAGCTCACTCATGATGACCACGCTCCACACGTCTAGCGGGACGGAGCCCTGACCAATGATCAGGCCGGCCGAGTACGTGCCAATGCCTGGGATTTCCAGCACTTTTTTTACAGCCTCTGTCTCAGGCTGACGGTGTAGCTCTTTTAGAGACATCGGATGTTCAATTAGATAGCGCGCCGCCTTGACGAGCCGCTCTGCTCGGTAGCCAAGCTTCGCTTCTCGTCTCAGCTCGATGGGGTCCCGCTTAGCGATATCGGAAAGTTTTGGCCACAGAATGACCTCGTGACCATCGAAGGCAATCCTGGTACCGTATCGCTCGAGTAGTCTTGCCATCATGTCTTGGCTTCGTTTGAGCGGTGCCATCTGGAGGGTTGTAGCAAGAATCACCCGACCGAACAAGTCATCCAGCCGCCCAATGCGCATTCCGTAGAGGTCTTGCACTGCGATTGAGAGCACCTTGTCGTTGCGGGCGAATCCATAAAAAGCGTTAAGGTCTTCGTCCTCTCCCAGCCCGAGTTTGATGGCCGTCTGTAGCGTAGCTTCTTCATTGTTTGTCAGTTGCGATTCGACGTAAACGCTCACGGTTACATTCTCATTGACTGCGGACAATTTCAATCCGACCGGCTTGCTATTTAGATAGGTACCGCTCCACAGCGTCTCGTTTCTAAAAACTTCTCTCGGAGTTGACCAATGCCAGCCAGCCGGTTTGGCGACGGTGAGCGAGAGATCAAATGGCTCAGGCATGATGATTTCAAACTGGTCGGACGCGTGGTAACTACGGGGCTTGTTCATGGTCCTTACTAGGCAGTTTATTACAGGCCTGCTAATTAAACATAATATGTTTTTCTTGCTTCGGTGAGCTCCTTACTTAGATGCGTCCAAGACAGCGTGCGACTCGTCGCCATACGGCACGCACTTAACCCATAACACGGACGAGTTGTTATCGCATTTACCAGACACACAAATTGTCCAGTTGTCGCGACGCAGCAGTCGAACCAAGCATCGCGCTACTGTTTCCGAAGCTGAGCGCCATCTTTGAGCTAAAAGCGGGCAAATTGGACCAACGTGTACTTGCAAGTGCGGCAATCCATACTGCTTTGCTACAGTCAGCGCTGCGACTCCGCGAGCACTTCCGCGTTCTGCTTTTCGTGCGCAGTTCGTAGCTGATGCCGCGGCTGGGTCGGCAAAAACTGATATTTGAGCTGTCTCTCGAATTATTGTACGGTGATGGTTCCTGTCATATAGGGGTGGATCCCGCAGTGATACGGGTACGTTCCAGGTTGACTGAATAGGTGCGTGTAGCTGTCGCCCGGATTCAGAACCGATGAACTAAACGCACTCGAGTTCGAGACTATTTGATGCGCTACACTGGCGTCGTTTCGCCAAGTAACGCTCGTCCCACTTTGGATTGTCAATGTCGATGGCTGGAAAGAAAAGCCGGGAATGATGATTGTCTGGGCGCCAGGGCTCGCGCTGGGGCTCGCAGTCGAGGTTCTAGCGGTCGCACTCGCGCTCGATGTAGCCGAGGTCGTGCTTACGTTCGTGGTTGCCGGACTCGGGCTTGGATTCGAAGTTGAAGTACACCCAGCAACCAGCAACGGTGCAACCACACACACGACTGTCATTAAAAGCAAGTATCTTTTCACGTTTGATCCCGTCCCACTCATTGGAAGTCAAGAAGCTAAAGAGTTGCCTTAAAATAACCTTTTGCCACTCTTTGCGTGAAATGCAGCAGTCGCTGAGCTGAACGAACGATAATACTGCAAGTGGGCCTGATCGCTTATAAGGATGCGAGGGCGGCCAGGGTTTCCCACCACGCTTTCCGAGAGATCGGGCTGCACGCCTGAATTCGTAGCCATTCGATCAAAACTCGCCGCTTAAAGGGCGGAGCATGAGAAGAGTGTGGTATGCGGGCATCGGACGCGGCAGCTTTCGCGCTGCCCTTGTGGCAACCCTCGTTCAAAGTTTGTCACCCTCTAAACTGGAATTAGCACGGACGTATTGATGAGCGACGATTCAGCGGGTAAACTTCATTAAACGAACAATGCATAACGAAGCAGTTCAAACCGGCACACAGACTGTCTGTGGGAGAAAGAGAAAATGAAAAAACGCCTCATTTTAGCGCTCGTTGCTCTGGCGGGTGTAACGGTCATGGTTGCGGGATGCACATCATCTTCAAATCCCAGTCCTGGCCCGGTTACCAGCACCGCAAGTCAAAATAGCGTTTCGATTCAGAACTACGCCTTTAGTCCATCGACGCTTACGATTCAAAAAGGGGCGAATGTGACGTGGAAAAATGATGATTCGGTCCAACATACGGTTGTTTCGGATTCGTCGGCGTTTTCATCGCCACTCCTCAGTACAGGCGACACTTACACGTATCAGTTTAACAACTCAGGCTCGTTTTCATACCACTGTAGCATTCACCCATATATGAAAGGAACAATCGTAATTGCATGATGGGCCGCAAGATCGATGATGACGCGCGAGACATCACTGTCTTCGAACGAAAAGCGATCGACAGACCGAGTCGATGAGTTCACAAAGAGAGTGGCTGACGCAGGAGGATATATTAGCATAGCTGAGTCAGTCATCCCTGAGCTAGATACCACGCCTTTTTACAGACACGGAAAGAAACCCCTTTGCGATGATGCGGCAAGCTCTTTCGACGCTTTAGCGAGAGGACGCATCGGCTGACCGAGACGAGCTGCTCGGACGTCTTGCGTGCAGTGCGTGGGGGCCATGTAACGAAGAAGGCGACAGGGCCGAGGCCCTTCGCATAGATCGGGCCGCTTGATTCGATAGTTGAACTATCATCGGTTGGACGGCCAGGCACGACTTATGTTTCGGGCGGCTACGCGATTTAGCGGAATAGACATAAATCAGAATAGCGGCAATGAGGGTTTTGCATGAAGGCAAGAGATGCCGCACTTATCATCGCCGCTATTTCGGCAATTGCCTTAATCATCGGGGTTTCCGCCTTGCAAAGCGCTTTGAACGCGCCGAATGAGCAGATACAGCGCCCGTATGGGGTTGAAGCTGCCTTTCCTTATCTCCATTTCAGTAACCCGGTAGGCATCTACAGTGCGGGAGACGGCAGCAATAGGCTTTTCGTGGTCGAACAGGGCGGTGTGATCAAGGTTTTTGATAATAGTCCGAACGCAACAACGGCCAGCGTATTTTTGAACCTTAGTGATAAAGTGCTTTCAGGCGGCGAGCTAGGGTTATTGGGCTTGGCGTTTGACCCGCATTTTAGCGAGAACGGTTATTTTTACGTATATTACACGGCTGACAACCCACTGCGCTCCGTCATCTCGCGCTTTTCCGTTTCGCCATTTAACGGAAGCCGTGCGGAAGCAAACAGCGAAAAAATCGTCCTGCAGGTTCCGCAGCCCTACCCGAACCACAAGGGTGGACAGATAGCCTTCGGGCGGGACGGCTACCTATATATCGGGCTCGGCGATGGGGGCGGAGAGGGCGATCCTCTGGGCAACGGGCAAAACCTCTCGACATTGCTCGGCAAGATCTTGCGCATCGATGTTAATTCTGGATCGCCGGGCTTAAACTACAGCATTCCCCGTGACAATCCCTTTGTTGGCAACACGAAAGGGTACCGCGCCGAGATTTACGCGTACGGCTTGCGCAATCCGTGGAGGTTCAGTTTCGACCCTGTAACTGGTCGCCTGTGGGCTGGAGATGTGGGTCAAGACAGGATAGAAGAGATCGACGTCATTCAGAACGGAAGAAACTATGGCTGGAACATTATGGAAGGGAGCCTCTGTTATTCTCCTCAGTCAGGGTGCAATCAGACTGGCCTCGAACTGCCAATCTGGGAGTACAACCATAGCGTGGGAAATGCTGTTATCGGAGGTTTCGTGTACAGAGGAGCAGCGTACCCCGATCTCGAGGGCGCCTACATCTACGGAGATTATGGGTCAGGTCGGATCTGGGCTCTGTGGTACAACGGCACTAGCGCCCCTGCAAACACTGAGCTCGCATTCACCGGTCTTAACATTTCTTCCTTTGGCATAGATTCGCACAACGCACTCTTCATCTGTGCTCTTGACGGCAACATCTACAAGCTGCGCGCATCCGACGCGTGACGAGTTCGCGTAAAGAACCTGTGCTGTTTTCGAGGTAAGTCAAAGCGACATCATAAGTAGTAGAGCGCTATATGTGACGGGAAAAGCGCACGAATAGAGGGGGAAAAAGCCGATATGACACGGGATGTAATAACAGCTAATTGGAGCGATAATTGCGCCCGTTCAGTGACCTATGGAGTTATTGGCAGGTGACATCCCACTTCTTAACAACATCCCGCTGAGCGCCTGAGCGCTACAGCGCTGATCGAGGCAAGGGGCTGGTCGTAATTTATGGATTCTTCTGATCAGGAAAAAAAGGGAAATGAAACTGCTAAGAGAAGGTGAAACGATGCGCTGAGTACCTCCGAAGCTAATCTAAATTCACAGTGATCGCCTAGAAATCGTCTGACGACATGTGAGCACTTAGAAAAAGCTTTGTGAGTTCACAGCAATTATTGTTGTACGTCAAAAAAGTGGTACATCGTGTCAAAAAGGCGAAATTCCCTGTCGAATGACCAAGCTTCAGATTCGTTGCTAAGCAGTTTTATCCACGGACTGCACGACTACTTCAATCCGCTCCTTCACGTGATCGAAGAACTTCAGAGCGACGCAAAGAAGAACCGCAAAAAGTGAGCTGTGTCAGCGGAGTTCCACGAATGCTACACGTCTTCCACGCGATCGAGCCATTCGTTGACTAAGCAGTTAAACACGGTCTCTTGCTCGACTTCCAAGCCGTGCCCTGCCCTATCCAATATTGCAACAGTTCCGCGGGAGTAATTCGTAGCTATTTTTAGTGAGTCATGATACCCCACCGACGCGTCTTGGCGGCCCACTAGGATGAGCGCAGGCCGGTCGAAGGGATGCAGAAGCAGGTCTACCTCATAGGAGAAGCTGTACCCACGGTTTTCAAATCGCTTGAGAAACGACTCATCTTTAGCATTCATCCCTGGAACAATATCCTGCGTGAAGCGATCCCATCGCGATTGGTCCTGCACCACAAGCACGCGCTCAAACAATTGCTTCTGAGCGCTGGGTGCGATGCTCGCTAAGAACGATTTATCCTTGACGAATACCCGTCGGGGGGGTAAGTCGCGCCGGTTTCGATCAGCGATGACCACAGGACAGATGAGAAGGACTCCTTTGAGGCGTTCAGGTATGGAACGAACCAGGCCGCGGGCCAGGTATCCTCCGTACGATTCGCCAGCCACCAGGAACTGATCGTCGGGAATAACGTTTTCACAAAACTCAATGATAACGTCCAGCATCTGATCTGCATCGTTTAACCAGCGGGGAGCGCGCGTGCGACCCATGCCCGGCAGGTCGAAATAGGTACGTTTCCATCCCGCGCGATTTGTGAAGATCGGTTCCATGCAGCCGGTCATCACGTGGTGATCGATGCCAAACCCGTGGATCGCTAGCACGGGGTTGCCCTCGCCGTACGTCTCGTAATAAATGTGCAGATCGCCTATGTCGCATATCATGGATAGTGAGATGAGGGGCTCGAGGTAAAAAAGATGGTGCCGTTTTGTAAACAATTGGCCAGGGTTTGGGAAACTTCCAACGTTCGGCACAATCAGGCATCATCGAGTAAATGCCAGCGGTAGCTCTTTGGAACAGATGCTCTCGCGCCACGCCATTCTGCTAGGGTTTTGCTGCATGAAGTGGTGCCCCCCCAGAAACGTCCACGGGGGGAAGCTAGGATGGGTCTCTCTAAATAGGATGAGGAACATATAAGTTATTAGAGACCATAACGGCCTCCCAGCGTTAGCATTTCCACTTGCTGTAGTGAATTGCCGTTGGGGGGCGACGCCGCATGTCTCCAAAAATGAGGTAGTCACGCTCTGTGCGAGACACGCGGCTTTCGGTGCCTTTTCCCAACTGCTTTTCCCCAAGAACGACGTACTATTTTAACTTGTTGGATTATGAGCAGTAGTTCTAGTGCATCTCACTGCTTGCCCCGTTTCAAAACGCTTAGCCAAAATACGCCGCCAGGTTGTCCCAATACCATTCGACCCACCCAGTTTTGAGATCTGCATAAAGATCTTCAGGGATATCGGCCTGTAAAATCTAATCTTGTTTCCTGATCTTGCCCCTGCAACTCGAACGTCACCGTAGAATAATGACCTTGGGGGCAATCGGCCCCTCGTCATTTTTGCACGATTTTCTTGTCTGGGATCAGTTCGACGGTCGTTCCGGAGGCCAGCCATCGAAGGCACTAAGCTCTCCTCCGACTTCCCTACGTGTGACCGCCGGTGAATGCGTAAACTCTGCGTGTTGATTGGAATCCATGCCTCATAGACGTGGTGAGGAGTTGCCTAAGCAACACCGATTGATGGAGGGTTCTGGTTTTCATTTGCATCATCATTTCATGAGGCCATGCTTATCTGGCTGCTCAGCACGCCAAGGTTTTCGGTTCGAGCGTATTGCCGTGACTCTGGTGTTGGCACGTGGCGTTCAAGAGATGAAAGGTTAGCGCACGGAACGAACCACAAATCGATGCTGTCGCGGAGAGAGCCCCGTTTGGTCTTAGCGGGCGCTTGTTCTCTCCAATGCGCGAAGCTATATATGACATAGGCATACAGATACGTGTTCAACCAAAAAGGAGGTGACGGCGTGTATAGAGCAAACACAAGAAACAATTTCGGCGGCGGCTACAAGAGCTACGATAGTAAACCGAAGAGCGCCCCCGTAGATGTCGGAAAGCAATACGACGTGAAAATCGAAGATATTGCAAAACAGGGCGACGGGATAGCTCGCATTAGCGGTTTCGTGATTTTCGTTCCACACACCAAGATCGGTGACGAAGTTAAGATTGAAATCAAGGCTGTGAAGCGCAACTTCGCTTTTGCTGAAGTAGTCGAAGAGTAACCAAGCTAGTTTGAGTTACGGATTGAACTGAATTGATGGATTAACTGCATTATTGTTGGAAGTTGCGCTGCGCACCTTGACTAATATGTTGTTCTTCCATCTACCTTTTTGATTAACTGGTGAATTTGACGCACGTTTGCGCCCAATGCGTTGCACACTTTTTCGAAAAGCGCACGCTTTCTTTCTGTGAAGCAATTTTGTGACGTTCACAGGACAAGGTGGGCTCCGCACTTGTATATTGCCGTTTTGCGGACGGTCCCGAATTCACTGAGCGCATCAGACGGATCTGTGCCGTAAACCGCGTCTCCAAGCATCGCCATCGAAACGCATCCCCCGGCAGCCTCTACGGCCTCGACCGCGTCTCGCGCTTTCTGACTCAACATTTCGGTGTCGTACGCAAATTGCCGAGACAGACGCATGAATTCGTCAAACGTGGGCTTTCGGATTAGCTTCTTGAGCGCGGCCGATCCAAAGGTCTCTATTGCAGCGAGCGCGCCTCGATCTGCCAAGATTTCAGGCGTCGAAAGTGGCCCGAACACAAGATAAGAGATCTCAAGCGGTGGGGTGGGAATTCGATCGACCGAATCTTGTCGCCTAATGACGACACCTCCAACAGCCTGCGCGATGACGTCGCCGACTCCGGTTTTGTTGATAATTTCTGCGCGCTGTGCCGTCTCGCAAAGCGCGTTGAAACTGAAATTGAGCTTCCATAGCTGGTTGAGGGAAAGAGCGGTGCTTAAAGCGCCTGCACCACTCGTGCCCAGGCCGCAGCTAATCGGCCCGGCGAGTTCCGTCCTTACGTCGGCTTGCTGCTCGGATAGAGCAGCGAGGACCGTCCTTGTGGTAGGCGCGGGAGAGGGCTCTCTGTTAATATACACGTTACCTTCGCCTACCACGGCTTCAGTCGTTGCGCCATCGGCGATAACAATGCCGCACCCGACTGAGGACATCCCTGCCCGGTCGGGCTTCAGCGCGAAAAACCCTGTTATGTGAAACGGGCAAAACGCTTTCATGTGCCGTTCATTCGACGAACGATAGCGTCCATGATCTTCTCGGCGAGGAATGCCTTGTCGCCCCGGTGCCGTTCGACCTGTGAGTTGACGATGTATATTTCGTTTTCTTCCGTGCCCATTCCTTGGAACGTTACATCGTTCGCGACTACCAGATCAACGGGGATAGATCTGGCGCATTCAATAAGAGCGTCCGGAGTCGTGTGTGTTTCCGCTTTGAAACAAACGATAAAGAGGTTTGGGTACTTCGCTCTGACGATGTCGGTGAGTTTCGGCACATTTTTCAGCGCGAGATGTAGCTCCTGACCCGATCGTATCTTCCCACTGTGTTTATCTACCGTGTAATCTGAGATGGCCGCCGCGTTGATGAAAATGTCGCACCCTTT
>Ga0187877_1004356_pt1 | contig 10923 bp, 13 predicted proteins | sample June2016WEW_17_1_3_FD_132430 | JGI IMG/M metagenome (GOLD analysis project Ga0187877, IMG submission 132430) | Peatland microbial communities from SPRUCE experiment site at the Marcell Experimental Forest, Minnesota, USA - June2016WEW_17_100 | ecosystem: Environmental > Terrestrial > Soil >... | reverse complement strand
GGCTATGCTATTGGAGCTTACTGCGAGAGGGTATTCTGACCAAAAGGCGGATGAGTGGTTTGCAATGGCTCATGAATGGATTGTAAAAGGATTTGCTGATTTAACTACTGATAGTGTTCAGAAAGCATTATGGCACCTGAAGCAATAGATAATACATGGTTACCGACAATTGAATCCGAATTACATACGGAAGATTCGGATGTAACAATCAGGGACTATCTTGAAATTCCCCAAAAAGATATACCGCAATACAAATACAGGTCAATATGGAATAGCAGAGAAAGATTTATGTGGAAACTCCCTATCATCAAGAGAGTTTCTTCTGTGGAAGAAAAGGTTGAATTAGAAGAAGAGTTCTTGGCGGCCCAAACATCTTACGTAAGTATATTTATCGGAAAAGAGACAGACTATCGTAGCTGGATTATTAATCCAACCGGAGTCATAAACGGATATATACCCGAGCCAAAGATAGATATTCTTGTTAGGGTTGCTCCCGATGTTATCAAAAAAAGCAAGGCAAATGGGTGGTGGGACGAATTGAACACAGCCATTGTGCTCGCAAAAACAACCTACACAACTCTAAAGAAAATCGAACTGCTTTTAGAAAAGGACCCTGAAATCCCGGGCAGAGAGACACTACGGTTTATTTTCACCGTTTCAGGAAACCCAGAGCAAATATTGGAAGAAGAAAGCAAGTTCAAGAAGCATATTAGAAGTAAAATAAGACAACACACTCGTGAGAACATTACTGTAACGTACTATTGGAAATAAAATCAGGATGGAACCCAAGGCATTTTTGGACTTGGCGGAAAATCTGAAGGATGGGAAAAACGAAGCATCATGGCGCACGTCTGTCAGCCGGAGCTATTATGCCTTGTTTAATTTGGCGGCACAGTTCGTAAAGCCTAATTTCCCCGATATTTTTGCTAAATCAAGATATGCTAAAGACCACGATACGATTTATAAATATTTGTACAATTGCGGCGTAGAGGATGTCGAGCTTCTCGCAGGTGATATGCATGACCTTCGCGACGAGCGAAACGCTGCCGATTACGATGTAGAATCGAATACATTCGGGAACAAACACGCTGATGCTATGTACAAAAAAGCAAGCCGCGCAATCCAGAAGCTTGAGCAAGCCACAGCAAGCGAAGAAGGAAAAAAGGCCATTATAAAAGGAATAGAGTCATACAAAAAACTAACGAATTCTTAACTCGCCACACAAAAGGCGGGTAAACTTCGGCGGATAAGTCTTATATTTGAGGTTTTGAAAATAAGGCGGTTTTGGGTAGAATTGGAAAATAAGAAAAAAACGGGGTGGGCCAAAGCCCACCCCATTAACTTATCGGCGATTTGAAGGGGGCGGCCAGCCCTGAACAACTCGCAGGATTATCAATAATCCTACGAACACAATTAATGATTTTAATTCATCCATATTTGCATCCTTGGAATGCGGCCTTTCAGCCTAAGAGATGTTCCCTAGATTGTTAAGGCGGGCAAAATAATACCATATATAGTGTAACGCCCGCAAAATCAGTATTGGCAGGTTAACCCGATTTCGAGAAGGTGTAAAGGGCAAACTAACGATTTTTCATCAATTTTTTACGCGATTTTCATATCTCTTTATTAATTCACAATCTATGGCGCGAAATAATTTTTAGGTTTTACCACAAATGCACATAGAAACATCAGATTTGAGATTGTCACGGCCCGCCTTCGGCGGGTAAACGACGCGATGACAATTCGCTTATGGCCCTCTGCCCTTATGAAGCAACCAGCCCAAAACGGCACCAAGGGTGACTTTGCAGAAATCGGCGGCGTAGTCTGATATTCTGTCGAGCAAATTGGGTTGGAAAATGGCCACCAATATGGCCACGGCAAGAAAAGTGACAAACGAACAGGATAGAATAACTAAAGCAATACGTGAGCACGTGTTCAATTCGCCAGATTTGTGTTTTTGGCATTCTACTTTTCGGTTCTTTAAGGACATATTATTTTTTCCTTGTTTTCTAATGGAAGTCCACTAGGAGAGGTCTTAAGGACATAGAACGGATTGAATACTGAAACGCTGGGCAAAAGCCGCCCAAAAAGCGGGAAATATTAAACATACAATAGGTTGTTAAGGCGGGCAGAAAATACCATTTGTAGTGTAACACCCGCAAAATCAGTATCTGCAGGTTAACGATATTATGAAAAGGTGTAAAGGATTACCGAGCTATTTTTTCGTCAATATTTTGCGGTATTTTCATATCTTATTGTTACTTAAGAAGTTATGACGCGAAAATATTTTAGATTTTACCACAAATTAACATAGAAACATCAGATTTGAGATTGTCGCGGTAGCGGAACGACATAAATGGCGGGTAAACTGTGCTACGGGCGGGCGGATGAGGAATCTGGATTCCCGGCAGAAAACCAATAACAACCCGGCAATCCCCCTTCGCTAAGAGCTACGGAGGACAGGTAAAGTAACCCCGGCATAAATACCGGGGCTAACCGAAATTGATGTACCCCGGTGAGATAGAAAAATCATCTCACGGGGTAACCCTGTGAGATAATAACAACAACGGCATCTCATGGGTTAAAGTTCAAACAAGCATATTCGCCAAAGTATTTCTTGGCGGCTTCATCATAAGTCATAGCGGCGTCGAGTTCGTCGGTGAATGAGCCGAGGAAGAGTCGTTTGCCGTTGACGGAGATTCGAGCCCGCCATTTGCCTGTGGGTTTGACGAAGTCAACGCCTTTGAAACGGGAGGTGGTTTTGCAGTTTCTTTTGCGGGCGTTCTGCTGGTTGGTGGAATCGGTGGCGAGGCGGAGATTGGAGCGGCGGTTGTCGAGGCCATTGTGGTTATGGTGGTCAACGAGAAGGTCGTCGGGCGGATTCATAAGGAAGCGGTGCATCCAGATTACGCGGGGCTTGAGGAGCGGGCCGCGAGAGACGGTGCGGAAGGCGTAGTATGTGCGATTGGAGCGGTTCAGCCGCCATTTATGTTTGCGAAGGAGGTCGTAATCGGCGGGGTCAACGATGGCGAAGCGGAATTTCTGGATGTGGATAAAACGGGCGGAATAGCCATAACGAAGACGGTAATAAATAAGAACGAACCAGAGGGGCAGACGAGAGAAGCAATTTGGAACGTTGATTTGAATGGTTGACATTTTATCTCCTCCTTTTCTTTAGCCACAGATTACACGGATTAACACGGATTTTTTAGCCACAGAGGACAGTCAGCTTTGTGTTCTTGGCGGAGGCAATGCTCCAAACCTTGTTTGTGTGCTTGCCACCCGCCTTCATCCACAAGGGCCTGTTGCCCTTTTATAAAGCTGACTGTTTTTCCTTCATCTTTCATTATTTTTATGACCCGCAGGCGGGCCTGCGGGCTAACCGAGGAACACAGTTCCTCTATCCTATGGCGCGAACTTGCGCGCTTTTGACGAAAACTAAGGTATTTCCTGATGGGGTCAAAAACGATAAGTCCTTATGAAATAAGGAGTAAAAAAATTTTAAGATTTTTGAATCTAAGGGTTTTCGACCTGCGCGAAAATGGATAACAGTTGTATCATACAACTGTTTGATACAAGTGTTTTATAGGATAGTCCATATCCAGAATTTAAGACGTTATAAGAAAAGAGGTTACGGTAAAAATAGCCACGAAAAAAGGGTTGTTTTTAGGCCGCAAAAATGCACAAAAAACACACAAAAAACAGCCCTTACTTATGGGGACATAAATCCATAACTGCTTATATTTTAGGGCCTTACGGCGGTTTTTTGTGTACCCATCGCTGGTGTTTTTTTGTGTGGAAAATAAAACAAAAAGGACCCCCAGGCGGGCCTGGGGGCTAACCGATTGTAATAACGAACCCCGCAGATTGACAATTGTAGAGATGTCGTTTATAGTTGGTTTTCCGGTATTGAATAACGAGGCATTTGTTTTTGGAGATTAGGATGATGAGCAGCTTGAGTAAGGTTTTTGTGTGTATGCTTTTTTGCGCGTGTATATTACTTTGCGATGCGAGGGCGGAGGAGCTTTGCGGGGACATAAACGATGCCAATAAAACAATAATCGATGTGATGGGAGGCGAGTACCGAATTACCAATAACGTCTGGAGAGGGACATCAAGCCAGTGTTTGAGCGTGGTTCCGGATTCCACGTTTTTCAGCGTTATACGCACGACGCACGATTCAAACGTGGTGGTAGCATATCCATCCATTATTCGCGGGCGTCACTTCGGGGGCGAGAACACCAAAAACAGCGGGATGCCTATAAGGATAAGCGATATAGCGGCTGTCCCCGTTGACTGGAGCACGGACGTAAATCACGCAAAGGGTGTCTGGAACACCGCCTTCGAGGCGTGGTTCAGTCCAAAAGGAGGCACTATTCCTGAAGGCGGCGCGGAACTGATGGTCTGGCTTAATAAAAAGGGAAGCATAATAATGCCCGCGGGCGGCGAAAAGAAAGCGACGATAACTGTAGCCGGTACCCAGTGGAATGTCTATTTTGATTCCCAACAACGAGGATGGAGATATATCGCTTACGAAAGGGCAAAGCCGAGTGTTGTTCAAAGCTTTGACCTCAAGGATTTTATAAATGATGCGATATCGCGTGGCTATTTAGAAAGCTCGTGGTACTTAGACAGTATGGAAGCGGGGTTTGAGATAATACAGGACGGCAAAGGGCTGACGAACAGATCGTTTTCGGCCTCTGTTACCAGCCGCGATGCAAACCAGACGCCAGCGAAATAAACCGGCGCCGGCGATAGCAGGAAATTCTCGATGGCAGGCGGACGGATAAGGATGTGTTTATAGCTGTGTCCAGAGGCAGACGGTTCCGAGGAACTGCTGCTGGTGGAAGACGGGTTCGGAGACCACTATATAGCCGTTGCGAGACACGAATTTTGCTTTTGTAGGGGGCACCAGTTTGAACACCTTGTTCCTGACATCATCGCGATAGTAGGAGGAGAAGAGGTTGCCGTTGCAGTCGTAGATGCCGGCGAAGGCGATACAATTCTGGGTTCTTAGGGTATCGAGAACGGCGTTTGCGTCTTTGGCGTCCTCAAAGGTCAGTGCGCATTTGACGTTTGTGGAAATCAGCTTTGCCTGTGTGGAGGTGAAATACATAATGTTTTTTTTGCTGTCTTTGCGCTGCGAGTTGATAAATGACAGGGAAGTAAAGAGCAGGCCCATAGACATACCTGCCGCGAAGGCGATTATAATGAACTTTCTCCTGGAAATATCGGTCATATACTTCCTGTTCACCAGGCAATAATTTTGCTTTAAGTCCCGCTTCTCCGCTGGGAATTTCGGGTGTACCGCAATGGCACATTGCCATTTTCGGCGTTTTTGGGGTGCGACTTAACGATTCTTTACGTCCGAAAAAATGGTATGTTAACCAAATATGGGTTGGTTAACCGAAGTTAACTAAGAGAAGAAAGTTAACATTAGTTAACCAGACATGGTAGGATTAACAAGCATCGCAAACTTGACAAATCGTTTTTGTGGCAGGCAGTTGACTTTTCGGGGACAGGATTATGAAAAAGTGTCCGTTTTGCGCGGAAGAGATTCAGGATGAAGCAGTGAAGTGCAAGCACTGCGGCGAGTTCCTGATTGATGCGGAATTGAAGGGATCGAAAAAATACGGAGACACAAAGTGGTATCACAGGACGCCGGCGGTGATTATTTCGGTGCTGTGCATCGGGCCGTTTGCTTTGCCATTGATATGGTTCAACCCTAATTACAGCATGGTGAGTAAGGTGTTCTGGACGATTATCATTATCGTGTTTACGCTTGTGCTGTGCGTGGGGTCCGTCGGACTTTACGCGAATCTTTTGAAGCAGATTCAGCAGTCAGGACTGTAGGGATTTCGGATTGTAGATTGCAGATTTATTTGAAGAATGAAAATAAATTTAACAAGAATATTCAAATATTGTCCAGGATGCGGTGCAAAGGGGCCGAAGGCACATTCGAAGAACAAGCACATAACGTGCGGCAAATGCGGGTTTGAGTATTATCACAACGTGGCATCAGCGGCGGGGGCAATCATCGAGTACGGTTCAAAGGTGCTTGTGGCAATTCGTGCAAATGAGCCAAAGGCAGGGATGTTTGATTTTCCGGGCGGTTTTGCTGATTACGGCGAGCCGATTGAAGCAACGCTTGTAAGGGAGATTTGCGAAGAGCTGGGGATAAAAGTCAAAAACCCGCGATATCTTATATCCGCGCCGAATATTTACATATATAAAGGCGTAACTTATACGACCACGGATTTGTTTTTTACGTGCAGAATTGATAATCCGAAAAAGATAAAGCTAAACAAAAAGGAAATCGCCTGCATTGAATTTTTTGAGCCGGGGCAGATTTCTGTGAACAGGTTCGCATTCGACTCGGGCAAAACAGCAATCAGATATTACATAAAACAGCATCGCCAAACCCGCTAAGTCGCACAAAGTTTAACAATCCCGCCAAGTTATTTTTTCCTGACCGCTATTGTGTAGATTGGTCTGTTTTCCATGAGGTATTTGCGTTCGAAGTTTGAGCCGACCCATTCGCGGACTTGTCCGCCTTCCGTTTGGCGGATTTGAGCACCGGCGTTGGGTAGGAAATCAACCTGCTCAATAAAGTCGGCTTTGGAGGCAAACACCGATTTTATCTGCTCGAAATATTCCGCGAAGTCAGTGGCGACGCGAATAGCGCCGGCGGGTTTGAGGCATCGGATGAGATGGTCGGTGTTGGCGGAGTTGATGAAGCGCCTTTTGTTGTGGCGTTTTTTGGGCCAGGGGTCGGGGAAATAAACGTGGAAGCAATCGACGGAGGAATCGGGGACGCATTCGGCGATATAGGGGACGGCATCGGTGCGAATTATCCGGACGTTGGCCAGGTTCCACCGGCCAATCCGGTCAACGGCAAAGCGGTAAAATTTCCCTGCCCATTCAATCCCGATAAAATCGGCGTCGGGCTGAGATTTTGCCTGGTTTACCAAAAATGTCCCCCTGCCCGAGCCAATCTCGATATGGATGGAAGCGGAACGTCCGAAAATATCACTAAAATCAAGCTTGACGGGCGGATTGGGGTGCTCCAGGACGACTTGCGGATAGTTATTTAATTTTCTTGACATTTTGAAAACCAATCATTATAAGGCCGACTTTCGTAACATTTTGGGCAGTTGGCGGACTATTATAATAGACGGACGCGGTTTTGCCAAACTTTAGTGTCTGGCGGGGTTAAAAACGACGAAATAAGGGTTTAAAGTCGGCGTCGAAGGTAAACGATATTTAGGATGGCTGGGTTGTGAGAGAGGAAGAAATTTTTGGATAATTTTTTTTTGCAACACGGACGGCGTTGGGACGTATGGATTAATAAGGGCCAAAGGCGTAGGGATAAGCCGGATAGAAGCGACACAAAGGGGGTCGCGAAAATGATAAGGCAATTGATAAACACTCGTCGTAAGCAGGTCCTGATAGACATCAACACTCAGAAAGATTTTTTCCTCGATAATGGTATTGCAAGGGTGGGGAATCGCAGGAGGGTATTAAGCCACATCAGAAGAGTAATGGCGTACGCCCGCGCCAAGAAAATACCTGTAGTATCGATTTGCGAAGTTCATCCCGAAAACAACGGCGGATTCTGCGTGGACGGAACGGAAGGGATGCAGAAAATCAACTATACGCTTTTGAACAACAGGGCGAATTTCGCGGCGGACAATAATACGGATTTGCCGGTGGATTTGCTGCGGGAGTATCGACAGATTGTTCTTCACAAGCGGTGCTTAGACCCGTTTGATGAGCCAAGGATAGACCGGCTGCTGAGCGAAATCCGGGCAAATGAATTTGTGCTGATAGGCGCCTGTGCGGAAGGCGCGATTGAGGCGGCTGCGCTTGGGCTTTTGCAGAGAGGCAAACGAGTAACTGTTATTGTTGATGCGGTAGGGGCGCTGGACAAACAAAAAGCAAAACACGCGTTTCGCAAAATAGCGGCCAAAGGCGCCCGGCTTATCGAAACGCGGAAATTCGCGGGTATATCACATCTAAAAACAGTCGGCACTTACAGCGACGATATTATGCATGACAGCCAGGCCGGTATAGTTACTGCGGACCTGCTGGTCGAATAAGACACAGGACCAAAGACAACAGACGCCGGATTCAAGACATTTTTCGCAGACCCAAAAGGCAAGACCACTTCTTTTAAGCGGGCAATTATTACTTTGTGTTAATTGACATCAACCAGCCAGTTTTGCGCAAAGACCGCAAAATCAAGCTCATTGATGATGCCGTCAGCCGACGGGCTGATGTCGCAATTGGCGTTCCAGTTCGTCTGACCTGTGCTGCTCAGCCAGGCGTCGGCAAAAATGGCAAGGTCGTCATAGTCAACTTCGCAATCGAAATTAAAGTCGCCAATGGGCACATTTACAACGGGAGTTGCAATTATCTGGACATCATCAACACCCCAGTACCGGTCCCAGTTGGCGTTGTAATAATGCCAGCGAATCTGCACGCCGGCTGCTCCATCGGCTCCAAAACCAGACAGGACAAGCTCCACCAGCCCTTGGTAATCGGCCCCCTGGTATCTGGCCATATTTTGCCACGCGCCGCCGTTAACCCGGATATCGACGTCGCCAATCTCGGAGGCGTAATGCCTAAAGTAATGTTTGAACCTCAGTTTGACGCCGGTCAAATTTGTGCAATCGATACTTTGAGTTATCAACTGCTCATTCATATCGACCGGGCCGGCGTAGTCGCTGTCAACAATCATAAATGTGCCGGTCCAGTAAGGACTTGTTCGACCTGCCGGGTTATCCGACCGCCAGGTATCCATTGAGCTGCCTGAGCCGCCATGTACAATTGTCCAGCCGGCCGGCAACCCACTGTCGAAATATGTCTCGTAAGCAACTTCCTGCGGCGATTCAGCCGTTATAGTTACCGTCGCAACGTTAGAATCCCCGCCCGTAGGTGAGCTGCCGCCGTCATTTGCCTTGAAATGGAAATTGACGTCGCCCGTATAGCAGATACGCGAGGTATAATTAACATCCTTACCGTAATTGACCAGCGAATACGGCACAGTATTGATTTGGCCGGCGCAGGGGTCTGAGAGCATCCCGGATTTAGGCAACGAGGTTATTATATACGTCAGCTTCCCCGGCGGGTTAGGCAGGTTGTCGTCAGCGGCCTGAAGAGTAATAACCTGGCTTGTTCCTGCCGGGAGAGACACATTCGAATCCGTCGCTACCGGGGCGGCCTGAAGCTGAGTTCCATTAAAATCTATCCCCCAGCAGTTTCCGGATGTTGAATAACCATCTCGCGACCTGCCCGTAGAGGCCGGTTTGCTTGTGAAAGAATAGCCGGTTTTTGTGACGGATACCGTATAGCTTGAGTTTACCGGGATTTTGGCGATGGCATAAATACCGTTGCTGTTTGTAGCAGCCGAATACGTTCCGCCACCCGACTTGGTTGCGGTTACTGTCGCCCCGGCAATTAGCGACCCCGAACCCGTTGTAGTTACCCGCCCGCTTATAATCTCGCCTGAGCCGCTCATATAGATATTATATATTGTGCTATCCACAACGTTGAATGAATAAGGTGAGGAATCGATATTCGGTAAATTATACCATGCGTCGCTGGTCCCTGCCCATCCAAGATTCAGATGGTGATACAGCGTAGCGCTGGTGTACCCATACCCGTCGGCCACAACGGCGTGCCCGCCGCTTGGACCGGTTATGCCCAGTATTACCGGGTTACCCCAGTCAAGATTTGGATTAATCATAGCGCTTAACGCGGCGGTGCTGATGTTATTGTTGTTGTTATAGCCATATATCGAGTTGCTGTAGCCAAATGTATTTGTCATTGCCGCGTCAGCATCGTCCATATACGCCCCTGAGCCGTCTGATGCGTATTGCATATACACCGCTACGCCCGCGTCGTATGTCAGTGCGCCGATGGCCTGTCTTTGTGCCAGCGTCGTGCTGCAATCCGGAACAAGCGTCATATCCGTCCAGTCATAAGCGCCTCCCGAACCATTTCCGCCCCGCAAACACTTTGTTGTGGCGGTCCCATCAATATATACCGTAAAACATCCTGTCCCGACACCAGCCGTCGGGTATTGCCAAAACCGCATATACTGGGCCATCGCCGTGGCAACACAGCCGCAGGGATAGTTGCTTGTGTTGCCATCGCCATAAGGCGGGACGTAATAATTGTAGCAGGCGGTTGATGAGCAACTGGTCGTCTGGCTCCACTTGCTTTGCAAAAGTGGTGAAACCCTGACATCCGAGATGTTGCCAGAAGACATCGCCAGCACTGAGCAGGAATCCGCGGCGTTGAGCAGTTTTGACCATTTGTCGAAGGCCTTTTCGCCCGAATGCCTTATGTTCATCTCCTGCTGTGTAAAACTTTGGATGGCCTTGCCCGAACGCACCATTTTCTGTATGGCCCTTGCGGCATTGACTCTGCCCGGCAAATCCCTGCTTACAAGGGCGCCGAGGGGATTATCCGGAGAAGGGTCGAAACTGCCCACCTGGGCAAAACAAATGACCGGCTCAATCTCATCATCCGCCGGGACGATTACAAAGCCGTTGGGCCTAAGATAAATAACGTAGTAAATGGGCTGGCTGTTAGCATCCGTAAACGTTTCAACGCTTTCAATCTCCCCGCCTAATTGAGCGCCCATAGGTTTCGGATTTGCGGCCACCCAGGCCTGCGCCAATTTTTTGGCGTTCCCGGCGGTCATCGGGGCGGCCGAAGTTATGCCGGACCACCACAAAAGGGAAGATAACGACAGAGCCGCCAACAGGCGAAACACGCTCCGGCTATTCCAACAGGATTCTCCGATTACCCAGTGCATTACACCCGTCCCCGCGCCAATTGCCTTTTGCAGCGGTAAAAAAGCCGATTAGCGTATTATATGATAAAAGCTGCTGTTTGTAAACAACTTTATATCGG
>Ga0187877_1004353_pt1 | contig 10925 bp, 15 predicted proteins | sample June2016WEW_17_1_3_FD_132430 | JGI IMG/M metagenome (GOLD analysis project Ga0187877, IMG submission 132430) | Peatland microbial communities from SPRUCE experiment site at the Marcell Experimental Forest, Minnesota, USA - June2016WEW_17_100 | ecosystem: Environmental > Terrestrial > Soil >... | reverse complement strand
TCACCGTCGCCTACGCAGACGTGAGCGGCGCTTTGATCGTGGTTTCAGCAGACGATCCAGGCACGGCGTCAAGCCATTACGAGCAGCACAATCGCCGATATGCCATGGCAGTAGCGATCCCGGGAGATGAATTGGATCCAAGCTAAACGGTTATCCGCCACCCGCCGTCAGGCTTTCGAAGCGGGCAGTTTAATCGGCCGCACGCACAACCATGGCGATTCCCATCCCTCCGCCAATGCAAAGACCCGCCGCGCCCAGCTCTTTCTTGGCAGCGCGCAGGGCATGGATGAGCGTGACCAGCACGCGCGCTCCCGACGCGCCGATAGGATGGCCGAGCGCGATGGCCCCTCCCAAGGGATTGACTTTTGCTGGATCGATCTTCAATTCCCGCAACACGGCAATGCATTGCGCGGCGAAGGCCTCGTTCAATTCGAAGAGATCGATGTCCGCCAGTGTCAGTCCGGCGCGCTGGAGGGCGGCCGGAACCGCGAACGCTGGGCCGATGCCCATGTGGGCCGGGTCTACGCCGGCTGTCGCATAGGAGAGCACCTCGGCGAGAACGGGCAATCCGGCGTTCCTCGCATACTCCTCGGTGGTGACCACCAGCATAGCGGCGCCATCATTGAGTCCGCTGGAATTTCCCGCCGTCACGGTGCCGCCCTGAGGCTGAAAAGCCGGGCGCAACTTGGCTAGCGTTTCCACCGTCGTTCCCGGCCGGATGTGCTCGTCCTTGGTTACCGTCACTGGACCCTTGCGTGCGGGAACTTCGACCGGGATGATTTCGGCGGCGAAAGCTCCACGATCGGTGGCTTCAGAGGCGCGGCGCTGGCTTTCTGCGGCGAAGGCATCCTGGTCTTCGCGGGTGATCTTCCAAAAAGAAGCGATGTTTTCGGCCGTCGCTCCCATGGCGCATTTGTGGAATGGGTCGGTAAGGCCGTCGTTGATGGCGGCGTCGACCAACTCGCCGTTTCCGTAGCGGTACCCGGAGCGCGCTTTGAGCAGAAGATAAGGCGCGGTGGACATATTCTCGGTTCCTCCGGCGAGATAGACGCGGCCGTCGCCCGCCTGGAGGGCCTGCATTGCTGAAACTACCGCCTGCAAGCCGCTGCCGCATACACGGTTCACGGTCTGGGCCGGAACGCTGAACGGCAATCCGGCATGGATCGCAATTTGCCGGGCGATATTCATTCCTTGCCCGGCCTGCAGCACATTCCCAACGATAACGTCGGCGATGTCCTGCGGCGGCAGGTTGCCGAGAACAGCTTTGGCGGCCACGGTGCCGAGCTCAACAGCGGAGAAATCAGCGAATGCCCCCAGGAAAGTACCAATGGGAGTGCGTTTTGCGGTAACGATAACCGTCTTCATAACTCTTTCACCTGAGCCGCACAAATCGGGGCTTCTGTTTTGGCCAGCACTTCCTCGAGCGAAACGCCGGGGCCAACTCCAGTTTTTTCCTAGCCCATACTTCGAGCGAGGATCCCGTATTCCCGGCACTGATCTTCGATTTAGATTCACACGCATACGCCCACCCGCGGTCAATCTGCTGTGATGTATGGCATTCAAGGTTGTGATATGGCCTTCACATGCTAGCCTGCCGGACGATCTTCTGCCTCCAGGTCTGGGCAAATCAAAGCCTTCTCTCCAGGGCCCCGGCTTTCTCCTGCTTCTACAGCACCCCGGGCCGGGGGAAGACAACCGTGCGCTTCGCCTTCGCCAAAAAGCTGGAGACCCTGGACGTCGCCGTGGCTCGCTTGCGGGCCTACCGAGGCTGACCGGAAATGCATGGTAAAGATGACAGAGTCGAATGAGGATTATGACCAAATCAGGGTTGTGGTTCTCCTCCGAGACCCGAAAATCGATGACCCGGAACTGAGACGGTGTAGCTTGGTCCTGAGGAAAGCACGTCGCAATGCGTCTTGGAAGGAATCATCGCAGGAGATTTCGCGAGGGGCCATGCGAGTACCACTTCGCATTCGGGTAAACTAGGCGAGCCCGTAGACATTGTCCGAAAGATAGACTAAAGTCCGCATGTGACTTACCGACCCGCGCAACTGCCCATCATCGCGCGCGCTCAGTGTAATAAAGGACGTGTCGCCGCCATCGATATCCGGAGAACTTGCACCTATAACGAACTCCTTGATGCATCCATGCGCGTCGCCAGAGCATTGCTTGCCGGGCGCGCGGATCTCCATGAGGAACACGTGGCCTTTCTCCTGCCGCCTGGAATCCCATGGATCGCAACCCTTTGGGGAATCTGGCAAGCTGGCGGAATTGCGGTTCCCTTGGCGCTTAGCTCGGCGCGTCCGGAGTTGGAGTATTACATGGGCGACGCCGGCGCAGCGGCAATAATTTTCGATGCGGCCACTGAGGCAATGGCCGAACCGATTGCTTCTGCACAGAACATCGCGACGCTTACCTACGAAGAAATTCAAAATGGAGCGCTGATTGAGTTGCCGGATGTCGCTATTGAGCGGCGGGCGATGATTCTCTACACGAGCGGCACCACGAACCGGCCGAAGGGAGTGGTTGCCACTCACGCAAACATTGCCGCACAGATCTCGACTCTGGTGGAGGCCTGGGAGTGGCAGGCCGATGATCGTACTCTGCTTTGCCTGCCTCTGCATCATGTTCATGGAATTATCAATGTCGTCTCTTGCGCACTCTGGTCGGGGGCGACCTGCGAGATGATGACGCGCTTCGATGCCAATGTGGTGTGGAAACGAATCGCCAGCGGAGTTTTGACAGTATTCATGGCTGTTCCGACCATCTATCTCCGTCTCATCTCTGCCTGGGAGGCGGCCCCGGCCCTGCGGCAATTGGAGTTGAGCCATGCGGCGGCCAAGTTGCGCTTGATGGTTTCCGGTTCCGCGGCGCTTCCGGTGAGCACGCTGGAGCGCTGGAAGGAGATCAGTGGGCACATTCTGCTGGAACGCTACGGCATGACGGAGATCGGCATGGCCTTTCCAATCCGTTGCACGGCAAACGCGTCCCCGGTAGCGTCGGCATTCCGTTGCCTGGCGTCCAAGTTCGGTTGTGCGGGCAGGACGGCGAGCCGGTGGCGGAAGGTATTCCTGGTGAGATCGAAGTGCGCGGTCCCAGCGTTTTCTCAGAGTATTGGGGTAAGCCCGAGGCCACGCGAGAGGCTTTTCGCGAGGGCTGGTTTCGCACTGGCGATACGGCTGTTGCAGAAAATTGTGTCTATCGCATTCTCGGCCGCACCAGCATCGATATTCTCAAGACCGGCGGACATAAGGTTTCCGCGTTAGAGATCGAGGAGGTGCTACTCCAGCATCCTGGGATCGCAGAGTGTGCGGTGGTCGGCGTCGCCGATGAGGAGTGGGGACAACGAGTTGCTGCCGCCGTCGTTTTGCGGGCCGGTGCGGCGCTCAGTTTGGATTCACTGCGGGCCTGGGCCAGGGAACTGCTTGCGGGTCATGAGTTGCCTTCCCGACTCCTGGTGCTGGAAGCTCTTCCTCGCAATGCCATGGGCAAGGTGATGAAGCCGGCGGTCACTAATCTCTTCAGCGAGACGACCACTCAAATGAGAAGTTAGGGATTGGTCTGGCCTTTAAGTGGTCTAGACGTCAAGGGTGAAAGCAGTGGTTGCGTGGCCGAGCTGTTCTGAGATCACCGTTGCGGAGACGCCGGCTGAAAGTGCCAGGGTGGCAGCGGTGTGGCGGAGGTCATAAAGACGCATTGCTGGAAGCCCGGCCTCGCGAAGCCGTCGCTTGAACAGACGGGCGAGATAGTCACTGTTGATTGGCCGGCCCGAGCAACTGTGGAAGATTGGCTGAGTAGCCATTGGAGTCAGACCTGACTGCGCGACTTCGAGCCGGTAGTGTACGCGAAGTTGGTCGACCACCCACTGGGCAAGTTTCACCACCCGGCGACTCCGCGTGCGCTTCGTGGGCGCGAAGCTCCAGCCCTTTCCCTTCTTCAGAGTGCGCATGACCGTCACGATTTCTTTTTGCCAGTCGATGTCCGACCAACGCAAGGCCAAGTATTCGCTCGGCCGCATGCCGGTGGTAAGGGCAAGAGCGAACAAAGCCCCATATGGCTTCCCGGTTGCATGGAGGAGAAAGCGCCGTGCCTCCTCCGGTTGCATCACCCGCATCTCGGCTCGTTGGGGCTTCCTCAGCTCGATGCCTGAGGCTGGATTGGAGTCGAGTAGCCGCCGATCGGACCTCTACCGACTCTCCCCTGTCAGTCGCATGACTGACGGACGTTTCTGCCCCTGCACGTCGATTCTCAAGTGGTCCTGGACACGCTGCATGGCGTCCCGGAGATCAGCTTCATTCACGATGTTGTAGCGGTCGAAAACGGAGCGAGTCCTGTGTCCACTGATGGTCATGGCAACACGCTCCGGGACTCCTGCCCGGACCATGTTGCGGACCGCTGTTCGGCGGAGGTCGTGAAAGATTCTTCCTGTGTAACGGGCCTCGCGGCGGCAATCGTCGCATCTGTGACCGCTCACAGTCTGGTTACAGCAGTCGCAGACAAACCGGCCCAGGTTGGCCGCAACACAAGCCGTCGCCCAGGCTTTGCGAAAGTCTCCAACGGGTCTACCCCCGCGGTGGAAGATAAATGCGGCCAGCACAACGCCGCTCTTTGTCTTCACTTGCCGTTCGGCCTTGCGCCGTTTGACAATCTCCCCCAGCTCGCCGCCCAGCGTCACTGAGCGGGGCTCGCCGTTTTCCGCGTTTTCCGCGCGCAGCCGGATCACGTCGCCTTCCACATCCTCCCAACGTAGCGAGGCAATCTCGCCCCTGCGCCAGCCAGTCAGATAGCCGAACCGAACAAAGTCCCTCAAGTAGTCGGGCAGGTTGACAATCAGTGCACGAAATTCCGCATCCGCGAAGAACCCTTGCCGTGCGTTCCCTTTCTCTGAAAGGTGGCGAATCTGCGGAGCGGATGCAAGGTGCTTTCGCGTGATCGCCAGTTTGAACGCTTGCGCAAGTAGCTGCGTGCTCCGGTTGATTGTGGCGGGCGCGCAGCCTGCTTCCTGCCGCTCGGCGATGTACCGATCCACGGCTTCCGCAGTAACCTCCATCGCGCGCCATAGGCCAAAGTAGCTTCGGATGTGCTTCAGATGAGTCCTGAACTGCGGGCTGTCCTTTTCGCGCAATTGATAATCCGCTTCCAGCGCGTCTAGCAGTTTGCCGACCTTGATGCGCTCCTGTTGTGGTCCGATGAACGTAGCCTTTCCGATCTGGTCGGCCCCAACCTCTTTCAGTCGCCTCTTGAGGAACTTTTCGGCCTCCTTCGTGTCAGTCTTGCCTGTGCTTTCCCGGTACTCTTTCCCGCGCAGGAAATAGGCACACCACCAATAAACGCTGCCCTTGCGCGAGAAGATTCGGCCCTCACCCCGGGCGTTCATTTTCGACCCTCTCCCCTCTTCAGGTAGATTTCCAGGGCCCGCTCGACAATCTGCTGCGAGCTTGTGTTTTCGTCGATGCTCCGGTGCAGGACAGCATTCCACAATTCGCGTCTCACCCGGATCATTGTCTTCACGATCTCAGCAGCCTCTGCTTTTGGTCGACTCCTCATCGACTCCCCCTTGCCGCGCAGGCCATGGTCGGGGGTATGTTACCGCTGCGCCGCTTTGCCGTTATGCCGGCATCGTGTCTCAGAAAAGTTTCAATCCCGTGGCTGGAGAAGAGCAGTTTGCGGCCCATCCGACGGGTGAACGGAAAATCCTCCCTGTGACGGTAGAGATAGTCTTTACTCACGCCCAGTCTTCTGCTCGCTTCATCGATCGCCAGCAATGTGTCGGGCTCGGTCTGTGGGGCTTGCCGGGGGCCGCTGAGTCGGGCCATGGCCGCCCAGCGGACCTCCTCCAGCTCGCCCAGGACCCGCGGCAGTTGCTCCGGTGGCATTTCCCGCACGGACTGCAGAACGTGTTGGAGCTCTTCAAGCAACTTCCTCTTCACCTTTCACGGACAATTCACGGACAGCCACACCGGGAGCCATGCCACCACCGGGTTCTTCGCGGCACATTGGTTTTGCGATCCCATGTGCTGACTGACATTGTCGGCAGCCACCGATGCATCCCTCCTGCGCGCGAGAATTGGACTTCTGCCTTCGGCTGCTGCCCGATCCCGAATGCGAGCCTTTGACGGGCGAACCGCGAACGGCTCGCCCGCCCTTGGGATGAGTTGAGTTGAACTATCCCTGACCCCGGCTCGGGCCAAGCTTGCGACTTGCACGCCATTCAATCTCCTGCGTTGATTTCACTGTGCTTCGCTCCCACTACCGCCTTGCGCAAGCCCCCGTCAGATTCCTTGAGCCGCCGCCGCGACAGGGAATCCCGCGCCCTCCGGCTGCCGACCGCCGGTGTCCCAATTTAGAACATCGCGGATAACGCTATAGGCAAGCTCCTTCACGGCCAGCTCCTGTCGCGAATCCCGGGTCGTATCGGCCACGAGGATAGTGGCATACCGCCTTTTGAACACAAGGGGCGACATGCGATCTCGCCGTTGCGGCGGCCCGCCGTTGGCCTTCACCCACGCCGCCCAGTAGTTGCTGCGCCGAGTCACGTGGGGCTTGTCTCCGCTGCCGAGGTTCAAAAACCAAGTGGTGCGTGCAAGTTTATTCAGGTTCCCGTCCAGTACATCAAACTGGACCGCGCACACCCACCGCTTGAACCCTCGATCCCTGTAAATCTTTGCCGAACGGCAATATGCTCGGTACTCTCCAGGGGTCAGGCGGGGAACGTAATTCCATCCAACCTCCGGTTCTGGTGGGCGCTGTGCTGTGCTTTCCCGCGTGTGGATTCGGTCGGTGATCATTGTTCGTCACGCTCCTGGTCAAAAGTCAGCCGGAATCTGGAGCAGCGACATCCACCGCCATGGAAGCAGTCACGCTCTCCAATCCCAAACCCTGCCCGCTGAAGCTCGCGAATTCTCACCTTGAATTTGGGTATGCCCGCTTCCATGAACTCTGTGCTATGAACGGCCCGCTGTGCGGCGCGGGCCTCACGCAACATTCTCAAAACACGCGCCTTTTGAGAAGGTCGTTCGCCATCAGCGAGTTCGCTCATGCAGGCGCTGATCTCCTCCGAGGCCTTCGATTGCCACGCCGCTCGCCGGCGATCCGTTTCGGCAATGTGCTCTTCAACTGTCTTATCCAGCAGGAATGAGAAAGCGCCCCACCGTTCTTTTTCCATGACATATCCTCCCGGCGCGCCTGACCCCCACTAAGGCCTCCGCGCCTTTCAAAGCTTCACGTGTGACAAATCTGCAGCGGCTGGATTTATGGAACCAACAATCAGCACTTGCGTCTATCGCCCGCAATCTTTGGGGTGAAAATCCGGACAAAATTGACACAAAAAAGCCCCGTCAGATGAGGGGCAATTCATCTCAAAAAATATTTGTCCGGAATCATTCCGGGCGTGCGTTGGCAATTCGGGAGAGCATCCTGCGCATTCCTCTGACAATCAGACTCAGCACACGATGACGGCCAACCTTTGGGGTTCCCCGTTTCACCAACTCTTCCCAACTTCTAATTGGCCCTGATTCAGTTCCCGCATCGGAGGAGTTGTAGTCACTCAGCATCTTCGCGGCCATTTTCTCTAAATACAAAGCGGGAGGAACATACCCCTTTGCGTCGAGCGCAGACGCAATTTTCGTTAGACCCGGTAGGCGAACCTGCCCCTTAGGATTCTGATTCTCTCGCCAGAGTTCCCGGACAAAGTTGGTGAATTCTGGCGTCCACATTGGATTCGGATGCGGTCCAGGCTTTCGAGGCCCTGCCTTATTCTCAATTAAAATGCCTTGTTGGAGAACCTTGCAGCTGTGGGAATCAATTCTGAGCTTGAACTGCGTCCTCAGGCCCGCTAACCAGTTTTGAAACAGACTGACGGCGGTGTCGGTTTCCAAGTTGGTGCACCCGTGAGAAGCTGCCTGTTTCAGATTTCGCACAACCGTTCGGCTTTGATTGATGAGAATCGGGCGGAGGCAGTATTCCCAAATCGCGTCGAAAAAGGCCGGGGATTCGGCTCGGCGCTGAGCTTTCCATATTTCGCAGCAAACTCTAGCACAGTTGAGAGCGAGTTGCTCGGTGTGACGAAATTCAAGCCCCGCAAGGGCCAGCAGGTATTCTCCATCTACGCGTCCGCGCACCTTTGCCTTTAGCTCCTCACGTTCGTCCTCCCACCTACCGCGCGACTCAATGAATATCAATGTTTCTTGGGGATCGTAATCCTGGCGAAGAAGCTTCCATGCTTGTTTGACCGTCGTGAGCGACGAATCAGATTTCACTCTTCATCTCTCTTGCGAAAGTTCCTCACCGGGAGAGCCTTCGGAACTCAGTTGGTCTGTGATCGCGAATCGCTCATCAACGCGAACATAATCGTCCCACTCGAACTCCAAAATAGCACCGTCGTGTCCATTGGGGGCGGAATACCGTTTTTTGCCGACAATGAGAAGGCCGGTTTATTGGTTCGAAGTCCACTTGGAACAACTTTCGGGTCAGGTCTACGTCAGGTTTCGTCATTCGGACGAACGGCCTCTCCTTCTCCACGCGTCATCAACCTTCTGAAGGCGGGCCTGAAACCATCTTTCCCCAGCTAGCCGGACATACAGCCCAGCCCATATTGCCGAGGTTCCCTCAGCGCATCGCAGTATCGCTGCCCTGAACCTCCCAGTGACGCATTTGGCGTCCTTGGGAGAAGGACTTCGGCATTGCGATTCTGCGGAAACTGCACCAGGAATGAGGCAGCGGATTTGGTCAACACAGGATGGCTACATATATTTGACACTAAATTTACGTATCCTCTTTCTAACGCAACACTTCCCCCCAGCTAACCTTGAACGATGACGGCTGATAAGTTGATCCGCCCCAGCGCCGCCATTAAGCAGCATTTCAAGCCATGATCCTTCGTAGCTTCGGGAGCCGACAACATTCCAACTGAAACCGCGCACAGAATTCGTTTTGGGGGCCCCAAAGTCCAGCCGCGGCAGGATTGGCCCCATCTCGGTTCCGAGGCTGTATTGGAAATTCGCCGTGCCGGTTTCTTGTGCTCTTCTGATCCGGTTGCCCCGTTTATCCATGCTGTTGATCGAAGCGTACAATGATGCCGTTTCCGAGTTCAAAAGGAAACTCCGGATCACTGGGATGCTGGCCTGCAGGTCCCGCTGTGGTTCCTGCTTGAATCGAGGCAGTCCCGTGAACGAAAGCCCAACGTTGAAACACACCGAACCAACGCCTCCCGAGCTGCCCTCACTTCTCCGCGGGATCTTCATCGGCGACGATGGCCTGCGCGTCCGATGGAGCCTGCCGATTTTCCTTCTCTTGTTCCTTGCCCTTGCATTCGCTTTCGACATCATCAACCACAGCCTCCATCTGTATGAGGAAAGCGGACTCAGCAATACCGCGGGCGTGCCCGCCGCCAAGGCGTACATAGAATCCTCCGCAGGTTTTCTGGCGGCTCTGTTTGCCACCTGGGTCATGTCGAAGATCGAACGGCGCCCCATTTCTATCTACGGACTGGGTGGTAGGCGGAAGCTTCGGCTCTTCCTCACTGGCCTGGGCTGTGGGGTTGTTTGTTACCTTCTCTTGGGCCTGACGCTTTGGAGCAGCGGCCTGATGGTCTTCGACGGCCGATTGCTCTTTGGCGGCGACATTCTGCGTTACGGGACAATCTGGCTATTCGGTTTCCTCACAGGCGGCCTCTCCTATGAGTACTTCTTCCGCGGCTACCTTCAGTACACCCTTACTCGCGGCCTCTCCGGCTTCTGCCAGCGGGCATTGAAGACAAGGCACAGTGCAACACTAGGCTTCTGGATTGCAGCCGCGATCACCTCGCTCCTCTTCGCTCTTCTAAGCATCATGCCGGGGGAACCCCCCATCGCACTCGTCTCCCTCGGGCTGTTTGGTGTGGTCGCCTGCTTCAGCCTGTGGCGCACCGGCTCTCTCTGGTGGATCGTCGGCTTTCACATGGCCTGGGACTGGACTCAGTCATTTCTATTCGGTGCCGCCGACAGCGGGGAGAGGGTGCAGCACCGTCTGCTTGCCACACACCCTGCAGGCAGACCAATTTTCAGCGGGGGAACGACCGGGCCCGAATGCAGTATCTTCATCGTCCCGACTCTGGCCCTCGTCGTCCTCATCATCTTGTTTTGTCTGCCCCGCAACCGCAATGGCGAAATGTTGGATCGCCCTACCTCGCGCGCATAGTAATCCCTGATTCCGAGCCTGCGAATCCCCTAAAGGCTTGCCCTTGCCCGCACCGCTGAGCCCTGGACCCCTCGCACCCCAAGCGACTTCCGCACAATTGATGCAGATTGCTATTGTCTGCTTAACTTCACTACCGTCATCAGCTTGCACGCGTCCTCAAATCTCGCCCGATTGCTGCTGAAATATGCCATTTGCTATCTAGGGTCCCCACAAAAGTCCCCACAGCGCTGTCATCGATACATCTGCTTCGAAATATTTACCACCAAGTAATTGCCGGTAGTGGGTATCCATTTGACTCAGGCGACCGCAATATCAGGGGTAGTTGGCGGCCGAACAGACCCTACATGTTGTGCTTACCTGAATGAATTGGATAGCCAGTATTGCCGGATAGGCGACATCCATGTAAGTCCATGTCAAGCGAAAAGCACGAGGCATCCGGGCGCGCTCAGGAGAGCGCGCATTATGATGCGATCAGAACGTTCCCATCCGCGGCAGTTGCCTCTCGGCTGATGGTCCCTGCTCTCGCAGAACCAGACATCCATTTGCTGTCTAAGACTCCGAAGAGTCCGCACAGAAGATTGAGTTTGTGTCCACTGCCAGTCCCGAAACAATTCATAGAGAGCCTCCGGAGTTTGATCTCCATCGCTCAGTCGCCAAACGGCGGGACCTGGCAGCCTGCGCACCGGAATAATCCTGATGTTTTTCCTTCTTAGGAAGGTTTTTAGGCTACCGCGGTGGATCTGAATTCT
>Ga0187877_1004352_pt1 | contig 10930 bp, 10 predicted proteins | sample June2016WEW_17_1_3_FD_132430 | JGI IMG/M metagenome (GOLD analysis project Ga0187877, IMG submission 132430) | Peatland microbial communities from SPRUCE experiment site at the Marcell Experimental Forest, Minnesota, USA - June2016WEW_17_100 | ecosystem: Environmental > Terrestrial > Soil >... | reverse complement strand
TAAGAATCGAGAGATGTTCCATGAGTTCCCGGCCCGATTTGACCTGGGCCGGTGCCGCCGCGGCGAGCGCTTCGGTGGCGCGCGCTTCCATCGAGTGCGGCGTCTTGATCTTCCACTCCGCGGCACGGCCAAACGAGTCGGTCCCCTGGGTAACGACCGTGGTTGTGCTGGCCGGGGCGAAGGTGACGGGATCGAGAATCCGCGCGCCTTCAATCTTGAACAGCGCCACCGAACCGGGCTGGGCAGAGGGCTGGATCATGACGCCGCGCAGTTGGTCGAGGCGGCGAACGATCTCCGGCAGCTCGCGCATGAGCGTCTGCACTTTTTCGAAGCGCGTGTGCATCGCCGCTGCTGTTTCAAACTCGAGCGCCTGGCTGGCGCGGTCGCGCTCGGCGGCCACCGCATGCAGCAGCGAGCGCCCGCCGCTCGAAAGAAAATGCTCCAACTGCGATACCTCGCCGGCGTAGACCTCGTCGGTGCATCCCCGGAAGCAGGGCGCAAGACACATCTTCATCTCCGAATAAATACAGCCGGGGAATGCCGGATCGGGGTCCAGCTCTTCCGTGCAGCGCCGCACCTTGAAGAAGTCGAGCGCATCGCTGGAGAACTTGTCGGCGGCGGCGCGGGTTGGAAACGGCCCGTAGTAGGCGGATTTCCCGTGGAGGCCGCCAAGGCGGGTGGTGACCACGAGCCGCGGGTATCGGTTCTCCAGAATGAGGCGGAGCAGCGGCGCGGGCCGCAGCCGCAGCCGCTTCTCATAAGCCTGCGGAAATTCCTGCCGCAGCAGCTTGTAGAGCAGGAAACCCGATTCAAAATCGGAGCCCGTCGGCGAATATTCAAGCCAGCGCGCGCGATCTCGCAGATTGAGTCGCCGAGTGGTGGCATCGGGCTTCGCCGAGACCGTCGCGCCTGCATCGGTAGGGATGAAATCGGGGCCTGCGGCACGCGGCGCGGCCGGCAGCGCGAGCAAGCGCCGTGCGCGTCGCCGCAGATTCGCGGTCTTGCTGATGTAGGCTTCCGCGCCGGCCTGCTCGCCGCGAAGCGCGAACACTGCGGGCGAGGCCGGCAGTTGCTCGAAGAACTGCTCATCGCTTTCCGGGCGGAATTCAAGGGGCGTCAGCACGATACAAGTTTAGCGGAAAGGCCTGGCCGGTGGACTCGAAACGGCCGTGGTGGGGGCGCCCATGACTGCCCTAGCGAATCAGTCCGAACGTCACCATCAGGCACAGCAATCCGATCAATATCAGCAATAGGCCAAACGCCCGCTGCATGATCGAAGTTCTAGCCTTGCCGGTGCGGCCGGGCCGTTCTCTTTCGCCGGGGCTGGTTAACTCCAGGGCGCGGCCAAACCGGTCCAGCATCCGCCGCATCGCTTGCGGGTAAATGCACTGCACGAACCCCTGGGAGATGAGCAGAAAAATAAGCGTCAGCCAGATGGTCCTGACGACGAAGCGCATGGCCGGAATTTTAGCACGCCCTGAACGGCAGGAAGCCAGGCCGCGTGAGTCAGTCCTGCTCCCGCTCAGTGATAAAGTCCCTTTTCCGCCAGCCACTTCTGAATGACTGCCGCGACCTCCAGGTTGTTCTTGTCCATCATCATCATGTGGGAGTTGCCCTTGATGCCGATCTTAGGCAGATTGACGACATCGACGCTTCCGCCCGCCGCTTTGATCTTGTCGGCGAAGTCAAGCGCGTTCTGACGAATCTTGGGCCAGCGCGAATCTTGCTCGATGAAGTCGCCGAACACCATGAGCGTCGGGATGTTCTTCAATGCGGCAGCCTTCGTAGGGTCGCCAATTCCGGCTGGTTCGACTGCCACCAAGGCTTTCACTTTCTCCGGCCTGGCCTGCGCGACCTTGAAGCCGAATTGGCCGGCCTGGCTATGAAAGAGGATGACACATGGGCAAACGCGGTCGACTTCGGCGATATAAGCCGCGATGGTCGCGTCGTCGGTTGTGGTCCAGCGCGGCACGGTCTGTTTGACGAAGTTGCTGTAAGCTTCGACCGGGAACTGATCGCCAGGCAGCAGCTTGCGTTTGGCGGGATCGTTCGAATACGAGCCTTCGCCTGCGCCAATGCGGAAGCGCTCGAACGGATTGGCGACGGTCAGAAAGACGGGCTCGCCCTTGAAGATGTCCGGGTACTGTGCCCACCCGGCGCGTCCGCGCTCGACCGCGTCCGAGTTATAAGTGCTCCAGCCGCGGCGCAGAAAGTAGTTCAGCCAGCCCTCGCGTCCATCGGGCGTGGTCTCATAGGTCACGCCGGTGAGACCTCCGCCATGCCATAAGAGCAGCGGCACCGTACCGCGCCGGTTCTGCGGAATGAAATACTGCACATACATCTGCTCAACCTGGTAGGTTCCGTTGGGGTCGACTTTTGCCGGAACCCCGCCCGGCGTGAACATAACCTCTTTGACCGGTTTGCCGCTGATCTCCACCAGCCGGCCGCCAACATGGAAAGAGCCCATCTCTTTGAGCGTGATCGGCGATTCTTGAGCAGCCGCAACAGTCGCGGCCAGCGCACCCGCCGCAATCAGCAATCGTGCGATGGTGAACCTCAGGCGGCAACGATCGCCGGGCTTGTGCGCGCTGGGGTGAAGTGGGTTGAGGGTTCTCATGCTACTACCTCCCTGGAGAATTCCGCGCGGTCCGCCTGACCGGCGCGGCTGGCCCACAGTAACTCTTACACCGTGCGGCTTGCTTAGGAAAGTGTCTTGCTCGTCAAGTTCTGGGACGCGACGCTAAGGCCGCGTCTTGGCGATCTCCGGGGTGCGCTTGGCGGGAACATTGAGGTGATGCGTCGTGAGCGCGTCGCGCAGAATTTCAAAGCCCTCCTCGGGCGAATCCACGTATTGGAACAACTTCACGTCCTGCGGAGAGATGGTTCCGGCGTCGGCCAGCGCCTCCAGGTTGAGCACTCGGCTCCAGTATTGCTTGCCGTAGATCAGCACGATAATTTTCTTGGCGAGTTTTTCAGTTTGCGCCAAGGTGAGGATTTCAAACAGCTCGTCGAGAGTGCCGAAGCCTCCGGGAAAGACCACGAGCGCCTTGGCCAGGTAGGCAAACCACAACTTGCGCATAAAGAAGTAGTGGAACTCGAAGTTCAACTCCGGACTGATGAACGGATTGGGCATCTGCTCGTAAGGCAAGTTGATGTTTAAGCCGATAGTTTGTCCGCCGGCCTCACGCGCTCCCAGATTGGCGGCTTCCATGATGCCGGGCCCGCCGCCGGTGGTGACGACGAAGCGATGGCGCTTGGAGGGAATCGTGCGACTCCACTGGGTGAGCAGGAAAGCGAGGCGACGCGCGTCCTCGTAATAGCGGGCCATGTCCACGGCGACGCGGGCGCGCTTGATTCTGGCTTGCTCGTCGGGCGCGGCCAGAGCAGCCGAGCCCGGCTTCTCCAGCAACTCGAGGGTACGCTCAGCCGCCGAGAGTCCCTCCTCAGCTTTGACGCGGCTGTGGAAACGAGCCGAGCCGAAGAAGACGACGGTATCTTGAACGTTCTGCCGGCGAAAGCGCGCCAATGGCTCGGCGTATTCGGACAGAATCCGGAGCGGGCGGCCGTCCGGACCTTCGAGAAACTTCTTGTTCTCGTAAGCGAGTGAAGCCCGAATGCTCTTCAGATGGTCTAGTTCGTCCATGGTTGTTCTCTTATCCCTCTCCTGAGGCGGCGGGCACAAATACGGCAGTTCGTCTTCTAGAGCTTGGACGGCTGAGGCCGCGCCCCTTCAAAGACCTGTTAATGAAACAGTCTCTACTTTGTACTGACCGGATCCTTGTAGTGTATGGCTTGCCACACTCCCACCCAGATATCGAGCAGGCCAATTCCGGTTACAACCCCGCGGATGAAGTCTAAGCTCAGGAACTCACGGATGCGGGGATAATTCAGGACGAGACCATTGTCGCTCCAGGCACGCGTCCAGGGCACAATGACAAGGATCATCCCGAGCTCGACCCAGATCATCACCTCGATGACCAGGAAAATGCGACTTACCCAGCGCGAAACCCCGTAATGAGACACATCCGTAGCGGGAGCCTGCAACAGATTGGACCCGGATTCTCCGGCGCTGATGCCACGGTCAAAGTTTAACGGTTCATTGCCCACGCTATGCTTGGATGAGGCTTGAGGTACCTGGAGAGTCGATGAAAATGGGGGCTGGGGATTTTCCGGGCTCTTGTCTTCAGGCAAGCCGAAAGGTTGGCCGGAGCCGGGGGTGTCTGTAGGGTCCATATAACCGCATTCTACGATTTCAGCCCCCGGATGCGCTCGGCGACGTCGCGATGGTCGATGTTGGAAGCGTACACCTCAAGGAAACATTTCAATGCTTCTGGTTTCTGGCCGGCTGCTTCATAGGCCTGCCCCAGCTCATAATAGATGGCGGTTTTGATCTGCTCATCCGGCGTCGCCAGCAAAGCGCGTTGGTACCACTTGAAGGAGGCTTCGGGAACTCCCTTTGAAACCAGGCACTGCGCCAGCCATGTGTAGGCCTGAATAGCTTGCGAGAATGGCTGTCCCTGGTCGATGGCCTGACACACCTTTTGAAACTCCCCGATCGCTTCCTCGACCAAACCCATATCTTTGAAGGCGAGCCCGAGATTGTAGTGAGTCTCCGGGTCCAGTTCGGTCCCCGTTCCCGCCTCCATGTCCTGCTTGAATTCCTGGAACACATCCGAGAGTAGCGGATTGATGCTGTCGGCAGAAGCTTGACCTGCGGAATTGTCGGCGGCCACTGCAGGCGGGACGGTCCGCCCGGCGGGTGAGGGCGGCGTCGGGGTGGCAACGGCACGAGCCTCCACTGCTGGAGTGACCGGCGCTGGCTTTGCAGTTGACGCTGAAGGAGGTTTCGCTAGGGTGAAGTCACTCCCTAATGAGGTCTCCAACTGGCTGACGAAATCGCCAAGGTTGGAGGGAATCGCCCCGGTACCGGTTGCAGGTGTCGAGTTGCCGGCCACGCTCGCCGGCGCTGCCGCCGCGAACGTTGGCGGCTCGATTTCGATTTCCTCTACCGAAACACTGGCTGCGGGAGCCTCCGCATCGCGCTTGGCGGCAAGCTGTTGGCGAAGGGCAGGCAGCTCCGGGTTGTGAGGATCGATCTCCGAGAGATGTTGAATGGCAAATGCGGCTTCCTTCAGCAGCAACTCCGTAAGATAAAACTGAATCTCTTCGACAATTTCCCCGGCCTGATCCGAGCCAATACTCGCATCCGTATCCTCCGCGACACGCCCGGCCGAGACCTGTTCCCACTCATCGGAGAGATCGATTTCCTCCGGGGCACGGTCAACGGCGTGGCCGGTTGATCTAGAAGGACTCGGCGGCAAAACTGGGGTGTGGTCTTTGACAGCCGGAGGCTCATCAAGTTGATGCGAAGCCTCAACAACCTGGGGTTGCGCCGTTTCGGCGTCGGCTTGGGCCCGGTATTGGGCCGCCATCTCAGCGTACTCTTGCGCCTGCTCCTTCTTGCCGGAGACGGAGAGAACCTGATTCACTTTCTCGCAGCATTGCGCGGCGTCGGCGAACCGCTGGTCGCCTGAATAGAGCGAAGCAAGCTGCTGGTTCAGGCGCAAATCGAAGGGAGCGGAGGGCAGCACGGCCTCTAAGGCGGCAATGGCCTTTTCCGATGACTTGTTGTAGTTCACAAACAGCTCGGACTCGGCGAGCGCGGTTCGAATCTCCTCTTCCAACTCCTCCGGGTACGATTGACCGGCGGGAGTGGCTGTCTGTGCGGTGGTCTGCAACTCTTCCTCGCCGGTTGCAGCAGGCGTTTCCAGTTTCGTCAGGAGCTGCCGATAGTTGCGCTGGTGGGTTTCATCCTGAGGCTCCAACCGCATCAACTGCTGATACGTGTTGCGGGCGTGCTCCAGATTGCCCTTCTGAACCGAAGCGTGCGCGATCAATTCCAGGATCTCGGCACTGTGGGTGGTGTCGCCTGCATTCTCCAGGAGCTTCTTCAGGCTTTCCAGCGCATCAGGATCTTCGCGCAAGGGGACGATGTAACCGTGAAGCTTTTCAACAACCTTGCTGGTGAGCAAGGGGCCGGAGAATTCCGTAAAAAGCTGGAGGGCTTCGGCTACGCGGTGACTGGAGATCAGGTAGTCACAGCAGGAGGCGAGGAACTCGGGTTGAGAGAATTCGACCAGCAGCTTTTTTGCGACCGCTACTGCCTGGTCGATCCGGCCTGATTGCAGGTAAACCTTGGCCAGGAGTTGCAGGCCGGATTCGCTCGACTGCAGTGCGGGGAGGTTCTCGAGGAATTCCGCGGCTTGTGCCGGATTACCGCGCTGGAGGGCTACCCGGCCCTTAAGTTCCAGAACCTTAGGATCGTTCGGGACAATGGTGGCCAGCCGGCCCAGAGCCTGCTCGGCACCATCGAGGACACCCCGGCGGAGAGAGTTTTCCGCCAGCCGGAGCAGCAGATCGGAAGCCTGCTTGTTCCGCGAGAGGCGAAGATACAGATCAGCGAGCTTGGTTTGTAAAGCAAGATTCTCCGGGTCGAGTTCAAGAATCTTTTCGTAAAGCTGGGTTCCCTCTTCCGTGTTCCCGGAGCGCAGCAGGGAATCGGCGGCTTGCGAGTACTGCGAACGCGCATCGTTGTGGAGCCCCTGCTGCCGGTAGAGTTCCCCAAGCTTCAGAACGTATTCCAGGTTTCCAGGATTCAGCTTCGACAGTTTCTTGTAAACCGCAATGGCTTTCACCGTAAAGCCGGTTCCCGCATAAGTCTCGGCAACTTCCTGGAAGCACCCGGTCGCCTCTTCCACCTGGTTCACCCGGGCATAAAGATCGCCCACGGTGTTCAAGACGGTAAGATCCCGCGCGTCATTCTTGAGGATCTTCTGGTACTCGGCAATGGCATTGCTAAGCCTGCCTTGCTGAATGTAGCGCTCGGCAGAAGCCAGAACCTTGGTCTTGTTAAATCCGAAGCCTAGCATTTTGTTTCACTCGCAGGGTGCCCTGAAGCCCTGAAACAAGTTAGCGCGGCACTGGGCAGAGCAGCGGAACCGCGCTAACAGTATCACAATCAAGGGTGCCGTCACGCCAGAGAAAGCCGCTGACCATTTAGCGCCAACAGGTCATGTACGCACAGCGTCCCGAACGCGGAGGCGCGAATCTCATTCATCATAAATCCCATTATCGTTCTTGTCGGGGCGGTTTTCCAACTTGGGCAGGCCCGGACGAATGTCGGCGGCCAGCGGTTCACAAGCGCCACCGAATTGGCTACCCTAAAGATGTGGAGACCGATAGCGAAGTTCAAACCCGGTGGATCGGGGCGGACAGCATTCTCTACGCTACGGCGCATCGGCCGTGGCCGCTGCCGGAGCGGCAATGGGCGATGACGCACACCTGGCATGATCTTCTGTTCGCTCACTTTCGGGTGGAACCTGCAACTCTGCGCAGCCTCGTCCCGGAAGTGCTCACGCTTGATGTTTACCGCGACCAGGCGTGGCTATCGATCACGCCGTTCTGGATCGGCTCGCTGCGCCCGCCGGGGATTCCGCCGGTCCCGAAGCTGTCGCGCTTTCACGAATTGAATGTCCGCACCTACGTCACTTACCGCAACAAGCCGGGGGTGTACTTCTTCAGTCTGGATGCTTCGAATCTTTCGGCGGTGTGGGGCGCCCGCATGTTTTACCGGCTGCCGTACTGGCACGCCAAAATGCGTTCGGAAGGGAAGCAGGAGATCCGCTACGAAGCGCGACGGCTGCATGGACCCAAGGCCGCCGCTGGCATGCCGCAATTCCGCGCGGTTTACATGCCGGTCTCGCCGCCGCGTGCGGCGCGCCGGGGCAGCCTGGAAGAGTTTCTCACTGAGCGCTACTGTCTTTATGCCTGGAACCGCAACAAGCTGTATCGTGCCGAGATCCATCACCTGCCATGGCCGCTGCAGGAGGCTGCGGTTCAAGTCGAACTCAACACGATGGCCGAGCCCATAGGCTTACGGTTGCCGCTTCGTCCTGATCTGGCGCACTTCTCGCGTCTGCTGAAGGTGCTGGTGTGGGCGCCGGAGAGGCTGAAGTGAGGCACCCAGCCGGCTAGGTTTGCTCCGGGCCGGATGGATGTGCCGTGCCCAGCAGGATCTGGAACAGCAGCAGCCAGCGGCGCACGTTGCTCGTTATCAGGAAGTTTTCCTTGACATGTTCGTAGCCGTTGCGTCCCAAGCCGGCGGCAAATTCCGGATGCGTGAGCAAGTAGCGTATCTGGTAGGCCGTGCCTTCCACCGAGTGCACCAGCACTCCCGTCAATTTGTGAATCACTTGCGTCGGGATTCCGCCGACGGCACCGGCGATCACCGGTTTTTTCTTCCACAGGGCTTCGGCCACGGTGAGCCCGAAACCCTCCTTGATCGATTTCTGTATCACGATGGTTGAGACGCGCTGCAAGGCGTTGATTTCCAGCGCCGACCACGGCGGCAGATTGAGGATGATGATGTCGGGGTCGCTGCCGGCTTCATCCTGCGCTTCCTTCAGCACGACTGCGCCTTCGGGATCATCCGAAGCGCCGCCTCCGGCGAGCACGAGTTGGCAATCGACGTACTTTTTGGCGAGTTTGTAAGCCTGGATCACGCCCACGGGGTCTTTCAGCCGGTCGAAGCGCGAGATTTGCGTCACGATCGGCCGTTTACGATCGATGCCGAAGTCGTCGCAGACTTTGTTGAGATAGGACTCGTCCAGCTCCTTGTTTTTTTCCGAGAGCGCATCGATGCACGGATAGAACAGGTACTGCGGGATCGAAAGCTGGCGGGCAAAGGAAGGCGAGGAAAAGATGGCGGCATCGTACTGATCGACCATCGGCCGGAGAAATCCCCAGACGTCGGGATGCGGATTGGACAAGTCGATGTGACAGCGCCAGATCCATTTGCCGCGCGTGTTCTGCTTGCTGGCGATCAGGCCCGCCGGTTGCGGGTCGTGGATGACGACAATGTCTTCAGTGAACTCCATACGCTGGCGGTTCTGTTCGTTGTAGAGGAGGAATATCTCCTTGGCGTCTTTCGACAGGTTGTATTCGCCGCCGTGCAGCGCGTTGTGAAATCCCTTGGTCACTTCGAAGAAATCATTGCCGCCGGTGATGACCTCCCACTTGGTGGGAATCTCCAGTTCATTCATGAGCGGGATAAGCTGGTTCAGAATTTCCGCCACGCCGCCGCCCACCGAAGTCGAATTCACCATCTTGAGCGACTTGCCGCGCAGACGTTGCGCCAGGTAGCGCAACTCATCGATGTAGGCCTGCCCAATGATGGGAACGTAGTCATCCAGCTTGGGCGGAGGCGGTGGTACGGGAGGCTTCTCGCTGATGCGCGGGTGCTTGCGCCGTTCGCGGAGTGCTTCCGTGCCGGTCGCGGCGTGAGCCTCTTTGGTGGCGCTCGCGGCGGCTTTTTCCTGGATCTGGTCTTTCATTGCGCGCTCTTGCTCCTTGCCTCGATTTCGCTTCGCCCCAGGCGTTGCGGGGCGGCACTACATTGCGAATTGGATGTCGCGGATAATCTGCCGGCGCACATCCTGAAGAGTTGAGGTGTAGATATCGATGCGGTTCAGTCTGTCCGCCAATGGTCCCAGGTCCATTTCCTTGTCCAGCCACACGGAGAAGTCGTTGGAATTCAGTTTCAAGCGCAGCCGGGCGTCGATGAAGTGATAGTGAATGCTGTTCAGGCTCACTTTTTCAAGCCCATCGGCGAACTCCTGCAAGTTGCGGGCGACAACCGTGGTGGGAATGATGATGGTGTCGGAGGCGCAAAAATAGAACGGTTCCATCGCCGCACGCTCGCGGGCGCGCGAGTTTGCCTTCAAATAATTCTCAATAATGGCGATGATGCGTTCGCGCAAAGTTGGAATCGACGTGAATTCACGGATGTCCAACGAAGCCAGCCGCTCGGCCAGACCAATTTCGTTGCAGGCCTCGAAAGCCCAGTGGGCGAAATCGTTCGAGAACCCTTCCCTGATGAAGTGATGTTCCTGCAAAGTGCGAAAAGTGTGCTGAAAAATCGAACCATCGGAGCAGGCGCGCAATCCTTCCAGCAACTCGCCCAAGTTTCTAGCCTGCTCACGTTCGATACGAAGCAGATGGGCGACAGTATTGAAGAAAAACGGCGACTTCGCCCAACGCTGCAATTTCCCCGACGGCAGTTGTGCAGTTGCCACCAGAAGTCCCCCGATCCGGCTGGGAGCGCTTGTGCCCCCCCAGCGCCTCATGAGCGCAAAAGCGCGCCGCCCCGGGGGGCACACATTTGGCCCAACCAGAGTACGCGCGTTAGTTGATAACTCTTTTCATTGGATGCGGGCGGAGAATGGCCCGTTGGTCGAAGCCGGAACGATGATTGAACAGGGTCAGCAGATCCTAGTTGCGGGGTTCCTGTGCTCCGTCGTCGCGCGGACGGTCTGGGCGCGCTCGCGGTGGAAACAGCAAATAAGAAAGAGCGACTGCGGCGAGGATCATCCATCCCAGGCTCTCTCTCGCCGCTGCCTGCTCGACACGGATGCCGCCAAGGGGAGGGTAGAGCCTATGGGCAAAAACGATGGCCGCTACCAGCGACCCCAGAACGCTGACGATGAGTCCGAAGCGAGCCGCCAAGACGATAAGAATGAACACGAACCCGAGTGGCACAAACAGCCGGAAGTTCGAATGGGAAAAGAGACCGGCGACAATGAAAGCTGCTGCCAGGCTGAGGAAAAGCCCAGTCAGGGTTCGCAATGCAATTACAACCTTACTCCGCAACGGAGACCACCTCGTGGTTGGCAGGAATGAAGATAAGCGCGCTTTAGTGCTACCGCGCACGAACTAACTTAGAATGGCATAGATTCAGGGTCTCGCCGCAAAAATCGAGCGCTCGCCAGCTTACCTGGCGTTTGCCCGGCTTATGGTAAGACTCTTCGCGAAAGTGGTGGGGTCACGTCTGTGGCGGTTCGGTCCAGCAGCAATCGATTATCAGCAGTCGCTC
>Ga0187877_1004350_pt1 | contig 10932 bp, 9 predicted proteins | sample June2016WEW_17_1_3_FD_132430 | JGI IMG/M metagenome (GOLD analysis project Ga0187877, IMG submission 132430) | Peatland microbial communities from SPRUCE experiment site at the Marcell Experimental Forest, Minnesota, USA - June2016WEW_17_100 | ecosystem: Environmental > Terrestrial > Soil >... | reverse complement strand
GACAGGAAAACACGTTTACTTCGGACCATGCGATTGAACTCTGAGCAGACAGTTCCTGCTCATTTATCCCGGCAAACGCAACAGCGGCCTTTGCCGGGGACCCCGCGGCGAATGCGCTAGGGCATTCCCTGGGCTGAACCTAGCCAACCGGTCGATGCTTCACGTAAAATCATGAGCGAAGCTGAATGATAGCATTTGCTTCGCGGGCCTGTAGCCGTATCCGCCAGCCTGCCTTACAGGTTGTGCGGACAACTCACGATGTGCTAGCATTTATTCTTTGTCTGGATGCCAGAAGTGCGCATTCGTGCGCAAAGCCGCAGGTGTGCGGCTCCAACATTTCGCTGGCGTAGCTCAGCTGGTAGAGCATCTGATTTGTAATCAGAGGGTCGGGGGTTCAAATCCCTTCGCCAGCTCCAAGTTGCTTTCCGGGTACGCGGGCGTTGGCTAGCGATATCAACTTTTGGGCGTGCTTAAGTCTCGCGGCTTGACGCAATAGCGCGTAACCGTTCTTGCAATCCACACGGACCTGCCGGTGAATGCGGCGGCCAGGGCGTCGGGAGATGTCTTGGATGCCTGCAATTGTCGCGTGTTTAACGCGCGCAGCACCGCATGAGGCTTCGGCCGGTAATGTGCTCGAAGCGGATCTTTGAAACCTAGTCTTGGTTCGGAGCCTATGGCATCGCAGCCGCGCTCCCCGTAGAATCGGGACGTGCACAGGTGGGTGAGCGGTTAAAGCCAACAGACTGTAAATCTGTCCGCCCTTGCGGCGTTCGGTGGTTCGAATCCACCCCTGTGCACCAGCATTTCGCTTGCCCGGTTGGTTCCAACCGGCGCCGGCGACCTGGTGATGCGTGAGACGCGAAACGAAGCTGTGGCTGGCACTAGCGATATACGGCGGGATAGGTGTACTGGAGTGGCTGACGCTGGACGGGAAAATCCGTTTGGCCAGCTTGTTGATTTTGGCCTTCTTCGTTATTCGCACTCTGGTGCAGGAGCGCAGGGCAGCCCTGCAAGAGCGCGACGAACGGCAGTAGCCAAGGCAAATGGGCGGAAGTAACTTGAGGCGTTTTCGAGGCATGAGGCGCGCAGCGCCGGGAGCCTCGAGCCGAAATCCTGAGCGAGCCGGGGTCCCCGGCGACGGCTGCTTTTGCCGTTGCTGGGTTAGGAGTAGCGAAGGATCTCGTAAGCCGGGGGGTTAGCGGGAGTAACTCAGTGGTAGAGTCTCAGCCTTCCAAGCTGTTGGTCGCGGGTTCGATTCCCGTCTCCCGCTCCAGGAATTGAGATGCGCCGTGAGTTCACAGGCGAATAGAGTTTTAGAAAGCTGATGTAGCTCAGTTGGTAGAGCACTCCCTTGGTAAGGGAGAGGTCATCGGTTCAATCCCGATCATCAGCTCCAGAGTTTGGCAGGTGGCCGAGGTAGGGCCAAATGATTGCTTGCGGGCGGGCGCCGTGGAGGCGCTTGTCCGCGCAGATGTCACTCTGCACGCCGGTTTCAAATTGCGTGAAATCAAACGGTAATTACTAGGGCAGGAAGCGATGGCGAAAGAGAAATTTGACCGCAGCAAGCCGCACGTAAACGTGGGGACGATTGGACACATTGACCATGGCAAGACGACGTTAACGGCGGCGATCACGAAGGTTTTGCAGAAGCACAATCCGAAGATCGTGTTCCGCTCGTTCGACTCGATCGACAATGCGCCGGAAGAGCGCGAGCGCGGGATCACGATTGCGACGGCGCACGTGGAGTATGAGACGGCGAACCGGCATTATGCGCACGTGGATTGTCCGGGGCACGCCGACTACATCAAGAACATGATCACCGGGGCGGCGCAGATGGACGGGGCGATTCTGGTGGTGGCGGCGACCGACGGGCCGATGCCGCAGACCAAGGAGCACGTGCTGCTGGCGCGGCAGGTGGGAGTGCCGTGCGTGGTGGTGTTTCTGAACAAGTGCGACGCGGTGGACGACGCCGAGCTGCTGGACCTGGTGGAGTTGGAAGTGCGCGAGCTGCTGACGGGCTACGGCTTTCCGGGGAACGATCTGCCGGTGATCCGGGGGTCGGCGTTGGGGGCGCTGAACGGGGAGGCGCAGTGGGAGGCGAAGATCGACGAGCTGATGGAGGCGGTGGACAAGTACGTGCCGCTGCCGGAGCGTTCGGTCGACAAGCCGTTCCTGATGCCGATTGAAGATATCTTCTCGATCCAGGGCCGGGGCACGGTGGTGACGGGACGGATCGAGCGCGGCAAGGTGAAGGTGGGCGAGGAAGCGGAGATCGTGGGCTTCCGGGAGACGCGCAAGACGGTGGTGACGGGCGTGGAGATGTTCAAGAAGCAGTTGGACGAGGGCTTGGCTGGGGACAACGCCGGGATGCTACTGCGCGGGATCGCGAAGGAAGACGTGGAGCGCGGGATGGTGCTGGCGAAGCCGGGCTCGATCACGCCGCACACCAAGTTCAAGGGCGAAGTGTACGTGTTGTCGAAGGAAGAAGGCGGGCGGCACACGCCGTTTTTCAATGGCTACCGGCCGCAGTTTTATTTCCGGACGACGGACGTGACGGGGGTGGCGCATCTGCCGGCGGGCACGGAGATGGTGATGCCGGGGGACAATGTGACGGTGGAGATCGAGCTGATTACGCCGGTGGCGATGGAGAAGGGTTTGCGCTTCGCCATCCGCGAAGGCGGCCGCACGGTCGGCGCCGGCACCATCACGGAAATCGTTGCGTAGTAAACTTTAACTGGCGGCAAAGCGATTCCATCTGCTTTGCCGGGATTTTCGGCGGGCGCTGAAACGCCCGCTGATATCCGGGCTTCGACCCGGACAAGGCCAAGCGGCCTGGCTCTGCCCAACACGCGCAACTACGGCGCGTGCCGGGGCCCTGGCTGGCCGCAAGGCGATTAACAGAAGGAGTTCAACATGCCCCGCGAAATCGTGACTTTGCAGTGTATCGACTGCAAGGACAAGAACTATTCGACCACGAAGAACAAGAAGACGACCACCGAGCGGCTGGAGTTCAGCAAGTTCTGCCGCAAATGCCGGAAACACACGACTCACCGCGAAATCAAGTGAGGCATTTGGCCGTACACGGTGGCAATTCCTGCGGGGGAGCGAGCGACAGGGTAGCTTGGCGATTGGCTGGTGCGGCGGCGGAGCTGCCGGCGTCCCCGAGAGAGAGTAACCAGCAAAGACCTCTTGAGGCGAGAGGTCTGGTAGGGAAACAGGGGCGTAAGCTCAACGGTTAAACTGCCGGTCTCCAAAACCGGACTTGGGGGTTCGAATCCCTCCGCCCCTGCCATCCGCTCGGAGACTTGGTGCGGTGGCGACTGAAGTCGGAAGTGGACGTTCCGGTACGGGACGCGCGATAGGATTTAGCAATGGCAAAGGCAGTGGTGGCAAGCATCGACGACAACAGGCTTACGACACGGATCAAGCATTGGCCGCAGCGGACGAAAGACTTTTACAACGACGTGCGCACCGAGATGAAGAAGGTGACCACGCCGACCATCAAAGAGGTTCAGGCCACGACTAGTGTTGTCATCGTCACGGTTTTCCTGTTCGGGATCTATTTCTGGGTCGTGGATGGCACAATCAACCGTTTGCTGGAGCCGGTCTTCCGTTACTTCGGCCAGCACTAGCCACGCAGGTTGCACCGGCGGGATATCGCTCAAGCGCGAGTTGAGGCGATAGCGCTTGGGGCGAGACAAATCTATGGACGAGATTACGAAAAACGAGGGGAGCACTGGAGACGAACAGCAAGCCGGGGGACTGCCCGGGGCACCGCCCGAGACTCCCGCTGTTCTTCCCCCTGAAGTTCCCCAGAACCCGAATCTGAAGTGGTACATCATCCACACTTATTCGGGGTTCGAGCGCAAGGTAAAGGAGTCGCTCGAATCGCGCATACGCGCTTTCAATCTGGAGAACAAGATTGGCAAGGTGCTGATTCCGACCGAGTCGGTGACCGAGGTGCGCGGCGGCAAGAAGTACACCAGCGAGCGCATGTTCTTTCCCGGATATGTTCTGGTCGAGATGGACCTGACGGGGTTCCGCAGCGGCGGCGAGGGCGACCATGTCTGGCACGTGGTGAAATCCACGCCACGGGTGACCGGGTTTGTCGGCACCGCCAACGATCCCACGCCGCTCAGCGAGGACGAGGTCAAGCAGATCGTCTACCGCGTTGCCGACTCCAGGGAGAAGCCGAAGCTCAAGGTCAAGTTCGAGAAGAACGAAGCGGTGCGCATCAGCGAAGGCCCGTTCGCGACGTTCCAAGGGATAGTCGACGAAGTCAATGACGACCGCGAGACGCTGAAAGTGATGGTGACCATCTTCGGCCGCGCTACTCCGGTCGAGTTGGAGTTTGGACAAGTAGAGAAGATTATTGCGTAGGGTGGCTGAGTTCCTTCGCGCCGATGGCGCTCAGGATTTCGGCTGCGGGCTCCCGGCGAAAAACGCCTCACGCCCGCAAAACGCCTCAACTTCGGCCGCGCTACTCCGGTCGAGTTGGAGTTTGGACAAGTGGAGAAAATCGTTAGTTAGATGAAGTCGAAACGGTCCTTCGCGGCCGCTTGGGATTTCGCGGGCTGAAAGGCCCTGCCAAGCGCCTCAACCTGAGCCGAAAAACCTAGACTCAGGGCTGCCGACAGGGGTTCGTTATGCATGGGCATGAGAGGCTGCCGGTGGTGGCCGCTCTGACGTAGCCCGATGCTAACCAGTCATGCGGCGGGACCGAAAAACAGAAAGGTTGTTATGGCAAAGAAGGTTACAGGACAGGTCAAATTGCAGATCGCGGCCGGCAAGGCCACTCCGGCGCCGCCCGTCGGCCCCGCTCTGGGCCAGGCGCAGATCAACATCATGGAGTTCTGCAAGCAGTTCAACGCCAGGACCAGCAGCAAGGAGCTCGAGGGCCTGATTGTCCCGGTTGTGGTTACGGTTTACAGTGATCGTACCTTCACTTTTATCACCAAGACCCCGCCCGCTTCGATCCTGCTGAAGCGTGCCGCCAACATCGCCAAGGGCTCCGGCACTCCTAACAAGGAAAAGGTTGGCAAGGTTACGGAAAAACAGGTGCTCGATATAGCCAAGCAGAAGATGCCGGACCTCAACGCGGCTTCGCTGGACGCCGCCGTTAAAAGCGTAAAGGGTACGGCCCGGTCGATGGGGCTGGACGTCGTAGCCGGTTAGCAGGCCCGGAGGCGGAGAGAAGACTTCTTATGGCGCAGGCCGCACCAGTAAGAGGTGTTCTAATCCAGGAAGCCGTCGCAGACGGAGAAAAGTTCTTGCGGCATGGTCCGCAAGTCGACAACACCACGGCTCACGCTACACCCAGGCGATTGTTGGGACCACGTAAGCGTGCGCGGTGGGAGACTAGGAGTGAAAAGTGGGACGTAAAGTTGGAAAGAATATCGACAAGGCGCGCGCCGCTGTGGAAGCGCATGCTTACTCGCTCGACGACGCGGTTTCGCTGCTGCAAAAGGTGAAATACGCCAAGTTCGACGAGACCGTGGATCTCACGCTGAGGCTGGGCGTCGATCCGAAACACGCCGATCAGATGGTGCGCGGCACGGTTGTGCTGCCGCACGGGCTCGGCAAGTCAAAGAAGGTACTGGTCATCGCCAGCGGCGAGAAGATGCGTGAAGCCGAAGCCGCCGGTGCCGACATCGTCGGCGGCGAAGACATGGTGGAGAAGATCCAGAAGGAAAACTGGACCGATTTCGACGCCGTGATCTCCACGCCTGACATGATGAAGTCCGTCGGACGCCTGGGCAAAGTGCTCGGCCCGCGCGGCCTGATGCCGAATCCCAAGACCGGAACCGTTACGTTTGATGTGGCCAAGGCCGTGCAAGAGGTGAAGGCCGGCAAGGTCGAGTTCCGCACCGACAAAACGGCGCTGGTGCATGTGCCGGTGGGCAAACTCTCGTTTGAGCCCAAGAAGCTGGTTGAAAACGCCACCACAGTTGTTACCGCGGTGGTCAAAGCCAAGCCATCGGTCGCCAAAGGCAAGTACATCAAGGGTTGCACCCTGAGTTCGACCATGGGTCCGGGCGTGCCTATCGATACGGCCCCGGTTGAGGCTGCGGCGAAAGCGTAGGAGCCCAGGCACGGCGGAAGGCATCGACAGAAGATCGACAACAACCCGGCAGACCCAAAGGGCGTTTGCACGGGATCTCGAAGGAATCAGCAATGGCTGTCACGAAAGCAAAAAAGATCGAACAGGTAGAACAGCTCGCCGGCGAATTAAAGAGCGTCAAGAATGGCTTTGTCGCCGAGTTCGGCAAGCTGACGGTTGCCAATGACGATGAACTGCGCCGGGCGATTCGCGGTACCGGTGCAAAGTACCGCGTCGTCAAGAACACGCTGGCCGAGCGTGCGGCGAAAGGCACGGCTTTTGAAGCCGTGGTAAAGAGCCTGGAGGGCCGCACGTCTATTGCCTACACGAGCGGTGACCCGATCGCGCTGGCGAAGGCGCTTACCAAGTACGCGAAAGACAATCCGGAGCTGAAGTTCAGGGCCGGAGTGGTCGAAGGCCGCGCCATCCGGGTGAAGGACATCGAGGCGCTGGCCAACATGCCCTCGAAGGAAGAGCTCTACTCGAAGCTGCTTTTCCTGATAAGCGCTCCGGCGACACGACTGGTGACGGCGATCAATGCGGTGGGACGCAATCTCGCCGTGGTTCTCAACCAGGGCGTGGAAAAAAAGAAATTCCAGGGCGGCGAGCCGACTGCTTAGTTCGGCCGCGCCCAAGGGGAACCGGGCGGCTGCCGTTGGCGGCTGTTCGGCGGAAAAGTTCGGGACAGTGGCCGGCCCGGCGGGCAGGACACTGGTCTGAGGGTTCGGAGCGGTGAACGCCGTTCCAGGTGGTTTTTGTTATCCGTTCGGCCCTGCTGGATAGGAAGTCGATGTCTGGCAGGTGTTCCGTTGAGGCGTGTCGAGTTCGTCGCGTGTCTGGCGCGGCGGCGAGATGTCCACCCCGGTTTGGCGATAGCCGCCCGGGTCGTTGGAGCGGGCCTAAGTCACGCAGTGATTGCGTTGCAGCCGTCCGTAGGTCTCAGACACTTCCGCAGGCGGAGATAACGAAACCAACACAATGAATCAACGATCAAGATTGGAGAATTGAAATGGCGGATTTGCAGCAGTTGGAAGAACAGATTGTCGGGTTGTCGCTGCTTGAAGCGGCGGAGTTGGTGAAAAAGCTGGAAGAGCGCCTCGGGGTATCGGCGGCGGCAGCGGCTCCGGTCGCAGTGGCTGCGGGCGCGGGCGCCGCAGCGGCGGCTCCGGTCGAAGAAAAGACGGAATTTACCGTCGTTCTCCTCGCCGCTGGCGCGAATAAGATCAATGTTATCAAGGCTGTACGCGAAGTCACCAGCTTGGGCCTGAAAGAAGCCAAGGACCTGGTTGACGGCGCACCGAAGCCGGTGAAGGAAGGCGTCTCGAAGGAAGAAGCCGAGACGATCAGGAAAAAGTTCGCCGACGCCGGAGCGACGGTCGAAGTTAAGTAGTCAGGACCGGTTACGACCCAAAACAAATAACACGTTTTAGTGTGGGATGCGTTAAGCTAGGATGATGACTTGGGAGTCCGGATTGTTCTGTCGGGTTCGGTGATTCGTTCCGGCAGGGCGTTCGAACGACAAAATACCCGGCAGCTTGGGAAACATCCACAAGCTAATGGGGTTGGCAAGTTAGAGACAGTACGTGAACTCACGTACAGAGCACAAATCACAGGGGGCTTAGTTCACGGAGCTAGAGCCCATCCTGTGTTGCTGCGCGGAATTTTGAAGCCGTGGAAGAAAAGCGGTCATCTAATTGCTAGGGCTGCGGCATTCCCGGAATGAGTAGTTGACTACGACGGCCTCTGCGGAGCCTGAGTGCGGGGCGGGAGCTGGGCTGAGTCGTAAGTGGTTTGCAAAGTGTTGGATTGGCACCGGCGGCCGATATCTGCGGTGGGATGAGGCTAGCCGAGAGACAGGCCTTCAATTAACTGGCGCGGGGAATAGAATATTTCGTTTCCGGTGCAAGTGACGAGTACCGGAAGGCCCGAGCATGCGGGCCGCAAGATCACAAGACGCCTCAGGAGGCGCCCAGGGGAAGTTTTGCTCCCAGGGGCGCTTATGGTTGTTTGCAAAGAACACCCAAACGACCTTCCCGCTCGGTGTGCCTGAGCGGGGATCGCTTCCGACGAGGTGAAACTAGGGTTTTACTGCAATTCCTCGGCAGTTTCAAGTCTTATCCGGGATCATGAGGCATTCCCGGAGGGATCTCGAATAGACGGCTTCCACCGGCTGTCGCGGGAGATTCCATTGCAAATGGATTGGCGGCTGTTCCTGGTGCCCGGGCAACTGGCATTCCGGGCTGACGGCTGTCGTTGCGCGAGCTATTCGCGCGGTGGTTCTCGCGTGCGCGTTCCGCGGGGAAATTCCTAGGAGTATTAAATGGCTGATAAAATAATTGCCCTCCGCAAGCGACTCGATTTTTCAAAAATTCCAGCGACTATTCAAATTCCAAACCTGATCGAGGTGCAAAAGCGCTCGTACGACCGGTTCCTGCAGATGGACTGGCTGCCGAGCGAGCGTGATGACGCAGGCTTGCAAGCTGTTTTTCAGTCCGTGTTTCCGATCACGGATTTTCGCAATGTCTCCCAGTTGGAGTTCGTCGACTACGCCATCGGCAACTGGGATTGCAAGTGCGGTCACCTCAAGGGGCTGCATCATCTGCGCACAACCTGCCGCAATTGCGGCGCGACCGTGGTCACCGATCCGTTCCACCCCGGCGAAGTGCTTTGCACCAAGTGCGGCACCTATAACGCCAATACCCCTGATTTCTGCAACAAGTGCGGCGATCCCGTCGGCTTGCAATTGAAATATGACGTGGCCGAGTGCGAAGAGCGCGGCATGACTTACAGCGCGCCGCTGAAGGTCACGATGCGGCTGACGATCTTCGACAAAGACCCCGAGACCGGCAACAAGACCATCCGCGACATCAAGGAGCAGGAGGTCTTCTTCGGCGACATCCCGCTGATGACCCAGAACGGCACCTTCATCATCAACGGCACCGAGCGCGTCATCGTCAGCCAGTTGCACCGTTCGCCGGGAGTGTTTTTCGAAACCGCCAACAACCGCACCTATTTCCTGGGCAAGATCATTCCCTATCGCGGCTCGTGGGTGGAATTCGAATACGATCAGAAGAACGTTCTGTACGTTCGCATCGACCGCAAGCGCAAGTTCCTGGGGACCATTTTCCTGCGCGCGTTGGGGCTGCGTTCCGATGAAGACATTCTGCGCACCTTCTACACCATCGACCGCCTGGCGCTGAAGGACAAGAAGGTCTATTGGACGCTGGAACCTGGCGTCGGCCGTCCGACGAACCTGCTCGGCATGAAACTGAGCCATCGGGTTGTCAGCAAAAGCGGCGAGGAGATTGCGCACGCCGGCCGCAAGGTTTCGCCCTCGATCTTGAAGGAGATCCACAAGGCCAAGGTGAGCGAGATCGAAGTTGATCTCGGCGACCTGGAAGGCGCGTACACGGCCGCCGACATCGTCGACACCAACACGGGCGAGGTCATGCTGGAAGCCAACTCGGAGATTACGGCCGACAAGATTTCGAAGTTCATGGATGCCGGCATCGCCGAGATCGACGTTTTCTTCCCGGAGCGTGACGACGTGGGCACGATCATCAGCGCGACGTTGCGCCGCGACTCGGTCAAGACCCCGCAGGAAGCGCTGATCGAAATCTACCGCAAGCTGCGCCCCGGCGACCCGCCGACGCTGGATACGGCGACCGCGCTGTTCCACGGAATGTTTTTCGATGCGCGGAAGTATGACTTCTCGGCCGTCGGCCGGATGAAGTTCAACATCAAGTTGTTTGACAACGCCGACGCTACCGACCGCAAGCTGCGCACCCTGGAGCCGGACGACTTCTACGCGACCATCCGCTACCTGCTCAAGCTGCGCAAGAACATCGGCTCGGTGGACGATATCGATCACCTCGGCAACCGCCGTGTCCGCGCGGTGGGCGAGTTGATGGAGAACCAGTTCCGCATCGGATTGGTGCGCATGGAACGGGCCATCAAGGAAAAGATGAGCGTCTATCAGGAGATGTCGACGGCCATGCCGCACGATCTGGTGAACGCCAAACCGGTGATGGCGGCGATACGCGAGTTCTTTGGGTCTTCGCAGTTGTCCCAGTTCATGGACCAGACGAACCCGCTCTCGGAGATTACGCACAAGCGGCGTCTTTCGGCGCTTGGCCCGGGCGGCCTGTCTCGCGAGCGCGCCGGATTCGAGGTGCGCGACGTGCATCCGACGCACTACGGACGCATCTGCCCGATTGAAACGCCGGAAGGTCCAAACATCGGCTTGATCTCGTCTCTGAGCTGCTATGCGCGCATCAACGATTACGGTTTTATTGAGTCGCCCTATCGCCGTGTCAAGGCCGGCCGCGCGCTCGACTTCATTACCGTGGTCAATGCCGGCGACAGCGACTTCAAGGTTGGCGACCACATCGAGAAGCCGGAGACGCTGAAAGTTAATAACGACCTGAAAACGCGCCATAAGCGGCCCATTGACTACGAACCGTTCTCTTTCTATCTGTCAGCTTGGGAAGAGGACAAGTGGGTGATTGCCCAGGCAAACGCCGAGATTGACGAGAACGGAATGATTGTCACCGAGCTGGTCAATGCCCGCAAGGCCGGCAACTTCGTGCTGGTGAGCCGCACCGAGGTCGACTACATCGACGTCAGCCCGAAACAGTTGGTGTCGGTGGCTGCCTCACTGGTTCCATTCCTGGAGCACGATGACGCCAACCGCGCGCTGATGGGCGCGAACATGCAGCGCCAGTCGGTTCCGCTGCTGCGCGCGCAGGCGCCGATAGTCGGTACCGGCATGGAAGGCGTCACCGCCCGCGATTCGGGCGCGGTGGTGCTGGCGCGCCGCAACGGCATCATTG
>Ga0187877_1004345_pt1 | contig 10940 bp, 5 predicted proteins | sample June2016WEW_17_1_3_FD_132430 | JGI IMG/M metagenome (GOLD analysis project Ga0187877, IMG submission 132430) | Peatland microbial communities from SPRUCE experiment site at the Marcell Experimental Forest, Minnesota, USA - June2016WEW_17_100 | ecosystem: Environmental > Terrestrial > Soil >... | reverse complement strand
TGCAACTAACAAAACCACTGCCATCGAAGTCCAGAGCATGCGCATCTTCTCCCCCTCTCCATGCACACTCTTCCGGAAGGAGCCCGCGCGTTCCAGGAACGCAGAAGCCAGGTGGGAACAAGTAGGTTCATTCAAATCCAGGCGCATGTGGCTGTTAAGGAAATTGTGCATGGGAACGCGCCGGCAACGGAATATTCGTAAGGCTGGATCTGATTTATCAGGCGTTACACCGATTCGACCGAATAAATCAGATACAACTGGCGGCTTCGACTCTTCGGATCTTACTTAATGTATCCGCAATAACTGCGGATTTCGGAATCAACGCGCTGGCATGGATATGACTCATGAACCATCTTCTCCCGGGATCCGGCCTAACGCCGGGCTTGGCTGGCAGTGGGTTACGATCCGTCGACGATGCTCACAACCGCCGTTCCTTCCTTGCCATTGCGGATGTAAGTCAGCTTGGCATCGGTTCCCGGTCTCAGAGCGAAAACGTCATCCAGCAATTCGTCTGCGTCCTTCACCTGGCTACCGTTGAGTGCAACAATGGTATCGCCAGCTTTCAGGCCGGCCTTGTCGGCGGGACCGTCTGGAACAACGCTGGCAATCAACACCACGGAGCTGACAACGGGAGCTCGCGCCCCGGCCGGGCTCGGCACATCCTTTAACTGAAGACCAATCACACCGTACGGTCTGACGATACTGACAGACTCCAGCTCCGCATCGGTGCCGCTTTTCTGTTGCGACCATGTGCTGCCGCCATCCTCGGTGTGCAGGATGGTACCGCCTCGGCCAACCACCCAGCCTGACTGGGGGGTGACAAAGTTAACTTCGACCAAATCGACTCTGGTACCGCTGGCTTCGAACCCCCACGTGGCGCCGCCATCCTTGGTGTGCAGGATGATGCCGCTCCGGCCCACAACCCAGCCTGACTGCGGGGTGACAAACGCTACTGACATTGCATCCGACCTGATACCGCTGGCCTGGAACTTCCACGTTCTGCCGCCGTCTTCGGTGTGCAGGATTGTTCCCTTCTTGCCCACGGCCCAGCCCGAGGACGCCGTGGCAAAGGCCAACCCGATCAATTCTCGGACGGTTCCGCTGTTCTGCGGTTTCCAACTGCCGCCTCCGTCTTCGGTGTGCAGAATTGTGCCTTTGGCGCCCGCCGCCCAGCCCGTCTGCTTGCTAACAAAGGTCACGGACCAAAGGCCGTCATTGGTTCCGCTGTGCTGCGGTTTCCATGTGCCGCCGTCCTCAGTGTGCAGGATTGTGCCTCCATCTCCGACCGCCCAGCCAAACACCGGCCCTACAAAAGCAATCTGGCAGATGTCTGAGGTGCTTCCGCTGGTCTGCCCACCCCACGTTTCGCCACCGTCGCCGGAGTGCCAGATGGCGCCGCCGCCGCCCACTGCCCAGCCCGACAGCCTTGTAGGGAAAGTTACCGAGTAAAACGTTCCCTTGCCGCTGTTTTGCGTCTTCCACGTACCGCCGCCGTCTTCGGTGTGCAGGATTTTCGCATCATCCCCCACTGCCCATCCCGACGACGGCGCAACGAACTCGGGATTGGTCTTTCCGGTCTGAGCATTTTGTCTCTGGGCCAGCCCGCCTTGTTCACCTGACAGTGAGCTGATGTGCGTCCAGAACAAAACCGTCCCTGCAATGAGAATCCCGAATGCTGCAGCGACCATAGCCAACTGGAACCCTCTCCCTGGCCGCCCAAGCCGTTGATGGCGGAGCGCCGTGAGGATCTCCAAAACTGCGTCGCGGAGCAATGCAATGGAGAGGAAAAGCAGCGAGACAAAAAACACTCCAAAACTAAACCCGCCCCAGTCAAGCTTGTCGGAAATGGCCTGACAGGAATCTGAAAACCTGTAACTTATGATCGTCCCGGTGAGCCAGTGCGGGACGTTTCCATGCCAGGCAGTGGCACAGCTCCTGAGCGCAAAGAAGCCCAGTGCCGCAACATTCAGCCCAATGCAGCCGAAAAGCCCCTTGACAGTCGCCAGAACCAGCGAAGGCGCCTGGTCGACGCCCGCTACGGGTGCGGCTTTGCGTCGACTGGTGAATTTATTTGGCCACAGCTTGCGAACCCCTTGCCGCAACAACAGGAAACCAAAGAGAACGACTACGGCATGCTCGACCACCCACCACAGCAATTCCACCAAAGGATGGTCGTGCACCAGCGGCCATGCTTCCCGTATATCGCCTTCCATCCAGCCAAGCCAATTTGGGACATTGCCGTGGGTGACAACAGGGATCCCATATTTGAACAGGCCGAACAGCCCCACCAAACCCCACACAACAACAAAAGCGGACCCCGTAACCAGCATTACCCATCCCAGCAATCGGTCTTTGAAGGGCAGCAGCGTGGGCAGCGATTGCGTGAATTCGCTTGGAGCGTGGCGGCGATAGCGCCTTAGCCTGCGCATGCCGGATCTAAACCATGCGAGCCCACCGGCCCCGAGAAAAACAAACAGGACCGCAAAAAGAAAATAGTAAAAATAATCGAGAGGCTTAGAGTTCGCCTCCTTGGCTGCGCCAAAAATGATAAGGAGGATGAACGCGACCGCCGTGACGCAGACAATGGAACCGGCCAGAACCGCGGCCCAGCTAACCACCAAAGCCTGCACTCGCCGACTCGCAAGCACGGGCTGCACCAATGCGTCGTGACTCAATTCGTAGTAGGTGCTGTCGGACCTCCGGTCTGTGCGCAACAGGCGGCGCTCGACCAATTGGTTCAACGTCTCGCGCGGCAATTTCAGCTGCCGAAGCAATTCGCGCTCTTCAACGCTCAGCCTGCGCCCTTCTGGACTGATGAGATACTGCTCGCACAAAACCCGGACTGCGCCGCGCAGATATCTGGCCGGAAGCGACCGAATCGCATCCGTATAGAAACTCTCAAGCGTCTCTGCCAGTGCGGCCTCGCCCCCGATATCCTTGAAGCTGATTACGATTTCTCCGCTGGACACCCGCTGTTTGAAAGCAGCAATTCTCTCAATGCGCTGGCAAATCAACTGCAGGTGGAAGGGTTCTACGTGCCCGCCCGCGAGGCCGCGTGCTCCGCCAGTCGACTTGGTGAGATAGTCCAGAATCGACGTCACAACCTCGGGCTCCAATCGAAAAGCCCTTGTAGAAACATCTGTGGACTCGATTGCGGCCGGCCCTGTGATCGCCTTCGACGCCATTTCAAGACTTAGCGGCGCCAGGCGATAGCGGTGATCCAGGATTTCCGGCATGTGATCCGAAGCTTCTTCAAGTAAACCCAGAAAGTCTTCGCGCAGGGACAGAACCACGCGGATCGATGGCGGGGCCTCGCTGGCGTTTGACTCCATATTCGGCTGCGACGGCGGGGCAACGCCGCGAACCAGATAGCCCAACTCGGAAAGAAACCCCTCGCGCGCCTCCTGCGATTGCAGAGTGAACAACTCCTCAAATTGATCGACAATCAACACCGGTGTCAGGAGAAGATCGTTGCGCCAGAATTCTGCTGTTTTGAAAAGACTCCAGAGAGAGCTGCTATCTCCCGGTACGTATTCCACCTGCTGCCGCTCGGCTTCTGCCCGCACTGCTTCGAGAACGGAAAACAAGGGACCGCGCTGAATATCGTTGACCCTCACAAAGAGCGGCAGGCTGCCTGCTTCCCGCAGGCGAGGCGCTACGCCGGCGTTGAGTAGCGAAGTCTTGCCTAAACCGGACTTTGCATAAACAATAACCAGGCGATTGGCGAGGATTTGGTCGGTGAGAGCGACGGAAGCCGGTTCGCGCCCGAAAAATGTCCGGCGAGAAAACTCATCGTCGCGAAACGGTTGAGCTCCGGGATAACGGTGCAGGGTTTCCATCGGTACTCTCTATCGGTTGCGGCGCTGATATTCGCGCTTCAGGATTGAGGCAATCTTCGAGAAGTCTTCGTCGAATTCTGTGTCCCTCAGCTCCATTTCATCGAACTTCCGCAGTGCGTCGACCCGGTCCTCATCGGCCAGGTCAACCGTGCGGACAGGAATCAAGAATGAGCCCCGCACTCGAAGTGCACGCTCGCAGGCCAGCGCCACCTCTTTGTTCACGTAGCTGTCGGTCTTTCGGCAGAATGCCGGCGTGTAGAGCACCAGCACGAAATCCGAGGCGTCCAGGTCCGCCTCGATGCGCTTGTTCCAGTCGTCGCCGCCCTGAAGGGACTCCTGGTCGAGCCAGGGTTCGAAGTATGCCTTTTGCAGCGCGTCAAATACTCTCGAGGCCAGATCCGCGTCCTCACGCGCGTAACTGATAAACACCCGGGGACGGGGTCCCAACGGCATAGCTTGTCCTACAAACCCGCCGTCTGCCTCTAGTCTTTGCGAAAGCTTGGTCAGAAACGTGCCTACGTCGGCGTCTTCCAGTTCGACGCGCGTGCCACGCTGATAGAACAGGATCATCTCGTCGCGGTCCGATTGGATCAGGCCGTCAAGAGGTTCGGCTGCAATTGCCGGGCCGCTGCGATTGAGCTCCAGTGCGCGGAGAAGTATCTTCAAGAGAATGCGTAAATCCCAGTGCCTGATTCCAAAACCGACGAACAGGAAGCTCTGCCCAGGGCGTTTGAGAAAACGCAACAAGCTATTCGGAAGCGGTGGCCGCTCAGAAACGACCCTTATCAGAAAGTCGAGAACGTCATTCTCGCTGAGCACAAGCGAGGATGGTTCCTCAGCGCTCCCGAACAGATGGAAGACCGCCGGCGAAGCTGGAGAACCGGGCAGAACAAACTCGGGGTTTTCTCTCTTGTCGCCACGCATGTGATAACGGTGGATGACCGGAGATTTCCCCGCCGCCTTGAGTGCTTGCGCCAGCATGGCATCCTGGCTCGTGGTCACAATGAGCGAAAACGGAAGCGCTGCTAACTGTTCATGTACAGTGGACGGACTGTACAGGCGCGACGCCAGGACCATCTCGGCTGTGGCGCGGAGAGTGGTCGGACCGAATCCCTCGGTGTCTTCATACTGCTGGGCAAGTGCTGCCAGAGTGTTCCCGCTAGGGGAGCGGTCATCCTCTTCGAGCTCTCGAGCGAGCCGGCGCCGGAGCTCCTCAGCCAGGGTTGTCGCGTCCTGGGAGGCAACCGTCGAAGCTGGGGAAGACACACTGACGGGAATCTCGGACCCGAGCATGAGAACGCAGTTGCCATGCCGGAGAGAACCAACCAGATTATTCCAGTGCCGCTCTTTCACCTTACCTCCACCGGCGACTCGGAAATTGTGACGCTCAATCCAGTGTCGTACGCACACGCAATTCCAAAATTCGACCTGCCGCGCATCTCATGGCACCTTGAAATGCACCGCAGGGACATTAGTTTTAATCGGGAATTCCACTTTGCCTCCCGGCTGCGGACGAATATACCACTGGATACCTCCGCTCGCGTATCTTTCGCATTCAGTCCAAGACCAATGCCCCGGGTGAGCCGAGCAGGGCCTTTGCCGGGACCAAAGAAGCCAAGATTTGCCCCACCTTGCGGGTTCCGAGCGTATGGTCGCCTATCCGTCCCCAACCACGTCAGCGCTTCGGTTCAATTCCAATTCGGTCGTTAACTGCGGACCGAATCCGCTGCTTGGAGCCCAGGTATCGCTCTGTCGTCTGAACCGAAACATGCCCCAACAAGAACTGGATTTGTTCCAACTCACCGCCAGAAGCCTGGCATAGTTTCGCGCAAGTCCGCCGAAGATCGTGAGGCGCCAGCTTCGCGACACCGATTCGCTTTGCACACTGCTTGACAACGTGCCAGACTGCCTTTTCTGTCATGCCGTCACCCCAGATGCGACCCATTTTAGTGACCTTGCGGAAGATTCTGCCACGATCAATCTCAGCCGCTCTCAGCCAGTCGTTCAACTCCGCGATGACCCAGTCTGGAATCGGAACGGTTCGGACGTGTCCGGCTTTGCCCAACAGATCGACAATCGCCCAGTGTTCTTCCCGCTGCTGAAGGTGGTCGAGTCTAAGGCTGACGGCCTCATGTCTCCTCAGACCACAGGCCAGGAGCAAGGCGAGAAGAGCTCGATCCCGCTTTCCTTTCATCCGGCTGTTGTCGGGCGCTTGCCAAAGTGCATGGCCCTGTTCGGCCGTCAGCCAATTCCCCAGTCGTACGCCAAGTTTCCTGACACCTTTGACACGGCGAATACCTGCGGCAAGGTCGGCACTGAGGAGTCCACAGTCGGCGGCCTCGTACGCAAGGCGACGCACAGCACCAAGCCTCAGGTTGATCGTGCCCGAGGCCAATTGCCGACCCTCGAGGTGGGTTCGATATCTGAGGACCACGATTCGGCTGAAAGCAAGGCGGGGCTCCGAGCAATACCAGTCAACGAACTCGTCAATCGCATGGCGATACCCGCGCTGAGCGTCCGAGCTGGTTAGGCTGTTGAGAACGGCAGTTCTCGCAAACTCGAGATCAGGCAGGCCCAAGACGGTCTTGGCCTTTTTGTGGTTGGCTTTGGATCGGGGCTTCAGCTTCATGGCGAGTGGCCTCCATGCCACCATGCCATGATCAAATAAGGTGTTCTGTCCGGATTGCCGGTCACTCGCCCGCCATCGATGGCGAGCACGGATGGAGCTTCCAGCTTTCACGGGAGGACCTCTTGCCAGCTGAGTGGGACCCACTTCAACGGATGTGTTTCGGCTGAAATCAGAAATGGGCCTATCGCGAAGCCTCTTCCTGAAGGCTCAACTTCTTCACACCACGTTGAAGGCGACCGTCAAACCCGAGCCCCGCACATTGTGCGCGGCTGGTCCTGGAATCCTGCATTCCCCCTGTAGCCTAGCAGGCAGCCATGCGTTCGATGGACCGATTCCCACTTTCCTATTCCCTATTCGTTGCGCAGCGCCACCACCGGATCAAGTCTGGCCGCACGGTGGGCCGGGAACCAGCAAGCGAACAGCGCGATGGCCGCAAGCACAGCAGGGGCGAGGCTGAAGGAGACAGGATCCAGCGGACTAACCTGAAAGAGCATGCTGCTGAGCGCGCGGCCAATACCCAGTGCGAGCAGGAAACCCAACGCCGAGCCCACCAGCGTCATGACCAGGCCTTCGCGGAGAATCAAGCGCAGTATTTCGTCCGGTCTGGCGCCCAGCGCCATGCGGACGCCGATTTCGCGCGTGCGCCGGACAACTGCGTAAGCCATAACTCCATAGACGCCCACGATGGCGAGAACCAATGCCAGACCGCCAAAGATGGAAACCATTGTGGCGCCAGTCCGGACGACCCATAGCTGCGGGCTGGCGTCGAGGTGCTGGCGGAAAGTTCTTACCGTAAAGATGGGCACGCCGGGTGCGGCGGAATGGATCTCGCGGCGAATGAGATCGAGAAAAGCAGCGTCGGCTTCGGGAGCGTTTGGCGCGGTGCGCACCTGGAAGAAGACGTTGCTTTGGAATCCTTGCGCGAAGGGCACGTAGATCTGGCCGCCGACTTCTGACTGAAAGAGCTCCCAGCGGGTAGCGGGCACGATCCCGACAATCTCCACCGATTTGGGGTCGCGGGCGCTTCTGGCCATGTCGTTGCTGATGCCCATGGTGCCCCCTCCTCCGCCAGCGGCCGTGGGCGTGCCGGGTTCGGCCCACTGGATGCGCTGGCCCAGCGCATCGCCGCCGGGCCAGAGCTTCCGGGCGAGCACCTCGTCGATGATGGCGACAGCCGGGGCATCTGCCGCCTCGGCCTCGGTCTTGGTGAACGCCCGGCCGCGCAACAGCGGCAGACCCATGGTGGTGAAGTAATCGGCGCCCACGCTGTCCCAGCGAACATTGAAGGCCAACCCTTCCGCCGCGGTGGCGGGGTGAGAATCGGGAGCAGGCTTCGCCCCGGCTCGCTGGACGGGACGGTTAATGGTCAGCAGGCCGAAGGGCACGGTGGAAGCGATGCTGGCCGCCTGCACTCCGGGCAGCGCCGCTAGGCGGTCGACGGCGGCGCGATACGACTGCTGGCTGCGGACCAGGTCATAGCCCCCGAGGCTGGAGTCGGCCTCGATGAGAATGGTGCGGTCGGCCTTGAAGCCGGTTTCGACGCTGCCGGCTTCGAGCGCGCCACGAATGAAAAGTCCGGTAGCGGTGAGCAGCCCGAGCGACAGCGCTACTTGCGCCACGACAAGCGGGTTGCGCGGGAGCCTGCGATGGCGGTGAGGGGCGCAATCCTCGCCCGCCTGCTCCTTGAGATCGGTAAGTACGCCGGCGCGCGTCAGCTTGACCGCTGGTCCCAGAGCGAAGAACATCGTGGCCAGGGTACAGAAGCCGAGGGTGGCCGCGAAGACCGCGGGATCGCCCCCGCCGCGGAGGAATACCGGGACCGGCATATGGGCGGCCAGCGAGGCCGCCAGCAGATCAGAGGACATGAGAGCGATTAAAAAGCCGCCGGCGCCGCCCGCGAGAGAGAGCACGAAGCCCTCAGTCAGCAGTTGCCGGATGATGCGGCCGCGACCGGCGCCCAGCGCCAGGCGGATGGCTATCTCCTTGCGGCGCGCTAGGCCCCGGGCGAGCAGTACGTCTGCGAGATTGAGGCAGGCGATGAGCAAGACGAGTGCTGCGAGCGCAGACATCATTATGCCGAACACGGTCAGAGCTTTCTCTTTTTGAGGGTAGGTACTGGTGCTGGTGCGCGGCAGGGGACGGATGATGAAGGTCTGGTCCTTTTGCTCAACCGGCAGGGCCCTTTCGAGATTCGCGGCGACGTTCTGCAGGACGGCCCCAGCCGCAGCGGCTGTGACCCCTTTCCTGAGGCGACCCACAACATAAAGATCATAGGCATCGCGCCGTTCAAGACTGTTCTTGGCCTTCGCTTGAGAATTGTTCGTCAGCAGGTCGAAGTCGCCGAGCGGGAAATAGAGCTCTGGGCCGAAGACCATCATCGTTTCAGAAAAATGCTCCGGCGCGATGCCCACGACCGTGAATGGGCGCTCATTGACGCGGATGGCCTTGCCCACCAATTGGGGGTCGAAGCCGGCCTTCTTCCAGTAGAGATAGCTGACGATGACGACCGGGCTGGCGTTGCCGGGTTTCTCTTCTTCGGGGAGGAAGCTGCGGCCCTGCACCATGGGCACTTCGAGCGTGCTGAAATAGTTCGAGCTGACAATTGCTGCGGCCGTGCGGCGGCTTCCTTCGCCCTCGCCCACGCCGATCTCGGCCAGGTTGTGGGCCAGAACGCCGGAGAAGACGGCGCTGACGGCGTTATCGCCGCGAATATCGGAGTAGATGGGGTAGGAGAACAGGCGGAACTTTCCGGGATCTTTCTTGTCTTGCGTATAGAACTGGACGACCTGCGCTTCGTCGGGATAAGGCCGTGGGCTGAAAACGACGTCGCGGACAATGCTGAAGATGGCGGTATTTGCGCCGATGCCGAGGGCGAGGGTCAGTACAGCCACGGCCGTAAAGCCGGGCGACTTGGCCAGGGTGCGGAATGCAAAAAGGATGTCCCTGGCGAAGTCCTCCAGAAGGCGCCCCGTCCGTACGGTGCGGACCTGCTGCTTGACTTGCTCCACGCCGCCCAGTTCCATCAGCGCCTCCCTGCGCGCTGCCAGCCGGGGATACCCCTCCTTCATCTTCTCTTCCGTCAGCAATTCCACAGAAGATTGCAGCTCGTCGTCCAAGGCCTGCTCAACCCTTGTCTTGCGAAACAGGTTTCGGAACAAACTCAGCATCCGCCTTGACATGATGTCTCCATTTTCGACTCATGCAGATTCAACGGCAGCTGTCATGATCTTGACCACTTGGTTCCAATCCTGCTCTTCCACCTTGAGTTGTTTGCGCCCGGATGCCGTGAGCCAGTAGTACTTGGCCCGGCGCTTGTTTTCTGAGATGCGCCACTCGGCCTCTACCCACCCCCGCTCCTCCATGCGGAACAAAGCAGGAAAGAGCGAGCCGAAGCTTACCTGAAAGGCTCCCTTGGTGATTTGCGTGATTCGCCGTGAGATGCCGACTCCATGCAACGGCTCCAGGGACAGCGTTTTCAACACCAGCAGGTCAAGGGTTCCACGGAGGAGATCGGTTCGTCTTGCGTCCATTTGCGTCCTCTTATCGGGATACGATAGAAGCCGTGCAAGGGTTCCACGAATTTCGACAACATTCGTTTGGGCTCGGCAAGAGCTCCTGCATGTGCGCGCCACCTAGCGGCGTACTTGGGCAACGGGACAATCCAGGAAGCGGCTCGTCAGAGTGGTTTTCAGGTTTCCGAGGCATTTCTGGCGGCTTGCAAGGTGGCCTTTTTGAGGAAAAAGCCACACGGCGACAGCGGTTTCCCTTTATGGCAACCGGTGGACCGCCGTTGAATTGGCAGTCGAGATTCTCGGAGAATTGTCGACTATCCGGACAGAACACCGTTTTCAGGGTTCCTTCCGCATTGCCGGCGATCCAGGCGCAACTCGAGAACTGGGATCCCACGCGCGACCTGAGGCGACGAGCATTCGTCTCCGAGGGGTTAATCCCCAAAGGGACCAAGCGGGCTGATCAAGAAATGTGCCAACGTTACTCACTACGCTATGTCGTCATGGGATCGACTTGCGGCTCGCTATGAATTGCTGGCGAGGGTGGATCACGAGACCGCACAGCCTGAGTTGATTCAGGGCTTGACGCTACCGGGCCGGAGACGGACAGGTGGTTTCCGTCAGGATCGTCGAAATTCGCAATCCAATGGGTGGGCGTAAGACTTCGCGGTCCGTGAGTAAAAGTGACTCCTCTTGCTTCCAGTCCACGACAGGCGGCGTTGACGTCTTTCACTGAGAAGCCGATCTCGCCAGAGCCGGGAAGCCGCCCGCGCATCTTCGCAGCCGGCTCGCTGAGGCACAGAGCTACCCTACCCCCATCCAGAAAGGCGATGCCTGGAAACTCACGCTGTAGATTCAAACCCAACTTTTCGCAATAGAATCCGAGCGAACGCGATAGGTCGGAAACCCCGATCATGATCACGCCCACTTCTTTGAGTCTGAAGTCCGTTTGTTCCATGTTCT
>Ga0187877_1004342_pt1 | contig 10942 bp, 10 predicted proteins | sample June2016WEW_17_1_3_FD_132430 | JGI IMG/M metagenome (GOLD analysis project Ga0187877, IMG submission 132430) | Peatland microbial communities from SPRUCE experiment site at the Marcell Experimental Forest, Minnesota, USA - June2016WEW_17_100 | ecosystem: Environmental > Terrestrial > Soil >... | reverse complement strand
GGGTTCTGCTCAGTGAACTGCAAAGGATTGCCAGCCATATTTTGTGGCTGGGGACCGATGCCCATGATATTGGGGCCATGACCCCCCTCTTCTACTCCCTCCGGGAGCGGGATGAGATCCTTTTTATGTTCGAGATGGTCTGCGGCTCCCGCCTGACGCCCTCCTACTTCCGCGTCGGCGGGCTGGCTCAGGATTTACCCGACGGCTTTGAGGAAAAATGCCGGGAATTCACCCGGACCTTCCAATCTCATGTGGACGAATACGAAACGCTCTTGACCAAGAATAAAATATGGATGCGCCGTACCCAGGGAGTGGGAGTGATCTCCGCGGAAGAAGCCATCAACTGGGGGATAAGCGGGCCGATCCTGCGGGCTTCCAACGTGAACTGGGACCTGCGGAAGGCCATGCCTTACAGTGGGTATGAAGCCTACGATTTTATCGTCCCCACAGGGAAGAATGGCGATACGTACGACCGGTACCTGGTGCGGATGATGGAAATGCGGCAGTCTAACGAAATCGTCCGCCAGGCTTTGGACAAGATGCCGGGCGGGCCCATCCTGGCGGACAATCCCCATGTGGTCTTTCCGCCCAAGGTGAAAGTACAGGAAAGTATCGAGTCCTTGATCCATCATTTCCATCTGGCCACCGAAGGTTTTCCCACTCCTAAGGGGGAAGTCTACGCCAGCATCGAATCCACCAAGGGAGAGCTGGGATTCTACCTGGTCAGCGATGGAACCAATAAGCCCTGGCGCTTCCGGGTGCGCCCGCCGTCCTTTATAAACCTGAGTGCACTGCCTATCATGGTTCAAGGGCGGCTGGTTTCTGACGTAGTGGCCATCATTGGATCAATCGATATCGTCCTGGCCGAAATCGACCGCTAACCCAGAGGAAAGGCTTGCGCCATGACCTTGCGGGAGGTTGTTGAGAAACTGGGAATGAAACCGGCATCTGCCCTACCCCGGCTTTCTCAGGAATTTACTGGAGGATACGTCAGCGACCTTTTGAGCGATGTGATGGCTAATGCCAAGGCAGGGGATGTTTGGATCACGCTCCAGATTCATCAGAATATCGTAGCGGTGGCGACGTTGAAAGAACTCGCCGGCATCATTATTATCGGGGGAAGGCAGCCGGAAAAACAGACCCTGGCCAAAGCGGAGGAGGAAAAAATCCCCCTTCTCCTCAGTGAGTTGACCGCCTTTGAGGTGGCCGGGCGACTTTACCAGATGGGTATTTCCGGAAGATGATCCGGTTCGGTCCGTGCAAGACCTGTCCTTGCATATACTAGATATCGTAGAAAATTCCCTGGCCGCCGGCGCAAGGAGGGTGGAGGTTCGAATCGAAGAAGACCTCCAGGAGGACCGGTTGACGATAGAGATTATGGATGACGGTTGCGGCATGGATGAAACCATGGTGAAGCAAGCTCTGGACCCCTTTTTTACTACCAAGACCACCCGTCGGGTGGGGCTGGGGCTGCCACTTCTGACGGAAGCGTGCCGCATATGCAACGGGGAGCTTTGCTTACAATCCTGTCCGGGACAGGGCACGACGGTGAAGGCCACGTTTCAACACAGTCACATCGACCGGAAGCCCCTGGGCCAGATGGGGGATACGCTCATTACCTTGATTGTCGGCCATCCCGAAGTGGACCTTCTCTACGAACACCGGAAGGATGGAAAGATTTTTTCCCTGGATACCCGGGAGATCAAGTCCGATCTGGGAGATATCCCCTTGAACGCGCCCCAGGTCGTTTCGGCCTTACGGACCCTCATTCTTTCCGGTCTGGAAGGGCTCGGAATTTAGGAAAGAACGCATCCTGGTCGAGGAAAGGCAAGAGTTATGACTGAGGAAAAAGGCCTGGCCGGAGCGGAATCCGGGAAAATCCCTCCGGAGCAATGGAAGAAGATCGATGAGATCATCGAGAAGTACAAGCACAAAGAGGGAACCCTGATCCCGGTCCTCAAGGAGACCCAGGAAGTCACCGGGTATCTTCCCCTGGAAGTCCAGAAGTACGTCGCCGAAGGCATGAAGCTTCACCCCAGCCAGGTCTTCGGGGTGGTAACCTTCTATTCTCTCTTTACCATGACTCCCCGCGGGCGCCATATCGTTCGGGTCTGCCTCGGTACAGCCTGTTACGTACGCGGCGGACAGGCCATTCTGGACCTGTTAAAGAAGGAATTCAACATAGATGTAAACCAGACGACCTCGGACCTCCGCTACACCCTGGAGGTAATCAACTGCCCGGGAACCTGCGGTTTGGCCCCGGTGTTGTGCGTAGACGAAGATGTCCACGGGATTCCGGAGCCGGTCAAGGCCGTGGAGATCTTGAAAGAGTATACCTGAACCACTGCGTTTGGGGAGGAAAGAACGAATGGCCAAATTATCCATCGAAGACTTGAAAAAGATCAAAGAGTCGGTCCAGGCCAGCGTCACCCTGCGGGAAGGGGGCTACCGGGCCAAGGTCAACATCCACATGGGAACCTGCGGGATCGCTTCCGGAGCCCGGCAACTCATGACCGCGGTGATGGACGAGATCCAGAAACGGGACGTCAAGGACGTCATCGTGACCACCTCGGGATGTGCGGGGCTTTGCAGCCGGGAACCCATGATCACCGTGGAACTCCTCGGGGAGGCGCCCGTCAAATATGTAGACCTTAATGCGGACAAGATGCGGGAAATATTTGCCGAGCATGTCCTCGGGGGGAAGCCCGTCGAAAAATACGCTCTGGCTGTGGGAAGTGAGACGACGTTTTAGCATTTGAGGAGGTAAGCGCTAGATGGCAACGAAAATGTTTCGGTCCCATATCCTGATGTGCGCTGGCACGGCCTGCGTTTCCTGCGGGACTTTTAAAGTGCGGGCCCGGCTGGAGAAAGAGCTGAAGGATCGGGGACTCGACGAAGAAGTTAAGGTCGTGATCACGGGATGCAACGGGTTCTGCGCCGAAGGCCCGATCGCGGTGGTCTATCCGGAAGGAATCTTCTACGGGCATTTGAAGCCCGAATATATGGCCGAGATCGTGCAGGAGCATATTCTCAAGGGCCGGCCGGTTCCCAAGTACTTTTACAAAGAGCCGGTAAAGAAAGAGGCCATCCCCCGGATGAAAGATATTCCTTTCTTCGGCCTCCAGGTCTTACGGGTCCTGCGCAACCGGGGGTTGATCAATCCGGAGTCCATCGAGGAGTACATCGCCAAGGATGGATATGTGGCCCTGCATAAGGCCCTCACCCAGATGACCCCCGAGCAGATTATTGCCGAGATGAAAGAATCTGGCCTCCGGGGCCGGGGGGGCGCGGGGTTCCCCACCGGAGATAAGTGGGAGGAATCCAGAAAGTACAACCGCTTCCCCAAGTACGTGATCTGCAACGGGGATGAAGGCGACCCCGGGGCCTTCATGGACCGGAGCGTCCTGGAAGCCGACCCGCATGCCGTTTTAGAGGGCATGGCCATCTGCGCCAGGTCCATCGATTCCCATGAAGGGTATCTCTATGTCCGCGCCGAGTATCCTCTGGCCATCAAACGACTGAATTTGGCCATCGAGCAGGGCCGCAACCTGGGCGTTTTGGGAAAAGATATCTTTGGGACCGGTTTCGACTTCGACGCCTATGTTTACCCGGGAGCCGGGGCCTTCGTGTGTGGAGAATCCACCGCCTTGATGTATTCCCTGGAGGGAAAGAGGGGAATGCCCACGGTTTTGAATAACGTGGAGACCTTTGCCAATGTTCCCCAGATTCTCATCAATGGGGCCAAGTGGTTTAACAGCCTGGGTACAGAGAAGAGCAAGGGGACCAAGGTCTTTTCCCTCGCCGGGTCGGTGAACAACATCGGTTTGGTCGAAGTGCCCATGGGGATTTCCATGCGCTCCATCGTCTTTGACATCGGGGAAGGGATCAAAGGGGGAAAGAAGTTCAAAGCTGCCCAGCTGGGGGGACCCTCGGGGGGCTTTGTACCGGAACACCTTCTGGACACCCCCGTGGATTATGACTCCCTGGAGGCTACGGGAGCCATCATGGGCTCAGGGGGGATCGTGATCTGCGACGAAGCCACCTGCATGGTGGACTCGGCCCGATTCTTCACCGCCTTCTGCGTGGATGAATCCTGCGGGAAATGCGTCCCTTGCCGGATCGGTCTGTCGGTCATGTTAAAAAAACTGGAAAATATTGTGGGAGGAAAAGGGCAGGAAGGGGACGTGGAATTCCTGGATGATCTGGGACGCCACATCGTTCGGATGTCCCATTGCGGGCTGGGGCAGTCGGCTCCCAACCCGGTGCTTTCCACCATCCGCCATTTCCGGCAGGAGTATGATGAGCATATCCGGGACAAGCACTGTCGTTCCCTGGTCTGCACGCCCCTGATCCGCTTTGAAGTGAAGGAAGAGAAATGCAAGATGTGCGGGCTCTGCATGAAGGCGTGTCCCAGTAACGCCGTCACCTGGGAGAAGAAAAAACCGGCTCAGATCAACAAAGATCTTTGCACCAAGTGTAAATCCTGCATCCGGGCCTGCCGGTTCTGGGCCATAGAATGAATTTTAACCGCCGAGATCGCGGAGAGCGCAGAGAAGAATAAGAATTAACGAAATATAGCCTAAAGCAGCAGTTTATGTTTTGGTTTGATTTAATTTAGCTCGTCGGTCTCTGCGTTCTCTGCGGTGGAAAAAAGTAAAGAGCAGGTTATTGATGGCTAACAAAGAGGAAAGAATGGTAACTCTGACAATCGATGGAGTCCAGGTTTCGGTTCCCCCGGGCACGATGATCGTGGAGGCTGCCGCCAAAGCCGGGATCAAGATTCCCACGCTCTGCAACAACAAACGGCTCGTCCCCTACGGAGCCTGTCGGATCTGTGTTGTCCAGCAGAAGGGGCGTAAAGGGCTGACCCCTGCCTGTTTCAATCCGGTCCGCAACGGGATGGAAATCCTGACCAACACTCCCGAGGTAATCAAAGCTCGCCAGATCCAGCTTCAACTCATATTAATCTCCCATCCTCTGGAATGTCCGGTATGCGATGCGGGCGGGCAGTGCCAGCTGCAGGACCTGGTTTACGAATACGGGGTGTCCGATAACCCCTTCAAGGGCGAGAAGGCCGACCTGCCCACCGATCATGTCTCCCCTTTTGTCGAGCGAAACCTCAATCGATGCATTCTTTGCGGCATGTGCGTACGAATCTGCGACGAGGTGGTGGGCGCCAACGAGCTCTCCTTCGTCAACCGGGGAATCAAGACCAAGGTCGGAACGGACTTTGACCGGCCCATGAATTGCGAATTCTGCGGCCAGTGCGTGTCCGTCTGCCCGGTGGGAGCCCTGAATGACCGGATCTTCTTGCACAAAGCCCGGGTCTGGGATCTCAAAGAAACCAACACGGTCTGCGCCTACTGCGGGGTTGGGTGCACCTTAACGGTGGGAACAAACAAAAAAACGGGCCGGATCCTCCGGGTCCGGGCTGATGAAGAGCTCGGGCTAAACCAGGGGAACCTCTGCGTGAAAGGGCGGTTTGGCTGGGAATATGTCCCCAGCCCGAAACGGCTGACTTCTCCTTTAATCCGGAAAGATGGAGCGTTGGTTGAAGCTTCCTGGGAAGAGGCCATCGGCCTGGTGGCTCGGCGCTTCCAGGAGATAAAAGCTCTGGCCTCCGGAAAAGCTCTAGCCGGTCTGGCCTCATCGCGGTTGACCAATGAAGAACTCTATCTCTTCCAGAAGCTCCTCCGGGGAGTTCTGGGGACCAACCATATTGACCATGCCGGCGGGTATAGCTACGCGGCTCATCTGGCCCTGCGGGATTCCCTGGGATATGCGGCTTCCACCAATTCGATCAACGAGATTCGCAAGGCGGACGTGATCATGGCCCTGCGCTCCGACCTTTCGGAAACCCATCCGGTGATCAAATCCGAAGTAGTTCTGGCGGTGAAGCGCCGCAAAGCCAAGCTGATCGTGGTGAATAGCCGGAACATTCAGCTCAACAAATTTTCCGCCCTGAACCTGCGGGTGAAACCGGGAAGCGAGGTCAGCCTGGTCAATGGGATGATGCAGGTGATTGTCCGTGAAGGATTGGCCAATGAGGAATTCATCCAGTCCCGCACCGAGGGAATAGAAGCCCTAAAACGTACCCTCGAATCCTATACCCCGGAAAAGGTAGAGGCGAAAACCGGTGTGGCGGCGGCGACTCTTTCGGAAGCCGCCCGCCTGTACGCCAAGGCCAAGAATGGAGTGATCTTAATTTCCACTGGCCAGAACTCGGGAAAGCAGGACCCGGCCCTGGCGCAGGCCGCGGCGAACCTGGCTCTTCTGACCGGGAAGATCGGGAAGGAAAGTTGTGGAGTCTTCGTCCTGGGCGAAAAGAACAACGCTCAAGGCGCCCTGGATATGGGCATCACTCCCGGCTTCCTACCGGGCTATGGCGATATAAAGGATGCCGGGGAACGTTCCCGGTTTGAGAAAGTTTGGAACCTCACCATCCCCAATCAACCGGGTATGGGGGGGCTGGCCATCCTCCAGGCTATTGAAGAAAGAAAGATCAGGGGTCTTTACCTGGCCGGGGAGAACCCTCTGGTCACCTATCCTGATTCCGGACGGACTGGGAAGGCATTATCCTCGCTGGACTTCCTGGTGGTGCAGGATTGTTTCTTAACCGAAACGGCTTCCCTGGCCCACGTGGTCTTGCCCGCTGTCACCTTTGCGGAAAAAGAAGGGACTTTTACCAACGTCGACCGGCGAGTCCAGCGAGTCCGCCCGGCGTTGGGGCCGCTGGGACAAGCCAAGTCAGACCTGTGGATCTTCCAATCCCTGGCCAAGGAGATGGGGGTCAAATTCGGGGCGTCTTCAGCCCAGGCGGTGAATGACGAGATCCGGATCCTCGTCCCCCTTTACGGCGGGATCAGCTATGCCCGGCTCGACTCCTCCGAAAACCCTGCGGGGTTGCAGTGGCCCTGCCCTTCCTCCGATCATCCGGGAACCTCTATTCTCTACGGGAAAGACTTCCCCCGGGGCAAGGGGAAATTTGTCCCCGCGGAATTTGAGGAAGAACCGGGCGAGGCCGATTCTTCCTTCGCCCTCATGACCGGGCCGACCATGTTCCATTCTGGTTCTCTATCTACCCTGAGCCCGGGACTCGCCCGGCTGCAGGGGGAGAGTTTCGTGTTGGTCCATCCTTCGGATGCCCGGAACCTTGGCCTGGCCGATGGTCAGAAGGTAACTCTGGAGTCCAGGCAGGGAAAGATTACGGCAAAGGTGTCCATCTCCGGGAAGGCCGCCCCCGCCGTTCTCTTCGTTCCTTACCATTTTGGGAATGGGGGGAACCAGCTGACCGGATGGGATTTGCGGATGACCCGGGTGAAGCTCCAGAAAGGGTAACGCTACCTCTATTCAATCTCTTCACCGCAAAGTTCGTAGAAAGCGCAGAGTCTGATGAATTCGAGAAAAAACATCAAAGAATTGAGTTTGGATCTTTAGTTTTGGTAATTTAATTATTCTCTGCGATCTCCGCGCTCTCTGCGGTCAACGCTAGCAGAAAGAGGATCAAGTAATGCTCGACATGCTCATTTATCTTCTCATTGCCCTCGTGAAGGTGCTGATCGTTTTTTCGGGCATGATGCTCATCGTGGCCTACACGACGCTCATGGAAAGAAAAGTCCTGGGCCACATGCAAATACGCTTCGGCCCCAACCGCGTTGGACCTTTCGGCCTGCTCCAGCCCGTCGCCGACGGCCTGAAGCTCTTCTTCAAGGAGGACATTACCGTTCCTTTCGCCAATAAGGTGATTTACACGCTGGCGCCGACGGTCCTGGTGATTACCGCCATTGCGAGTTATGCCGTCATCCCCTTCGGAGACAGCGTCACCATCATGGGGAAGAAGATCGATATGGTGGTGGCCGACGTCAATGTGGGGTTGCTCTACGTCTTGGCCATCTCCTCCCTGGGAATCTACGGCGTGGTAATGGGAGGTTGGGCTTCGAATAACAAATATTCGCTCCTGGGGTCTATCCGCTCCTCGGCCCAGATGATCAGCTACGAACTCTCTCTGGGCATTTCCATCATGGGAGTGCTGATGATCACCGGGTCTCTGTCCCTCACCCGGATTGTAGAAGCCCAGTCTTCCGTGTGGTTCGTCCTCTACCAGCCGCTGGGGTTTATCATCTACTTGATTTCGGCGGTGGCCGAGTGCAGCCGGACCCCCTTTGATTTGACCGAATGTGACAATGAGCTGGTGGCCGGTTACCAGACCGAGTACAGCTCGATGAAATTTGCCCTGTACTATCTGGCGGAGTACGCCCATATCCTGGTGGTAAGTTCCGTGGCCGTGACCCTCTTCTTCGGAGGATGGCATGGCCCCTTCTTGCCGCCCGTGATCTGGTTCCTGATTAAGGTCTTTTTTTTCATCTTCTTTTTCATCTGGATTCGGGCGACTTTTCCCCGTTTCCGTTACGACCAGTTGATGAAATTCGGCTGGAAAGTTCTCTTCCCCCTGGCCCTTTTAAATATCATGCTCACTGCGGTGGGACTGATCCTTTTTTCTTAGAAGAGACCGGGAGAACAGCTTGCGAGGAAAGCTATGATTATACCGTTGCTGAAAGGATTGGGACTGACGTTGCGGACCTTTTTCACCCGTCCGATAACGATTCAGTATCCGGAGCAGAAGATGGTCATGTACCCCCGGTTCCGCGGCCTCCACGAACTGACCCGGGATTCGGAGGGAAAGCTGCTTTGTGTGGCCTGTGAACTCTGCGCGGCGGTCTGCCCGGCCAACTGCATACGGGTCGAACCCTCTGAAGGTCCGACGCATAAGCGTTTCCCCAAGGTCTACGAAATTGACCTGGGGCGTTGCATCTTTTGCGGTTTCTGCCAGGAAGCTTGTCCCTACGGGGCGATCCTCCTGAGAGGCAACTATGAAATTGCCGATTACACCCGGAAGGACCTGATCTACAACCGGGATCAGCTCTTCCACGCCTACGATAAATAGGGAGGCCCGTTCCCATGATCGAAACTGCGCTATTTGTCATTCTGGCCGTAGTCACTACGATTACCGCCGTTCTGGTCATCGTCCAGCGGAACCCGGTTAGCAGCGCGATTTATTTAATCATCACTTTCTTCTGCCTTGCGGGTGTCTACCTGCTGCTCCATGCGGAGTTTATCGCCATCATCCAGATCTTGGTTTATGCCGGGGCTATCATGGTCCTCTTCCTTTTCGTGGTCATGTTTTTGAACCTGGAGAAGGAAAAGAGGCCCATCATCAGGCACCGGCTGCAAAAAATTTTCGGGGTCTTATTCGGGGCGGTCCTGTTGTTCCAGATCGGGATGATCTTCCGGTCCGTTCTTCTGCGGTTCTCTTTTCTGGATGGGGTGAAGGGGAATTTCTCCCCGGAGAAGGTGGCTCAAGTGGGCAATACCCAGGTCGTCGCCCGGTTGCTATTCACCGATTTTCTTCTCCCCTTTGAGATTACCTCCGTGCTGCTGCTCGTGGCCATCATCGGGGCCATTATTTTGGCCAAACGCGAGATTTAAAGTAAGGAGCAAAAATGGTCTCTCTTTCCAGTTATCTGATTTTAAGCGCCATCCTCTTCAGTGTTGGAGTCGTGGGATTCCTGCTGCGGCGGAATACCATCGTGATTTTCATGTCTATCGAGCTCATGCTCAACGCCGCCAACCTGGCTTTTGTGGCTTTTTCGCGCTTCTTAAACTCCATGGACGGCCAGATTATTGTGGTCTTTGTCATAGCCGTGGCTGCGGCCGAGGCGGCCGTGGGCCTGGCCATCATCATGGCCATGTACCGCACCAAGAAGACCGTGAATGCCGATGAGATGAATTTGATGAAATGGTAAGTCCGGTTCCTCGTGGCTCGTTCCTGGTTCCTCGTTCAAAAACCCTGAAACGAGTAACGATAACCAGCAACGAGCAACCAGCCACCAGTAACGAGTAAGGAGATACGAATGCTGGATTATGTAGGTTTGATACCGTTGTTCCCGGCCATCGGTTTTGCCATCAATCTGTTTTTCGGGAGGCGAATGGCCAAGGGAGTGGTGGGTTTTATCGCCTGCGCTGCCATCGGGCTCTCTTTTCTGGTTTCCCTCCTGATATTCAATGCCCTGCTCCAGCTACCGCCGGCCCAGCGGTCGGTTGAAAAGATCCTTTACACCTGGATCCTCTCCGGCGAATTTCAGGCCAACATCGCCTTTCTGGTTGACCCTCTTTCCCTGGTCATGATGATGGTCGTCTCCGGCGTCTCCTTTATCATCCACATTTACTCTTATGGTTACATGCATGACGACCGGGACTTCTCCAGGTATTTCACCTATCTCAATCTCTTCGTCTTCTTCATGCTCATTCTCGTATCGGCCAACAACTTTCTTCTCATGTTCGTAGGATGGGAAGGGGTGGGCCTCTGCTCTTACTTCCTGATCGGCTTCTGGTACGAAAAGAAATCGGCTTCGGACGCAGGCAAGAAAGCTTTCATCGTGAACCGGATCGGCGATTACGGCTTCCTCCTGGCCATCTTCTTGATCTTCGTGACTTTCGGGACCCTTGACTTCACCAGGGTCTTTGCTGCGGCTCCGGGGAAATTTGCCGTGGGGAGCGGGATGGTAACCCTGATCACCCTGCTTCTTTTCATGGGAGCGACCGGAAAATCGGCCCAGCTTCCCCTCTACACCTGGCTGCCCGATGCCATGGAGGGCCCCACCCCGGTCAGCGCCCTGATCCACGCCGCCACCATGGTGACGGCCGGGGTTTACATGGTGGCCCGGTGCAATGTCCTTTTCCTCCTGGCCCCCACCTCCCTCCTGGTGGTGGCTATTATTGGGGCTGCTACCGCGATCTTTGCGGCCTCCATCGGCCTGGCCCAGAATGATATCAAACGGGTCCTGGCCTACTCCACCATCAGCCAGCTGGGATACATGTTCCTGGCCTGCGGAGTGGGCGCCTTCACCGCCGGGATCTTCCACCTCATGACCCATGCTTTTTT
>Ga0187877_1004336_pt1 | contig 10949 bp, 6 predicted proteins | sample June2016WEW_17_1_3_FD_132430 | JGI IMG/M metagenome (GOLD analysis project Ga0187877, IMG submission 132430) | Peatland microbial communities from SPRUCE experiment site at the Marcell Experimental Forest, Minnesota, USA - June2016WEW_17_100 | ecosystem: Environmental > Terrestrial > Soil >... | reverse complement strand
CTTCAGCATCGCGGCCCTCCGCGCCGATGGCGACACAATGATCCATAGCGCCGACTCCGCCGCCATCAGCTTCCCTGAGTTCTTCGATCTTCTCGACCTCGTCGCCGAACGATAGCGCTTCGCACAAACAAAACGGCCCGGCTCTTCGCCGGACCGTCTCATCTTCTCGATCAACTTACCCTATTGCTGCGTCGGAGGCGGCGCGCTCTGCTCCTGCGTCGCCGGCGGCGTCATCGTGGGCTCATTGCCCGGCTGCGCCTGCTCCACGCCAGTCACCACAGGCGCCGTCGTCACCGCTCCCGCCGCGGCCTCCTGCAGTTTGATGTCGTAGTGCGACATGGTCGACGCCAGCGTCTGGTACAGCCCCGCACGATCCTTCGCATAGGCCGCGTTCGCCGCTATCAGGTTGTCCTCCGCGTTCGCCAGGCTCCGCTGCTGCTGCAGCACGTTCGCCGTCGTCGAAGCGCCCAGGTGCAGCTTCTTCTCTTCCGCATCCAGGCTTTGCTGGTTGAAGTCGCGCGCCGCTGTCGCCGCTTTCACCTGCGCGCGGTCATTGACCAGCGCGTACATCGCGTTCACCACCTGCATCCGGATCTGCGTGTGCAGTTGCTCCAGCCGCAGCTCCGCCTGTCGGTACTCCATCAGCGACCGCGCCTGCACGCTCTGTGCCTCGCGGTTGCGGATCGGAACGGTCAAATTGAAGCCCACTCCCTTGTCAGGAGAACTGCCGTTGACCAGATTGTCTAAAACAGTCGGATAACTGCTGCCCGAGCTGGCTGCGCAATTGAAGGTGAAGATTTGGCAGTTCGTGTTTGGAGAGCCGCCCACACCTGTTGCTCCGTAGAAACCGTAGACATCCAACGTCGGCAGCAGTGCGTTGCGCGCTCCTTTCAGCGTGATCTCATCGTTCTTCAGCGTCAGCACAGCCTGCTCCAGCTCCGGCCTCTGCTGAAACGCCTCCTGCACCAGCGCCTCCACCGGCTGGCTCTCTTCAGGCAGCGCTTCCAGGCTTACGCGATCCGTGGGGATCACCGGCGCCGCCGACAGCCCGGGATCGCTCGAATTTCGCATGATTGCCTGTTTGATCACCTGCTGCTGATAGTTCAGCGCGCTCTGCGCGCTGATCAATGCCTGCTGGTCCGTAGCCACAGTCGATTCCGCGTTCACCACGTCCAGCGGCGCCATGGTTCCGATCTCAAGTTGCTTCTTGTTGTCGCTGAGCAACTGGTTGCTTTGGTCCAGCGCCCGCTCCTTCGCCTGCACGTCCTGGTAAGCCTGCACCAGGCCCCAGTAAATGCTCTCCACCTGGTTCACCGTGTACAGGATCTGTTGCCGGAACTACGAATCCGTGATGCGCCGGTCGTTCAGCGCCTGGTACATGAACCGCTTATTCACCCAGATGCCCGCCCCTTGCAGCAGTTGTTGCGTGACTGTGGCCTTGAAGCTCGACTCCAGTTGCGGACTGTAGCTGTTGATTCCGCCAAACGTGGTGGTGCGGCTGTTGTTCCATCCCACTTGCAGCGCCGTGCCCGTAACAAAGCCCTGGTTGTAAGTGAAGTTGTATTGATTCGTATTGGTAAATGCGCGCGGGAAAATAATGCTCGTCTGCGGCGATTTCGCCCGCTCAAGTTGAATCGTGCCGGTAACGGACGGATCGAGTTGTTCCGGTGCCGGCCCCGCACCCGAAGTCGTAAACGTTATGCCGCCGAGCCCGGCGCCCGCGCCGCCCGAGCCGCCCGTCGTACCGCCCGGGCCGCCGCCGGTTGACAGCGTTGAAGTCGACCCACCCTGTGTTCCCGTCACCAGGCCCGATGGCGCGCCCAGCGGCGACGCGCCCGTCCGCGTTCTCAAAATATCGGTGTCTGCAATGTCCATGTCGTAACGCGCAATCGCGATGTCGTAATTGTTCTCGATCGCCAGCGCCAGCGCGTCAGACAGGCTGAGATAAATCTTGCCGTCCTTCATCAGGTCCGCAAGCCGCACGGAATTCGTGAAGCTTGCCTTGGGAATCGTGGTGGCGCGGTAGATGTTGATCGGGTTGCCGAACCATGTCGCGAACGCCTTCGAGTAGTTGCGACTCGACGTAAGCAGCGGATACGGCTGCGTCGCCACCGGCACCGGCGCAGGCGGCAGCACCGAAGCTGCCTTGTCAGGACCGTTCGACCCGGCCCCGGCCTGTTGTGCGTAGCCGCCCGGCATCGTCGCCGCCAGCGTCAACAGAACAGCCGCAACGGCGCGCAGCCGTTCGCCGCCAAGTCGCCTTAACTGCCCCTTCTGTTTGGTTCCTCTGCGTTCGCTGCCTGCTGCACTCTGCTCCTCAATCAACACACCGGTCCTGTAAAAATGCATGGTTCCTCTCCACAATTCGTTGCGCCGCGCGGATCGTTTTGTCTCCGGAGCGCCGTTCAGCCGCCCCAGACGCACATTTTGGGTATGTCAAGACGATTATCGCTTCCACATGGGCTTGCCGGACTCTTCTTTGATTACGAAATCGATACCCCACTCGTTCCCACACTCGTCTCATTCTGCTGAGGCCCACACCTTCACGGTATCCCGTGCCACCGTATCTCGTGTGCCGACCGGGGCTCTCCGCTTGCGGACCCTCGTCTTATTCACAAACCGTTAACCCGAGCCTCAACCTTGTCCACGAGTCGATGAAGACCTCGGCGGGAAGACTGCGAAGACCGCGGCCGCCTTCGCCTCCCCGGCGTCGATATTTAACTAACTGGTTAGTAAAATACCTCTAATCCCCTTGCGCTGACAACCTTTATCCGGTGGATTTCGTCAGAAAAACGATGAACTCGCTTCTCCCTCAACGCCTTAGCACTAGCCCCTATCGTTTGGCCCAAGGGCCGGGGTGCGGGCGTTGGGCAGAGTTGTCGCGCGAGCGCCGTTGGGGCCGGAAAAGCGCCAGGCCGCGATCAAAAAATGGCCGAAATTTGTCGACGATTTTGAGAACGATTTGTTGATTCCAGATAAGTTACCTGCGATTTATCTCCTTGAAAATTTTTACTTTTTTCTTTTTGAGAACCGGGCTCGACCGAGGCAGATCGTTGCACGGAGGATCGGCGCAGAGATACGACTGCGCCGAGACTTCAGAGCCGTGAAGGACGCCTGGTTGGACACTCATGGAACGAGTATGCGCTCAAAGCGGGAAAATAAATGCAAAGTTGAGTGAAGGAGTGAATGAGTGACGAAGTGAATAAGAAATCAGCGAGTTAGGGTGGGTTTGGAGGGCTGGCTGGCGGGGCCGGGGGTTTGACATGAAAGGCAGGGACCAAGCCACCCCACCGGCAGAGCCGCTGGGGACCCCGGCAGGGAACAAGGGAACGAGAAAGCGGGGAGTTAGGGCAGGATTGGCTGGCTGGAGGCCATCAGACTATCCGCGACAATCACCGCAGGCTACTTTGAAATGGTGCCAGCAAGACTGAGGTCGATTGCGACATCATTCTCCGCTTTCCAAATCAAAAAGCTTGGATTCTTTAGTCCCCATTGGACGTAAGGCACCACAAAATGAGCCTTGGCATTTGCGCTGGCGCCCTCAAGATGTACCAGGATCGGAACGGTGATTTCGTGAGGCGTCCCCAGTAGTGTGAAGATCCCGGTTACCTGGATGGCCGAGTCGCCTAAAGCAGCGATGGCGCCGGTATAGGTCTTCGGCGCAAATGAAACTGTTGCGTACCGTTCGACCTCCAGGATGTCCTTGTACATCTTCCTGTCGCGACTGTCATTGCCGGTCTTGCCGCTGCCGGCGAGGACGACCACCGAGCCCGACATCTTAGGAGTGCTGCGGTCGAACTCAATCGATCCGGATTGGACGTGAAAGGTGCCGTTGACCACTTCGTGGGTAGTATTGAGCGTTATCTTGACTTCGCTGGCATCGGGATTGACGACGAATGTCTGGTGCTGGCCGAGCGCGGCTGGAGCGAGCGTGACGGCGAGGGCGAAGGCGGCGAAGGATTTCATTGCATCTCTCCTTGGGGGTGTTGACGATCGAGAGTTGTCTGGCTCATCAGAGAAGCAATGGAGACAATTTCGTTATCCGGAAGATATTCATTCACATGATCGCTCCCCCCTGTGTTCGGCAGCGTCTTGAGCACAGGTTCACGGATATGCGCGAGGATCGACTGCGCAAAAGGCGCGGCCTTTGTAATGCATGCGTCGAGCCGGGCGTCGAGCTGTAGCTTTTGGCATGGCCGGGTTTTAGCTGGCGACCGCATGTTGAGCAACGGATGCGGGCTGTGCGACGCGTGTGAGCTTTGCCGTCACGCGCATCACGCCGGGCCAGACCTTGAGGCAAAACGGCAAAACAGCGCGCGCGAGTGCGTTGTTCAAGCCACCGGCGGCGAACTCGGCAAGGCGCATCTGGGCCAGGAGTGCGGACCGCAGCTTAGGCTGGAAGATCGGCGCCGGCTCCGCTGCAAGATAGGCCGCGACGGCACAACGTGCAGTATGCAGCGCGATGGATATGCCATCGCCGGTGAACGAGGGGATGACGGCCGCCTGATCGCCGACGCAGTAGAGCCCATCATCCGTTGTGCGGCGGATGTAGCCGTAAGGGATGTGGGTGATGGCGATCGGCTTGGTGAGCAACGGCTCCGCACCGGCAAGCCTCATCGCGAGGTGTGGACAGTCCTGCTGCATCCTGGCGAGGAAATTTTCCCAGCGATTTCCGGCACGCGCGAAATACCGCTGTTGCACCACGCAGCAGAGGTTGGCAATGCCGTCTTCAACCGGCTGAATGCCACCGTAGCCCCCGGGATAGAGCATCAGCTCAGAAGCGCGCGCGAGCTGAGCGGCCTGCGCGGGCGCCAGGCGAAAATACGTTTTGAATGCGACCCATCGCTCCGGGTCCTCAGGACGCGGGTGGCCGCGGAGATCGTGCTTGCCCGTCGCGAGAAAGACAGTTGGAGCTTCGTAAGTGGCGCCGTCGTCGAGCGTTGCCCGCCAGACGTTGCTGGTGGTGCGACCGAGCGCCTGCACACTGCGACCGCGCTCTATGCGAACTCCCACGGCGATGGCTTCGGCGATGAGCGCTGTATCAAGCGCCTTGCGCGTGAGCGAGGCCGCGGGAAAAGGCAAGGGAGCCTCCGCGGCGCGCCTGGCAGCTGCGAGACGAACGTAGTCGATGGGCACGGCGCCAAGCGAGGCCACGCCGATGCCAAGTGCATGCAGGTCCTCAAGGGCCTCACCGCTCAGGAACTCTCCGCAGACCTTATGGCGCGGTGTGGGCTCGCGTTCGATCAATGTGACGCTTCTTCCATTACGAGAAAGCGCGATGGAAGCGGCACAGCCTGCCACACCACCACCGATGACGAGAACTTCATCTTGAACAGGAATCCGATTCAGAATTGACGGGCTAACTGGAATCTCCTTTTTGGGATCCGATACGCTGAATTGTGCCGCTCCTGATGCGTATTGCATGACGAATGCTTCATTTGGGTAGCGGTGAAATTAGAGATCAAAAGTACAGACGCGGGAGTTTGACGGGGCATAGGAGAGGATGGTGAGCCATTGCCCCGATCTATGAACGCTTTGTCATCTTGCCAAATTGTCCAACCAGATCATTCCTGCACGGAGCGTCGCCGCGTTCAGGCGAAGCATCGCATGCGTCCGGATCTTCTCCGAGCTCACTTCTCAAAAGTGAGGACCTTTGGCGCGCTCAGCGAAGGCCGGTGCACCTGCGATCAGGCGCGGCGCGTGGTGAGTTCGCGCCAGTTGAGGCCAAGGTCGACGACGAGCAGCGAAACGAGCGTGAAGGCGATGACTCCGATGGCGGAGAAGGAGTCGCCAAGGTGGCTCCAGTAGCGGGGCCAGAGGTTGAGCACCCGGCTGGAGACGAAGGTAAACGTGACGGCGTACGAGCGGGCCATCCACTGGCGATGCTGGATGATTTGCAGGTTGCGCGCGGTGAGGAAGGCGGCGGTGGTGCAGACGATCCACGCGGCGGCCTGCATGGTGGTTCCGGGCATGCCGGGGCGGCCGGCGGCGAGAGCGATCCCGGTGAAGGCGCCGATAAAGACGGAGATGACGTAGATGCGGCCGAGGGCGCGATGGAATCTGAGGTAACGCTGGCGAAGGCGCGACGAGAACTGCATCGGGCCGGCCAGCAGAGCGATGACGCCGCAGAGTGAGTGGGGGATCAGGAGATGGCGGTCGGCGACGACCTGCAGACGGTAGGCGTGATACATGGAATAGTCGGTGACGAGAAGCACTTCTGAAGTGATGAAGACAAAGAGCGCCGTGAGACCGAGGAAGGTCCAGAGAACGGTTTTGCATCTGGAGCGCCCGGAAGTGGGCGTGAACACGGTGGTGCTTGCCATTATTCGCCTCTCAGGATAGACGGAATGAGGGGAGCGACGTTTGCCAGGAGAGCGAATGGCTTCATGTTGACAACGTCTCATGGCCCGAAACCATCGGGCACAACGGGCGGCGAACTCGCGATGCCGGAATAGGGAGGGGGCAGGGATAGGTGCTGAAAGGTAAACAGCCGGCTTCGTGACCGGTCCCCGGCGCGCCTGGGTGGGGTAGCCGCTACGGCACCGGCGCCAACGCCTGCAACAGGGCGTCCGCGCCAGTCACAGGAGGCAGGCACGTCCGACCCCGGCAGACCAGCGCCCAGGCCATTGCTCCAGCCGGAGCCGGAACCTGCAGCAGAGTTTCTTCCAGTGCTTCGGGAACGCCGCCCGGCTTGAGCCGCGAAGGCTCGATGCGCATCACCGTCTTCGCCACCGCGAAGCGCGCAACGGCCGTGGCTTCAAGCTCGTCCGCTTCAGGTCCTGTGCCCACGACGACCACCTGCACCGGATCGAGCAGCAGCCGCTCCGCCGCCAGGCCGTAGCTGCCTGCGTAAAGCCCGAAGTGTTCCACGATTCCGGCAAAGCTCTCGAGAGTTGCCTCCGCGATCTTCCGGTAATCCGCGCGCCCGCTCAGCGCCTCGAGGCGCAGCAGCGCGGTCGCCGCGGTCGGGTTCCCGGCCGGAGTCGGCGAGTCCTGCTGCGGTTTGCGCCGCGCCACAAGCGCGCCCAGCGGAATCTCCGCCGGCTCATCGTTGAGCGGCGCGGAAATGTCAAAGAATCCGCCGGCCGAGGCGTCGTGGAACTGCTCGATCATGCTGTCGGCGAGCTTCACCGCCGCGCGGTAGTACTTCATTTCGCCGCTCGCCAGCCACGCATCGATGCAGGCATTCACGGTAAATGCGTAATCGTCGAGAGTGCCGGCAACTTTTTCCCGCGGCGCGATGCCATCGGGATACGCGATGACGTGATGGAGCGAGCTTCTGCCGCCCCACGCCTCATCGAGCAGCCGGTCGAGCGTGCGCAGTGCGAATTCGCGCGCATCCGCACTGCGCAGCACGCTCGCAGCCTCTAGATACGCCGTCACGCCCATCGCATTCCAGCCCGTGTAGAGCGTGCGATCCACGAACGGCGTTGGCCGGAGGGCTCTCGCGGCGAGCAGCTTGGCGCGCGCCTGATCGCGCAGCGCGCGCAACGACTCCTCGCTGACGCCCAACTGCACCGCCATCTCGGAGAGCGACTGACGAACGTGCAGCACGTTCTTCGCCGGGTTATGGTGCATGTCGCCCAGCTCGCCGATGTCCCAATACTTCGCGGCGAACTCGAGCTCCGGTCCGCTCAACACCGCGCGCGCCTCATCGAGCGTCCATGTAAAGTAGTCGCCGTCATCGTCCAGGCCCACATCGGCGTCCTGCGAAGCGTAAAAGCCACCGCGCTCGCGATCCGTCAGCGTCGCATCGAGCCATGCCACGATCTCGCGCGCGACGACGAGAAAATCCTCCCGCACAAAACTCTGGTAACCATGCACGTAGTTGCGCAGCAGCTCCGTGTTGTCGTAGATCATCTTTTCGAAGTGCGGAACCACCCAGCGCTCATCCACGCTGTAGCGGTGGAAGCCGCCGGCGAGCTGGTCGTAGACGCCGCCCCGCGCCATCTTTTCGAGCGTTGTAGTGAACGCCACGCGCGCCCGCTCATTGCCGCGGTTCACGGCCACTTCGAGCAGCAGATCGAACGCCGCGGGATGCGGGAATTTGGGCTGCGAACCGAATCCACCGTTGCGCTCGTCGAATTGCGCGACGATCGACGCGGCGATCTTGTCCACCAACTCCGTGCTCAGCGAAGAAGCGCCGCCGGAGAAACTCTCATTGTGCTCGATGGCCGCCATCACGCTCGTGGCCGTCTCCAGCGCCTCGTCGCGGCGCTCGCGCCACACCTGCGCCATGGCCAGCAGCACGCGCCCGATTCCCGGCCTTCCGTAGCGGTCGTCGCGCGGGAGATAGGTTCCGCCAAAATACGGCCGCCCGTCGGGAGTAAGAAATGCAGTCAGCGGCCATCCGCCCTGCCCGCTGATCGCCGACACCGCAGCCTGGTAGCGCGCATCCACGTCGGGCCGCTCGTCGCGATCCACCTTCACGGCCACAAAATATTCGTTGATCACCGCGGCAATTTCAGGATCCTCGTACGACTCGCGATCCATCACGTGGCACCAGTGGCACCACACCGCGCCGATGTCGAGCAGGATGGGCTTGTCCTCGGCCTGCGCGCGCGCAAACGCCGCCTCGCCCCACGCGTGCCAGCGCACCGGCTGGTGCCGCGCCGAACGCAGGTAAGACGACGCTGCGTGTTCCAGTTGATTGCTTGCGATTGGGGAATCAGCCTCGCTCATGGAGTGAGGATAAATGGCTTGCGTACGGCACGACCAGGACGCCTAGCGGGGAGTTCGCTCAGCGCGGGTCTGGAGACCCGCACGACAGCCGGTCAGGGGACCGGCGCCAGATTTGCGAGTCGTTTGGATTCCATTAAAACCCGCGCGAAGCTCGGTATCATAGAACCCAGGCAAGCGATGGCAACCAAAGCAGCCCAGGCGTCGCGCGAGAGCGCGGCGAACGGCAAATCCATCACGATCGGCGTGCTCGCCTTGCAGGGCGACTACGCGGCGCATGCGCGCGCCTTTGAGTCTCGCGGCGTTCGCACCGTGCTGGTGCGCAAGCCTGAAGAGCTGCCCGCCCTCGACGGTCTCGTCCTGCCTGGCGGCGAATCCACCACCATGCTCAAGTTCCTTGAGAAGGGCGGATTCTTTGACCTGCTTGCGAAATACGTCTCGACCACGCCGTGCTTCGCCACCTGCGCCGGCTGCATCCTGCTGGCGCGCGAAGTCGTAAACCCGGCACAGCGCAGCCTGGGCGTGCTTGACGCCACGGTGGAGCGCAATGCCTACGGCCGCCAGATCGACTCGACCATCCTTACGCTTCCCACTGAACTGCCCGGCGGCCCGCTGGAGATGGTGTTCATCCGCTCGCCTCGCATCACCCGCGTGGGCGCTGGCGTTGAAGTCCTCGCGCGCCGCGACGGCTTCCCTGTCCTCGTTCGCCAGGGCCACTTGCTCGCCGCCACCTTCCATCCGGAGATGACCAGCGACACCCGCGTGCAACAGTTGTTTCTTGAGATCGTGCGCGCGCACAAATCACGCTAAAGTGTTCACGCCACTCGTCCCCGCAACGTCCGCGCACCCCAGGCTCCTCATGATGCGTGTGCTGCCTCACTGCATCCAACACCCGGTTCTGCCACAATCTTAGCCAGTACAAATCTTGTACCGATCCTACTTTTGGCGGATACATGGGCTAATTGCCAGGGCGTACAGTTCGACACGGCTCCGGAACGCCGCTTCTGCTGCTTGGGAAAAGGCGTCCTGAGTACCGTGCAGCAAAGGTGCCTGGCACCAGGGGTGTTGCGGACTTCGAAATGAAAGCGGTTTCATCGCTCGCCGGCGCGACCGGCTTGCGGTAGGCGCGAACTCCGCGATTCTCCCTCGTACTCACTTCAGGAGGTAGTTATGCAATCGATCAGCGCAAAGAGCCTGCGAGCTCTGGTGCTCATGGTGGCAGTTGTCCTAGTCGGCTCTGGCGTGCTTGCCTTTGCACAAGGCACGAGCGGCAGCTTGTCCGGCCAGATTTCCGATCCCATGGGCGCGGCCGTCGTGGGCGCGAAGGTCACGCTCACAAACGTGGATACCAATCTTGTTCAGGCGGAAACTTCGGACAACACGGGAAGTTACCTGCTGAAACCGGTTATGCCGGGTAAATATTCGTTGACCATTACCGCAAAAGGCTTTGCTGTGTATGTGCAGCGTGGCATTGTCATTACGGTCAACCAATATGCGACGCTGGATGTCCACCTCAAACTCGCCTCGGCCAACAATGAGGTCGTCACCGTTACCGCCGACGCAGAGTTGATCAACACCACTTCGGCGGAGCTGGGATCGACGGTGAATGAAGCCGCCATCTCCGAGCTGCCGCTGAACGGACGCGATCCTTCCAGCCTTGTACTGCTGGCGCCCGGCACCGACAACGTCTTGCAGCACGGCGGCGAAGGCATTCAGACCGGCTTTTCCTTCCCCAACGAGACCGGCGCCTCGGCTAACGGCGGCCGCCAGGGCAGCACATTCTACATGCTCGACGGCGTCACCAATATGGACAACTACAACGACCTGACCGCGCCCTTTCCGAATGCCGACGCGACTCAGGAGTTCAAGGTCATCACCAACAACTTCAGCGCGCAATACGGCTTCTCGCCTGGTGCAGTGGTCTCGATCGCCACGAAGGGCGGCAGCAACACCTTCCACGGCGGCGCGTTCTGGTTCGTGCGCAACAACGACCTGAACGCCGGCAACTGGTTCAGCCACTCGGTCGATATGCTCAAGCGCAACCAGTTCGGCGGCTTCGTCGGCGGCCCCATCAAGAAGGACAAGCTCTTCTTCTTTGCCAACTACCAGGACACCAAGATGGCGTGGGCCTCGAGCGGCGCGCTCACCACCACACCCACCGCGGCCATGCTTACAGGCGACTTCAGCGGCCTGTCTCCCGATGGCGTCACGACCAACCTGGTCGGCCCCTTCAAAACCATCAGCGGCAAGCCCAACCAACTCGATACCAG
>Ga0187877_1004320_pt1 | contig 10978 bp, 7 predicted proteins | sample June2016WEW_17_1_3_FD_132430 | JGI IMG/M metagenome (GOLD analysis project Ga0187877, IMG submission 132430) | Peatland microbial communities from SPRUCE experiment site at the Marcell Experimental Forest, Minnesota, USA - June2016WEW_17_100 | ecosystem: Environmental > Terrestrial > Soil >... | reverse complement strand
TGACCGGGTGTCTGAAAAGCTCTTCACCGCATTGAACGAGGCCATCTACACTGGGGCGAACAGTTCTTGTGCGAGCAGAACCAATGCATGATCATCCCCGGAGCTCCCACCGCCGCAACCCCGCCCAGCTCCAGTACTCTGTCACCAGCCTAACGCACGAGCCAGGGAGGATTACTGGCAAGACGCCCGGGATTTGGCTGCGTTGATGTTGTCGTCGGGCTGAGGAGAGCGCATTATTCCGGCATGGCTTTTCGGATTCATGACAGCGTGGTCCGCGGCGAGATTGATAATCGCGTCAAGGGAATCGTGCGCGGGAGGATATGGCTCGAGGGGCGCGCCGAGCCGGTCGTGCTTGAACTGGAGGGCAATGCCTGGCCGGACCTCGCTGGTTGCCTGCTCACGTTCAGTAATCCACAGAAACGCATTCCAGATCCGCACCTGGATTCGCTTGAGCCCATCCAGCGGGGCAGCATCGGCGATCTGACCGCATCGCGGAAGGTCCGCGTATTTGACGTGCCTTTGGAAGAGGCGATGGCCATGATCCGGCGGAAGGAGAAGCCGGCGGAGCACATGGCCAATTGCCTTTATCTGGAATGGTACAGTGAGGCGAACGGGCGGGTGGTGATCGAAAGCGCGGATTATGAGCTGACGATTACCGCGCCGGATTGGCGGATGACGCCGGAGGAAGACCAGGAGCGGGCGAGGCAGGCCGCCGCGGGGATGGAAGGGTTTATGAAGCAGCTTACCGAGGCTGTGGAGGAGCAGCAGCGCGGGCAGAAGGACCCCGAGGAGCCTTGGGACGAGCACGATTACGAGAAGTTCTTGAAGGAGTCGGACGCGCGCACGGATAAATACATGGAGCTGCTGGATAAGTACGGTGACTCGGACGAAGCCGAGGAGAAGATCGCCAAGGAGATGGGCTGGGAGCGTGAAATGACGGAGGAGGAGGCCGAGGAGGAGCGCAAGCGCATAGAGGAAATGAACGCGGCCTGCGAGGCGGCGATGAACGAGCCGCCACCGGAGCCGGATCCGCACCGGGAAGGCATTGACTGGATGCGCACTGAAGACGGTGATCTCTGCCACCCGCTGCAACACCGCTGCTTTGAGAGCGCGCAGAAGTACTGGCATCAGGCTGACGAACTGGGCCTTGACAAGACCACCGACAAAGACCTGGAACAGTTCATTTTTGAGTTCCAAACCACCGGCGTGAAGCTGGCGGGAGCCCTGGACGGCATTGCTCGTGGGGAGGGATTTGCCGACGCCGCATTCACCGTCGCATACCTGAAACGCGCGCTGGATCACTTGCACAAGTCGCAGGCCGGACTGGAGGCGGTCGCGCCCAAGGAGCTTCTGCCGGAGACGATGGTTACGGAAGCGCGGAAGGAGTTGTTCGAGATCCGCGAAGGGATTCTGCGATTGATGGATGGATTTCGCGGACGCCCGGCCGGCGGTAGCTGACTCCATGGGCCCGTTCAGGAAAGGGTGCGGGGACGACCTCGTCGCCGTGCTTTGGGGGTCCCTCCGCGGGAAACGGGGACGGTCGTGTCTCAGGAGGCTGAAAGGCCGCGAGCTTGCCCTCAGCCTCCCAACCTAGGTATGCTGGGCCATGCTTCAGGAACGCCAACGATTTCTGCTGAATCTGCTGCAAGCCCTGGGCGGCGAGGTGGGACACACGGATTTTCAGAAGCTGCTGTTCCTGTTCACGCAGGAGTTTCAGTCCAAGCCGGCCTACGATTTCGTGCCCTACAAATTCGGCGGGTTTTCATTCACCTCCTATGCCGACAAACGTCGTCTCGTGGACCACGGGTTACTGGAGCCAGACGAAAGCACTTGGCGCCTGACCCCGTCCGGTCGCGCCAAGGCCAAGCCGGACCATCCCACCGCGGTCGCCCTCTACAAGTTCTGCCGCGCCTATGGACAGCTTCGCGGCGACTCGCTCCTAGCCAACATATACCGCCGCTACCCCTACTACGCCACCCGGAGCGAGATTGCTGATAAGGTAGTCCACGACGCGGACACACGGCGTCGCATTGCGGAGGCGACCCCGCCCAAGGGCGGCGCTGGCCTCCTGACCATCGGCTATGAGGGCAAGACGCTGGAGGCATTCCTCAACCAGCTCCTCCAGGAGAGTGTCACCCTGCTCTGTGACGTGCGCCGGAACCCGCTCAGCCGTAAGTACGGCTTCTCCAAGTCCACTCTCGCCGACGCCTGCGAGAACGTTGGCATGCGGTACGAGCATCTGCCTGAACTCGGCATTGCTTCAGAGGAGCGCCAGGACCTCCGCACACAGGCCGATTACGATGCTCTTTTTGCCGAGTACGGACGCCACTATCTTCCCAAACAATCGGCGGCCCTATCCAAGGTCGGCGGTTGGATTCGTGACGGCCAACGCGTCGCGCTGGTGTGCTACGAATTGATTCCGGAACAGTGTCACCGTCATTGCGTAGCGGAAGCCCTGGCGGCTCGCATCGGGAAGAGCCTGCGTGTCCGCCACCTGGAGGAGGTATGCCGCGCGAGCGCCTACTGATTACAGTCAAGACTTACCCGACGCTGTCACGCAAATACGGGGAGCTGGTCTGCACGGCTGCCGTCCGCGAAGATGGTTCCTGGGTGCGGCTCTATCCTATCCCCTTCCGGCTTCTCGACTACCACGAGCGTTATGCCAAGTTCGACTGGATCGAGACAACCCTGGTGAGGAGCAGTTCTGACCCGCGCCCAGAGACCTACCACCCCCTCGAGACCGCGGACATCGTCAAGGTTGGAAACCTGGACACAGCGGATGGGTGGCGCGCGCGTCGCCGGCTAATCCTCGGCAAGTGCGCAGTTCGTGATCGACTGGGGCCCCTCATCGAAGCGGCCCACGCCAACCAGGTCTCCCTGACCGTCTTCAGGCCCACCAAGATACTTGATTTCACTTGGGAACCGGATGAGCGGGATTGGGACGAGCAGAAATTGCAGGAGATGCGGAATCGCAATGACCAGGGTGACCTGTTTGCCGCGGAGAACTGGCGTCAGAGCTTCCATGTCATCCGCACACTCCCCTGGAAATTCTCTTACAGGTTCCTCGATGCAGATGGGCGGGAAAGCGAGTTGCAAGTGCTCGACTGGGAAGCCGGCCAACTCTACTGGAACTGCCTCAAACAAGCCGAGGGCCTGGAGAGCCTTGCCCTGGCCAAGGTGCACCAGAAGTACTTGGATGAGTTCCGCAAGAAGGACCTTCACTTCTTTCTCGGGACGACGAAGGAATACCACCAGCGGGCGCCCAATCCTTGGATCATTATTGGCGTCTTCCCCATACCCCATGAGAGACAGCCGGAACTGATGTAACAGGGCCGTGATCACGGACATCAAAAGCGAAGACCGGCTCTTCCAAGAGACCTTCGCCGACCATTTGCGTGATGTCCTCGGCTGAGAAAGTGCGTATGCGTCCAACGATGAGACGTTTGGCCCGAACGGCACGCTAGGCCGCGCCAATGAGCGCGAAGTCGTCCTCGCCCGCGATCTCAGGGCCGCCCTGAGGCGCCTCAACTCTGGCCTCCCCGAAACGGCGCTGGAGCAGGCCGTCGAGAAGCCCGCCCAGGGGGAATTTGTGGCGAGCTTCAACCGTCCGAATCTGTTTCTCGTCGTTGAGCTGCGTCATGAAGCTTTGGCCCAACTGCTTGCCTTCTTGGAAGAGCGTCAGCGACAGGCCGGCATTATCTACTGCGGCACGCGCAAGCAGACTGATGAGTTGTGCGCCGCCCTCAACGCCAACGGCTGGCCCGCCTTGCCTTACCACGCCGGCCTGGAAGACGCAGCGCGGCGCCGCAACCAGGAGCGCTTCCTCCACGATGAAGCGCCGTTGATGGTGGCGACGATTGCTTTCGGCATGGGCATCAACAAGGCCAACGTCCGGTTCGTAGTTCACGCTCACCTCCCCAAGGACCTGGAGAGCTATTATCAGGAGATTGGCCGCGCGGGGCGCGATGGCCAGCGGGCGGATTGCCTGCTGCTGTATAGCCGCGGCGACGCCATTGTCCACCGCCATTTCATCAATCAGGGCACCGAAAGTGAACGTGCTGGACGAGAGGCACGCCTCCAAGCGCTGATGCGGTTCGCGGAGGCGCGTGGTTGCCGCCGCAAGCCGTTGCTGGCCTATTTCGGCGAGACGCTCTTGCAGCCCTGCGGCCACTGTGACAACTGCGTGCCAACCGTGAAGGGAGACCTGACCGACGCCACGGACGCGGCGCAGAAGTTTCTTTCCTGCGTGAAGCTCACCGGCCAGAGCTTCGGGCCGCCACACATCATCGCGGTGCTGCGCGGCTCACGGGCGGAGAAGGTACTGGCGCGGCGACACGACCGCCTGAACGTTTTCGGCATCGGCAGGGAGCATTCCACCGAACAATGGCGTGAGTTGGCGCAGCAGTTCATCCGGCAAGGATTGCTGGAACAGGACTTCGAGTTCGGCGGCCTGCGTCTGACGCCCAGAGGTTGGGATGTCCTTCACGGGAAAGAAAAGACGCTCGTGCCGTGCGCGCGTGCGCCGCTTGCAGCGGCGGTGCCCGCTGCGTCCGAGCGGCATCCGCGCAGTGCAGTCATTCGTCCCGCCACCGGGCGCAGATTCTATGACATTGGCGGGTCTTTCATTGCGGGGCACAGCCTCGAACACATCGCACTGCAATACGACATCCTGCCCGGGACGGTCATTCAGAATCTCTGCCGTTTCCATGAAGCGGGTGGGGTTCTTGACCCGGCACGCCTGCTCGCCGCCTCCAGCTTGCCAGAGGGCGACCGCGCCCAGGTTCTGCGCGCCCTCGAGCGATTTGGGCACGCACGGCTGGCACCGGTTTACGAGGCCCTGTCCAAGGCAGTTCCATACGCGGAGTTGCACCTATTGCGGCTGTATCTGGTGTGCCGCGACCATCAATGAACAGGCGCAGGAAGTGCGTCGCTAGAATCTTTGGCAGGGGATAGGTCCGGAGTCCAAAGTCCGAAGTCCGATTAGGCGGCAAAGAGAGAGGGGGTACAGTAGCAGGCGCCTTTCTGCCTGCAATGCTGCCAATCTACGGTCTGACCCGTTCAATGAAAGGAACCGCGTCATAAAACCGCGTGGCCGCCGCCTCCCATTTCGGATCTCTGGCCTCCGCCCTCTGTCCTCTGACTTCTGCCATCAACCCTCAACAATCTTCCTCTACCCTTCTCCCCATCAACTCCTCTGTTAACCGAAAGTTGGCAACTCGGGCAGTCTGGGAATGTTTGAACTGGGCGATGCAGGTCACTCAACGTGCAGTTGCCGGTCGCGGGTGTCTTGTAAACCCACCCACGAGGTCGGTCAAGTGCTGAAGAGATTGACGAAAATCGGCCAATTGCGGATGCTCTGAAAAGATGTCAGAGCAAGGCGAAATCGCTTACGCAAGAGAGGCGCAATGGCGAAAAGACGTGCGTTCTTTTCTTGCCGCGATGTGGAGGCATTGGAGGTGGTGGGTCTGTCAAGTCCTTGGATCGGCGATCGGGGTCCTTCTCAGAGCGGGGGGAGTTATGATTCCGGGCTGGATCCTGTGGGCAATCGCCTTTTCTGGGGTTGTCATGGCATCATTTTTGACATGGGGAGACCAGAAACGACTTGCGGAGGCGGCAGAGACGAAACTGCGAGAGGCAAATACAATCCACACCGAGGAAAGACGAGCTTTGCAGGAAAGGATCCGGCTTCTGTCCAACACGAAGGAAGATGAGGAGAAAACCGCATTCCTCATAAGATCCAAGAAGGAAATTATGGCGAACCAACTCGCAAACCTCGAAACGCGGATCGGAGAAATATGCAGCATGAGCGGAATAGGCTATAAGAATAGCAAGAAGGATGGTCGTGATGTTGTCACGATTGAACTGTTGGATAAAATTGCGTCCTTTCTTAAAGAACATGTGTCTCCTGATTCTGCCGTTCTTTTTACAAGCAAGACTGGAGTTAAATATACGCCCGTTCCTGACGGAGGGTTTTTTGGATACGAGGAAGAAAGAGACCGTCATGCGGTAATTGACCATTTGAACCATTACGCTGCGCAGTTAAAGGAAATCGTCAAAAACTATTGAAAGTCATGAAAAGCATCGGCAGAAGGTGTTCCGAAAACCGCAACAGGCGGGAACAAGTTGATTGAACTGCACAGCCCTTTTCTTGAGAACTGGCAACCAATCCAAGAACACGAATGCTGAGTGCAAATCGCATCTTCCTGAAGCGCACTCTGTTGGCATGAATTCGCGAGGTGTGGCGACCGACGTCTTTAGCCACCTCGGCGGCACTCTGGTCGCAGCTCCTGCATGCCCACCTGCTAGGAAGACCCCTGGCAAACGCTCCGCCGCCAAATCCACATAAACCTATGCTCGACTACCGCCTCAGAGAATGGCTGACCAAAACCCACGAGAACCTCCTCCAGCAAGGAACCCTCCTCAGCAGCGAGCGCCTGAGCAATTGCTTTTCGCTCTTCCGGGCTCACTTCGGCCTAGAGGTGCTCAAGAAGCTGGACGGAGAAGAACTCCTTAACTTAATGCACGCCCGCCCCAGCAAGGACAGTCTGGTGTACTGGCTGGAATTCAAGAATGACGACGAGTTTCCCGCGAAATTCGGCAGCATCGCAGGTGGAAGTGCACTGAAGTTCGGCTTCTACTGGCGCCAGGAAACTGGGGCGTGGATGACGGGCAGCCCCCTGAAGCAGGTCGAACTCTCGCCCGCCAACGCCATCGCTCTTGCCAAGAACCAGCGCGATCAACTCGTTGTTGCCGCGGACTTATTGGAAAAGCTCCCCCAAAACGCTTCTGACCCAGACTACTTGGAACTACAGAACCAGATGGACCAAAGAGCACCGGACGTCAGCGCCTACGCCTGGGGCCACAAGTACCTAAGCCTGCTGTACCCCAGCAAACTAGATGATTACCACAACCCCGATTTCCAACGCTTCTACCTGATCAAATTACTCCAAACTCCGCCACCGCAACCTGGCCTGTACGCAGCGGGCGGCCGCTTCGTGCAAATTGCAGGCGAACTTGGCATCCCCATCAACCACCTAACGACGATCCTAAACCAGCGATACGCCAAACCCCGTCCCTACTGGCGGATTGGGACAAGCCTCGGCGAGGAAGAGAGTATCTGGCCCCTAATGAAGAACGGCTGTTTCGTCGCCATTGGTTGGGCGACGCTTGGCAATCTCGCTGAGGGCCCGTCCGACCAGGACCTCAAGGAGATCATCCGTCAGCGCCTTGAGCAGCAGTACAAAATGGCACCCAATGTTGCCTCCCGGAAGGCCGGCGAAATCCGCAACTTCGTTGAAGGCATTTCCGACGGTGACCTCGTTCTGGCGGCAGACGGCAAGAGAATACTGGGCGTCGGCCGTGTCACTGGCGGCTACCAGTTCGACACCGCTTCAGAGCCAGACGCGCCCCATCGCCGACCAGTTGAGTGGCTATCCCTGGAGGAGTGGGAACTTCCCGTTCCCGAGGGCCTTCGCACTACCGTCGTTCCTATCAAGAAGGATGTTCAGAACCTTATCGAGATTGAGCGGCGCTTGCTGGACCCAAAGTTACCACCACCGACCACCCCAGAATCCAAAACGCCGCGAGGTCCGAAGCGCCTCGACGGCGTTCCCGGCCGCATCCAATCCATTCTCGATCGCAAGAAACAGGCAATCCTCTACGGCCCACCAGGGACCGGCAAGACCTACTGGGCTCACCGCACCGCCCGCGACCTTGCGGCCCTTACCACCTTTGGTCACCTCTATGACGAACTCCAGACCGCAGACCAGGCTGTCATTTCCGGCAACGACACGCAACGCGGCCTCGTCCGCTTCACCACCTTCCACCCTGCCTACGGTTACGAGGACTTCATCGAGGGCTATCGCCCATCCCAGAGTGCAACCGGCCACTTACTCTTTGCCCTCGCCAACGGCATCTTCAAACAAGTTTGCCAGGACGCCACCAAACAACCCGCCCGAAACTTCTATCTTATCATTGATGAGATCAACCGCGGCGATATTCCCCGCATCTTTGGCGAGCTGTTGACTTTGCTGGAGTCGGACAAGCGTGACCTCCCGGTCTGGCTCCCATTGTCCGGCGACCGATTCACCGTGCCACGTAACATCTTCGTCATCGGCACCATGAACACTGCGGACCGTTCCATTGCCCTCTTGGATACGGCGCTACGCCGCCGCTTCGGTTTCGTCGAGTTGATGCCAAAGTCGTCTGAGCTTGGGGATGCTGTTGTCGCCGGCGCCATCCCCCTCGGCCCGTGGCTTGCTGCCCTCAATGAACGCATCCGGACGAACATTGGCCGCGACGCACGCAATCTCCAGATCGGTCACGCCTACCTGTTCCATGCCGGCAAACCCGTAACCGACTTCGCCCGCTTCTGTCAGATCATGACCGACGACATTCTTCCGCTCCTGGAGGAGTACTGCTATGACAACTACGACACTCTAAAACAAATCCTTGAAGGTGGCCTGCTCGACGAAGCGAAGCAGCGCATTCGTTATGAGCTGTTCACTCCCGAGAATCAGGAGGAGCTTGTTCAAGCGCTTCTCGCCCTGGCCCCGGACGTCACCGCTTCCCCCCAAGCTGCAGCCCTTACCCAGCCGGTGCAAGAGCCAGAGGAAGCGGCCGAAGAGGATGACCCGGCCAAGTGACCACCGTCTCCATCCACCTGAGTGAGTGGGAGACCCGCCGGCCTGACCCTGGCAGCCCCCTCGCAGGCGCCTCCCTAGCCGGGGATCCTGCGGCCCAGCGTCTGGCACAGCAACTCACATCCGCTAACAAGATTGAAATCCTGGAGCTTGCGGCCGGGCTGGAGCTCCGGGCCACCTCCTTCGTCGGCAGCTTCCTCCTTGGTCATCTCACCGTTGGCATCCGCCCCAAGATTCCTGGGGCACGTCTTCTCAATCTGCTTCGCTACGCCTATGGTCTCCGCCACCTGGACTTATTCGGACCCGTTGGCCACGCCACGTCCGAGTGCTCCTTTCAAGACCTTCTGATCCACCAACTCGCAAGCGAGGCCGCCGAACTCCTCTCCCGCGGGCTCCAACGGGACTACCGCCGCACTTCAGCAGTGCTTTCGACCCCACGCGGTCGCCTGGATTTCCAAGCCTACCCACGCGTTGCTGCCCGAGCCACCGCCGCCCTGCCAAACGTGCATCACCCCCGCCTAGAGGACATCCCGATAAACCAGGTCCTGTTGGCAGGTCTGGTGCTCGCCACACGTATGACGAGCGACATCGAACTCAGGGCCAGGCTGCGCCGTTCGGCCCAGGTGCTCGGCCTCAGCGTGTCCGAGCAGCGCATCGACACCTCTACCGTCCTGGAAGCACTTCAAGCCATCGACCGGCGCACCATCGCCTACACCTCAGCTCTCACCCTGATCGATCTTCTCCTACAGTCTAAAGGCATCGCACTTGAGGGGCGGTCCACCAGGCTCTCCCTGCCAGGCTTCCTGTTTGATATGAACCGCTTCTTCCAGGCGCTCATCTCGCGCTTCCTGCGCGAACACCTTTCCGGATACTTCATCAAGGACGAGCCCAGGTTGCGTGCCATGTTCGCCTACGACCCGGCGCATAACCCGCGCCGCCTTCGCGCCCCAGTCCAGAAACCAGATTTCGTAGTGCTGCAGGGCACGACCGTAGCAGCCGTTCTTGACGCCAAATACCGAGACCTTTGGCAGGACTCCCTTCCGCGTGACATGCTCTACCAGCTCGCACTCTACGCTCTCGGTCCTGCCGGAGCCATTAGGCGGTCAACCATCGTGTACCCGACGCTGGAAAGCGCAGCCATGGACCAGGTCATTGCCATCCAAGAGCCCATCTACGGCACCTCCAAGGCTTACGTGACCCTACGCCCGGTAAACTTGATTGCTCTGGACGACTTGCTCAACGCGCCAGATCGCCAGAGCACACGACGCAAACGGGTCGAGCTGGCTCAGTATCTAGTCTTCGGCAGACGGTCCTAATAACCAAACCCATTCAGACCGGTTGCCAGAGTTCCGCCACACAGGAAGACTGGCGACGACCCAGGCCGCCCCAAGGCAGAATGCAGAGTGCTGAAAGGCGAGTCAAAGCCGCCCGAAAAACGAGTTTAGCGCTACAAGGTCCACAAAGTCGGAAGCGCCGTCCTCCCGCCGACCAGAGGTCAGCCCCGCACCTGAATCGTCCAGTCGCGGAAATGCCGTAGGGAAGCCGTCTGGATAAGCTTGGCTGATCAAAAACGGGGCTTCGAGGGGGTTCTATGGTACCAGGACATGTCCAGGGTTTGTCCAGGGTGCCACCAGACCACGCCGAGGGAGACGCCGGAGGCGAGTTGTATTCGGGAGGCTTATGGGGAACGCCCAGGCGCGAGTGCGGAATGCGGATTGCGGACTGCGGAATAACCACCCAAGCCGCCCTCAGGCCACCCCGAGGCCACCCCGAGGCCACCCCGAGGCCACCCTGAAGCCACCCTCAGGGGCCTATCTGGTGGCCAACCGGTAGGCACCCTGAGGCTACCCTGAGGCTACCCTGAGGCTACCCTGAGGCTCCCGGGAGGGTCGGGTGCAGGGCGGGAGGAACCGGGGGCTGGAGGGCCGCCTTGAAGTGTTAATTCTACGAGCCAATCCGCCAAAGTGCGGGCAATCACCACGAACTGAAACGGTAACCCCGTCCACAAATAACGCGTCACGTTACAGCTCGGGGCAGGGCCTTGGGGATGCGAGTTCCTCATTGAGCCCTGAACCAGGCTTAGTAAAATCTGCTCATGCAACCTCGTCCGACTCCGCGCAACGACCCCAGGGTGTGTTCCGTTGTTTGTGCTGCTATTGCCATGAGCCTCGTCTTTTGGGCCGGTTTGGCGCGCGCGGGCTCGCTGGAAGCGGGTTTTCATGACCCGCCCGATTCCGCCCGGCCGTACACGTGGTGGCACTGGATGAATGGAAATGTCACCCGGGAGGGCATTACGGCGGACCTCGAGGCCATGAAACGGGTGGGGATCGGGGGGG
>Ga0187877_1004319_pt1 | contig 10979 bp, 10 predicted proteins | sample June2016WEW_17_1_3_FD_132430 | JGI IMG/M metagenome (GOLD analysis project Ga0187877, IMG submission 132430) | Peatland microbial communities from SPRUCE experiment site at the Marcell Experimental Forest, Minnesota, USA - June2016WEW_17_100 | ecosystem: Environmental > Terrestrial > Soil >... | reverse complement strand
GCAGGATGCAGGTCGAGCTGCTCGATCGGAAGCGCTGGCGGACGCGCGTCGAGCTCGCCAACGCCATCTTCGAGTACATCGAGATCTTCCACAACCGCCAGCGCCGCCACTCGTCGCTTGGCACGCTCACACCGCTCGACTTCGAGAGTCGGCACTTGATCACGACAGTGGCCTGAGAATCCAATTATCAAACTCCACGGAAGTCAGGGCACTCCAGAGCCTCCATGATAACGGGGGCGCTTCGAGCTATTTACACCGCGCGTGGGACGCCACCCGCGGGGTCGGGGACTCCGGTAAAGCAGTTTCCCTCCTTTCGGAACGCGATCCCAGCCGCGCTCGCCTGGCAGGCGACGTACTCGTGGCCGTTCAACATGACCTGCGCCGGGAAAGGCGGGTGGCCGGACATCTTGATCGTCACGTGGCCGAAGACCAGGTCGATGATGTGGAACGAGTAGTGGTTAACAAAGGCGCGCTACTTCTCGAGGTTCACGATCACCCCGCGAGCGGAGCGCGTCACCTCCCAGACCGTCGCAGGTGCTCGAGCGACGAGGACCATGAACACGCCGGGGCCGACCGCGCGCTCGGCGAGGTACTCCTCGGCGATCAGGTCCTTGCGCTCGCCGGCCTTGCAGTCGATGACAGGGACCCCCCGCGACGTAGGCCACGCTCGCACCGGGCGAAGGAAGCGGCCTGCCATACTCATGAGGTGGGTCTTGTCGAGATCCTCGTCGCTCTCGCCGTGCCACCCTCGCCACCAGACCCGGAAGCCGCCTGGTGAGTGCCCGATCGAGAAATAGGCATTGAGCACGATCCGGTCCACGCAGTCGTAGCTCCCGTCGAGCAGATTCTGATACCGGTCGCAGAGGTCATCACTCACGCGGCGACGGTAGATCCACACTCACCGGTCGTGTCGAGCTGCCCGAAGGGCCCCCGCTCCCGAGCTTGTCTCGGGAGCGGCGTAGTTCCTCTTCGGCCCTCTCCAGGTCCGCTACGTCCAGGTCATTTGCCGGACCCGGCTAGAACCCAGGCGGTACCCGTCGGTTTTGGGCAACACTTTCTCCCTCAGATACGCCTGGTTGGTCGCGCTCACGCTCAGCCCATCGCCCCCGTAATGCTCCGTGCAGATCACCCCCTGGAACCCGTTCGCCAATGCCCACGAGATGGCGTCACGGTAATTGATAATTCCTAGCTCCATCGGCGCAGGGAATGCTACAAAATAGCCTCTCGCGACGTCCTCGTCACGGTAGTAATTCTTGACATGCCAGAAGTTCGTATAGGGTAGCGTCTTTTGCAGGATCTCCCGCCAGTCCTCGACCGGCCGGTGAAGACGGACCAGATTACCTACGTCCGGGTTAAGGCCCAGGTTTTCGACGTCGATCTCCTCCACGAGGCGCACCGCCGAGTCCGCTGTGCCCACGTAGGTGTCCTCGTACATCTCCAGCGACACCGAAACGCCTACATCGGCTCCATGCCGGCCCAACTCCCTGAGCCGCCTGACCGCTGTACCCCATACCTCTTTGTCACCTACCGGGTCCTTGTGCCCCTCGGCCGTCCAGAAAAACAGCTGGCGCTTCTGCTCCTCTGTCAACGCCTGGTGCAGCCCGAACGAGACCACTGGGATGCCAAGGTGGGCAGCGGCATCAAGTGTCCTATTACTGTACGCAAGGTTTGCCTCCCCCTCCCTGGCGTCGATGACGCTCCGACGTATCGTCGACACCGACGCCATGCGCACGCCCGTTCTTGTAGCAGCCGCCTTCAACATGTCGAGCCTCGCCTCCGACAGGTCACCCACCCGCACCCAGCTGTCGGTCATGTCCACGTCATCAAAACCTGCCTCGGCAACCTCCGAGAACGTCGAGCACCACTCCGCCGCGTCAGCCTCCTGGACCACCGTCCCGTCGGCCTTTACCCCAGGGAACTGGAGCAAAGCAGCCGCTATGGGCCAGCTCTTTGCCGTGAACGGCATCCCAACCCTCCCTTTCCCGCAGTCAGGTACTACCTTCCTTCGTGGCCAACGAATTACCAATGTCGTGCGCCGAGCCCACCACCTGCAAATGGGCCTACGCGGCAGCTGGGACGGCGCACAAAGAGCAGGCTAACTCCCTGGTCGGCGCTTGGTGTTGTTGCGCCTTGCGTCCTCGCTCCTGACCGGCTCCCCGCCAACGCCCCAGCAGCCCTCCTTCACTTCTTCAACGACGACCCAGATCGCCTGGCGCAGCTCCTCGCCCGCGACATCGACCATCGTGTCCGTCATCTTGCGCACGATGTCCCGCTTCTGGCCCTCGCTGAAAACACCTTCCAACAGTTTTACATTGATAAACGGCATGGTACCTCCCCCGCACTTCTAGTCCCCACTAACATTCGAAGGCACCCAGACTGACAGAGGAGCGGGCGCCCAGGCTCATGGCACCATGCCACGTAGCCTGCACGCCCGCTCGTGTCTTGTCATCTGACGCACGCTGAGCCTCTCTGGCTCAACCTGCCCCTGGAGTTAGCTCTTTGTTGTGCCCTACGCGCAACCGTTCGCGGAAGTAGCACTCTTATGTCCAGTGCAGCCAGGCCCCTGCCCATTGTTCGTTGGCGTATGCGCCAACAGGTTCTTCTGGTACCAGGAGGCCGGGTAAACGTGTGCGGCCGTCGTCGTAAGTGGCGTGTTCGCGTACTGCGGCAGCAACGACTGCGTGATCGTCAGGACGGGCATGACCATGGTCTTGGGGACTTTCACACCCTTGGCAATCTGGACAGCAACCCACGCGGCTGCAGCACCAACACCGGGGTTCACCTCGATGGATTCCGTCACAAAACCAGTTGCCTTGTGCTCAGTTGCCCACCAGTGAAGGAACGTACCGCGGTTGTCACCCGTCACGACCGGGACAGGGCGCCCAGCCGCCTTAAATGCCTCCAGCACGCCGTACGTGCCCCCCTGCCCGGCGATAGCGTTAATCGTCGGCAGACCGCTAAGTACGGCAGCGGCCTTGGCCTCGCTCGTCGCGTCGTCCCACGCGCCCCACACACTAGCAATAACATGGATCTTCGGGTACGGCTTGAGCGCAGCGAGAAGTCCATAGTGGAACACCGTTTCGTTCGTGTATCCAGGCTGGCCGCGGTCCTCGAAGACGTTCCCGACGCCATGCAGCCTTTGGGCGATGTACTGGCCAGCCAGGTACATGTTGCCCCAGTTGTCCTCGTTCAGCTCGTAAGGGATCGAGCTTGTTACCGGCCCCGACTCGGTGTCAAGCACGGGGATGCCTGCTTTATGGGCTTTCGCTATCACCCCGTTCAGAGCAGTAGTCGAGTCTGGGTCAATTACTATGACGGTCGGGTGGTCGAGGATCAGAGTCGCGATCTGTGATTCTTGGGTGGCGACTGAACCGTTAGCGCACACGTACTTGTAGCTAGCGAGCTGCCCTTGCTTCTCCAACAACTTCGCCTCGTAGAAGAACGCGGAGTTCATGGCTGCTCGCCATGTATTGCCGCAGTAACCCTGCGCGAACGCAATAGTGATCATCGACTTCTTCGGCCTCGCCGAAGCCGAAGCAGTTGAGGTGACCCCAACGGCTGCGAGAGCGAGCATTGCGGTAGCGCAAACGCCAGCGCGCACCCAGACGCGCCTGAGCGACCAGCTTGTCCTGTCCGACATTATCTGCCTCCTAATTGGCATTACCTTAGGACTTCTCCTCACAAGTATCTCTCTCATGTATTTACTAGTATCTCTCTCATGTATTTATTGATGTCAGGCCTTGCCCAACAGAAATATGCTCTGCGGTACTCTTCAGTTACGATACCATGTCATCTCCTTTACCTGAAGTTCTCGCGTGCGGCCAGCCACGCCTGGCACGCACCAGGGTTAGCGCTGGGCCCGCGTCACCACCATGACCACCCCAATAATGACTGCGCCTTGCACTATGTCCTGCACGCCGATCGCAGCTCCCGACAGCTCGAGCAGGGCGATGAGGAGCGCGATCGTCGTGGCACCGAAGGCGGTCGCGGCGATCGCTGTCTCACCGCCGCGCACCGACGTGCCCCCGACGACGATGGCGGCGACCGAGGCAATCAGGTAAGTGTCCCCCATGTCGGCAAAGGCCCCGCCGGCATAGCCGGACAACAGGATCCCCGCGATAGCTGCCAGCAGCCCCGATAGCATGAAGGTGCCAACGACCACGCGCTTGACCGGTACGCCGGTGAGGGCTGCGGCAGCCCGGCTCTGGCCGATGGCGTGCAGGTACATCCCGTAACGGCCCTGGCCACGGAGCAGGGCGACGGCGACCATCACGACCACGGCCGCCAGCACGACGAGCGTCAAGCCGTGCCAGCTGTTTTGCCCGAAGCTGATTAGGCCCGGTGCCACGATCACCTGTGAGCCATTGCCCATCAACAGGACGATCGTGTACGCGATGTACCCCGTGGCCAATGTCGCGACGACAGGTGGGAGCCCGGGGCCCACGACGAGGACCCCGGTGAACGCCCCCGCCAGGGCTCCCACCGCGAGGCCGGCAAGGAGCGCCAGGACCAAGTACGTATTGCTGCCCCCGCTCGACTTCCCGCAAAGGTACGCGGCAACCGTCATGACGTAAGGTATCGAGAGGTCGAAAGAACCGTCGCCGAGACCCACGACGAGCATCTGGCCGACAGCCACCAGGGCGACAAAACTTGCCACGGTGATGTTGTCCAGGAGCAGGTCCACGGTGAACCTGCCCGATATCCCGCAGGCTGCGAGCCACAACAGCAGGGATGCGCCGAGCGGGAAGACCCACCTCGCTCGTGACCAGTCCACGCGCTGCACGAAGTTCGGCTCCTGTACAAGCCCGTTCATCTTCATTCGTCAATGCCTCCGCGCATAACGCCTAAGGCCCTCTACGAACCAGCGCATGCCTACCGCCGCGACTAGGACCAGGCCCTCCACGGCCGTGTTCCAGGCCGCCGCGACGTTCAGGAAGGAGAGCACCGATGCCAGCAGTGAGAAGGCGACCGCCGCAGCCACGACGCCACCCGGTACAACGATGCCACCCCCGAAACGGCAACCTCCTACTACGACCACAGCGAAGGTGATCAGCGTCAGTGTCGCGCTTGCGTTTATGTCTGCCGACGTCGTCACGCTCGTGGTGAGCAGCCCCGCCACGTCCACGAGCACGCCGGCCAGGGCGTAAGCGCACAACCTGGTCCAGAGTGGGGACCAGCCGCTGTTCACGAGGGCGGCCCGGTTGTTACCAAGGCCTCTCAGTACGATGCCATAGCGCCAACGCCTGAGCACCCACCACATCACGAGCGCCCCCGCTACCATGATGTAGACCTGCTCGGGGACCACCGGCCAGGTCGCGTTCGTGGTCGTTTCCAGCCACGAAGCCGCTGTCCCTCCCGGGGTGGGCTGGATGGTGAGGCCCACCCCGAGCCAGATGAACGAGGCACCAAGGGTGACGACGATCGCGGGTACGTGGAAGAGCTCCACGATCGCCCCCATGGCGACATAAGCAAGGACCATGACGATCATCAGCGCGACGCCGTAGAAGGGGTTCGTCGTCAGCGCTGTGGCAGTGAGCACGTTGACCAAGCCGACGGCGTAGCCGATCCCGAGGTCGAAGTCGCCCACGAGGATGATGACCATTTGCGCCAGTGACGCGAACACCAAGGGGAGCGCGGGGCCGAGCAACAAACTGGCCCCGGTAACGCTCATGGTGGCTGGGCGCAGGATGGCTGTTGCTGCAGCGACAACCACGAGCAACAGCCCGGCTGTCCAACCCCTAGAGGAAGGGACAAGCCATCTCAGCTGCCGGGCGTGAGGTGCGGGCCCAGGGTGGAGGGCACCTGGCACCGGTGCTTCGGCAACCTTCATCGGCTCGCACCTCCTTGCGAAGCGTGGGCCTCCGGGGCCATCGCGCCATCTCCGCTCGGCGTGGCCGGGTCCACCTCGGCGGTCCCCAGGCCCGCGTCCTCGAAGCGCGCGTACGAAAGCCGCACGATCTCTGCCCCGGAGATCTGCGGCCCGCTGAGCTCCCCGCTGATGCGACCCTGAGCAAACACATAGACACGGTCGCAACGATGGAACTCAGCGTCTTCGGTCGAGTAGACGATGATGGTCCGGCCGGCTGCCCGCGCCTCCTCGAGGGCACCGTAGACAGTTTCCTTTGTGGCGACATCGACCCCGCGCGTCGGGTCATCGAGCAGGAGGACCTCAGCCTCGCTAGCGAACGCGCGTGCTATCAGCACCTTCTGTTGGTTCCCGCCGCTGAGCGCTCTGAGCTTCACCTTGGGGTCAGTGGCGGCTATGTCGAAGTGATCGAACCACTGCTGGACGATTCCGTTTGCAGTCCTCCAGCGCAACCAGCCTGCCCGCGTGACGCGCCCCAGCTTGAGGGCGCCGATCAGGATGTTGTGGTAGATGTCCCACAGTACGAAGTTGCCTTCGGCGGCCCGATCACCGGCAATGTACGCAACAGACCCGCGCACCACGACCTGGCCGCCTTCCGACCCCCTTCCTCGCCTGAAAACTGCCCGCAGCACGTCCCGCTGCCCAGCGCCCTCGAGCCCTGCGAGCCCAACTATCTCGCCGGCCCGTGCGACGACGTCGACACCCTTCAACCTGCTCACACGCAGCCCCCGCATCGACACGACCGGCTCGCTGCCCGCCCCCGTTGCCTCCGCCGTGCTCTCCCGCTTTGCGGCGTCCGCGAACACGGCTGCTTCACTGACAGGTTGCCGTGCGGGCTTCCCGGCCTGCTCGGAGGGTCTCGCGCCGAGCTCTTCCACGAGCTGGTCCCGTGACGCTTCGCGCCTGCCCCCGGTCCAGCACACTTCGCCGTTGCGCAGCACGACGATCCTGTCCACCAGCCCGAGGATCTCGTCGAGCTTGTGAGTGACGTAGATCGCTGCCACCCCTCGGGCACGCGCCTCCTTTAGGTAAAGCTGCAGCTTGGCACTGCTTTCACCGGACAGGGCAGAAGTTGGCTCGTCCAGGACCAACAGCTTCAAGCGCGGGTGGGAGGCGGCGCGAGCTATCTCGACCATCTGCTGTTGCGCAAGTGGGAGCTCCGAAACGCTCACGCGCGGTGAGATGCCACTACCCGGGAAGACAGCCTCCAATGCCTTTGTCGCGTCCGCGATCTGGGCTGCCCTACGCCCCCGGCCGATGTGGTGGTAGAGGAGGGCCCAATTCTCCCAAACAGCCAGGTTCGTGCACAACGAGAGCTCTTGGTGCACCATCGCCAGCCCGTGCATCCAAGCCTCGGCCGGGTTGTAGTGGGACGCGCCCACTTCGTGCCCGTCCACCTCGACGGTGCCAGCTGAGGCGGGGATGATGCCCCCCAAGATCTTGAGCAACGTCGTCTTGCCCGCGCCGTTTGCGCCGATCAGGCCTACTATCTCACCCCGCGAGACTGAAAAGTCGACATGCGACAAGACAGCGTGCGCCCCGTAGTACTTCATGATCTCTGACATAGACAAGATCGGCTTCTCACCGACTGCCGTCGCGACCGGCCCTATGATGCTTGGCATAATTTTGCCCTTCGTGTGTGTTGTCGGTTGCGCGATGTCCAAAACTGTACTAGCGGGGGCTACCGGGTAAGAGGTAGGGACAACCCGTGCCCGACTGGGTGGTTTTCCCTATTTCCCAGGTTTTTCCCCGTTTCCCAGGTCATGGCCAGTTCTGGCATGTTGTCATGTTCTAGCATGTTGCCATGGGGGAAATTCTGCTGTGGTGCGTATTATCCCCCGTTTTGTCTGGGCGAACGGCTGGTTTAGGATGTTCTTGGCGCGCTCGCAGGGCGTCTCGAGACCGCTTGATGAAGGCGACCCATGGGAAGTGGTACCCAGACAATGACTACGACAGGGCACGATGAGACCCAACAAGCAGTGGGAATTGTAGGCCCTGCTCCCTCACCGCCATCGGTGCTGGAGCGACTAACCGCACTAAACAACGGCACAGAGATCTGGTGGGACTCGTCACCGCTGGTCTTCGAGTCTTGGCGTGCCCGTATGCTCGCGGCAGCACCGGAAGAGGGGCGGGCCCAGCTCGCTGAGCAGCTTCTGCGGTTGTGGGACCCGGCACACCCCGAAGCGACGCTCTTCCGGGGCGTGACGACCAATCCTCCTCTCTCGCTGGCCGCGATACGCGACGACCCCGCCCGCTGGCTCGCCTGGATCCGCTCGTACCGCGCCACGCACTCAGCCGCGACGGTGGAGGGTACCTACTGGTCCCTGTACAAGGAGATTGTCCGGCTCGGGGCTGAGGCCCTCTTGCCTCTCCACGAGGCAACGGGCTACCGCTTCGGCTACCTCTCCGGCCAGGTGGACCCGCGCTCGGCTTTCGACAGCGACGCAATGCTGCGCCAGGCTTCCGAACTGGCCGCGCTTGCGCCCAATGTGATGGTCAAGGTGCCCGGCACCAGCGAGGGTCTCCCAGTCCTGCGCGAGCTCACGCGACGCGGGATCTCGACCAACTGCACCCTCGCCTACACGTTGCCCCAGTTCGTAGCCGTCGCAGAAGAGGTCCAGGCCGGCCTGATCGAGGCGCGAAGGGCCGGAGCCGACCTGACCCGGTGGAGGTCGGTCGTGACTGACATGAGCACCCGTTGGGAGAACGCCGCCGAGTTCGCAGCCCAGGCAGCCAAGGAAGCCGTGGAGCTGTCTGCCGAGGACCGCCGTTGGGCGGGGATCGCCATCTTCAAGCGTGCCCAGCGCCTGTTCCGCTACCGGGCCTACCCGAGCAAGATGCTCATCTGCTCGGTCCGCATGGGGCCCGGTCCCGACACGACAGACCGCTGCTGGCACCTCGAGTACACCGCCGGCGCAGACGCCGTCTTCACACTCCCGCCCGCCTTCCTCACCGACTTTATCCTTCGCTCTAAACGGCTCCGGCTCGCTTCCCGCATCTGGGAGGACATCCCCACTGACGTGATGACCAGGCTGCAGCGCGTATGCTACTTTTCAGAGGCTTATGAGCCCGATGGCATCCCGGTCGACGCGTTCGACCGGATCCCCGCCTTGCAGAACACCACCCGGGAGTTTTCCAAGGCGACAAACGATATGGTCGACTTCGTAAGGCGAGAGTTTCAACCCGCGACGCCAAATGGGCTTCAACAGGGCTTGCCCGGCGGGAGCACGATCTGACCAGGCCCACGCAAGGGCTCGGTGGCACAGGGTGGAGAACAAAGAGGGCCGGCAGGCAATGAACCAGAAATTGGCAGGGATCATTATCCCCGCGGCAACACCTTTCGACGACCAGGGCTACCTGAGCGTCGAAATGCTCGAGCACAACATCACGAAATGGAACGCGACGAACGTCCGCGGCTACATGTGCCTGGGCAGCAACGGTGAGTTCCGGTCACTGTCCGACGACGAGTCCATTACAGTCGTAAGGCAAGTCATGCGGCTCAAGGCCGACAAGACGCTCATAGTCGGCGTGGGCAGAGAGTCATTACACCTCACGCTGGCTTTCTTGGACAGGGTCACCGACCTCGGCCCCGGCATCGACTACGTCTCGGTCTTGACTCCCAACTACTTTGCCAAGCTCATGGACGACGAGGCCCTGGTGGATTACTACCGCGCGGTCGCTGATCACAGCTCTCTGCCCGTGCTGCTTTATGTCGCCCCCGGCTTCGCGAACTCGGTCGTCCTTTCACCACGGGCTGTCAGGGTGCTCGCGGACCACCCGAACATCCACGGCCTCAAAGACACCACGCCAGCCATGATGGTCGACTACATGCTGAGCGTGGGTGGCCGTGAGGACTTCAGTGTCCTAGCCGGCTCACTCAACATGCTCCTCACTTGCCTCATGCTCGGAGGGTCGGGCGGGGTTGTTTCGGCGGCCAACTACTTCCCAGCCCAGTGCGCAGAGGTCACCGACTTGTACTTCTCCGGGGAACACCAGGAGGCTGTCGACCGGTACCTCCGCCTGCAGCGCCTCGTGAAGCAGACCGGGGCAAGGCGCGGCGTCGCAGGTCTCAAGTGCTGCATGAACCTCTGTGGCTTCTCGGGTGGCAAGCCAAGGTTACCCGTGAAGGCACTGGCCGCTCAGGAGGAGAGCGACATCAGAGCGATACTCTCACAGACAGGTTCTGCCCTGTGTGTCAGGCTGAGCTGAGACACCCGCAGCAGTAGTCCAACCCCGCAGGGCGAGATCGGATCTCTTACGAAGTGATCCTCACTACCTTGACGATGACTCGCGCCCATGATGAAGTCATGGGCGACGAACCCTCGATGCCAGATCGACCGAGGCGGCGAAGCTTCACCGCTGACTACAAACTGACGATCCTCGACGAGTATGACCGCTGTGCCGGTGACGGCGACAAGGGCGCGCTGTTGCGCCGAGAAGACCTGTACACGAGCCACATAGTCGAGTGGCGCCGCGCCCGGGACTGCGGTGCGCTGGCCGGGCTCGGCTCGAAAGACAGGCTGCCGAAGCACAACCCGCTCGCCGACGAGCTTGCCCGGAAAAAAAGCGAGCCGGGGCTGAGCTCGCGAAGACGAGACTGGTGGTGGAGATCCAGGGAAAAGCATCGGAGCTCTTGGGGCGGCTGCTCGCCGAGAGCGACGAGGAGGACAGGCAGCAGCGGTGATCGACCAAGCCTTCTTTGAGGTGAGGACCCTCGCAGGAACAGGAGCGGCCTGCGCCGCCGTCGGCCGTTCACGTGCCACGCACTACCGGGCGTTTCAGCCGAAAAAGCTCGGGCCACCAAGGCCATGCCCCATCCCCGCCAACGCCTTGTTGGCCAGCGAACAACAAGGCGTGCTCGAGGTGCTCCGGGGCCGGTTCGTCGACTCCGCACCGGCACAGGCCTGGGCCACCTTGTTGGACGAAGGCACCGACTTGGCCTCGCAGTCCACCATGTACCGCCTTTTGCGGACCAACGGCGAGGTCCGTGAGCGCCGCCGCCAGGCGACCCATCCACCGCGCACGATCGCAGAGCTCGTCGCGACCCGGCCGAACGAGGTCTGGTCCTGCGACGTCACCAAGCTCAATGGCCCGGCCCGCGGCGTCCACTACG
>Ga0187877_1004313_pt1 | contig 10986 bp, 10 predicted proteins | sample June2016WEW_17_1_3_FD_132430 | JGI IMG/M metagenome (GOLD analysis project Ga0187877, IMG submission 132430) | Peatland microbial communities from SPRUCE experiment site at the Marcell Experimental Forest, Minnesota, USA - June2016WEW_17_100 | ecosystem: Environmental > Terrestrial > Soil >... | reverse complement strand
TCGCGACCGGAATCGCTCCCAGGATGGGAGGCGTAGGCCAATACGAACGACAAGTGTTGCCCCATCTGGCGGCCTCCTTAACCGCCAGGGGATGCCACGTGACGGTCCTGTTGTGCCGCGATGGGAGCCTTTCTCACCTAGACGCTGGGGTGAGAGTGGTGCGATTGCCGGTTTCAAGGAACCCGGGCATTCTTCGTATCCTTGCCGAGAATCTCTATATCCCCGGTTTGAGTTTTCGGGCAGACGTGGCCGTCGCGTTAGACCATCGGCTCCCGCTGGTACCGATTAGAGCCGGTCGGACTTTGGTGGTCGTCCACGATGCCATCCTGCTGCACCAGATGGCAGGAGAACTCCCCACAGACGGAGACACTCTGAGGCGTTGGCACTACTCTCTTATCATGACGCGGGCTATCAAGGCGGCGGATATTCTGGTTGCTAATTCGGAGTACACGGCCTCCCAGATCGCTCGGTTCTTCCCGGTCGCAGAACGAATTTCGGTGGTTCCTCTGGGCGTTGACCACGAACGTTTTCACCCGCCCTGTGGGGATGGTGAGATCGAACGCCTGCGCCGCTTTCATGGATTGCCGGCTCAGTTTTACTTGTTTGTAGGGTCCCTGTCCTTCCACAAGAACCTTCGCTTGATTGTTGACACCTACTCCTCCGGAGATCTCCCTCAGCAGTATATGCTCCCGGTGGTGCTGGCCGGGGTGAGCCGGAACGACGACCCCTCGAACCCAACCCTGCAGCTCATCGACCGGAAAGGGATTGGGAAATATTTTCAGTTTCTTGGCTATGTCCAAAATTCGGACCTTCCGGCGCTTTACGCCACAGCCAGAGCCCTGATCCAACCCGCGTGTGAGGAGGGTTTTGGTCTCCCGCCCCTGGAGGCGATGGCCTGCGGCACCCCGGTGATCGTCTCAAACAGGACATCCCTTCCCGAGGTCGTGGGAGACGCGGCGTTGATGATCGACCCCGGCAGTTTGGAGTCTCTCGCGAAGGCGTTGCAGAGCGTCAACGACGAAGCAATGCGAAAGCAACTGATCGAGCGAGGCCTGAAACGCGCCGCAACATATTCCTGGCAGCGAACAGCAGAGATGACGGCAGAGCAGATCCTGTGAACCATCACCACCAAGACACCAAGACACCAAGAAAGCTTCTGAGGTTTTTTACGTCCCGACTCGGTGCCTTGGTGGTACATCCAGCATTTTGAACCATCACCACAGAGACACAGAGACACCAAGAAAGCTTCTGAGGCTTTTTACCTCCCGACTTGGTGCCTTGGTGTTTTGGTGGTGAACACAACACCCACATGCGGATTTTGATGCTGTCACCTTACGTGCCTTGGCCGCTCAATGGCGGCCCGACCATCCGCATTTACCATGTATTGAGGGAGCTGGTAAAACACGGGCACGAGGTGACGCTGCTCGCAGGCCATGAGGGCCCGCCCCTGCCCGCCTCACATCCGCTCAATTCACTTTGCCGGGAGATCGTGACCTATCAGCCACCCTCGAGCGCCCGGATCGGCTTGCCTCTCCTCTCCGCTCTGCGCTCCATGGCATCACCGCTGCCCTACGTGGCCGCGAAATTCGGGTCCCGCCACATACGGGAGAGCATTCAGGGGGCCGCGGAGAAAGGCGAGTTCGACCTGATCTGGGCGAACTTCGCTTTCATGGCTTATGCCGTTCCCCCGGAAATTTGCCGGAGCCTACCCGTGGTTTTGGACGAGCACGAATCGGAAGGGCTGCTTTGGCGGCAGTATTGGCGGCATGGAACTTTGGCGAAGCGGGCCTTCGCGATGATCAACCTCATTAAACTCCCGGCCTTCCAAAAGAGAATTATGTCCCAGGTTGCGGCCGTGCTCAGTAACTCCGAACGCGAGGCGGACTTCACCAGACGGCACGCGCCGCCGCATGTCCAGGTGTGGGCAGTCCCGAATGGGGTGGATACAGAAATCTTTGCCCCCGTCCACACCAATGGGGATCAAAAGAATGTCATTCTGCTGTGTAGCGGTCTGACCGTGTTCCGGAACCGAGACGCCGCCCTTTGGTTTGCCGGGAGCGTGTTCCCGAGAATCCGGCGAGAAGTCCCCGATGCAGAATTCTGGATTGTGGGGAGCAACCCTAACCGTGAAATCTGGCGGCTCGCGAAAGTCCCCGGCATCCAGGTCACGGGCACCGTGGACGACGTTCGACCATACTATGCTAAGGCTAAGGTCGCCGTGGCCCCCTACCGCTACGGCGAGGGAACGAAAATAAAGGTTGTGGAGGCGATGGCGTGCGGGACACCCGTAGTCTCCACATCGATCGGCTGCCAGGGCCTCGATGTGATCGGTAGTCAGCACCTTCTGATTGCTGACAACGAGACCGACTTCAGCCGCCGGGTCATCGAGCTGCTGCGTGACCCCCAGCGAGCCCAGGCTTTGGCCACCGCGGCGCGAGGGCTGACGGCGGAGAAGTACTCTTGGGAACGGCTCATCTCCCACTTGGAGCCGAAACTCCAGGATCTCGTGTGCCGGAAGCGGACCCAAACCAGCTAGCGGGAGTTTTGATGCGCCGGGAATGGGCGGTGGAGAGGAATTGGGCTCGTCCTTGATGGATCGTCTCTTGAATGCGCTGCACTATCCAGTGGCGCGCGCGCGCGCCCACTACTATGCTGGCCATGAAGATGAGGTGGCGCGCTTGCTGGGCATGATCATGCGCCAGTGTCGACAGGATTGGCTAGTGGTGGATTTAGGTTGCGGCCATGCCGCCTATAAAGTCCCCTGGCGCCAATTTTGCCGCCAGCTGGTTGGCATCGACATCTCTCCCGGAATCCGCGACAGCGTTTGGGTGGGCTTCAAGGTTCGCGGCGACCTGTACCAAATCCCGCTCGGGAGCAATTCTGTGGACCTGGTGATCATGCGTTACGTAATCGAGCACCTGGAGCGCCCTGTGGAGGCCCTCCGCGAGGCCGCCCGTGTGCTGCGTCCGGGGGGTAAACTGGTGCTTTTGACCCCCAACCGGCGCCATTACGTTTGCCTGGTTGCCCGCATCACCCCTCACTGGTTTCATCACTGGTTCTTGGCCCGCCACGGCCGTTTCGATGCGGACGTGTCACCCACAAGATATCGCGCCAACACCCCCCGCCATTTACGCGAGGTTGCCTCCCGCGCGGGCTTTCGCATCACTGAGCTGGAACTGTATGAGGCGCCTCCCGGGTATCTGGGTTGGTTCTGGCCCGCTTACATGTTGGGCGTCGCCTATGAGCGGCTGGTCAATCGGTTCGAGGCCTTGGCCGGGCTCAGAGTCAGCATCCTAGCCACCTTGCAGAAGACCTCGTGATAAAATCGCTGAAGCAACTCACCTATAGGCCGGAAGTGATCACGCTGGCTGGCAAGCTGCATCTGCGCTCGATCCTGCGAGAATGGTACTACTGGTGGGCGCGGCCACGCGATGGGATCGTGCGCATAGAATTGGCTGGCGCGAGCGCGCAGTTTCATGTTCATACCCCGGAGGAGTTGCGCCTGCTTGAGTCCGCAGGGGGCGCGGGTGGGGAGCAACGCGTTTTGGAACGATTGGTTACTTCTCTTAAGCCGGGCGACGTCGTCTTTGATGTCGGCGCAAATGTCGGTCTATACACCGTCTTGCTGGCGAAGGTTGTGGGCGACGGAGGGTTGGTGATTGCCTTCGAACCCGAGGGCGGGACTTACGCCCACTTGCTCGCCAATCTCAAACTGAGCAGCTTGACGAACGTCCGTTGTGTTCGCAAGGCCCTGGGAAACCGCAGCGGTCAGGCCATGCTTTATTCGAATGAAGCAATCGGAGGCGCCAGCCTGGTGCACCCCCCTGAGGGAAAGGGCCCGGGAGAACTGGTGGATATCGTCGAAGGCGATCAATTTGTGATAGCCGAGAACTTACCTATGCCCCGGGCCGTAAAGATTGACGTCGAAGGCTATGAATGCGCTGTGATCCAGGGTCTGCGCGCCACCCTGGCCCACCACGCTTGTGAGCTGGTCTGCTGCGAGGTCCATCCGGCGCGGCTCCCACCCGGGATAAAGCCGGAGGCAGTCGTGGATTTGCTCAGATCGGTGGGCTTCAGCCGCTTCGACACTTATTCGCGCTGGGACAAGACATTCCATCTCGTCGCTTATAAAGGGCCATCGTTGGCAGGATAAAAGGATGGGTTCTCGTATATTAGTCTGCGCTTACGCATGCGTTGTTGACACGGGGGGCGAGTGTATAGTTTTTGGCCTGGCGGAGGCTCAGTATCGGAAATTCCGGATAGAAAATGTTAGGTTCAAAAAACATGGAGAAAATGAACCTGTTCGGTAAAACCAAGGGAATGGTAAGGAACATCTTTAGAAAAACAGGATTCGACGTAGTCCGTACAAATGACCCTGTCCCATATTTCCACTCAACTCATTATCTGCGCAATAACGCACGAAGGCTGGAGCACCTTGCAAGCCTGAGAATTCCAGTAGCGGGAATGTCAATTCTAGAGGTAGGCGCCGGTATCGGTGATCATTCCCATTACTTCCTCGATAGAGGCTGCAGGATAACCATCACTGAGGCACGACCGGAAAATCTTCAATACTTAAGAAACCGTTATCCGAGCTGTGATGTTCAGTTTCTCGACATGGAACATCCTTCTCGCATCAGAGGTTCTCCATTTGATGTAGTCCATTGTTATGGTCTTCTGTATCACCTGAGCAATCCCAGCCAAGCTCTAGCCTTTCTCAGGCAGAACACTAAGAGAATGTTATTCCTCGAAACATGCGTCTCGTTTGGCGAAAACGAAGAAATAAACCTCAAAAGGGAACCGCAAGGAAATCTGACTCAGGCATACTCCGGAACTGGCTGTAGGCCGACAAGAGCATGGCTATTCAAGGAGCTTCAAGGGCTTTTTGAATATGTCTATCTGCCAAAAACCCAACCAAACCATGAAGAATTCCCACTAGACTGGAGTGCTCCAGAGAAGCATCAGTCTAGCCTACAGAGGGCCATATTCGTCGCTTCCTGTGAGCGGTTAGAAAACGAAACACTCACGCCACATTTGATTACTAATCAAACACGGCATGAATAACTGCATGGGCAATATTATGCCGGATAATGACTCCGCTCTCGAATCTATCAGCAACTATATAGCCTAAAAAGTCGCTGGCTGGCGTAGAGCGCAGCTCTGCGTTTCAGCGGGCGAACGGCCTGGGCGGCGGGGGAATTCCAAATCTCCATATAAAGAGGCATCGTTAGGGGGGTAAATGGATGAGTTTTCGAATATTAATCGGCGCATACGGATGCTTGGTGAATCCGGATCTAAAGTTTCCCGGCGGGGGGGACATCATGGGCTGGAACCTGGTCAAGCGCCTGGGGCGTGTGCATCGGCTGTGGGTCCTCACCGCCGCCCAGAACCGTGAGGCGCTTGAAGCCGCCCTGGAGAAGGAGCCGCTTCCCAACGTCAAGTTCGTTTATGTGGACTTGCCTGGCTGGCTGCACGCCCTGCTTCAGCATCAAGGGGGCCTCCAGTTTTACGCCTATCTCTGGCAGTGGCGAGCCTATTTTTTTGCCCGGCGGCTCCACAAACAGGTCCGCTTCGACGCGTTTCATCATCTGAGTTATGACAATGATTGGATGGCAAGCATTATTGGCGCATTGCTGCCGGTCCCCTACCTGCGGGGTCCCGCCGGCGGCGCCCATCGTGTGCCCAAAAAGTTCCGAAGGCAATTTCCGGCAAGGTCGTATTTGTGGGAATACGTTCGCATGGGTTTACAGTGGGTATTTCGCCACGATCCATTCTTCGTGATAGGCCACGAGCGAGCGACAGTTCTGCTGATGGGTAACCGCGAGGCTCTCGAAGCGTTGCCCGCTCGGTGGCGAAAGAAAGCGCAACTGCTTTCCGTCAACGGCGTCTCGCTCAGTAGCATCCCCTATGACCCTGCCTCGGCGCCCAGGAATGGTCCATTCCGATTGCTGACGGCTGGAAGGCTCGTGCCGCTCAAAGGCTTCGACTTTGCCGTTCGAGCGTTTGGAATGTTCCTAGATCGCTTGAAACGCGAGGGCCGAGGGAGCCAGGCGGAGCTGAGAATCGTGGGCGACGGGCCAGAGCGAGGGCGCCTTCAAGAGCTAATCAAGGAGCTTGGGCTCCAGGGTCGGGTGCGCCTCCTCAACTGGATGGCCCCGGAAGACCTGTTCAGAGAGATGGCGGAGTGCGACGTGTTTGTTTTCCCTAGCCTGCGTGACGGGGGAGGGCTGGTCGTCGTGGAGGCCATGACGGCGGGCAAGCCGGTCGTTTGCCTGGATCTGTCAGGGCCGGGACTTCACGTAACAGAAGCCTGCGGCGTGAAAGTGGCGGCGGGTTCGCAGGAGCAGGCAATCCGTGACCTCGCCGCTGGAATCGAGCGGCTCTATGTCGAGCCGGGCTTGCGCCAGCGGATGGGTCGACTCGCCCGGCAACGCGCCGAACAGCTCTACGACTGGGACCGCGTCTGCGAGCGCGTGCTCGAAATGTACCGCGCTGCTCTTTAAGTCAAGGAGTCAACAGTCGAAAGTTGAGATTCGAAACTCAATAACTCCCCTCCTCGGCGGAGGAGGAGTCAGGGGTGGTAGCCCGCCGGTCAACCACCCCCTAACCCCTCCTTAACCAAGGGGGGGGATTACCTAAATCGAGAGTCAAGAGTCCGTGTAGCTTTTCCTGACACCTGACACCTGGCACCTGACACCTGATGATGCATACCAATTCACCACCTCGTAATCGAGCAGTCCGCCCATCGAGGCTACGCTCAGGCACCTGGATGGGCCTGCTTCTTTCGCTCCTTCTCTGGGGTGGCTACAGCACCGGGGACTGGCTCCTCCGCGACCCCAATTTCCCTACCAGCACCTTGAATCTTATTCATGGGGTGCGTTCACTGTTCCCGTTGTTGGCGGGATGGCTGGGGATCATGGTTATCCTCTGCCGCACTACTATAGGCCTCAGCGTGTTCGATGGGCCTCTGGGGCTGATGGGCCTCTTTACGATGATCGGGACGATTTCGGCCTTCGTGTCGCTCGACCCGATTGCCGCCCTTTATTGGGCTGCCTCGTTTGGAGCGGTCCTGGCGGTCAGCTTTGCGGCGTTGTCAATTGATGACCCTCTGGAGTCGCTTTCGTGGATGCATTACCTGAACGTGGTTATCTGTGCGGTGTTCGTGCTCAGTGTGCTGGCATCTATTCCTTACCTGCGTGACCTGGCGGGCCGGCCGATTGGAGGCGGCGCATTCCAATTGGGACAAGGACGGTTCGTTACCCGGCCGATCCTGGGGATGTATGGGACCCGGAACACGGGTTTGGCTAGGTATGCCGCTGTGTTGGGCCTGGCGGCTATGGCCCGGCTGTGGGGAGGCAAGAAAGGCTTTTGGCAGAAGCTTGTCTGGTTGGCCTTGCTGTGGGTCTCGATATACACCCTGTATAAGGCGCAGGGCCGCACGGCCATCGCTGGCTTTATTGTGGGCGTCTGGGTGATCCTGTGGTCGGCGCATGCTCGGCGCGCGATTGTGCTCCCCGCGGCCATGGTTGGTGCGGCGATCCTATATCTGTTCAGTTTCCAGTCCGCTTTCTGGCATTACCTCAATGCCGGCAAAGAGTTCGATCCCACTCTTAGCGGCCGTACCGCCACCTGGCAAGAGGGCTGGGAGCTTCTCCAGCAATCTCCCTTGATAGGCGTAGGATTTCAGGGCGACCGAATCTTCCTTGCCGGCGCGCACATGCACGATGGGTTACTTGAAGTCCTCGTCCAGGCTGGCGTGCTCGGGGCCATCGCCTGGCTGGGGGCCTTGTTGCTCACGTGGATTCTGGTTTTTCGCTTGTATCATAGGCGCCCTTCTCCGGATTCCGTTCCACTCCCGGCGGACGTTCCCGGCATCCTCGCCTTCCTAACAATCGGGGGGATTGCAGAGTCAAATTTTGCTTACTTCTCTGTCGCCTGGCTGATCGGCGCCCCGCTTATGGGGTATGTTCAATGCGTGGCTTGGCGGCGCCGTGTATTGCACTCACCACCCGCCAAGGCCGCCCGCCAGACGCGTCCCCGATTCGCCCAGCCAGAGCTGGCGACACGCGGTTCGGGCAAAGCATGAACTGTGCGTCACTGCTTCGCCGCAGTTCTCGCTTGACCAACGGAACAAGATAGGCTAGAATTGTACGTCGAAGCTAGGCACGAGGTGACGACCTCCTGGACACACTAGGCTGCAATATTACCCTGCCCTACATAAGTCTCTTTTCAGCTAATCGTAGTCTTATCTCTCAAGGAGTGGAAAGGCGATGAAGATTCTTGTCACAGGCGGGCTGGGGGCGGTTGGAACCTTTCTGGTCGAAGAGTTGCGAAGGCGCCAGCATGAGGTCTGGTTCTGCGACCGTTCTCATCATCACGACCCCCAATATCTGCGTTGCGATGTGGCGGAGTATCGTCAACTGGAGCGCATTTTCGACAGGCACTGTTTCGACTACGTTTATCACCTGGCAGCGGAATTCGGGCGGTGGAATGGAGAAGACTTTTACGAGACGTTGTGGCGGAGCAACGTGATTGGAACCAAGAACCTGATCCGACTCCAGGAAAAGCACCGTTTCCGCATGGTCTTCTTTTCCAGTTCGGAAGTTTACGGTGACTGGGACGGCGTGATGAAGGAAGAAGTTATGGATAGCCACGAAATCCGCCAACTGAACGATTACGCGATGACGAAGTGGGTGGGCGAAATGCAGGTGATGAACTCCGCCGCCATGTTTGGTACTGAAAGCGTGCGGATCCGCTTATTTAACGTATTCGGGCCCGGAGAAAAATACAGCAACTACCGCAGTGTGAATTGTCTATTTTGCTACCGCGCCCTACACGATATTCCGTACATCGTGTACTTGAATCACCACCGGACCTCCGCGTATGTCACGGACGCGGCGTTCACACTCGCCAACATTGTGGACAACTTTGTCCCCGGCGAGGTGTACAACGTGGGTTCAACCGAATACCACGACATGAGAACCCTTTCGGACATCATCCTGAAATACCTCGGCAAAGATGATCGCCTAGTGGCCTACGCGGAAGGCGAACCCTTCACCACGCGGGACAAGAAAGTGGACGTTTCGAAAGCGGTGCGAGACCTGAAGCATTCCCCGAAAGTGCCCTTGGTTGAGGGCCTGGCTCTCACCCTGGAATGGATGAAGAAGTACTACACCTCAGGGCTGGAGGCGACACCGGCTGAGGGAGTGGTTCACACCCCGGAGCGGACGAAATACGTGCAGAAGGTCGTATTAGACTCCTGCTCTTTACTCAACACTTCCCCCCGGAAACGGTGGCCACCGGAAGGCGAGCCAGCGACCTGGCAGAGAGTTTGACGAGTCGCGGGCACCACGTCACCGTGATCGCCGGCTGGCCTAACCACCCCTCGAGTCTGGGGCTTCCATTCTGTCAGCGGGTGGCGCAGGATGAATACACTGCCGAAGGTTACCGTATCCGGCGCGTACGCCTCTTTCGCTCTGCGGATCCTGGAATTCTGAATCGCTTTCTGACTTACGCCACCTTCATGCTTTCGGCGGCTTGGTGGGGAATTTGGCAGCCGCGGCCAGACGCGATTCTTGCGGTTTCGCCGCTTCCAACCGGGTTGGCCGCCCTGCCTGCTCACTGGTGGCATCGGGCCCCCCTCGTTTTCGACTTGCAGGACATTTGGCCGGACTCCGCCCTGGCGATCGGGGTGATGGAGCGAGGCTGGGGATTGCGTATGCTACGACGGCTGGAGCGCTTCTTCTATTGGCGCTGCGCTGGGGTGGTAGGAATCACGAACGGATTCAAACGTTATCTGGTGGATTTGGGCCTGCCGCCCGAACGTGTGGCGGTGATTCATAACGGGGTCGACTGGGAGAACTTTGCGGGAGCTCCGCCCAGGGACGACTTGAGGCGTGTGGAACAACTGGCCGGAAAATTTGTGGTGGGCTACATCGGCAACCTCGGACTCGCACAGAGACTGGATACCGTGCTCGAAGCCGCCGAAGAACTGCGCAATGAACCTGTGGCGTTCCTTCTGTTGGGGGAAGGCGTCGAGAAACAACGTTTGATGGCTCTGGCGCGGGCTCGCAGCCTGCAAAACGTGCGATTTCTCGAAGGCGTGCCGCGCAAGGATGTACCTTCTGTGTTGGCTACGTGCGATGCGCTTTTAGCGATGTTGCGCGACGATCCACTCTTCGGAATCACTATCCCTTCGAAAATTTATGAATACATGGCGGCAGGGAAACCCATTTTGTGTTCGGTCGGTGGGGAGGCTGCTGCGCTGGTTGTTGAGGCAAGGTGTGGTCTGCCGGTGTGCCCCTCGGATGCCAGTGCCCTCGCCGACAGCGTCCGCACGCTTCTGGCCGACCCTTCGCGTTGCCGTGCGTTAGGTGAGGCAGGAGCGGCTTGGGCCCGCGCCCGATTTGCACGTTCGGGGCTAATGGACGCCTACGCTGACTTGGTGGAACGTCTGTCAGGTGGAAAAGCGCAACTCCCCCAACCTGCTGAACCGCCGCCCCTTGAACACGTGGACCTCACGGAGCCATGAGAACCTACCCCACACTAATCTTCCTTGCGGCGCTGGCAAGCGGCGGGGAACCGCCTATTCCCTTCGAAAGTCTCCGCGCAACGACTCTGGCCGCTTTTCGCGTCCGCGAGTCGCTACGATGCGGCAAGGCGTTGCCGGTTTGTCCCTCTGACCCCGCCTAACATTGCTTTAGACTCTACTTCCACACCCAAAGCTTTGTAACAACCTTCCACAGCGTATTCAGATCGCCAAGCGATGAAAATTCTCAGTGTTGTCGGAGCCCGGCCGAATTTTGTCAAGATCGCAGCGCTGATGGCAGAGATGCGGAACCAAGCGGACATTCGGGCTCTGCTTGTGCATACCGGCCAGCACTATGATATCTGAATGTCCGATTCCTTTTTCCAGGACCTCGGCATTCCTCAACCGGATATTAACCTGGAGGTGGGCTCTGCCTCTGCGGCTTGCCAAGTAGCTAAGAT
>Ga0187877_1004311_pt1 | contig 10989 bp, 11 predicted proteins | sample June2016WEW_17_1_3_FD_132430 | JGI IMG/M metagenome (GOLD analysis project Ga0187877, IMG submission 132430) | Peatland microbial communities from SPRUCE experiment site at the Marcell Experimental Forest, Minnesota, USA - June2016WEW_17_100 | ecosystem: Environmental > Terrestrial > Soil >... | reverse complement strand
GCTATACAAAATCCGGTACGAGTGCGAGTTCCGGGACCAGTCGTTTCAAGAGGCTCTGCGGGCGTACCTGGAGGAGTTCAAGGCAAAATATGGCGCATCCAAACCTAGCGAAGCGGCAGAAAGTCTGTGACCTCGAAAGCGGTATGTCGATCTGGCGAGTTCATCTCGACTGCCTGCGTGAGCAGGACAAAAACGCCCGGATCATGGCGCCGGAGAAGTTTGAGCGGCTGGCGCAGAACATCAAGCAGAGCGGCCGGCTGGAATCGCTGCCGTTTACAAGCAATCCGAACCCGGAGGACCCGAACTCGGAGTTCATGATTCTGAGTGGCCATCATCGGACCCGGGCGAGCAGGAAAGCCGGTCTGACGGAGATCTATGTCCTGAACGACGAGACGCCGCTCAAGCGGTCGGATCAAGTTGCCAAGCAACTGGCGCATAACTCTCTGAACGGGTACGACGACAAGCAGATCCTGGCGCAACTCTATCAAGAGATCGACGACATCAACGCCAAGATCGAGAGCGGGCTGACGGATCTCGACATCGAAATTCCAAAGGTTGACGTCAAGGCCGACCCGGTGATGTTCGACATCGACTACGAGCTCGTGAACATACTGTTCGTGGAACGCGATTTTCAGCGGTTCAAGGAAGTGCTTGAACTGCTGTCATCCGATGCCCAAATCTACCTCGCGGACAAAGCGGATTTTGACCGCTTCAAGGATGCTGCCCAGAAGATTTCCAGCCTGCATCAGGTTGTGAATGCCGCAGCAATCATGGCGCGATTGCTCGATATCGTGCATTTCTATCTCGTGAAGCGAGGAGAGGCGGAAGCGGGCGAGAACTGGGTGCCCCTGGCAACGATATTCGACGGCGATTCCGTGCCGGAAGCGGCGGCAAAGGTCATCCAGGAGGCAGTGGACGAAATGCAAGCGGATGGGAACGTGGGCGAAAAGAATCGCTGGCAAGCAATTGAGCTCTGGGCCGCTGATCACTTATCCGGGAGGTGACAGTTGCATGAAGAGGTGTTGACGGCCGAGGTGGCCGATCGCTGCTCGGATCACGAGACGATCCCGAAGACGTTCTGCCTATGAGATCGGGAACTTGCTATGAGCGCCGCTGAAGCGGAGGAACTGATGCGGCTCCAGTTCCCTCATGAGCTGGTCTGCTAAGAGTGGAAACAGCAACAAGGCCGTCAGAAATGGCGGCCTTTGCCATTTTAAGGGGAGTTATGGATCGAACTTTTTACCGAGTGCACTACTTCGACTATGGCGACGGAGCCGAAGATCCGAATCTCCGCGAGGCACTGATTGCGGCCGACCAAGTTTCCTCCGTCAAGGAGATCCGCCCCGATCCTGACGAACCTCCAATCGTGGAAATCTCGATGATGAACGGTGACACGTTCCACGTGCTGGCGCAACTCGAAGACTTTATGAACGAAGAGTAGTTGGCCGGGACTGGACTAGGCGGGGTGCTTAAAACCCAAAAACACAGCCCTGCCGGTGGCTGGCGAACACCTTGAGCGTTGCTGGCCGCCGAGCGCAGGGTAACAAGGAGAGAGCGTGATCGTGAATCTGTTGATGCTAATTGCTGGTTGTGTGCTGATCTCGCTTGGTGCGCACAATTGGTTCCTGGGGATAGGGATCCTCTGTGTGGCGCTGGTGATACTTAATGGGATCGGCAACGTGATGCGGCAAATGCCAAAGCCGGTGGAAACGGCCATGCCTGATTGTCGCGTTCCCGCAAGTCGGCTCTTCCCCACTCCAATCGGAAGTAAGCGGCCCGACCTGAATTAGCCCACGTGCAATGCGGCGTGGCAAACAGGCAGACGGCCCAGTAACAGAACGCCGCGAACCCCAGCACAAAATCGCCCGATGTGAAGAGAGATAGCATGGACTTCATCGTTTCACGAAACGAGATCTTAAAACCCTTGGACTTGGCAAAGGGCGTGACCGAGCAAAGGAGCACGATCCCGATCCTGGCGAACGTGCTTCTGCGTGTCGAGGGCGAAAAGCTCACGATTGCCGGCACGGACCTCGATGTTTCGATCCAGGCAAGTTGCGAGGTCCAGGCAGAGGACGAAGGTGCGGCAACCGTCCCCGCGAAGCGTCTGTTCGACATTGTGCGACTTCAGCCGGAAGACGCCGAGATCCGAATCAAGCTCCTTAAAAACGATTTTGTCCAACTGAAAGCAGAGAAGTCGGAATACAAGATGCCGGGTTTGCCTGTTGAACACTTCCCGCAGATCCCGAATTTCCCGAGCGACATGATAGTCGCGCTGCCTGGTTCTGCTCTCAGGGCGATGATTCAGCGCACGACGTTTGCTATCCCCAGAGAGGATTCGGCTTATACGCTGTCGGGTGCGCTGCTGATTCTGACGCCAACCCAGATTCGAATGGTGGCGACCGACGGTCATCGGCTGGCAATCGTGACCAAGAGCGTAGACCTCTCTCAAGTCGAATCAGAGATCAGCGCCATGATTCCGTATAAGGCGCTCGTAGAGCTTGAGGGGCTGATCGGCGATGGCGACCCAGTTGTTGGATTCGCGACAAGCGAGAACAAGCTGTTCTTCGCGATCGAGGGCAAGCGGCTTATCAGTCGGATGCTTACCGCGAGATTCCCGAACTACGAAATGGTGCTCCCTGCGGCCAACGACAAGCTGATAACGGTTCCCGTGGCAGATGTTGTGAAGGCCGTAAAGCGGGCCGGCATCATGACCGACGACCGCATTCGGTGTATCAAGCTCGCGATCGATGCCGGGACACTGAAGGTCACAGCAAGTTCAGTCGGGATCGGGGAGGCCTGCGAGGTTCTACCTCTGGAATACGAGGGAGACCCGCTCGAGATCGGATTTAACCCGAAATACGTCCTCGACTTCCTGGGCGCCTGCGAGTCGACAAACGTGACAGTCGCGCTGAAGGATGGCGAAACCCAGGCGGAACTGAGACCGGCGGGCGAGTCTGAGTTCGAGTACCGATACGTGCTGATGCCCATGAAGAGATAGGAGTCCCATGCACAAGTTGTTGGCTGAAGTCGACATGGTTGAGAACACCAAGCCGGACGCCGAATTCAGAACCTACGATCCTGGGCCAGTGCACTACTACCTGAACGGCAAGGATGTCTTCGAGCGGGAGTTTCACGAGGCCCTAGCCGAGCCGCACGAGGTATCACCTGAAGCGAAGCCACCCAACGAAGGGAAGCGAAATGTCAACGGGGCTGGACAGGCTGGACCGGGAGTTTTCACTCCTGGTTCGGATCCGGGCGAACTGGAAGTGCGCACGGTGCGGCGGGGACTTCAGCATGAAACAGGAGGACCTCCACTGCAGCCACTTCCACAGCCGGCGTAACAAGTCGACGCGGTTCGACCCCCAGAATGCCACCGCTCTTTGTTGGGAATGCCATTGGTATCTGGACCATCATCCCACTGCGCATAAGTTCTGGAAACTGATGCAGATGGGGCAGGAGCGATACGACGCACTCGCAAGACGAGCGAACCAGATCGTGAAGCCCGACCTGAAGGCAATACGGGAATGGGTTAGAGCGGAAATGCAAAAGGGCGCTAGAAGCGTGGACCGCGCCTATCGACTTCCGGAAATATCCGCCAAACTTAAAGGCATACGCCGGACTTGAAGGGCCATTTGCCTGCCTGACAATCTTAAGCCAGTTGAGCTTTGGGTGTCAGCCGTGATATGGTGCTGTATCACCCATTTTTAGGCTAAGTTACACGGGGGGAAGTCAAGAGCTGGTTACTTGAATGATGGAGAACCGGGAGTGCGAGTGAGACGCCGGAAATAAATTAATGCCTGGTGACGCGCGGCCCTGGAAGCCAAAAGACTGGGAAGATCACATTCAGCGCTTGCTGAAAAAGCGATATGCAAAGCCGACTGGCTCCTATCAGCACATCGCACCTGAAACGCACGGCGATTGCGGTCTCGAAGGGTTTGCTCACGATGGTACTGCATACCAGTGCTACTCCGCTCAGGACTGGACGACTTCCGCACAGCTCCTGACCAAGCAAAAGAACAAGCTGACAAAGGACATTGGCAAGTTCATCAGCAAAGAAGCTGAGCTGCTGACGATCCTTGGAGACATCAAGATCGCCATCTGGAATTTCGTGCTGCCTTATTGGAACAATAAGGACTTGTTGAAGCACGCGCGCGAAAAGCAGACTGAGGTCAGGGAGCGGAAACTGAGGCACGCCACTCAGGATTTTAGGATCAGCGTGATAACGGGTGAAGAGTTCGAGGTCGAAGAGCGCCAGTTAGCCAACCTCGACATGTATCAATTCGATGTACCTGCACCCGCCACTGCACCCGCCAGCATCACAAGCTGGATGGAGGGCAAGAAGAATCTGAAACTGGTGGCAAATCTGTCCCGCAAAGCAACCATCATCGGTTCTGGCAAGTCGGACACCCAGAGAAACAAGTTTTTGAACAGGATGGTTGAAAACTACATCGGTGGGATCATCGTTCTTGGAAAGTTGCAGCGGGAACTGCCTGAAGTCTACGAGAAAGTCATTGAGCGGAAGCTCGACCGTGAGGACGACCTTGAAATGGAATCTTACTCGACCACATTGGTTCCCGCGGAATTCTTTGCATCGACGCTGAAACAATACAAAACCGACCTTACCTCAGTCGCTGGTATCAGCCCGCGTGTAGCCAATGTGCTGGCACGGGAAGCTGTTTCCGATTGGCTTCTTCGATGCCCAATGGAGTTTGAATGATGGCTGAAGATCGCGACAGCCTCGCCGCCGGGATCGATAAACCATTCCGCTTTAAGCGCAGGCCCATGCCGATCGCCGCCGAGTTGCGCCCGGACTGGAAAATTGCCACGCTGCTGCTCATACTACACTTGAGTTCGATTGGTGGGAAAAGCTCTCTCAAGCGCCTGTACATCTTAAACTGGGCCGTCAGATCGGCGAAGCACCGGGAGGAGTTTGAACGGGTACGCGAACATCTCTCGCCTCTGTTCGGCTTTCAGTTCCGGTTCGAACCTGCGCTCGCTCGCGCCATCGATCTCGGCGTGGGAGATGGCCTTGTGGAATGGGTCGGGGGCGACCGTTTGAAAATCACGACGAAAGGAAAACGCTGGATAGAGCTGATAGAGAAGGACAACTCGCTGTTGCAGGATGAGAGGGATTTTCTGAAGCGCATCGGAAAGACAATCACCGAGAACATGGCCTCCGAAATGATTTCGATGAAAGGCGTTTGAAGATGCTACGCATCCGTCACTTGATGCTCAACGTCAGCACTGACAGGGGTCCATTTGGAGCAAAATTAAGCTTCGGGGATGGGCTGAACGTGATCCGTGCGCAGAACTATGCCGGAAAGTCTCAGCTGCTCCAGGCCATTATCTATGGGCTCGGTCTGGAAGGGATGTTTGGGCCTTCGCACGCTGTTCCACTTGCCCATGCGCTGACGGACTACCTCGATTTCAAGGAAGGCAAATCCAATGCGAAGGCCACAGTCATTGATTCGATGGTTTCGCTCGAAATCGAAAACGCAAAGGGCGAATTTCTCACGATTCAGCGCGCGATTGCTGGCGATCGTCACAAGCACCTCATGACCGTATATGAGGGTCGTGCCGTTACACGTAAGGAAGCGCTCTCGTCAGGTCGTGACTATTTTGTGCGCGAACCGCACGCTACCACGAGCGAGCGGGGATTTCATCGCCGATTTACCGAATTTCTTGGATGGGATCTTCCGATGGCTCCACGTTACAATGACGTGGATTGCCCGCTGTATCTGGAAACGATATTCCCACTAGTATTCGTGGAGCAAAAGCTCGCTTGGGGCAGAATTCCGGCGCGTTACCCGACGTGGTTGGGTATCCGCGATGTCGGCCGTAGAACCGTGGAATTCTTGCTTGGGCTGGATGCTTACACTACCGCTCTCGAACGGGCGGCCGTCAAGGATGCCGTTGCGCGACTACGTCGCGAATGGACTAGCGCACGGACACAGGCCGAGAAGGTCCCTTCTAGTGTCTCCGGGATGGTCAGCGGAATCCCACGCGACCCCGTGGCTTCGTGGCCGCCGGAAGTGCCGCCAACGGTCTCTGTATTGCAGCGGTCGGAGTGGGTTCCGCTCCCAGGGCATCTCTCGGCTCTGAGAGAACGTCTAGCAGAGTTGGAAACTGTCGTGGTTCCTTCCGCGCTGGAAGCCGACCCCGCTATAAGGGTGGAATTGAGGCTGGCTGAGGAGCAATTATCCGAGCGGGAAGGAGTGATCAGGTCGCTACTGAGCAAACTCGAAGAGGAAACGGGCGAAGCCGAGTCGTTGAAGCGGCAAATTGACGCGTTACAGGATGACCTGCGCAAGTACAAGGATGTCCGTAAAATCCGAAACCTTGGTTCGCAGGACGAGCCGGAGTCGGCAAAAGGCCATTGCCCCACCTGCCATCAGCAACTCGCCGATTCCCTGCTCGATACTGGCAAACGGGCTGTCCCTATGTCAGTAGAGCAGAATGTCAGCTTTTACGAAGAGCAAATCGAGTTGTTCAGCGCTGTCTATGCCAACTCCCAACATTCCATCGAATCGTCGGAAAAACAACTCCAAGGGCAGCGCGAAGAGGTCAATGCCCTTCGTGATCGTATAAGGGCCATCCGTGAGACGCTCATCTCCCCTGGCAATACACCGTCAATTGAAAGGGTAACAGAGCGAATCCGGCTTGAGCAGCGCGTGAGCACGCTCGAGGCTCTTCAGGCCAGCTTCGACGACTCCATGTCCGATCTAGCGCAACTGGCAAATGAGTGGAAGGAGGTACAGGATCGTCAAGCCCGGCTGCCGAAGGGAGCCCTCTCCAAACAGGATGAGCAGAAGCTGAGCGCGCTTCAGAATTCGTTTCAACGACAACTGGGGCTATACAGAATGGGCAGCGTCACTGTGAGCGAGCTTAAGATTTCACAAGGCAATTACGAGCCGGAGGTTGCGGGGTTGAATCTCGGTGCTGATGTCGCGGGGAGCGACCTTATCCGGCTGCAGTGGGCGTATCTCCTTGGACTGCTCGAAGTTGGCACGCAACCGTCGGGAAACCATCCCGGGTTGCTGATCATGGACGAGCCGCAGCAGCAGTCAGTGGAAGAAGACGACTTTCTAGCGATGTTGGACTACTCGTCGAACCTCACGAAAACACAAATCATAATCGCGACCAGCCATGAGTCCGCAACCATTGGTGCCTACTTAAAGAAGATAGGCGTCAAGAACGTATCCGATTACGGGGACGACCGTGTTATCGAACGGTCGTAAAAGAGACGTTATCTCGGGTACTCTTGGCTGCTTTTCAGCAAATGCTTTTCGGAACTACCCCCGTTGCTTCGCATCCCCAATCGCCTTGAATCCCACAAGGCGGCTAAACATGTTCTGCAAAACCGCCGCCCAAAGTCTAATCTGCGACGGGGCCTGAAATCGCACTAGCCCGTCGAGTCCGGATACTGAGGCCAAGAGATCTGAAGCCACCGCATTGATTTGCCCGCGTCAGTCTGAAGAGTGCGCTACTGTCCATCAAATCGCATGAACGTAGGGTCGCTATCAGAACAAGTGGCTGGCGACTCAGCTTTCCAGAACGGCGTGTTAGAAAGGGAGTCGCGTGACTCCGTGAACGTAAAGCGCGATACCCGTAAAGGTGACCGCGACCATCCAACCACAAAACGGTTGCCCGAAATTTGATAGCACATCTATGCAGTAGAGCATTGCGTCAAAGGGTCTGGTCGAGCGGTGAAACAAGTGGTTTCGGAAATAGTTGCAGCGCAGCAGGAAGCGCATACGAAGTGAAGCGGTTGGTGTGTTGTGGCAAAGATCGAAATTGAGGAATGGGACCGACAACCGTTTGAGTCGATGCGGGCGTATTCGTACTTCTGCCTGTACCGCGGCACGGACCAGTTGGAGCGATCGGTCAAGAAAGTCGCGGAGGGGGTTGGGCGATCCGTCCGGATGATGTGGGACCTGAGTTCCAAGTGGGACTGGCTGAAGCGCGCTGAGGCGTACGACCTGCACATGCAGCGATTGAAGCAGGCCGCGCAGGAAAAGGCCCGCATCGAGATGGCTGAGCGGCAGGCCAAAGAGGGCGTGACGCTACAAAATATCGCCATGGGCGGAGTAAAGAACCTGCTTGACCAGACCGGCCAAGTCAGAAAAGACGTTGAGATTACTCCAAGCGTGATTGCGCGGCTACTTGAGGTCGGCGTGAAGATCGAGCGTTTGGCCAGGGGCGAGCCTACGGACAATGTCGCGGCGGATCATACGGGCGAGGTAAAGGTAGTGAGGCTGCCGACGCCAGTCGAGGATGACGACGAGTGGGCCAAGCGAAGCCAAGAGGAATATGAGCGCCGCCGCAATCAAAGAAGTGACGATTTGGGAGCCGCAGCCGGGGCCTCAGACTTGGCTCATTAGCTGCAAGATTCCCGATGTATTCCTTGGCGGGGGACGTGGCGGGGGCAAGACTGACAGTCTACTGGGCGACTGGCTGAACCACGTTATCCAGAACGGCCCAAACGCAAACGGCATCCTGTTCAGGAAGCGATACAAGCAGTTTGAAGAAATCATCCGGCGGGCGAAAGAAATATACCTGCCGATGGGCGTAACGTGGAAGACGTCGCCGCCGACGTTCGCATGGCCGCACGGGGCGCAGTTGAAGCTCAGGCATCTCGAGCGGGACGTTGACGCCGAGGAGTACCAGGGCCATTCGTATACGTGGGCCGGGTTTGACGAGGTTACGAACTGGGCAAGCCCATACGCGATTGACAAGATCAAGGCGACCCTGCGCAGTGCAAAAGGCGTCAAGACGATGCTCCGGTGCACCGGGAATCCAGGCGGACCTGGGCATTCCTGGGTGAAGGGCAGGTATGTAGATCCGGCTCCGCCTCTGATACCGCACGTCCAAAAGATCAGGCTGCTCGATGGAACGACTGCCGTCAGAAAGCGCGTCTACATTCCGGCCCTGCTTGAGGACAACAGGAAACTGCTGGATGCGGACCCCGAGTACTGGCAGCGCGTTGTTGAGTCTGTGTCTGGAAACGAGGCACTGCTCAAGGCGTGGCGCTGGGGCATCTGGGATATCGTGGCCGGCGGAATGCTGGATGACCTCTGGCGGCCAGACGTTCACCTGATCCGTCCGTTTACGATCCCGAAGACGTGGTATGTGGATCGGTCGTTCGACTGGGGCAGCGCGAAGCCGTTCAGTGTCGGCTGGTGGGCCGAGAGCGACGGCACGGAAGCTCCGAACGGGAAGGTTTATCCACGAGGCACCCTGTTTCGCATCTCAGAATTGTACGGTTGCTCGGGAAATCCAAACGAGGGCATGAGGCTGACGGCACCGGAGATTGCGAGGCGCGTTCGCGACCGCGAGACAATCCTGCTCCAGACTTTGGTGCCTGGCAATACGATCAGGCCGGGGCCGGCCGACCCGTCAATCTTCAGCAAGGAAAACGGCCATTGTGTAGCCGAGGACATGGCTGGGATTGGCGTCCGGTGGGATGATCGCACGGACAACAGCCGCAAGCCGGGCTGGCAGGAGCTCAGGAAGCGGCTCAAGGCGTGCCTGGACAAGCCGATGGAGTTGCCCGGCATGTTTGTGTTTGACACGTGCCGGGACTTTATCCGCACCGTCCCAGTATTGCCTCGGGACGAGCGAGATCCTGACGACATCGACGACGAATCCGAGGACCACATCGCGGATGAGGTGCGGTACAGGGCGATGCATCGCAGGGCTACGATCAAGGTCGGAAAAATCACCGGATTTTAAAACGAGGGGCGCGATTCAATGGGCGTTACGACGAAGCATCCCCAGTATACTGAGAACGAGAGCAAGTGGCAGAAGTGCCGCGATGCCTTCGATGGCGGCGAGGCGGTTAAGGCGAGGGGCGAGACGTACCTTCCGAAGCTGGGTGGCCAGAATAGCGACGATTACGATGCATACACGGAGCGGGCGCTCTATTACAACGCGACCGCCCGGACGATCCAAGGCTGGCTGGGCTGTGTGTTTCGGAAAGACCCGCAGATCGCTGTCCCGGACTCGATTCAGCAGCAACTCCAGGATGTCACTCTGACTGGGATCCCGATTGAGGCGCTTGCGAAGACGGCGCTTCAAGAGGTGTTGACGGTTGGGCGCTACGGCATCCTGGTTGACATGCCTACCGAGGAGTCCCCGGAGCGGCGGCCGTACCTGATTCCTTTCAAGACAGAACAGATCGTCAATTGGCAGACTGCCCGCCGGCAGGGGGATGTGGTCCTGTCGATGGTTGTGTTGAGGGAAACTGAGGCGGAGCCGCAGCCGGAGGATGCATTCGAGATAAAGAACGTGGAGCAGTATCGGGTGCTAACGCTTGAGGGCGATGCACTCAATACGTACACGGTCAGGGTGTGGCGGCAGGTCGACAAGAACGACGCAGATTCGTGGGCTCCGGTCGAGGAATATATACCAAAGCTGAAGGGTCAGCCGCTTGACTTCATTCCGTTCTGCTTCATCGGCCCGAATACGATCTTGCCAGACGTTGAGAAGTCCCCGAGCGAAGACTTGGTCGACGTGAACCTGTCGCACTATCGAAGCTCAGCGGATCTGGAGCATGGCCGCCACTATACGGCACTGCCTACGGTCTGGGTAGCGGGGTTTCCGACTGAGGGAACGGAACTGAGGATAGGCAGCCAGACGGCGTGGATTACCGACCGCACCGATGCGAAGGCTGGCATCCTCGAGTTCACGGGCCAGGGCCTGGGGGCCTTGGAAAAGGCGCTCTCGCAGAAAGAGGCCATGATGGCCGCGCTGGGCGCCCGGCTGTTGGAAGATCCGAAACGCGCTGCCGAAGCCGCCGAGGCGATACGACTCAGGCTGGGCGGCGAGCAGGTTGCGCTGACGACAATTGCGAACACGGCCAGTCTAGCGCTTACGATTGTGCTTCAGTGGTTTGCCGATTGGGCTGGCGTGTCAGGAGACGTAACGGTCCGGCTGAACACCGAGTTCTTCGAACAGCAAATGGACCCCGCCATGTTGCGCGAACTCGTG
>Ga0187877_1004291_pt1 | contig 11024 bp, 9 predicted proteins | sample June2016WEW_17_1_3_FD_132430 | JGI IMG/M metagenome (GOLD analysis project Ga0187877, IMG submission 132430) | Peatland microbial communities from SPRUCE experiment site at the Marcell Experimental Forest, Minnesota, USA - June2016WEW_17_100 | ecosystem: Environmental > Terrestrial > Soil >... | reverse complement strand
GAAAGGGTGCCAGCATTGCTAACCCCTGAAGATGTCGAAGGGCTCGATTTTGAGGACCTTGCGTACCCCGACATAGCTTGAGATTCCAGCGATCAGCACGACCATGCCGAAGGCCAGCCCCAGGTTCCAGAATGTGATCATCGCTGCGTAGTTGGGCATCCGGGATCGGGCGATCCAGATCATTAGCGTCACCAGACCAACGCCCAGGCCATAGCCGGTCAGCGCCGTAAAGGTCGCCATGAACAGGATCATGTAAACCAGCTCGCGGCCCTTAGCACCGATAGCCTTAAGCGCGCCAAATTTCTCCAGATTCTCGAGGATGAACGTGTAAAAGGTCTGGCCCGAGATCGACAATCCAACGATAAAGCTGATCACCGTCATCAGCAGGATGTTGGTGCCAATACCGGTTTTGTAAGTGTAAAAGTTGGTGATCTGCTTGTTGAATTCATCCTTGGTAAGGGCCACATAGCCGAGCTTGGCGACTTGCTGTTTGATGCCTGCTACGGCCGCATCGCTCTTTGCCTGCGCCAGCACATAGGAGATTGTGAAACGCGTCGTCGGGATGTATTCGATCGCGCGGCTGTAAGTTGTATATAGCGTTGGCACGCCGTTCAGTCCATTCGAGGCGACTCTGGCAATGCCCACAATCACACCGCGGTGGTCATTGAGTTCGAACACGGTGCCGATCTTCGGGTCTTCCAGCTTCGAGAATTCAGCGTCGTTGACCACCATAAACGCGTTGTCGGCATAGATGTCCTGAATATTGCCCTGTTCAAGTTCGGGTCGGCCAAACAGGCTGGTGTCGTCCAGACCGACGACATTTACGGATTGATAGGTGCCGCTATCGAGCTTGACCAGCGCGCCACCGATAAAGAGCGGCACCGCGTAGTTGACCCCGTCCATGCTGCGCACCGCGTCCAGCAGGTAATCGGGCATAGGGATCGCACTGGTGGCCGTATTGACCGCCGGGTCCATGATCCACATCGTTGCCCCGATATTGGTGACCGTTGAAAAGGCACGGTTCAGGATGCCGGCGAACATCGCGGTCATCTGCATCATGAGGAACACGGCGAAGGTGATCCCGATCAACAGCGCGGAGAACTTGCCTTTGTCATTCACCAGCAGCTTGAACCCAATCCGGAGGATGCCACTGTACTTCATGGTGCCTCCCCTTTGCCCGCTGGGCGTTGCTTGTATGATCGAAAGTTGTTCATCGCATTGGCTCTGATGGGTGTCTGGTCGGGCGGGGCGCTATTGGGACCCTATGAATACATCCACCAACTGGCCCGGATAGACCGGAGCGTCCTTCTTCTCGAACCGGAAAATCACCGGCAGCACCCGCAAATCCACTTTCTCCTGGCGCTGATTAGACAGCTCGATCTTGGGCGAAACATACGGCTGCACCCGAACGAACTCCAGCGACACCTTATTCGTGTAGGACCCACGGAGCGACATCTCCGCGCGAATATGCAGCGAAGATGGCAGCCGTGAGACCAGTATCTCATCCACAAAACAGCGCACAGCCAGATGGTCCTGGGGCGCTCCCATCACCACGAGCGGGTCGAATTGCTGCGGGTAGGGGTCATAGGCGCCCTGCGACGACACATAGCTGCCGACCGCTGCGTTGACAGCCAGCACGACTCCTTTGCTTGGCGCTTTGACCGAATATTTTTGCAGCAGCGCGTTAGCTGCCTGGTAGGCCTGCTGGAGCGCCTCGTACTGCTTCGCCTGGTTGGTGATGTCGTAACTCCATGCGCCAGCCTGGGTAAGCTCAGCTTGCCTGCGGGCTACGTCCAATCCGGCTGCCGCCTGATTGACGGCGTCTTGCGCGGTATCCAGCACGTCCTTGCTGATCGATTGCGGCTCGATGTCGTAGGAGGCGCGGCGCTTGTCATACTGGTCGTGGGCCACTTTCAGGTTGGCTTCGGCCAGCCCCACCTGGGATACGACAATTGCCAGGGTCTCCTTTCTCGGCTGCGCTTTGAGTTCCTCCAGAAGTGCCAGGGAAGCTTCGGACTGCAATCTGAGCTGTTCCGTGGTTGCGCGTTGCACGGAATCGTCGATGGTGAACAGTGGGGCGGCGGCCGACACCTGCTGGCCTTCGTGCGCGAGCACCTTGGTGATCGGGCCGGAAACTTCAGGGAAGATATTGATGTTTTCACCGCTCGACTGGTCGCTCTCGATAATGCCATTGGCATAGATGGCCGACTCGTAAGGGCTGCTGACCGGTTTAAATACAGGGGGCTGGGCCTTCCTCTCCCTGCCAAAAAGGTAGGCGGCGACCAGTGCTGCCAGCACACCTATTATCGAAAGGGTAAAGATGATCTTGTTTCTGGCTTCGAACTTAGGCTTGGCTGCTTTGGCCTCGGACTTAGGCTCGGCTGCTTTAGCCTCGGGCTTGGGTTCGGCTGCTTTGGTTTCGGGCTTAGCCTCGGTTGTTTTGGCTTCGAGCCTAGGCTCGGCCGCTTTGGCTTCGGGCTTAGGATCGGCTGCTTTGACTTCGGACTTAGGCTCGGCCGTGGTTTCATCTTTCCGCATCTCCCCCTTTGCCTTCTCCCACTCTTGAACTGCTCGAACTTCTTCGCGCCCAAGCTCCTCGTAGAGTTCGTGGACTCGCTTGATGATCTGCGGCGTCAATTCGGACGGTGTCTTGGCAGTGGCTTCAGGTGCAGGCTCGACTTTGGCCTCGGGCTTAACCTCGGCTGCTGTGGCTTCGGGATTGGGTTCGGTATCTTTCATTCGGTACCCTTGTCGAACGCCGTAAGACGTCCATCTTCCATATGCATGATACGGTCCGCGTATTCGTTGATGCGCGCATCATGGGTGACGATCAGGATGCAACGCTTTTCATTGAGTATTTTCTCTTTGACAAAGGCAATGATCATCCTCCCTGTGTCACCGTCCAGGGAGGCGGTCGGCTCGTCGAGAATCAGGATCTCTGGACTGCTGATGATCGCGCGTGCGATCGCCACGCGCTGTTGCTCGCCGCCCGAGAGCTTCACGGGCAGAATCTCGCCCCGGTCTTTCAGACCGACAATTTCGAGGTATCTATTTGCCTCGGTGATGGATTCGTTCCAGTCGCGCTGCTTCAGGATCAACGGGATTGCCACATTCTCGGCCGTGGTCAACCGCGGGAACAGATGATAGTCCTGGAAGACGAAGCCAATTGTGTTCAGACGGAAATCAGCCAACTGGTCATTGTTCAGCGTCCAGATATCGGCCCCTTTGACGGTCACTTTGCCGGAGTTGGGACGCAGGATGCCGGAGATCATGCTCAGCATTGTGGTCTTGCCGCTGCCGGAGGGACCAACGATGAACAACATCTCGCCAAAGTGAGCGACTAGCCGGACACCATTCACGGCAACCTTCCTGGTTTCACCTTCGCCAAACCATTTGGTGAGATCAGTTGCAATGATCGCCTGATTTTCCGTTGGTTGTGCGTTGTCGGCGTTTATGGGCATAGCGCGATAGACATTCAAACTTCAAGTCGTCAGCGCACACTCATCGGATGGCCCGAATCCGGTGTGTGTTCGTTGCAAGATCTACGGTGCCGGAGTCCAAGTGTCGTCAGGGTCATAAATGGTCATGGCCTTGACGATCTTCGCGGTGTTGGACCCCAGATTCTTTTGACAGACCTTGCCTTGTTGGTTGACGACGAATGTCATCACGCCCGTATCGCCCCATTCGGCCGGCCAGGCGACAAGCGCAAATCCGGCAATCATGCGGCCGTTGATGAGGTATTTAAACTTTCCGCCCGGCGCGTGCTTTCCCTGGCTCGTCAGGATTTTGAAATAGTAGCCGTGATACGGTGCCTGCTCGTCGCTCAGCATTTTGGCAGCGCGATGATAACCTTCCACGCAAGCCTGCGCGATGAGCGGGCCCAATGGACTCAACTCCTCGCCCGGTTGATTTGTCGGCCAGAACAGACCGTCGTGTGTGCCGGCCGTGCTACGCAGGAACTGGGCGTATGCCAGCACTCCGTCTCCCATCCGATCCTGGCTGGCATATTCGCGCTGCGCCTCCACATACGCGTTGCACACATCGATCGCGCCCATTTCGTCCCTGCCGATGCGGCGGGCAAAAATCTCATCCTTGCCTGCGGCGCTATCGAAGTGCCATTGGCCGCCCTGTTTGATGAGCGGAATGGGAAACGGCCAGCCGTCCACGCCCAATTCCAGCGTGGCCTTGGAATCGGAGTTGGTGATCAACTGCGTTTTTTCCGCCAGCCGTTGCACAAATATTTTGAATTCGTCGGTGGCTTGGACGACATCGGGCGAAATCAACTCATGCCCTGCCGGTCCGAAGATTTGATGGATGGCGTTCGTGTCGTTATTTTGGGCCGCGGTGACCAAAGCATTGACGGCCTCGTTCGGCGAATTGAAAGTCTGCTCCTCCCCGGCAGCAGCACAAACTGGCAGTGCCAAACCCAGTCCCAACGCCGCCAGCAGAGCCCGATGCAACCATGTGAGAACGGGTATTTCCACTGGCAATCTGTTTTTGAGATTCATAGGAGTAAAACTCAGTGCTTGCCACCACCACCGCGGCTACCGCCAGAAGAGGGTGCTGACCGCGAAACCGGCGCAGAACGGTTGACCGCCTGCATGCTCTGCTGGCCACGATTGCTATAAGCTCTCGTGACGCTCGAACTGTGGACGCCAATGAACGCACCGTTGGATGCCGGCCGGCTGATGGGCGCAGAGCGTGCAACTGGAGCTTGCACGGATCGGGAAGCGCTAATGGAGGGTCCGGCACGCTGTGGCGCCGGGCGTGCCAGTGCTTGCCGTGTGACTGCCGGGGCCGGCGAGCGCACCGTCGGATTCGCGCTCCAGCCCCGGTCACCATGATTTGCCGCGACTAAGCCTGGATGATTGTTAGGGCGCCAGACAGCCGTATGGCCCATGTTCCGCTGACCCGAGGATTCATGCCACCAATTGGACGGACGCGGATAGCCGCGACCCCAGAAAATGAGATGGCGGTTTCCCCAATCACAATCGTAGTTCAACCAAGCGCCCATCGGCCAGCCGATGCCAAAGGTGATGAAAGGCGAGCCATAGGCAGTGTCATAATAAACCTGGGCGGGCTGATAGACCGGCACGTAAATCACCTGGGGATCAGCCGGGACAATTTCAATGTTGCCGCCGTCGGCAACCACCTGTTGCTGCGGGGAGGATTGCAAGTTGCCTAATTTGGAAGCCGACGCGCGCAGTCGTTGGACGGAGTTCATCACATCCGGTTGTTGATTGAGAAAAGCCTGTCCCAGTTCCGTCGTCCAATTCAGGTTATCATCCATCCATTTCAATACAGTTGTGTATCGGGCCATCGCCTGGACGCTGGCGTCCCATGGCTGCTGTCCAATCTGGTTTAGGTCGCCGCCACCGCTGACATAGCGGTCGGCCAGCACGATTTGCGCAGGCAAGGTGGACGCCGGCAGAATTTGGGCAATCAATGGATCGGGATAAAGCGCGATTGGGCCCAGCAACTGGTCAAGCTGCGCGGCGGTAAGCGGTTGGTAGGCTGACATCGGGGGCGGAACCGCCATTTGTGCGTGCAACGATAGGGCCGCGCCAGTGAACAGGCACAGCAAGACAGAGATCTTAGGCAATAACTTCATCAGGATACAGGCTTAGCCGCCATCACTTCTCGGACACCGCGTTCAATACTCCCTCATCCTGCACTAGCTTCCATTCGCTATCCGGATTGTATTCCTTCATCCCTCCCGCAATCCGGGAAGTCTTTTCGCCTAGATTGCGCTGAAACACTTTGCCGTCCTGATTGACGATGAAAGTCATGATGCCCGACTGGTCCCAATTTTCCGGAAAGGCCACCAGCGCGAATCCTCCCGTCAAGTTGCCGTGGCTCAGGTAATCCATTTTCCCGCCGGGCGCAGCCTTGCCTTGCCGGGTCAGAATTCTGAAGTAATAACCATGAAACGGGTGCAGCCCCTTGCCCATGTGACTGACATAACCCTCGGCATGAGCTTCCGCCACCACAGGTCCGAATGGGCTGGCCGGGTCGTTCTCTGCGGCCGGCCAGTAGAGGCCATCCTTCTTTCCGGGCGTGCTCCTGAATTTCTGCGCGTACTTCACTCCTGCGCCGTCCGGGTTCGCGCCGGCATACTGCCGTTGCGCGGTCACGTAAGCCCGGCAGACTCCGATGGCGTTGAGTTCGTCCTTCCCGATGTGCCGGTTGGTAATCTCATCCATGCCCGCCGCCGTGTCGAAATGCCATTGCCCGTCCGCTTTCACCAGTGGCACCGCCATCGGGTAGTTGTTCGTGCCAATCTCAAAGGTGATTTTGTCCTCCCCCTCTTTTACCGGCTGGCAGCCCTGTGCCAGGAGGGTGGCGAACCTCTGCGCATTGTTCGCGTCCTGCACTTCGTCGCCGGTTATAAGGTGGTCGAACTCCGGGCCGAAGATTGCGCGCAAGGCCGCTTTATCTTTGGCTTCGGCGGCCGTCTGCAAGGCTTTGGCGGCCTCATCCGGCGACGCGAACAACCGTTGCGCGACCGCGGGTGTCTGAGACGCTTCTTTCGGCTCCGCGGCATGAAGGTCCGGCGACAAAAAACCCCAGGCACCAGCTAACAGTGCGGATGTCAAAAGGCTGGTAAAACGTATCAATTGGTTTGAAAGCTTCATAGGTTCATCAAGTCTGTTTTTGTCCAGGGTGTTGTGCGCTTCAGTGCTTTCCCCCGTGCCCACCGCCGGGAGCGTGCGCCGGCGCGGACCGGGCCGGGTGCGCTACCTCACGGCTTTGAACTCCACGCTGACTATAAACATGCACATCGCGCCCCCTGTCATGGTCCCCACCCCAGAAATACACACTAGGCCCCGGCACCACCACCGGGCCGCCGTAGTAACCTCCGTCCACGTAGCCCACACATCCCGTCAAGGCCGCCAACAGCACAATCCCCAGGCCAATCTTGATTTGAACAACCGGACCGCTCCCCTTGTTCATACGGACCTTCCCTTTGCCGGTCTTGGTTAAATTCGGTTTTGGCACTGGGAGTCTATTGTGTTTCATAAAGAGGGAATGAATTCGATAAACCGGCTGCGATCTGGCATCACGACGTTGATGTGCTTGTTTCTCGTATGTTCTTCTTTCTCCTCTAGCTAATGGAAAGCCAACCTGCGGTCCCCCGCTCTAACTTGTTCAATCTAAGCTAATTAAGGAGTTTTGGCGTCGCCTTTGGTGGGCGTTGAGGGACGTACGGCCATTGCAATTTGCACGACTGCCGCCGCCGCCCCATGCATATTGCATAGTGGATGAGAGGCTTGGATTGGCGCCCTGGAAATCGTTTGCCTAATCGTTTTGCGACCTGTGGGCGTTTCTAATCCCGAGCCAGCGCCTCGATGGGGTCGAGTTGTGCGGCTTTTCTGGCGGGAAGATAGCCAAATATAATGCCCGTCAGAAAAGCGCACGCGAAGGCAATGACTACCGGTGCAACCGTGAAAATCACACGCCAGCCTGCAATCGCGGAGGTAGCCAAACCGCCACCGATGCCGACAACGATGCCCGCCAGGCCGCCGATGAAGCAAACCATCACGGCCTCGGTAAGAAATTGGAACAACACGTCGAAGCTGCGCGCGCCAATCGCCATGCGGATGCCGATTTCGCGGGTCCGTTCGGTGACCGAGACCAGCATGATGTTCATCACGCCAATGCCGCCGACCACGAGCGAGATCACGGCAATCGCCGCCAGCAGATAGGTGAGTGTGTTCTGCGTTTCGTTGGCCGTGGCGATGGTGTCGGCCATGTTCCGGATGTTAAAGTCTTCCGTGCGATGGCGTTTCATCAGCAGCGTGTGGAGTCCGGCTTGCACCACGCTCATGTCCGCGTCCGGCTTCACTCTCGCGACGAAATCATTGAAAAAACGTTGTCCAAAGACGCGCGCTCCGGCCGTGGTGTAGGGGAGCCAAGCGGAGTTATCCATATCGTCTCCCCGCGGGGTCAAGCCTTTGCTGCTCAATACGCCGATGACCAAAAACGGCGCGCTGCCAATGAGCACATACTGTCCCAACGGATTCGCGTCAGAGGGGAACAGATTCTTCGCTGTGGTCTGGCCGAGCACGACGACCTGCGCATAGCGCTTCACGTGTTCCGCCGAGAAGAACACGCCGGACTGCGGCGGCCAATCGTGCACCTGCGGAAAGTCTTCGCCGGTTCCGACCACCGCGACCGTCAAGTCCTGGTCGCCAAAGCGCAGCAGTGAAGACAACGTCGTTTCCGGAACCGCCATGGAGACACCCGGCACACTGCGAATGGAGGGCAAATCTTCAGGCAGGAAACTGGTCACGATGTTGGCTGAGGCGCGAATGGCGGGCGGTCCGCGCATAATCGTCAACAGGTCGGTGCCCATGGCCTGGATGCGCTCAACGACGTCCTGCTTCGCGCCATTGCCGATCGCCATCAGCGCGATCACCGAGGCGACGCCGATGATGATTCCCAGCATGGTTAGCGCGGTTCGCATTCGATTATGCAGCAGCGAACGCAACGCCATTTTCAGAGATTCACCGAGGACCGCCACACCCGCCTTGGCATCCTTTTCCGTTTCGCCAATCTTCGCTTGATTATCCGCCTCTCCTTTCTGCTGCGGCTCATCGGAGGTGATACGCCCATCGGCAATGCGCACGAGGCGGTGCGCATAGGCGGCGATGTCGCTGTCGTGGGTCACCACAATGATCGTGTGCCCTTCCCCGTGCAACTTCTCCAGAATGGCCATGACCTCCTTCCCGCCCTGGCTGTCCAGCGCTCCTGTCGGCTCATCGGCCAGAATCACCGGTCCGCCATTCATGAGCGCGCGGGCGATGCTGACGCGCTGTTGCTGGCCGCCGGAAAGTTGGCCGGGATAATGTTCCAGCCGGTCGCCCAGTCCGAGTTCTCGCAACAGGTCACCGGCGTGCGCCTCTCGTTGCGTTTTCGCCATGCCGCGGTAAACGGCTGGAACTTCCGCGTTTCCGACGGCATCCAGATCGGACATCAGGTTGTAGCGCTGGAAGATGAAGCCGAAGGTATCGCGCCGCAGTGCGGCTAGCGCATCGCCGTTGAGACTGGCGACTTCGACGCCGCGGATGCAATAGGAGCCGCTCGATGGCTTGTCCAGACAGCCGATGATGTTCATGAGCGTGGACTTGCCCGAGCCGGACGCACCCATAATGGCGACAAATTCGCCGCTCTGAATCACCAGGCTTACTTCTTTAAGCACGGTCAGCGGCTGGCCGCCCGACGTATAGGTGCGGCTGACCGCCTTCAATTCGAGCAGTGGCGACGACATCAAGGGCCTTTTCGGGCGCTCAACGCGCTTGTAGTTTTACTGCCCTTTGCGGTGGTTCCCCCGATGACGACCAGTTCCTTCTCCTTGAGACCTTCTTTGACCTCGGCAGAGATTTCGCTCTTGATGCCGATCTTGATTGTCCGCTGCTCGACGGCGCCATCGGTTTTCAGCACGCGCACTTTGACTTCCGCGCCTTCGCCGGCGTTGCCGATGGCGGCAGCCGGTATCAGCAAGACGCCCTTTGCCTGTGCCAGCACGATGAAGACCTGCGCCGTCATCTGAATCTTCAGTTCACGCTCCGGATTCGGAATATCAAACAGCACGTCGTAGAACACCACGTTGTTGATGAGTTCCGGAGTAGGGAGGATTTGCCGGACCTTGCCGTTCCAGCGTCGGGAATCGCCAAGGATGGTGAAATAGACGTCTTGGCCGGCTTTGACACGGACTATGTCCGCTTCCGAAACCTGCGCCCAGACCGTCACCGTGCTGATATCGGCAAGCCGCAGGATATTCGGCGCCGACTGATTTGCGTTGAGTGTTTGCCCTTCCAAAAGGCTGATGGAAACGACTTCCCCGGCTATCGGCGCCGTGATTTTGGTATAACCCAGATTGGCCCTCGCGGTGTCTATCGCCGCCGCCGCTTCCTTCATCTGCGCCGAGAGCGAAGCGGCGTCGGCGAAGGCGACATCGTAAGCGGCCTTGGTGATGTCACGGTCGCTCGTGGAGACTAACCGGTTGGTAAAGAGTTCGTCGTTACGAACCTCCTGCACTTTGGCGAGCACAAGTTGCGCCTCTTTCAAAGAGCGCTCTGCGGTCATACTTTCGAGCGCCGCGTTGGCCCCCGTGAGGGCTGTGTCCGCCAGCGCCGGATCAATCTCCGCGAGCAACTGGTTCTCTTTCACCTGATCGCCGCGGTTGACCTTCAGCGATTTAAGCTTGCCGGAAGTCTGAGCGCCGACATCAACATACTTGATGGGCTGCACGATGCCCGCCGCCACGACCGTGCTTTCTATATCGCCGCGCGTGACGGCAGCGGTGGCATAGCTGACTTTGGCTTTGCCAAACGCCCAGTGGTACCCGAATGCGCCGGCACCGATGACGAGGAGTGCGCCAATCAGCCACAGGCCGCGTCTCCGCAGGAGGGCTCGAAATGTCAGATGACGACCGCTCGGAGGCGTTGCAGGCTTATCATTAGCTGTCGCTGTGGGCTTGGTTGCCGGGCTGGTGTTTATGGTTTCCATTTCCAATTCCGAATCTCCGGCAGGTCCTCGCCATTTTTGTCGATGTATTGTTTGTGCTCGATCAGCTTGTCCTTGAGTTGCTGCTTCAGGTAGATGCCCTTGCCGCCGGTCTGCTGCAGGCGATCGATAGTGTCCATCACAAGGTGGAAACGGTCCAACTCGTTCAGCACCGTCATGTCGAACGGCGTGGTGATGGTGCCCTCTTCCTTGTAGCCGCGGACGTGGAGATTCCTGTGGTTGGTGCGACGGTAGGTCAGCCGGTGGATCAACCACGGGTAGGCATGGAACGCGAAGATCACCGGCTTGTCTTTGGTGAAGAGCTCGTCGAAATCCAGGTCGCTCAACCCGTGTGGGTGCTCGGTTTGCGGCTGCAGCCTCATGAGGTCCACGACGTTGACCACCCGGATCTTCAGGTCGGGCAGATACTCGCGCAGAATCGAGACGGCTGCGAGCGTCTCCAGCGTGGGCACGTCGCCACAGCAGGCCATGACCACGTCGGGCGCAACGCCCTG